>JABEBX010000667.1_pt1 | contig 11011 bp, 16 predicted proteins | sample 7245971 | NCBI WGS metagenome assembly JABEBX01 (sample SAMN14506365, study PRJNA622280) | hot springs metagenome | biome: hot spring [ENVO:00000051]|acidic hot spring [ENVO:00002120]; feature: spring [ENVO:00000027]|sediment [ENVO:00002007]; material: sediment environment [ENVO:01001048]...
CTCCTGCACGGGTATTCCTGATTTGTGAATGGATAACATGTTCCAGAGACCAGTAATCATAGTAACTGGGGAAAATTTTAGCAATAAATCCGCCAAGCACCACAACTACGGCCAGCCAAAAGATTAAGGCAATAACCCCAATGCCAGATTCTTTTTTGGATAGGTGTGCTTTCATCAAAACGCTTCCATTTTAGTCAAGTCGATAACCGGTATGCCTATTTTTTCAAAGTATGCCCTGATGGTTTCTTCTTTGTCGGTTGTTCTGATTTCTACGGCCACCTTATCACCGACAAAATTAGAGCGCAATAAGACCGCATCGGATAATCCATGGATATGAACGGGTAGTATTTGAATCTTTTCTTCCACCCATATAAACCATGTATCTACGCCTGTCTTTCCGCTTTCATAAACCGCTTTGATGGCTCCTGCCCATATAGTGGTAATAATATACCCCAAACGTTGTACGATCATTTGAAAAAAAACAGAATATTCCGTATCACCCTGTACATACCGCATGGCTTTTGATAGCGTTTCCACATCAAACGGCGGCTCATGAAAAACATGATCAAACAACGTTCGGTCTGAACCTTTTCTGGAAAAAACATGCACACCGGGTATTTTTCCGCCATAAACATTCATGACGGTCTCATCTAAGGTGATATAATCTGCACTTTCATGACGTAAACAAACATTGGGCAAAAACAGGCCGACACGGCATTCATTAGGCAATAACGCCAAACTGATGGCTACCGGCTCCGTAAATCCAACTAATGATTTTTCTGCGTACCATAAACCGAGTTCTGTTTGTGTGGGTAATACATTTAATTTGGGTACCCCACCGCCAAAACTCCAATTCCCGAAACTTTCATGACGCGCAATCAGTTTTTCCATGGTGTTGAAGGTTTCACTATAAAAATGATGCAAACTTTTCATATGCTTATCTTCCAATAATTCAGAAGGATGAGAATTCATTCCTGTTTCATTGTGATTCATATTTGGTGCCTCCAAAGCATCGCTCTGAGTACGTTACCTTCAGGCCGATTGATTTCCTGTAATACTTCGATATGACCGGACAATGGTGGAAGTGGTGCTGAAAAAGTGGCATGCAGGAAAAGCGCAAAACCATGTGGATTCACATAATCTTTGATGCCATTTAAAAAACGATAAAGCAGATCGCCATCAGGATCACAAAGCGCCAGTTCATGCGGATGATCCAAGGGTTTATCCATCAATGGCACATTAAAAATGACCCCATCATAAGTTATTCCAGAATGTTTGATGGGTTCCCATAAATCACCTTGGGCAACTTGTATGGGGACGCCATATAACAATGCATTACATTCTGCGGTCGCGCAAGCCCTTTCAGAAATATCGGTTGCTGTAACGCGTGTCCATGGGTAATACTTTCTCAACAAAATAGAGATCGCACCGCTACCCGTGCCAATTTCGAGAAAATGCTGAACACGAAATTGTCCGGTAACTGTTTTTTGAGGTGGACGTAGAGCCATTTGACTGCGTAACGCTTTCCAGATAAATTCCGTACTGGAACCTGAGATTGGCTTATAGACACCTGCAGGCACCATGAAATTGAGTCCATCCATATGACAGACGCTACCTGTGTTGAAGCTCTCCACAAATTGCCGGTGCTCATCTTTATGTTTTTCCGAAGAAAACGTTGCAGCCATATTTTCGGTTATCCTGTTAAAAAAACAGATCATAAACCGAAAAAGAACATTCATCAAGACAAATCTATAAAAAATACATCTTGACAAACAGTTTATGGTTTCTTATAATTCATCTTAATTTAAGGAATGGGTTTAGCATAAAAACATGGAAACGATTTCAATCCCTGAACATCTGTATCAATGCAACAGTTTCAAACAGCAAAAAGATTGGTGTCGTAGAACGTTCATTGCCGGTAAAACGCTCACCGAGCCTTTTTTGTGGATAAAGGGCGTGGATCAACCTTTGCGCATCATTCAATCGTTGCGTAAAGAAGGGATGGAGATTGAGGATTTACAGGTTGCCATAAAAGATGCGGAAGGTGTTGTTCATTCCGATGCGCCCGCATGGAGAATCAAAAACAACATAGCCGCAGACGCACCATGGAAAAATTGAATTGATTTTCAAACGTTTTACTCGTGTTATTCTTTATTTAGGAGGATGTCAGATGAATCTTGAAAAAACGCCGAATGGCAATGTGAAAATCACCATGACCAAAGCGGAGGCTGATAAAGTCTCTGATGCTTTACTGAAAAAGGCGGTTGAACTGAATCGTTCCACTTTGGATTTTACGTATTTGACAGCGGAAGCGGTGCTTTTTGTAGAAAACACTTTTCGCCAGCCAAAGTCTTTTTATCAGGAGGTGACCCATGCAGGTTAATGTTGAAGACAAGATGATTGTAGCCGTTATGAGCGAACGGGAAGCAGGGAAGATGATGGAATCTTTGTCTGGCATGAGCAATGTACCGGCTGATCTCAAGCCATTTGTCAGCTTGTTTGATAACCTGTCGATTCCGGCAAAACGTCGCGGTGAAGTGCGTCACGAATGGGGCGATCCGCTGGATATGGACCCTGATATTGGTCCTGCCTGAATCATCCAGACAGTGGAGAATGACAGGAATTTTTTTGCGTAAAAATCGTTAAATAATTCGTGTTTTCAGGTTTGTTGTTTTTTATTCTTGGAGAAGGATTATGAGCGCAGGTGTGATGGGTTTTGGTATGCTTTTTTTGTTTGTTTTTATGTTTCTGATTTATTTTTTGCCGAGTATTGTTGCGATTTCAAAAAAGAAATCGAACACGGTAGCTATTGTCGTTCTGAATATTTTTCTGGGTTGGACCTTGTTGGGTTGGGTGATTTCTTTGGTTTGGGCGCTAACGGCTGATCAACAGGCGCAAACCGTAATCATCAATAACCAGACGCCGCATCAGTGACCTGATGGTTCGGTGTGTTCTTTTCATTGTGTTATGATAACCAGAGCGATTAAGGAGGAAAGGTCATGAACCATCTTGAAAATCTGGAAGATGAGCCAAGTAGGCAGGCTTCTGCTTGGCTACAGAAAGATAGACCGACCGAAGATGAAAAGTATCAGGCACTTTGGGAAGAAAGCATGGATACCGTTTTTACGGTTCTTAGCGATCCACGTCTTTTAGCGGGTCAGGATTTCACATTGGAAGATTTGCCCGCGAAAATGGTTCAATTTTTCCATGAATCCGGTGGTAAAGTTTCAGATTTGACCGATAAGCCGTTAAGTGATGAGGTTTACGAGAACGGCTTGAAAAGCGTTTATGATGAAACGGAACCAATGACAGCGGACGGATACGCTTTGGCTGCAGCCTGTTTCCGTCATTATTCTGCGTTTACAAAATTCAATCCTACGCCTGAGTGCGCGAAAATCCTTGTGGATAAGCTGATGCCTTTAGCCATGGAAGGAAAGTTGGACACGGAAATACCGGATAACACGGTATTCGCCCTGTCAGAAAAAGATGAACAGACAGCGCGTGATGTTTCGGTTGATCATACCGTTATCCCCGGTTGGTTTCCGTAAAAATGAATCTGTTTATGTCTAACTGGAAAGTGTTCAGTATGATTGCCGCTCTGACTTTAGGGATGATCTCTTTATTGTTATTGATTGGTGCTTTTTCGACTTTTGTGTTCAATGAAAAAATGACCATTGGGCATGTTGTTGTTTTTGGTCTGCTTGCGTGGTTTGGTTGGACCATGGCGGAAAAGCACCGGATTTGGTATCGTGAATTTGAAAAAATCACTTCCGGCAAAAAAAATTACTAAATTAAAAAGGATGCATTGTGGCAAGATTGTCCCTCAAAGATTTACCACCGTCCATGCAGGCGCAAATCATGGTACAATACGGGATTCAAAAAACGACAAAACCATCGAACAGAAAAAGCACTTCCATTTCTCCTTACGCTGACCAGCTTGAAAAAGCATTGGTGCAACATTTTGAAGAACATCATCTTTGTAAAGAGTATAAGAAAGCAGTTCCGCATCGAAATTTCAGAATTGACTTTGCTTACCCGATGGAAAAATTAGCGATTGAATTTGATGGATACCGGTATCATGGGTTTTCAAAAAAAGGCTTCAAGGATGGATTGCAACGTCAAAATTTACTGGTTACACACGGATGGCGCGTTTTACGTTATAGCTTGACGGACGTTCGTGACAGGCTGGATCATGTTTTATCTGAGGTTTATCAATCACTCAATAGCCATCATTGATCTGGTTTTGACGTTTTTAATATTTTTGTGCATACTGTTAAAACATTTCACCAGTTATTATGAGGTTTGCCTATTATGAATCATCAATCTACCCTGTATCATGAATCCACCATGGGGTGTACCAGACATGGCATGCAAAACGATTTTTGGCGTTTGGGGGTTTTTACACAAATGGCCGTGCGTTTATTGGAAGCCGGATATATGGATGGACAAGAATATGAACATTGCCTAAAGATGGCCGATTGGCATCCAAAAATGGATGCATTTTTGAAAACATTGCCCGGTGAAAAGGGGAGTGAAGATCATCAAAGAAACTTTGCCTTGATAAAAACGGCAGTACCGAATGCCATCCGTTTTAATGAGAATCGCTCATCATCCGAACCGGAGAACCGGCTATTTCGTACGATGGGTGAAGAACTTTTGCAGGCCGGTTATCAAAAAGGGGATACATACGAAGATTGTGTAAAAAAATCGGAAACGAATCCTTCTATGGCGGAATTTTTGAAACACGTCCATGTATCATCCTTTGGTTACGCGGTCTTGCACGCTGATGATTTGATGGATAACGCTCACTAATTGTAAGCGATTTTTCGACCGTTCACGAAAGGCCGAAACATTATTGACAAAATATTAAATTTGTGTTATCATGCAATCTCTTTCATATTAAGGAGGTTGTCTTGAATAAAACATTCTTGAAGTCCATGTTGTTTTCGGTCTTTGTTTTTCTGGGTTTTTCTGGTTTTTCTTCTGCGGCTTTTGCCGATACCTCTCTGCCTTCATGGTTGCCGGTTCATGGTTTCGCTGCGGGGCTTGGTGTAGGTACTGAAGGTATCGGTATTCAGGGGACCACGGCGATTCTCCCCGGCACACTGAATCTGAATGTCGGTTTTGATTATCTGCATTTGCACGACAGCATCCATACCGGTAATGTCAATTACAATGCCGGTGTTAATCTGCAGGGTGAACCAATTACCTTGTCATGGTTTCCTTTTCATGGAAACTTCAATTTGACAGCGGGAATGTTCATCAATCAGAATGCTTTCAATGTAACGGGAACGCCTAGCAGTGGCACTTATACGCTGAATGGAACCACGTACACGGCACAGCAGGTTGGTAGTCTGAGCGGCAAAACGCATTTCAACAGTGTTGCTCCTTATGTGGGTTTGGGTTGGGGTGATCCCATGGATGGTGGTCGATTGACTTTTACAGCAAATGTCGGCGCTATTTACGAAGGTTCGCCGGATGTGAGCCTGAGTGCTACGGGTGCTGCAGCCAATCCGTCATTGGCAAGCAATGTACAGTACGAACAGTCGCGGCTAAACAGCAAGATCAGTGGTTATCAGTGGTGGCCTGTAGTCGGCATCGGCATGATGTATCGATTCGGTTGAGCGGTTCGGTTCATATGTAGCAGTTACCAAGCCGCCATCATGGCGGCTTTTTCAATGACTATTTCAAGGTTTAAGATTGGCTTTCAAATCCATGCTGGAGCCTTCTTTTTTTTCAGGTCCAGCATAAATCACGTCATCAAACAATGATTTTAATGATTCTTTAATGACGCCTTGCATATGGTCAATTTCGACCGTTTCAGGATATTCTTCTTTAAGGCGATCCAGATAGGGAATGGAATCCCATAAAGCTTTTCGTACGTCCTTAAAAATCTCATCAATCTTTTTTTCGTTTAAATGACAAGCCGTTTTTGCGAAATCGGTCAGGGTCGGCTTGTCCGGCCAGTCATGTGTGCCGTTCATAGGCAAAGCAGGACGATCATTAGGTATCCATGCGGTTGTGCAAATAATATCATAAGCAGGCGCAAGAACCGGTTCTTGCGTAGGATCATCATATAGTAATCCGAAGTTCTTTAAATGTGCATCACCATTGCGCAATGCCGTATTCATGACGGTTATACGAAAAAATTGTTCCATGGCCTTTTGTTGGGATTCAGGTTCCAAGATATACCATGAAATGATTTTAGGAATATTTTTTAAATCGCTATCATATTTAGCGGTACGCGACATCCCTAATAAACCACAAAAGTCTTCAAAGCCTCTACGTTCACCATTGGCTTTTATATCGAATCGTTTAACCAGTAATGATTCTCCATTATGCGCCAAGCTAGATTCTGCTGTGTGGATACCCGCATGACGACAAATAGACAGACAGGCATGCTCTATAACGGCTACACCTAAATAGTGATCGGTTTCCAATTTGATAATGGAATCACCATACGGCAAGGAAAGTGTGCCTTCATGCGGATAAGACATTTTTTCCGCGAAGCCTTTAGGAAACATACCTGATAATCCGGTGTTCTCAGCAATCCGGTTGACCGCATCCAAAAGCACTTGCCCATTATTGGATGTTTCATCCATCCATCGTTGCGCATTACGAATGATGTGATCCTGATGCAAGTTTAATGGTTCACCTTCCGGTACCATTTGTACGCGCCCAATCATATTCCTTCCGACCAATGCCAGCACGTCAATATCTTCATCGAGTTTAAGCGATTTTCCAGCAGATCGATAAATAGCATCCAGCAAGGCACCTTCTGGAAAGCCGACTTGTAAGGGCGGAGGAACCATCATGTAACGTGTATCTGTATAGTCTTCGTTGACCGGAAGGCCCAAAGCAACAGCATGCGTTTCTGGTGTGTCAGGAAGATAACCAAATTGATATTCGCCGTTATCGCAACTCAGCCATGCAGATAAACGTTGGTTCACATATATATCGAGTTTTCTCATGACACATCACCCCTTTTTTGATGGTCAGGCAAAAGCGCCCTGTTCACGCATTGCCATGATTTGCATAAGCGTAGGCCGTCTTGTGAACGTGCCATCTTCCGGCAACCGTACAACCTTTTTTGTTTCCAAGGTCATATCCAATGCATCCATGGTTTTTAGCAAAACATGCATGGTAACACTGGTATCGCCCCGTTCAATACTGGATAAAGTGGTTCTGGAAACGCCCAATTGTTCAGCAAAAGCGCGTTGCGACAATCCGCGTGCTTGGCGTTGTGTCTTAATCCGTTCAGCAATCATTTGCATGGTGTTCATGGCGTTTCTCCTGTTCGATAGAGATAATGGTACACTATATTGTGCCACCTGTCAAGCTTTTTGTTTTTTCTTGAAATGCTTGCATGTATTGACAAAAAAATCGAATAATGATATTATGTTAAAATATATTAAAAGGAGTGCATTATGAAAGAAGAATTGTTATCGGTTGAGGCCAGCAGTAAAGAACCCTTGATTCCTTTTGCTAACGGTTTAATGGTCGATGAAAATGGTGATGTGCAATTAGTTGAAGATGATGATATACATCCATTTGCTATTTGCGAAGATCGCCCACTGATTCAGGATTTGTGGCTGATTTTGGGTCAGATGCGGCTTGTGGCTGACATGCTGGATGTTCCGGTTCAAAGCAGTTATGCCGTAGACATTGGTGGAAACCATCACGACAAGATTGTTCGGAAACTGGGTATTTCCATTTCCAGCCTATGGGTTTTGATGAAGCAGGCTGCTTTGCAAGACCATCAGGAAAAATGGATTGATCAAATCGCTGATCATTTTTATGAAGCCTTTTGTCAGCACGCCGTTCGGATGGAACAGAAGTGTTGCGAACCATTTAGTATGGTATTCTCTTACAGTCTGTATCGACATTTATGTGCGCGTCACAACGATTTTGAGACCATGATCAAAAATTCGGAGTTGATTTGATCATGAAAGTTAGCCAAAAGGTTTTTTCTTTTTTCAAGGCGTTTTGCCTATCGCTGTTGTTTTTGCCTGCCGTGTCTGACGCGGCATCTGCTATCCATCCAGAACGATACTTGGACCGGATGGCTTTGATTGATGCGCAAAAGGATTACACCCAATCACCGAATCCAGATTATGTTCTGGATAAAAATTCCGTGGTACGTTACCCAAAATCAGGATACGCACCCAATATGTTGATTATCGGTGACAGTATCCTTACCGGTTGGTCGGGTTATTTCGCGCATATTTTTCCTGACGCAGTGATTGATGGACGTGTTGGGCGGCAATTTTCTTCTATTTTGCCGATTTGGTATTGGATGGAAAAAGCGGGTCTCACACAAAAAGCGGGTGTTGTGGTTGTTGAGTTGGGCACTAATGGCACGGTCTACCCACAAAATATGGCAGAATTTTTGAAGCTCGCTGGAAATCGTCAAATTTTTCTGGTGGTCCCAGAAATGCCGCGTTCGTGGGAACATGAAGTAGAGCAATTGTATATTCAAACGGCCCAGACACATCCTAATGTACATCTGGTTCGTTGGGACTTGTTAAGTCGTAATCACCCCAATTATTACTGGACAGACAGGGTGCATCCTGATTGGACAGGCATTCAAGTCATGGTACATGCGATTGCCGTGAATGTTGATGCTTATGGGCGGTAATCTTCATAATTATCGTGAAATCTGGCTTTCATTATGGTACCATGCCTGAACAGTTTGATTCCTATGGAAAGGTTATTATTGGGTATGGAACGAAACAGGATGATCGGAGAAAACGATACAACGGATACCCACTTGCGTCCATATTTTGAAGAAAATGAACCTATATATGGTGAATCATTTGATTCACCATCTTCATCATGTAATAAATCATACACACATACATCTTTGAGATATAAGCGCATGACCCGCGAAGAAGAATTCGCATTAGTGAAACGCATCAAAAACGGTGATCTTTCAGCCCGTTCCGAAATGGTAGAAAAAAACATGGGCCTTGTGTATTTTTTGTCCCGTCAATATAAAAGTCGGTTTATTGCCGAAGAAGATTTGATACAGGAGGGTTATATTGGTTTACTTTATGCGGTTGATCGATTTAAACCTAATGCTACTTGCCAATTTCCGTCCTATGCGCAAACATGGGTGCGAAGCTTTATTCAATTGGCTTTGATTCGATCTCGCTTTATTCGGTTACCCGATCAGATCGCCAAGCGGGTGCATGCCATACAAAAGCGCGGTGAGTTATTACAGGATGCTACCGATATTTCGGACCCCATTAAAAAAGATATTGCTGCATTTAGTGGTTTTGTGATTTCTATGGATCATCCTACTGGTGATTTTCATGACCGTGAATCACAAAAAATAGACCCTATTGACGAAATTACAGAATCGCCTTGTGATCAAACGATGAATCATAATTTAATGAAGCATGTTAGAGCGCATTTGAACGCCTTACCTGCGCATTATCGTGAAATCCTGACGTTACGCTTTGGATGGAATGGCAGGCCGGAAATGACATTGGATGAGATTGGAGAGCGTATAGGCAGTAGTCGTGAATCTGCCCGTCAATTGCAAAACAGGGCATTAGATAGATTGAAACGATCTTTGGCATCCAGTCAGATTTTTCAGGGTGATTTATGAGTAAAAGTAATAACCAAAAATATGGAGATAACTTTCTATTCATCAAGCTGCATTGGATATTTTTTAGTCGAAATTTTGGCGCTGATCAGGTGGCTTAATGGCGACAACCCTCTTAACGCCTGTCTTAAAATCCATTGTAACCGGTGGTCTTTGCGAAGAATCTGTGATGCAGCAGGTTTTGGATGACCCTGATCGTTTGAAAACACCGCCTTTGGCTTATCTGGTTGAAAAGGGCGTTGTTTCCGCATATCGCTTGATGGTTTATTTCGCAGAGCGTTATGGGGTACCTATGTTCGATCTGGAATCTCTGGAAATCAATGAATTGCTCATTGAAACAGTAGATAAACCACTCATGACAAGGTATCAGGTTTTCCCTCTTTCAAAGCATCGTGACACCTTGTATTTAGCCATGTCAGACCCTACCGATTTTAAAGCGGTAGATGATGTAAAATTTCACACAGGATTACAAGTTATCCCTGTTCTGGTTGAAGCAGATAAGCTTGTCAGAACCATTAATCGTATTGTTAATGCAATGAATGGCGGTATTGATGCGTTATTCATGGACAAAAAAGAAGAAAAAGAAAGCACTGAAACCAGTGGTGACGAAGGGAATGTTTTTGATTTAACGGCTCGCAGTGACAAAGCGGAAGATGCGCCTGTTGTGCGATTTGTTCAGCAGCTTTTAATGAATGCCATTCAAAAAGGGGTTTCAGATATTCATCTGGAACCTTACGAAAAAGATATGCGTATACGCTATCGTATAGATGGTGTACTGCAGGATATGGGGCATCCTTCACTGGATTTGCGCGAAGGCGTTACCTCCAGATTGAAAATTATGTCTGGATTGGATATTTCAGAAAGAAGACTCCCACAAGATGGTCGATTGCGGGTAAAAGTGCCGCCGAACAAAATTATTGATTTTCGCGTTTCTTTTTTACCGACCAGTTTTGGTGAAACCATTGTTTTGCGATTATTGGATTCTGCCAGTTCCAGAGTGCCTATTGAACAGTTAGGGTTTATGCCGGAACAACGGAAAGCTTTTGAAGAAGCGATTAAACGTCCATACGGGATGATTTTAGTGACTGGACCAACCGGTTCCGGTAAAACCACTACTTTATACACGGCGCTGAACATTCTGAATACCGGCGATTGTAATATCAGCACCGCCGAAGACCCTGTAGAAATTCCGGTGTATGGCATTAATCAGGTCCAAATCAATGACCGCATTGGTTTGAATTTTGCGGCGGCTCTCCGTTCGTTCCTGCGCCAAGACCCGGATATTATCATGGTTGGTGAAGTACGTGATCTGGAAACGGCAGAAACGGCTATCAAAGCCGCGCAAACCGGACATTTGGTATTGGCAACCCTGCATACCAATGATGCGCCACAGAGCCTTAC
>JABEBX010022079.1_pt1 | contig 11005 bp, 10 predicted proteins | sample 7245971 | NCBI WGS metagenome assembly JABEBX01 (sample SAMN14506365, study PRJNA622280) | hot springs metagenome | biome: hot spring [ENVO:00000051]|acidic hot spring [ENVO:00002120]; feature: spring [ENVO:00000027]|sediment [ENVO:00002007]; material: sediment environment [ENVO:01001048]...
GTGGCACTTTTGCATATTTCAAGCTTCGCTTGCCGCCCTTCGGGCGGTAAAAACATTCACCCACGGGTAAACCCGTGGAACTCTGCCTCGTCATTAGAGGGTAAGTCCAAAGTATCAGAGGGTAAATTTATGAGTTTTTTGCCGTGCAATGCATAATAGTCCCGTCCATTTTCATATTCTTCTTTTATAAATTTACGCACTTCTATGCGAAGGTCTGTAGTTATTGTCATATAACCAGAATCAAATAATTTATGCAGGTCCGAACGCAGTAAGATACCGTTGTTAATGGCATGAGGACCGGACAATGAATAAGGTTTTATATGGGCAGATTCTAAAGCCGGGAGAGTGCGTTCTCCCGTAATGGCACATCTCCTGTTGTATGCATCGATAACAACAACTCTGAAAGTACCCTGGCCTAAACGTGGTCGTGCCAGGTATTCACCGCCGTATCTTGGTTCAATAACCTCATGATAATCAATCCCGCTATCTTGTACATGGCTGATCCCCTTTATACGCTCATCGACCATTTCCCATAATGAGCTGCCTATAGGGTCTTCGGTATCATACGTTTTACCCCTGACTATATTTGAGCTCCAATTTTCCGGTACGGGAATCCAATCTTCTTTTTTAAAAAAGAATGGATTTGTCAGGGCAATACAGCCGATAAAGGGATCAGGTATAAAATGCCTGTTGTTGTTTTGCTGATAATACATGATCCTTTTCCTGAAACTCTGGAAATCTTCGGCACCATTTTTTTCTTGGAAAGTATCCCAGGCTATAGACAAAGGTAGTTGTGAATATTTAACAAATAAACCACCAACAACAATAGAATTAAGAGGACTGTGTAGTTTGAAAAGAAAAGGCGATCCAGGTTGAATTGCTTTGAAACTTGTGTCTCCACTGGGCTGCCAGAAATTAACTTCATCTATAGATGGTTTTGACGCAAGGAAATCAAACCATGATTTATCGGTAACACCGATCCAAAACTTCATTCATGCCCCCTCGAATAAATAAAATTTATATTTATCCTATTACTTTTGAGATTAAAGTTATTCTTACTCCATTTTTATGGAAAAAACAAGATGAAGCAATAACGGGAATATTTTAATCTTGATGTATAAAACTCAAGATCACGGTCTATTCCCATCTGTCCAGTGGCAGAGTTCTGCAGGACTCGTGGAGCCGTTGCCTAAGTAGAACTCCAGTCTGTTTACGAACCTTATTTCATTGGTTATAGTTACAGGAGGCATTGTAGTTTCATTGCTGAAGTCATCCCCATCGGTCGTCTCCGTAAGGACATGGTACTTGGGGTTTTTCGCACAGAAGTCCTTGAGTTCGTTGAGACGGGAAAGATCAAAGGTGCCGTTTTCGTTGTCCGGCTGGATGCCAACCCTGTCCCAGTTAGTGCCTTCTATCAGCATGCCGGTGTACTTTACAAACGCATCAAAATTTTCAAAGTAACGTACTTTTTTGACTCCTTCTTTTCCATACCCCACGCCCAGAAGGTCTTCCAATGTCTTGCCAATACCTGTGGCACCCTTGCGGTGGGTCTTTACAAACCCCATGTCTTTTATGGCCTCAAGCCTCTTTTTCAATTCCATTACTGAATCCGTCATACGTCTCTCCTTTTACTATTTTATTATGGTTCTTCCGACTTTTCCGTGGGTACCCCTCTTTGGAAACGGGCACACATCCGAAGGATGGGTCGGGCCAGGGGAGATTTTATGATTCATAACACGTTCCATATCTTTTCAAGAACTCCCTTCATATTTTCAAATACTTCTCCATCAGAAATCCTGAGCACACGTAACCCCATAGTTTCCAAACAGCTATCTCGTTGCTTGTCGTTTCTTCTTCCCTCATCTGAGTAATGCTGTCCACCGTCAAGCTCTATAACCAGCTTCCCCTTTGGGCAGTAAAAATCAACTATGAATTCCCCTAAAGGTTTTTGTCTGTAAAATTGATAACCCTTGACCTGTTTATTCCGTAACTGTGACCACAGCGCCTTTTCGGCATCTGTCGTATTCTTTCTGAGACACTGGGAATATCGTTTTAAACGACTATCGTATGGAAGCACGTTTATTTTTTAATCCCCCTTCATCCCCCTTTTCCAAAGGGGGACAACACCTTACTCCATCTTTATCAACCCACTGTAAACCCTGAAGAGCCTTTATTATTAAAGCCATTCTTCATGTCCAGCGTTTAATACCATCACCTTGTACTTTTGTAAGGAATCGCCAAAAACGTTGATTAAGTTTTTCAAACACTATATTTGTTCCTGCAGCGTCCATCTCTCCCCTGTAAAATAATGTACCTTCATAAGCACCTCTTTCTATGTATAATAACAACAGTGCACCTTTTTTTCTAAAACTGGATTCCGCATCAAGTGCGGAATGACAAGGAAAAGCGCAATCCAAAACACACTCCTGCGCCCCTCTTCACAGAGGGGACAAAAATACCCCGTCCCGCCGTTGGCGGGACACCCCTTTTTCAAAAGGGGAATTTATGGGAACATTTCATAGGAACCCTATTCGGCGGTGTTTGGGTTCCGGCGAAGACATAAGCCTTCTGATGGCATCAAAAATAGCTTTTATTTCTACGTCGTGATTTTCTATCTTCCGTTCGAGTTGGGATAATTTATGAACAAGTTCTTTATGGGTCGAAAGAATTTCTCTAAGCTTCACAAAAGCTCTGATAATGGCGATATTGACCTGTACGGCTCTCTCGCTATTGAGAACGCTGGAGAGCATTGCTATACCATGTTCTGTAAAAGCTTTTGGCAGTTTACGCGTACCACCCCAACTTGATGTTCCAAAATGGAACTTCAAGTTTTCAAATTCACTTCTTGTTAATTGGATCATAAAGTCATTGGGAAATCTTGTTCTATTCCTATTGACAGCCTTGTTTAAATCTCTCGTAGCCACGCCATATAACTGCGTCAGATCCCTATCCAGCATTACCTTCTGACCCCGTATGAGCTGGATCTTTTGTTCGATTGTTTCAGTCGGGACAAGTGCCTGTGTTTTCATGATACCTCCGGTAGCATGGGTACTTTACAGTAGCTTGTTGACGAGTTGTTGGAAGCCGGTGATTCTTTGCCATCCGTGAACTTTGACTGCAACTTCACCGTTAAAGAAATAATAAATGTTATTTTTTACCCCGTTAGAGAAAGCCACCGATTTTAATCGGTGATCATTACCATTTGAAGCTGTTAGAGGACAAAATTCTCTAACGGGGTTTACTTCCGTTGTGTTTCCTTTGCCGTAGTATGCGAAAAGATATTTATGGATTTGCTGCTCCAGGCTCTTTGTATCTTTTGCATAGAAGGCTTTTTCGAATATTTGACCGTACTCGCCGTTGACCAATTCAAAGGTTGTAAGGTAGAGTTTTCTACCGTTTGCGTTTGTTATATTTTTGTCAGATGTTGCCATAAATATCTTCTCCTTTTTTAAGCGTAAACCCTTATATAGAATATATATTGTAAATATTCGTATTATGCAAGAAAAAAGTTTATTGCAGGATCCATTTTTTGTTCTCGTTCATTTTGAGATAGTCATCCTGCTTATCCTATCCAGTGGCAGAGTTCTGCAGGACTCTTGGAGCCGTTGCCTAAGTAGAACTCCAGTCTGTTTACGATAATATGGGGGTTGTCCCTATATTATTGGAGTTATTCTGTTTCCATGATGTAAACTGTACACATCCATAAGCAGTTAACCTACGAAAGAATATACTTTTCCGACCATCCGATCATCCCTGGACAGTTTACCAAGAATTTACACCATATTTATATGGCATTTACATGCTTGGGATAACTTAGTGTCACGAAAGAAAATGGAAAATAAAACTAAAAACACTAAGGAGGAAAAATGAAGAAACAAATGGTCAAGATTTTTGCGATCGTGATTGGCTGTACATCTCTTATGAGTACAGCGTCGTACGGTTATCAGATCAATGATAACCTGAACGTAGGCGTAAAGGCCTACTTGAATGCGATGGAGGCATACGGGGATCATTTTGATGCATCAAAGGTGGGGCAGGCACAGGCGAATACAAACAGCAGCAATGCAGATGGGTTTCGGCTTTCACGGGCTTACCTGATAGCAATAGGGCGGATCAACAAAGAGTTTTCAGGCAAGTTTACCCTTGATGAAGCATACTCAGATCCCACAGCAGCTAATGGAAGGGGAAACGTCTTTGTGAAATATCTGTACGGCATTTATACCCCGGCAAAGGATGTTGCAATACGGTTCGGATTGACGGAAACGCCATGGATACCCTATGAAGAGGGACTGTGGAATTACCGGTTTGTATCCGAGACAGCGCCTGACTATGAAGGCTTCATGCCGTCGAGCGATCTCGGTCTTGCAGTGGTCGGGAGCCTGTTCAATAAGCTAATTGATTACCACTTGATGGTATCAAACGGGGAGGGCTACCAGGCACAACAAAACGGCAGAGGCTACGCTGGAGCAGCGAGGATAGCCTTGAATATAAAACCGTTCATCTTTAATATATTCGGTATGGATGAGAGTATGCACAACGGCATCCCCGGGTATAATCCGAAACGTGCCATAGCTATGCTGGTGTATACCGACAGCCTGCTTCGGGTTGCGGGCGAATTTATGTGGGCAGACGATCACATTACGTCTGAAGACCAGAGCAAGGCAAAATTCAACCACGGCTATGGATACGAGTTCTGGGGGTTTCTGCGCATACCCAGCGAAGAGAAGTTGAGGATTTTCGCACGGTATCTGGAGATGAATCCAAACGGGAGTGACTCCTATACACCGGTTAGCGGGAAGGTAGCACCGACCACCAGCATCGGCACTTATAATATCTATTCAACAGAGCTGCTGAAGTTCGTCAACACCACCCAGAACACATGGGGGCTTGCCGGCATAAGCTACGACATCTCGAAAGAGACCATCGTGGCGCTTGATTACAACTTCTACACACTGGACGGTTATAACCTGTCCAGCAAGAAGACGACATTCAATGACCAGGCAGTAGCCTTGAATCTCAGGTTTGCGTTTTAAGTCAGATATAAAAATTAAATTTATAAGGAGAGAAAGATGAGTAAAATGAAAAGGTTCGGATTAAAGGTCAAAAGCAGGCTGTTGTTACTGAGAACAGCCGAGAAGGTAAAGCTGTTAAGGATGAGGTTCGCATGGATAGCGCTTTTACTTGCAGCAGGTCTTACCATTATTTCAGCCACGGCATTTGCAAGTGTACCGTTGAGCGGAGCCGGTTCAACGTTTGCTTACCCCTTTTATACAAAATGGTTCTACGAGTATGAAAAAGAAACCGGGGTTCATATCAATTATCAAGCAATAGGCAGTGGAGGCGGCATACAACAGCTCCTTGCAAGGGTTATTGATTTCGGAGCAAGTGATAAACCGCTTGATGCGAAGACCCTGAAAGAGAACGGACTTATCCAGATGCCGGATGCAGCAGGAGGTATTGCGATTGCCTATAATATTCCCGGTGTTGGAAAGGGTTTGAAGTTTACGCCAAAACTCATTGCCGATATATATCTGGGCAAGATTACAAACTGGGACGACCCTGCAATAAAAGCTGTAAACCCCGGCGTTAGGTTACCATCACTATCTATTATTGTCGTTCACAGATCTGATGGCAGCGGTACGACATACATATTTACAAATTATCTGTCCAAGATAAGCAAGGAATGGGCTGACAAGGTAGGCGCAGAATTATCGGTTAACTGGCCTGTTGGTGTTGGTGGTAAAGGGAATCCGGGTGTAGCCGGATATGTTATGAGGGCAAGGGGTGCTATAGGATATGTTGAGCTTGCATACGTATTGCAGAACAGCATGACCTACGGACCGGTTGAGAATAGGGCGGGTAGATTTGTCTGGCCAACCATAGAGTCATCTAAAGCCGCAGCAGCAACGGTAAAAAATATCCCGGCTGATTTCAACGTATTGTTTGTGGACCCATCAGGGAAGGATGCTTATCCAATCGCAGGATTCACTTATCTCATTATTTACAAGAAACAGCTTGATCCTGTGAAAGGCAAAGAGCTTCTGGATTTCCTCAGATGGGCTTACTCAAAGGGCGAACCCATGTTAAAAAGCCTCGATTATGTCCCTCTGCCTAAAAATATCATTCAGAAAATAGACCAACAATTAAAAGAAGTGGAAATTAAGAAGTAGAAATTGGAAATTGGGGACAACCCCCATGAAATTGGGGACAACCCCCACATTTAATTACCTTAATGTGGGGGTTGTCCCCATATTGCAATAATCATAATTTAGTATTATACTTATACTACTGATAAATCCCATGCCAATGAACCTTAAAAATAAGAAGATAGCGGCAATAGATGTCGGATCAAACGCCTTACGCATCCAGCTTTTTACAAAGAATGCCAGTGGAGAGATCCAGGACATAAAAAAACTCCGGGAGCCTGTAAGGCTTGGCAAAGACGTGTTTCGTACCGGCAGAATATTGGTGGCATCGCTTGATAATGCACTGAAGGCAATGAAGAGGTTTCAGCAGCTCATCGATGAATACCGGATATCAAAAGTGGCTGCAGTAGCCACAAGTGCAGTAAGAGAGGCTGAAAATGGGGCTGAATTTGTAAACAGGGTACGAAAAGAGACGGGCATTAAGGTTGATGTGATTGATGGAACCGAGGAGGCACGGTTCATCATCATGGCGGTTATGAAAAAAATCCCTCTTGCTTCATTAAACGCTGTTCACATCGAAGTAGGGGGTGGTAGTGTGGAGGTAAGCCTGATCGAGGACGGAAATGTGCAGTTTTGCCTTACGCACAAGCTTGGAGCGGTCAGATTGATGGAATACCTGAAGGCATATACCGGTGACGATGAAAAATTTTACGAGGTAGCAAGCAGATATGTAGATATTACCCACATAGGGCTTCAGTACAGCCTTGGCAAAAAGAAGATAGACCGCTTTATAGCCACAGGAGGGAATATCGACAGTGTAGTCTGGCTTATCGAACAGACCGGCTGGGGAAAACTTGAATGGAAAAAAGGCGTGGCACAGATAGGGCTCGATCTATTGCATACGGTAATCAAAAACCTGAAAAAGTACAGTCTGCAGGAGAGGATTGAAAAGCTCCATCTCCGCCCGGACAGGGCTGACGTTATACTGCCTGCAGCGATTGTATACGAGAGCTTTGCCCGTATGGCAAAGGTGGACTGTATCTATGCCCCAGGGGTTGGTGTGCGTGACGGTCTTGCGATCGAATACTTCGAGAACGATAAAGGATCCTATAAAAAGAAAAAGCATGAACAACTTATTGCCGCAGTCCATGCGCTCAGCGAGAAGTATGGATTCAGTTGGCTACATGCAACAAACGTTGCTTCGTATTCCCTGGATTTATTCGATGCTCTGAAGGATATTCACCGGCTGGGAACACGGGAGCGCCTCTTGATAGAAATGGCAGCATACTTGCACGATATAGGTTATTTTGTGGGTATATCGCATCATCACAAACACTCCCATTACCTTATAACGGAGTCGAACATAATGGGCCTTTCTCGCAGGGACATAGTCCTCATTGCAAACGTGGCAAGATATCACCGCAAGTCATTTCCGAAGGAGCAACACGAAAATTTCAAAATCCTGACCAAAAAAGAAAAGGAGATCGTTGTAAAGCTCGCATCGATTCTGCGTATAGCCGATGCGCTGGATCGGGAGCACCTTGAGGTAAAAAAGCACCTGTCGATCAATCTGGGCAGGAACAGTCTGATCATCGGGATTCCTGGCTACAGAAAACTCGGGCTTGAACGGCTTGCAATAGCGTTAAAGGGAAGTCTTTTTACCAGAACGTTTGGGTACAGGATCGAGATAACAAAGTATAGAAAAGAAGGAGATAAAAAATGATAAAGGACCGGAAAAACAGCACCGGGCTCCCGGGCAGGCTGATCGTGGTCGAGGGTATCGACGGTTCCGGTAAATCAACCCAGATATACCTTCTCAAAAGGTGGCTGGAGATAGAAGGATACAAGGCGTTTTTTTCAGAGTGGAACTCCGCGGACGTCGTGAGGGCGGCAATAAAGAGGGGAAAGAAGAAGCTTCTGCTTACGCCCCTCACGTTCTCATTGATACACGCGATTGATTTCTCCGACCGTTACGAGAAACAGATACTGCCGCTTCTTCAGGCGGGATATATCGTGCTGTGCGACCGATATATATACACAGCCTTTGCACGGGACACAACCAGAGGGTGTAATCCGGAGTGGGTGAGGAAGCTGTACTCTTTTGGTGTTGTGCCGGACATAACATTTTTTTTCGACATCGATGTTGACATCGCTGTAGAGAGGATACTCAAAAGCAGACCAAACCTTAAGTACCATGAGGCCGGTATGGACCTGAAACTCTCTTCTGACCCGGTGGAGTCTTTCAAGATCTTTCAGCAGATGATCTCTCAAAGATATAAGCTCATAGCAGAGAGGTACAAGTTTCAGATAATAGACGCAGCCCTCAATATAGAAGACCAGCAAAGCCAGGTACGCAAGAAGGTAGAGGAAAAAATAAATCTGAGCGATTTTAAATCCAGTGCAAGGGGGACACATCATGGCCGATAAGAAGTTCTATGGTGAAGGTATTCCCGGTGTAGACCCTGACCAGCTTAAGGGCATATTGATTGTCGTGGAGGGAGCGGACTGCTCGGGCCGTTCAACGCAGGTCGAACTCCTCAGGGAACACCTGGAAAGAGCAGGACATGCAGTGGAAAATGTAGGACTGAGACGTTCGGTGCTTGTCAATCAGGAACTGGAACAGGTCAAGAATACCAAAGAAGTCAGCCCCAGGACACTGAGCCTCTTTTACGCGACAGACTTTGCAGACCAGATCGAAAACAAAATAATACCCGCACTTCAGGCAGGCTTCATAGTAATCGCGGACAGATATATATATACGCTCATGGCACGGGACATCGTAAGGGGGGAAAATCCTGAATGGCTGCAGTCTCTTTACGGTATTGCACTCGTTCCGGATATCGTATTTTTCCTGAAAACCAAACCGGAGATACTGGTAGAAAGGACATTCGCAAAATACGGGATGTTCAGTCATTGGGAGTCCGGCATGGATCTTCATATTTCACGTGAATGGTATCACTGTTTTATCGGGTACCAACGTAGGTTGAACGTTCAGTTCGGTTTGATCAGCGGCAAATACGGTTTCCGTATTATAAATGGGAACCGATCGGTGAAGCCGATCTCGGCCGAGATATGCAGGGCAGTAGATGAGTTCCTCGGACATCGCATGTGAACATGCCATGGACAAGCCCCCAGTAAAAATTCCAGTTCCTCCAGTAAGCTATAGGAAGTTCATCGAAGAAGCTCTTGTAGAACGCCGTAGGAATTTTCTGAGACAGTACGACATAACCTTAAAGCATGTCAGTAGGAACCGGGTACACGATCTGAGGATCTCGATACGGCGACTGGCAACAATGCTCGGGCTGCTGGAGAATCTTAAGCGATCATGGAAGCTCCGCGCCTCACTGTCCGATCTCAGGCAACTTATGAAGAAACTCGGTGCTCTCCGTGATATACAAGTATTCCTAAAGTGGCTTGATTATTTCTCTCCAGGATCCGGTAACGGCTGCCAACAGATACGGGATTTATGGATAGAAGAGGAGAAACAGCTCGCCAGCGACGCGGTCTCCAGGCTCAGAAAGCTTAGGGCAAAGAGGATCGGGGATTTTCCTGTTGACAGGCATATGGATGCTGTGGAACTGCGGCTCCGAAGGACCGGTACGAACATCGAGGAGGCCTGCCAGCATATACTATCCCGGCGGTTTGGGGAGTTTATCAGATCGACAGAGAAGTTCAAGCGTACGGGAAAGACCGCAGATTTACACCTTGCGAGGATCGCCTTTAAAAAATTTCGCTACAGCATCGAGATGTTCCTTCCCTTTTATCATGGGATAGTCTCTGAGGAACTTCATGCTTTTCAGACAGATCTCGGTACGCTGAATGACCTTGACCTGTTCGTCAAGAAACTCACCGGAACTGCTGAGGGGACAGAGAATGCCCCGTCAAACTTACAACCACTGCTTGACAAGGTAAGAGCATACCATCAGGATCTGTTTCAGAAAGTCGAGCGGATCTTCAAAGGAGAAAAAGCTCTTATTGAAACATGGAAGGATCGTATGAGAGAAAATACCAAAACAGAGACAGGAAAAAGGAAAACAGACATCTCCAAGCTCAGGCCTGAGGTGGTAGCGTTGTGCGAACGGTTCGACCCGGATCCGCCGCATGCGTTTCACGTCACGTTGATAGCATTGAAGCTGTTTGATGAGTTGAAGAAGCTCGGCATGCACAAGCTCGATGACCATCAGAGAAACCTCCTTGAGTACGGCTGTCTGCTCCATGACATAGGATGGGTCAAGGGTCATAAGAAGCACCACAAGCTATCATACACTATGATACTGGAATCCGAGCTTACGCTCAACCGCAGGGACAAGCTGGAAACAGCCCTGATTGCACGATTTCACAGGAAAGCCGAGCCGGATAAGCAAAAGGACTTTCTTGACCTGACTCCGAGATACCGCAGTGCGGTCGCAAAGCTCGCAGCTATCATCCGTATTGCCGACTTGCTCGACAGAGTCCACAACCAGAAGGCCATGATCGAACATGTTGCACTGGGCGAAGGTGCGGTTGTTATATCTCTATCGCGGGGTGCGTTGAAAGGCCTGACTGTGGCAACAATAGCTGCCAAAAGCGGGTTTTTCTCCAAGGCGTTCCGCATTCCGGTAAGGATAACCGAGGGAAACCCTCAATTAGAAACGGGAATAAAAAAATAAGACATTCGGGAGTTCTTCTGTTTCCATGCTGTCGGGGTCAAGGGGGCAAATTTATGTACCTTTATTTTTTACAACTCCTTTATTACCGAAACCTCCATGTTCATTACTAAGCTTTAACCCAAAAAATGCATTTGCAAAATAAGGGAATTTTTGTAATGAGCGATAATCCTGCGTCAAATAAAGGTATTCTTCGAAAATACGATGAGGAAA
>JABEBX010019891.1_pt1 | contig 11001 bp, 10 predicted proteins | sample 7245971 | NCBI WGS metagenome assembly JABEBX01 (sample SAMN14506365, study PRJNA622280) | hot springs metagenome | biome: hot spring [ENVO:00000051]|acidic hot spring [ENVO:00002120]; feature: spring [ENVO:00000027]|sediment [ENVO:00002007]; material: sediment environment [ENVO:01001048]...
GCGTTGGGCTTGCCCGCCACTGGTTTAAATCCGGACGGCAATTTGCTTTTTACCGGCACGGCTGTTTGCAACAGCAACATTCCCCGCGATCCCACGGGCCCAAACATTACCAAAGTGGTGATTTTTCCCTGCCGTAAAAAGCCCAGCGTATGGCCGTATAACCGCTTGATGGTGAAGGTTTTATTCAATGAATCATCAAGCACAACAGGAACAACTTCATTGGGATTAATGATCAGCGGCACGCCACCGCGCGGAACGGTTTGCAGAGGGGTGTTGTTAAAATTGCTGAGGAAAATAAGAGTTCCGCCGGGACTTTTACGGGCATAAACAGCCGCACGGGAAGCAAAACCGCGATATTGGGCGCTGGCGTTGACACTGGTTTCAAGAATGTTCTGGAATGATCGGGCGAAATAATTCGCGCTTTTATAGGTGTAATATAAGGGCCGCAAATCCCCCCCCTGCCCAATTGGCGCGGCAAAGTCATAACTGGCCCGCACTGTGCTGCAATTCCAATGCGAAAAGCTTGTCCCCCCCACCGCCATATAGGCGTTGTAGCCATTGCCGCCATACGCGATAACCCGCCACATGGAGACCCGCGTGAGTTTAGCTGGGCCAAACCAGCCGCCATTGGCCTGGGGCGGTGTACCATATTGCGTGAACCAGCCGGTCCACATCTCCGTGGTGAACCAGGGCGACACGCGGCCCGTGCTATTCCATGGCCCCACTCCGGCGGGACTGAAACCATGGTGCATACCGCTGAAAAACATCGGCACTTCAATGCCTTCCTGCCGCGCTTTATCAAACATGAATTTATAATACTTGTTGGGTAGCACCGCTCCCCATCCCTGCCGATCTTCATTTTCAAGCTGCATCATGATCACCGCCCCGCCGTGATTGATCTGATTGGCAGCCACAATCGGCAGCAGCTTATCAAAATATTTACCAAGTTGTTTAATAAAGGGTTTGTTGTATTCGCGCACCGCCAAGCCGGGGATAAACCGCAACCACGCCGGAAATCCGCCGCTGTCCCACTCGCCGCAATCATAAGGCCCCACCCGCAAGATCGCGTAAAATCCCATTTTGTTAACCAGCGTTAAAAACGCCTGCAGGTTGTGCCGCCCCTTAAAATCATATTGCCCCTTCCGCGGCTCCTGAAAATTCCAATAGACATAAGTCTCCACACAATTGAAACCCGCCCGTTTCATCTTCAACAGACGATTGGCCCAGAGCGCCCGCGGCACCCGTTCATACTGCAGGCTGCCCGAAGCTACAAATACCCGCTTTCCGCGGATGATAAAGCCTTGGCCGTCAAAGTTAATATACGCTTTAGCCGCTGCGACCGGTGGAAACATCCCAGCCACGGCGTACCGCGGCATCGCCATAACGGCCAAGACCAGCGACGCCAGCATCCCTGCCACCGGCAGAAATCCCAGTTGCCGCCAAGGATTCATCTTAACGTGGAGAATACACTTCATTCGCCGCTGCCCAAATCTCAAGAAACCGACACACTTAAGATCAACGCGCAGAGTACGACAATGTTGCGATGATAAAACCGGGAATTTAGGTTAATTCACGGTTCCGGAATAGCGCCACCGCGACGCTCAACGCCGCGCCGATGTACATAAGCGCATACGCCGAGGTCATGCTGACGTAACCGGTCACCTGCCCCAAGGTTGGCGCATCAGGCCCTTGATAATGCCCCGGCATGGAAATCGGCCGGTAGATCAACGCCTGATTAATATCAAAATTGGTCAGGTACGGCAGAAAATAACTTCCCCCTTCCACGAGTTGCTGCCAAGGTGCGCCCAGATGTAGCAGCACCACAAAACGAGTCAGATTCGCACCAATATATAACACCACAATGACCGTCATATTTAACGCCAGGCTGTAACGCGTCGCAATAGCCGTACTGATGGCCGCCAGCGTGGCAAGTTCCATAAATTGCAGAATAAAAGCTGGAATCAAGGCAATAATAGACATGTCATTGGCCCAGTAAAGGACCTGCTGCCCGGCGTATGTGGACACGGAAAGATCAATACGCTGATCGGAAAAATATCGCAGCCATGCACAAGCCGCCGCCGCAATTGTACAGATCGCCATGGTTACAAACATCAGGCACACAATGCCCAGATACTTGCCGATAATCACCTGCCAGCGGGCTACCGGTTTGCTCATCAGGGTCAGCATGGTGCGATTTTCAATTTCTTCATCAATAACTTTGGCCGTGGCAAACACCATGATGATCAGAATAAACATGAGGATAAACGACATCGCCACATCCCGGTACATCTTGGTGTCTTCACCAAAGGTGTTAAAAGGGACAAAAGCGGTGATGACAATGGCGGCAATGCACATCACAAAAACGATAATGGTGAATGGCTGATACAACGCTTCATGGTATGTTACCTGCGTGATGGCGCCGATACGGCTAAGGTTAAGCAATGGCAGGATGATATATTCCACCAGCCCCCAAATTCCCGTTGCCGCCGTTAACGTACCTGACAGCAGCAGAAAAAATCTCAGGTTATTGGCTTCATTGGCTATGACGTTGGCGTAGTTGGCCGCCACGCCACCATTATTTTTGGTAGCCTGACCGGCGTTGGATGCCGCTGATTGAGCCGCTGTGACATCATGTGAATGCCACACATAAGCGAACAATGTCATGGCCAATAGAATCGCCATGACGACTATGTACACCTTGGTTAGTTTTGTCACACGTTCCTCTTTATATCCTGTCCATGAAAGCTGAACAACGCTTTCATACTACCATATAATCCGTATCGGGGGGAGTAAGCCCTCCACCGGTTCGGTTCGCCGGGCCACGGCAGTTATGAAACCCGCAAAACGTGTTTCAACATCCTCTTGCAGTTTTTTAATCTCTTCCGGGGCGCCTTCCATAATCAACTCCACCCGGCCGTCCGGCAGATTGCACACCGTTCCTCCCACCTTATACGATTTCGCCAGCGAAACGGTTGACTGCCGGAATCCAACTCCCTGCACCCGTCCGGAAAACAACAGTACGCTTCGCACCATATTGGACTTTGCACTCATGCGACAAATCATACCATCCGCATATAAAAAATTAAATTTGTCAAAATGCACAGCAAAATCGGTTGGTTAAATTCATGATGCCTGCATGGTGTTTATTGCAGCTCTTGGACATCAGCCGCATTGTTGTAGCAGTCAGGATCGATCGGTCAAGTCGAATTGAAGACGATGAACTCATACCCAATATTCTATCCGAATTGACTGCGGAGGCATAGAGACTGGGAATGGCATAGAATAAGGGATGGCACGCTTTGAGCCGCGCCTGAATATGCTGGTATGAAAGACCTCCGCAAATTGGGGGTATGGTTATGGCTGAAGTGGAATATCTGGAACTGGCGGTTGAACGCCTGCCTGAAGCGTTCAGCGGCTTGCGGATACTGCATCTTTCCGATCTGCATATCACGCGATGGACCAGGGAGTTGGAGCACTGCCGCCAGCAGATTGACATATTGAATGCGGATATTGCGGTAATCACCGGCGATCTGGGGCACCGCAGTTGGAAATGGAAAAAATCGCTGCCCAATGTGCAGCGGTTGATTTCCGCAATTCACGCTCCTTTAGGAACATTCTTTATTCTCGGCAATCACGACTCCAGCGATCTTGGCTCCGCACTGGCCGCATCCGGCCCCATCATGCTGACCAATGAATCGGTCATTATCGAACGTGACGGTCAGCGCCTCGCGATCATCGGCGTGGCGCAACATCGGCGCAGCGATACCGATATTCCCACGGCGATGCAACAGGTGCGGGCGGATGATTTTAAGCTGATGCTGTTGCATTACCCCGATTTGATTCATGCGGCGGTGGCGGTCGGAGTGGATGTCTGTCTGGCCGGCCATACGCATGGGGGTCAGATTTGTTTTCCCGACGGCAGTCCGATCATTGGACATGATGTGTTGCCGCCGAATATGTGCACCGGATTAAACCGCTTCTCGGATACTTGGCTGGTGGTGAACCGGGGGCTGGGCAAAGCCGGTTTGCGGTTGCGGTTATTCTGCCCACCGCAGATCATCATGTTGACACTCCGGTCGGCATCGCTTGTTTCGGCGGCCAACAGGTTGTGATCCAATCAATCCTCATTTGTAGGTGTGACAGAGCACTAGCAGAGCACTGCTGGACGATGCGATTTCCGATCATTTGCATGTGACTTGGTTGACACTTGCATAAATGGAGACGGCAGCGCATAGTATCTTTGTAGATATGGAAGTCCTGATATGATCATTTCAGTTGTTAAAGAAGTATTGGCGGGCGAACACATGGTGGCTCTTACACCGGTGGCCACAGCCAGCCTTGTCAAAGCCGGTTTGGAAGTCCGTATTGAGGCGGGAGCGGGCGTGGCCGCCGGATTCCCGGATGCGGGTTACGAAAAAGCCGGCGCGGAGATATCCGCCGATCGTCTTCAGATATTGCAGCGAACGGATGTTCTGGTACAGGTTCACGCCATGGGATCCAATCCGCAAGCCCAGCAATCGGACTTGGCGGCTCTTAAACGCGGCGTGGCGATGATTGGTTTTGCGGATCCGCTGACGGATAAAATCGCCATGCAAACACTCTCGCAGTGCGGTGTAACGCTGCTGGCGATGGAACTTGTGCCGCGCATTACCCGTGCGCAAAGCATGGATGCGCTATCTTCGCTGGCCAGCCTGGCGGGTTACAAAGCGGTGCTGCTGGCGGCGGAGCGGCTGGGTAAAATATTTCCGATGATGATTACCGCGGCCGGCACCATTACACCTTCCAAAGTGTTTGTCATTGGCGCGGGTGTGGCGGGATTGCAGGCCATTGCTACCGCCCGGCGACTGGGGGCGCAAGTGAGCGCGTTTGATGTGCGCCCGGCGGTCAAGGAGCAGGTGCAAAGCCTGGGCGCGCGGTTTGTGGAATTGCCGTTGCAGGCCGCAGAGGCGCAAACTCCAGCCGGTTATGCCCGGCAACAAACGGAAGAAGAACAGCGCCGGCAGCGCGAGCTTATGTCCCATAGCGTCGGTGAGGCGGACGTGGTTATTTCCACGGCTGCCGTACCGGGCAAAAAAGCACCGATCCTGATTTCGGAGGAAATGGTGGCCGGAATGGAGCCGGGGTCGGTCATTGTGGATCTGGCGGCGTCGCGCGGGGGAAACTGCGCGGTGACTCGTCCCGATGAAGTGGTCGACTATCATGGTGTAATGGTGATGGGGCCGACGAATTTGCCCGCGACTGTTCCCGTTCACGCCAGTCATGTGTATGCCAACAACATGGTCAATGTATTGAAGCATCTGGCCAAAAACGGCCAATGGACGCTTGATGATAAGGATCAGATCACCCATGACATGCTGGTGATGCGCGAGGGGGTCATTTCCAACGAACGGGTGCGGGAAGTGCTGGGGCTGCCCCGGCTTGAGCCGGTCGCGGTAACCGCCGGAGTGGCGGGATAGCGGTTGATTGTACACCGTCAGGCTTGTCGTATCGCGGTTCGGCTTGCATTGTTACGGTTGGATTGTTTGAGGTTGTTATGATTTCGGAGGTATGTCTATGAATTCAGCACTGGAATCAAATTTGTTTGTGTTCGCCTTGGCGGCCTTTCTGGGTTATGAGGTGGTGCGCCGAGTTTCGCCCCAATTGCATACACCGTTGATGTCCCTGACCAACGCCATTTCAGCTATTTCAGTTGTTGGCGCTCTGGTCGTAACCGGTACCCGCGGCAGTTCCACCATGGTGGTGACCCTGGGAGCCATTGCAGTGGCGGCGGCGATGATCAATGTTGTCGGCGGGTTTCTTATGACCGACCGGATGCTCAAGATGTTTAAGAAGCGAAAGTCCCAGTCATGATGAACACCGGGCATATTTATTTTTTGATCAAATGCTGATTGGAGCTTTGCTGTGATCGGATCCTGTTTATCCGGCGGCGTTATCGCCGCCACCACAACGCCTTTAACCTCGCATGCGCCGATGCCCGCTTATGTCATCTTGATATATCTGGCGGCGGCGATGTCATTCGCCTTGTCGCTCAAGTGGCTCAGCACGCCCAAAACAGCGCGTTGGGGCGTGTTGGCAGGAGAAATCGGTATGGCGGCGGCCATTATCGCCACCCTGTTTCTGCCCGAAGTAAGAAATTATGATTGGATCGCCATCGCCTGCCTGATTGCGGTTATCGCAGCCATACCCATGGCATTGTTGATTCCCATGACCGCCGTGCCCCAGCAGATTGCCTTGTTCCACGCCTTTGGCGCGCTGGCTGCCGCTCTGGTCGGTACGGCGGAATATTATGCCCATGGCTCATCGCTGAGCACTTCCACCCTCATCGCCATCGGTTTTGAATCGCTGCTGGGATATTTGACGTTTACCGGCAGTCTTGTGGCGGCGGGCAAACTGCAGGAGATATTACCGACCAGACCGATGCATTATCCATTCCAGAATGTTTTGAGCATCGCAATTTTGGCGGCATCCGTTCTGGCGGGGGCAATGGTAGTGGTGATGCCTGGCAACCCTGTGGTATTTCCGCTTTTCATTTCACTGTGTCTGCTTTTCGGTGTGATGCTGATCCTGCCGATCGGCGGCGGCGATATGCCCACCGTTATTGCTCTGCTCAACAGTTATGCGGGCTTGTCCGCTTCCGCCATGGGTTTTGTAATTAACAATCAATTGCTGATCATTGGCGGCGCGCTGGAAGGATCATCCGGATTTATACTTTCCATGATTATGTGTAAAGCCATGAATCGTTCCTTTATTAATGTGCTTTTCGGCCAGGTGCAGGCTGCCAAAGCCGGGAAATCGGATGATATTTACGGTGGAAACATTAAAACCGTCAACGCCGAAGAGGTGGCGGCGATTTTGGACGGCGCCCGGCGCGTGGCAATTGTGCCGGGCTATGGCCTGGCGGTGGCGCAGGCGCAACATGCGACGGGCCAGCTTTTTGAACTGCTGGAGTCACGTGGGGCCAATGTTGAGTTTGGCATTCATCCGGTGGCGGGGCGGATGCCCGGCCACATGAATGTGCTGCTGGCTGAAGCCAATATCCCCTACGATCATCTCATGGAAATGGACCGGATCAATCCGGAATTTGAAAATATGGATGTGGTCATCGTCAATGGCGCCAATGATGTCGTCAATCCCGATGCGCGGGAAAATCCCAACAGCCCCATTGCGGGGATGCCGATTTTGAATGTCGATAAAGCCGGCACAGTAATCGTGATCAAACGCAGCCTCAGTCCGGGCTTCGCTGGAATCCCCAATCCGCTGTTTGCCGCAAAAAATTGTCTCATGTACTTCTCGGACGGCAAAAAGGCCGTTTTGGACATCATCGCCGAACTGGAAAAACTGTAAGGGATCGAGAGAGAATAAATTCACTTGCAGTCAGGAATGACCGCTTCACACATTTGCCACACGAGATTGCAATGCCGATTTTGCTGACGTTGGTTTGTCCGCTGGCAGACCGCCGGGGCTTGCCGTATCTTTATCCGCAATGAATGCTTGGAGACGTTATGACAACACATATTGGATTACTCGGTTGCGGCACCGTCGGGGCCACCGTTGCGGAAATGTTAATTTCTGAAAAGACATTATTAGAGAGGCGATCAGGCCAATCCCTTTCTTTGAAGCGTATTTTAATCCGTGATACGGGCAAAATCCGCTCAAAGGCAATACCCGCTTCATTATACACCACAAATCCCGATGATATCCTCAATGATCCGGAGATTAAAATTGTCGTGGAGGTCATGGGCGGCATTGAACCGGCTCGGGAGATCTCCATGCGGGCCATCAAAGCCGGGAAACTTCTGATCACCGCCAATAAACATTTACTGGCGCTGCACGGAGCGGAAATATTCCGTGCCGCCGCGAAGGCAGATTCCTGCGTTTGTTTTGAAGCCACCTGCGGAGGAGCCATTCCCATTGTTCTGGCCTTGACGCGCGGCCTGGTGGCCAATGAAATTGAGCAAATTGTCGGCATTGTCAATGGCACATGCAATTATATTTTAAGCGAAATGAGTTCCAGCGGAAAAAGCTACGCGGCCGCTCTGGCCGAAGCGCAGGCCGCCGGATACGCCGAACCGGATCCAACCCTGGATGTATCCGGGGGCGACAGTGCGCACAAGCTGGCGATTCTGGCGTCGCTGGCGTTTGGTGTGCATGTCCCCTTTGAGCAGATTCATGTCAGCGGCATTGATCACATTGATGATATGGATTTACGGTTTGGACGCGAATTAGGCTATGTATGCAAACTTCTGGCCATTGCGGAAAAACATCGCCAAGGTATATCTCTGCGCGTGCATCCGGCGTTTGTGGCGCAGAAGCATCTGCTGGCGAGTGTCAACGGTTCATTTAACGCCATTGCCGTGGTGGGGCACGCCAGCGGCCAGACAATTCATTATGGCCGTGGAGCCGGCGGGCGGCCCACCGCCAGTGCGGTCATCGCGGATATTGTGGAAGCAGCCATGGGCACCGCCCCACTGCTTTTCAGGCAGTTGCCGCTGCTGACGCGCCGCACCGTCATGAAGGTCGTACCCATGCGGGACGTGTCATCCCGGCATTATTTACGCATGATGGTGCATGACCGGCCGGGAATGCTGCATCAGATTACCGGTATCCTGGGCAAGCGAGGCATTTCACTGGCGGCCATGGTGCAGCATGAAGCATACGAGGATCAATTTGTGCCGTTGGTGATCATGACACACGCGGCCCCCGATGGCAAAGTTACCGAGGCGGTGGCACAGATTAATCGTCTGCGCGGCATAAAGGGCCACACGCGGCATATCCGGGTGATTGACCCGCCGGAATAAAAATCCATCGCGCTGAAACGCCGGGACGCCGGGATACGTCCGTGTTATAATGCCGCCAAAGTTAAGCAAGGATTGAAGTTTTACCATGAAATATGCCATTATTATCCCTGACGGCGCCGCCGATGCACCCATTGCGGAACTGGGCGATAAGACGCCGCTGGAAGTTGCCCGAAAGCCCAATATGGACGCCGCCGCGCTCCATGGCCGCATTGGCACGGTGCGCACCACACCACCCAATTACAGCGCGGGCAGTGATGTCTGTACGCTTTGTCTGCTGGGTTATAATCCGGCCGAATATCACCCCGGCCGCGCCCCGCTTGAGGCCGCCGCCATGGGACTGAAATTAAGCCCGGCGGACTGGGTGTTGCGCTGCAATTTTGTCACCATTGTCGATGGAAAAATGGTGGATCATTCCGCGGGGCATATTAAGGACAACGAAAGCCGCATACTTTTGCAGGCCGTGGCGCAGGCGGTGGCGCCGGTAGGTTCGGCCAGCGGAATAAAATTTCATCCGGGCGTAAGTTACCGCAATTTAATGACTCTTTCTGGCGGAGATTTAAGCAAGGTGAAAACCACTCCGCCGCACGATATTCCAGATCAAGGCATAAAAAGCCACCTTCCGCGCGGAGCCGGATCAGAGCAATTGCAGGACATCATGAACAAGGCCCGTCTGGTGCTGAAAAACCATGAAGTAAATCTGGTGCGGAAGCAATTTGGAGAAAATCAGGCCACGGATATCTGGCTTTGGGGACAGGGGCGTACAAAATATATCCCCAGCTTTAAGGAGCGCTTTGGCGTATCGGGCGCGATGATTACCGCGGTGGATCTGCTGCGGGGCATTGCCAATCTGCTGGGTTGGAAAAATATTGATGTGCCCGGTATCACCAGTTATCACGATAACGATTACAAAGCGCAGGGAAAATACGCCTGTGACGCTCTGGATGAATTTGATCTGGTCTGCTGCCATGTTGAAGCGCCGGACGAAGCCAGCCATCAAGCCGATTTTGCCACTAAAATCGCCAGTATTGAAGCCATTGATGAATATGTTGCCGGACCGGTGCTAAAAAAACTGCGCACCTTTGACCAATGGCGGCTTCTGATCATGCCCGATCACGCCACACAATGTGCCACGCGGAAACACCATGATGCGCCGGTGCCGTTTCTCATTGCCGGTTCGCACGGTAAAAGCACCATTGCACGCCCCTATACCGAACAGGCCGCTCTGGAAAGCGACCTGCACATTGAAGCGGGCTATGAACTGATGTCCTACTTTTTAACAGTAGGAAAAACCTGACGGATCAATAAACCTGAAATTTAAAATCTCAAATATTTTAATATCACATACCGCAACTCCGGCAGCCCCTCCGGCCGCAGTTGCAAATCAGATAGCGCAAGACCGCCGCCGGCGGAGCATGACCATTCCCGCTAATCCAGCGAGGCCAAGGCCCAGCCATGGCGCTGGTACCCGGCAGCGGTGGTTCCACCCGTGAGAGGCACGGTGGTATAAAGCGTGTTGGACGAATCCGCGAATGTCTGAAGGCTCGCATTAAAGCTGCCTCCCTCATAAGTTCCGCCATCACTTTGGCTGATTTGCACACCGTTGTAGCTCCCTCCGCTTTGGATGCTGAAGCCCGTAGCGCTCAAAATCAGTTCTAGAGTATCTGTGGCAGACCCGATATTGCGTACGGTACTTTCTGTGTATGTCAGCGCTGGGGACGCGAAACCATACGCCGCAGAGCCGAGGAAAGCGACATCCTGCACATTGTAATTAAAATCTCCAATAGTCTGCATGCCACTGGTATTAACGAGGTGATACCTGAAATGGCGGATGCGGTGTAATTCACCGGCGTAACCGCCTGGTTCAGATCAATGACCGTCAGCGCCACCGTATCGGCATGCGCCGCAGCAGAGACACTTGAAATAGCGGTAGCCGCAATCAACACAATGACTCTGTTTCTCAACATCATCATATCCCCTCAATCCTTCAATAAAACAACAACTCACAGCCCGGCGGAAACACAACATCGCCAAGTCACAAATTTATGTACATGTATACAGGCAAACGGGATTTGAGATTTCTCTTCTCTCCCGATGCCTCCATCACACGCTGGTACGTGTGCCATTTTCCATTCTTCCAACGCTTGCTGGCACAGATGAACATGGATACTAATATCGCAAACCAGACCCCAAAATGACAGTGAAT
>JABEBX010002327.1_pt1 | contig 10995 bp, 13 predicted proteins | sample 7245971 | NCBI WGS metagenome assembly JABEBX01 (sample SAMN14506365, study PRJNA622280) | hot springs metagenome | biome: hot spring [ENVO:00000051]|acidic hot spring [ENVO:00002120]; feature: spring [ENVO:00000027]|sediment [ENVO:00002007]; material: sediment environment [ENVO:01001048]...
GGGTCTGCCAACATCACATTTATCGAGCTCATACTTTAAAATTGGGCGCTTAAATAACTTATAAAGTATGTATAATGCAACATCTGAAGATTCAGGATGCTCGGACACATAAGTGCCTATTATATCATATATTGATTTTTCCTTTACAGAGGCAACACTGAATACTTTTGACGGCTTGATATCTTTCTCTCTTAAGATATTCATGTCCTGTAGCGCATACAGATATCCAGTTAAGACCAGTCTATGTATCTTATTTCCCCTTTTTTCTAGTTCTTTAATAATGGAAGTTATGGACATTCCATCGTCTGCAAGGATCTCAAGTATCTGGTCTTTTATGGATTTTAAAACAATATCTTTTTTCAACATAATTTCGTGCCTTTGAAGGTTATGAATGTTCTAGTAAAAAAGTTTTACTATGATAGATATATTACTGTAGTATAATCTTAAATTTGAATCCCGGAGATACTCTATTTTCGATCTTCTAGAACATTCTTTATGACTGTTTCTATGATCTTTTCAGACTCTCCAAGATAGCTTTCTGGAGCGGTCAGTGATTCTAGCTCTTCTTTTGTAATTATTTTAGATATCTCTGGAATATTGAGCAAAGCTTCATCTATCCTTTTATTTTGCATTGCAGCCAATCTCACAAACTCATGCGCTTGCTGCCTTCCAAGCCCTTTTTTTGTTAAGGCTACAATTATGGGTTCGTCCATAATAAAGTATCTAGCTTTTTCTAGATTATTATACATTACGTCTTCATTGACTATGAGCGTATCTAAAACATTTTTCATTTTGATTAGAATATCATCGATCAATACACAGCTGTGCGGGATTATGAATCTTTCAGAGGCACTATTTGTCAGATCCCGCTCATGCCATAAAATTGCAGATTCATGCATCGGTACGATAAAACCACGTATAATTCTTGCTAAACTGCATATATTCTCAGAAACTATTGGGTTCTGTTTGTGTGCCATAGTGCTGGACCCTACTTGCTTTTCCTTGTCAAAATATTCAGATACCTCTCCTATCTCAGGTCTCTGCAGATTTCGGATCTCGGTGGCAATTTTTTCGAGAGTGGTAGCTATATTTGAAATTATAGAAATGAACTCTATGTATCTGTCTCTCTCTACTACCTGCGTTGTAGCAAGATCTAAATTAATGCCTAAGCGCTCTGATACGATCTTCTGTATATTCTTTGTATATGGCTCAAATCCTGCACCTGTTCCAACTGCGCCAAGCATTTTACCCACAATTACGCGTGATTCAGCTTCTTTGACCCTCGTTAAATGTCTGTGAATTTCGTCTAGATATACAGCTAGTTTTAATCCAAAAGTGATTGGCAAAGCCCATTGCCCATGTGTTCTGCCCAGCATAATCGTGTTCTTATATTGTTTAGACTTATCAATAAGCACGTTTTCTAGATCTATAAGATCCTGTTTCAGTATCTTGATAAACTCCTTGAATTGTATGGCTGTCGAAGTATCTATTATATCATTTGATGTAGCTCCTAAATGTATGTATTTTCCAGAGTTTCCAGCCTGTTCGGTTAGCGCTAGCACCAACGCCATTACATCATGTTTTGTCTGTGCTTCAAAAACCTTGATTCTATCTATATTGACATTCATAGACGCTTTTTCAATGATCTCAAAATCTTGCTTGCTGATCAATCCTAATTTGAAATAGGAGTAGGCTAATGCTACTTCTACTTTTAACATGTAATCATATTTTTTAGACTCGCTAAAAATGTCTTTTACAATATCTCTACCATATCTGTATTCAATTGGGCAGATCATAATTATACATAAATATTAATCTGTATTTATATCTTGAGAATTTTTAGCCTGTATGATCACAAAATCACTTTTTGAAACAACATTTTCAGAGCTCCTAGAATTTATACAATCTAAAAACTTTCTGAACCCCAGCTCAAATTCTTTATCAGTCAAAACAGATAGAGTAGATAAATATTTTTTTCGTACTCTTTCTATATACTCCTCTTTTTTATAAACAGTTTCATCATTAAAGCTTTCAATGTTTACTTTATATCCAATATCTTCAAGCAAGATCTTAAGAGCATTAATATCCTGAAACCTGGCAAGATCTATCTCAATGAACCTTGGAAACTGATCCAGACAAAGAGATTTAGGCCAGTTTATTATATGCTCACGTGAAACAGTTACAATGATCAAAGATCCATTTTTGGCTAGCATAGTCTTCAGTTTTCTAAGCAACGATTCTAAATTCTGCAGATGATGTATAACAAATACTAGCAAAATAAGGTCAAAACAACAATCTTGAAATTTTAAGTTATCGAGATCATCTTTTAACCATGAAACATGGTCATACTTCTTAGCCGCTATATCTAACATTTTTGTAGAGTTATCAATACCCGTAATTTTAGCACCGGTCATGAGCTGCATTGTTATCGAGATCCTGCCAGTTCCACATCCTAAATCTAAAACTTTTGAAGAACAATCTATCTTCTGAAGATTCAGGATCGCTTTTATTAGCTTTATCGGCACATCCTTTCCTCTTGTATCCTCAAAATCATTAGCTAATTCATCATAATGTACCATGCTCTAGATAATCAAAACTCAATGAAAGTTATTAAGGGTTATTATGGGCCCGTAGCTTAGATCGGTAGAGCGTTCGGCTCTTAACCGAATGGTCGAGGGTTCAAATCCCTCCGAGCCCGCTTTATTTCTTAAGCGAATAGCATAAATAAGAGTATTTATTATTTTTAATTATGACCTTTGTACCAAAGTATAACGGATTGTTAGATAGACAGTATGTAAAAAGAATTGTATGATAACTTAAAAGCTGGGCCTGGCATTACTGCTGTTTAGAGGTGGAAAATATTGACACAAAAGAGCAAATTTAAAAACATATGGTATTAAAATTTTTATCTTTAGCAGTCCTAATTATACTTGTATCATACCTTTTTTACAACAAGTATTGATAAATCTGAGTTATCAAGTAATTCAAGTGTTGGATATGTAAAATATGCATTATTTCCTTCAAATAATACATTTATTCTTGGAAAAAAGCATTACAATCAAACCAATGTTAATGCAACATATGGTCCAGTAGCAATGGTCTACGATCTGCCAAATGGATATCTTTATGTTGCTAATTTGGGGATGAGTGCTAATATGGGAAGCATTTCTATAATAGCTTTCAATAATACATCACATGAACCATTTAACTATCTATGGATCATTGTTGCAGTAATAATTATAATAGCAGTGCTAGCTAGTGTTCTGGTAATGAGAAGAGAAAAGAAAAAGGGCGGTCCTAAACAATGGCAATTGCTGTCAAAAGAAAAAACTGAGGAAGAAAAAAAATAAATTCTAAATTTTTTTATTTTTATCAGTTGTGGATCGGAATAAAGATAGAATATAATAAAAATATGTAGTAAGCAAATAAACTATACCTTTCATTCTCGTTCTATGAATACGATAGATTGGCGATCATACAATATATAGTCATGGCTTTTGGAGAGAGAAAAAGGCTATTTTTGTGATTTTGAATGCATTTTTATGATTTATGTTAGAAATCGAGCATTATCGTAAAATTTATTATAGTTATTAGATATTGTCGATGTAGAAAAAACTCTCGGCAAAGCAACTTTTTGAAAGAGTCCGCAGACTTATAAGGCCTCAAAAGTGAGGTTGCCAAATTACAAGAGGAAAAAATATGAGTATATTACTTGTATGTCCAAAAAGCAAAGGAAATACATTTAAGATATGTAGTTATGTCGCAAATAATAGCAATGCTGAATTGTTAGTGCTCGATCAAAACCAAGTAATAGATTTGAAGAAATATAAGTCCATAATTTTATGTTCTGGGGTACATGGGGGTAAAATACATGAAAATTTACGAAGATGGCTAAATCAAATAGAAAGAACATCACTACATGAAAATGTAAAGATTTATGTGTGTTTGACTTGGTTTGGTAGGGATGACTCAGATAAAAACGCAATAAAAGAAATTAAAAATATACTCGAAAAGAAAAAAATTATCTTAGAAGATGATTATATAACTAGTTATGGTCAAAAATGGATTATTAGGCATGGTCATCCAAATGAAGAAGATCTTGAAAGAGTATTAAAATGGGTGATGCAAAAAACCTAACAAAGTGTTTTAATTGACTGAACCACCCGTAGAAAAAGAAGAAATTTGAGGGTTTTTTCTCATCTTCGACAGCTTTTATTCTTTCGTCATGGTAAACGTTTTTAAAACAATTAATGATCTTTGTAACTATTACATTTAGATCTGTCATATATAGACAATACTGTAATAAACAAGGAGGGATATGAAGGAGAGGAACACATAACCCCTGAGTGTGTCATCGTCCTGCAGGTATGAAGCGTCGACCTGCAGAAGGTTCTTGGCCTGCAGGCAGTTCCTCCTCTATCTTTCTAAGTGTGTCGATGTCAGGTACACTTCCAGGTACCAGTCTGATATAGCAGGGCTCGTCCCTGCGACGGGAAAAGCCAATGATGATCCTGATCATGGGTAAATGTAGATCGCTGTTATTGTAACCGAATTCAGCCATACTTATCCCGGAGGAATATGAGAAGAGAGCCGAGGTGTCATAGGCAATGATCTTATTCTTCTTCATGAGTTTCATGAATATGGCCTTCTGCCCCCCACCTGATCCCTCCCTATGCGCTTCATCATTGAGGACAGTGATTTAGGAGATATCCCGTGCAATGTCTTCGAGAGCCAAGTTTTCTCTACCCAGATTTTCAGTGATTTCATTGGTACCGGAAATATGATCCGGTTAAGAGAAAATGCCATGATTCTCATGTATAACAGCATAAGAATCTTTCTATAAATACACAGAAATAAGTCAACTGTTCCCTAAAAAGTGTAAGAGTTTATGGTACATGGATATTCAGAAGGCCATAAAATTAATTAATGGAAATGGAATACTTGATTCGACAATAGAACTTTTTTCATAGGATTAATTATAGTAATTACTATATACAGAATAAACAGTTCGGTAAATCACAATAATACGAGTTTCCCAAGATAAACTGAATCGATATTTCTAACGGTCTTTTACAGCCATGATAGTGCTATGGCGCCGATTAACCGTTAGATAAATTTGATATTTTCTTCTATTTTTCTTAATTCAGTACACATTTTCTAGAACTTTATTTATTATGTGTTATTTACCACATATGATCAATATGGCTTTATGTCCTAAAAAAAGAAAAACAAAAACAGGGAAGATCTATTACGAGCTGTGGGAAGTTAAATGGGTCAACGGAAAGGTAGTTTCTAAGTATGTTGGATATTTAGGTAAGAGTCCTAAAACAAAGCAAGAGCTTACACCTGAACAACTGCTTCCATATGTAAACAAGATTAAACTGATAAAGGAAACTGTGAAAAAGGATATGAATGGTACACTTTCCAACGAATTCTTGGACTCCGCAAGTAATAGGCTTGCTATTTTAGTTCTTGTAGCACTTGCGGCTGCTGCAGCCTACTTCGTTCTGGTGTTATGGGGACCTGATTAAATAGAGGAATTTGAAATGAATCCTTTAATCCTTTCTTTTTTTATGGATTATAAGTGTAATTATTTTTGTGACCATTGTTCCGTGAGCGCAAACCCCTATTGCAATAATCCTTTTCCGCTTGAAGCAATAAAAAAACTCTTGGATGAAGGTAAACAACTCGGGTTTAAATTAGTGGTGTTTACAGGCGGGGAACCCACGCTAGATATGGACAAACTTCTTACGGCATTAAGATATGCTAAAAACTTAGGGTATATTACAAGGGTAGTAACCAATGGATATTGGGCAACCACATTTGAAAAAGCTATGGATGTTTTATCAAAAATGAAAGATGCCGGTTTAGATGAGATAAACACAAGTTTTGATGATTATCATTTAGATATACCGAAACGGAGATGGTCTGTTGATCCTGCTCAATATGTATACATAGTGAAAGCTTCCATAAAATTGAATATTCGTATAGGAATAGGTTTGATTTATGACAGCAATTCGTTAATAACTCGTGATTTTGCGACGAAATTTTTCGTGCTATTTTTGGGGTTAACTCCTCATGAAGTTGAGAAACATATCAAATTTGTGGTTGATGTCCCTGCGAGAGTTGGGAGGGCATCAACTGAAATACCTGATGAAAAGATCTTGCAAAGAGAACTTCCAATTTCGGGCTGTAGTGATATAGGAAAGGTTTACGGATTACACCCAGATGGTAGAATCACCGTTTGCTGTGGGCATGCCATATTTGCGACGGATGCCTATGATATCGGAAACTGGAAAACTGAGGAAAATCCCCTTAGCAAGTCAAGAGAGCGAGCATCACAGAATCTTATCTATTGGTGGCTATGGACAAATGGGCCTAAAAAAATACTTAAGGAAATAGGAATACACGAGAGAACAACACATATATGTGATGCTTGTAAAATTCTTATGGTTGACCATAGAGATGAAATTATAGAATATTTTAAAGCCCATAAAGATGAAATATTGATAAACGATGTTCTGTTAAATACTCGGGCACGTGAAACGGTGGAGTTCATCAAAAAGCAAGAGGTAAAGGTATGAGGAATTATATAAAAATGGAAAATGTAACCTATGGTTATAACTATAAGCCTGTGCTTAGAGTAGGGGATATGGAAATAGGTAGCGGAATAACGTGTCTTTTAGGGCCCAATGGAGCTGGAAAGACTACATTTTTGAGGGGGATAACAGGAGTATTAGAGCCAATAAAAGGTAGGGTTCTAATCGAAGACATAGACTTATTTGGTGAAGGAGCACAAGATATACGGAATAAAATAGGATATCTTCCTGAGAACTCATTCCCATACCCTGATATGAATCCTAGAGAGTATCTGGAATATTGGGCTACCTTTTATGGATTGTCCGCAGATAGTGTGAACCGTGTTCTCAAATTAATGGAAATTGAAGAAATTTCAGAAAAGAGATGTAATACTTTAAGCCAAGGTCAGAAAAGAAGAGTGATGATAGCAAGAATTTTTTTGATTACCCCTAAATTACTAGTTCTCGATGAACCTACAGCAAATCTTGACCCAGATGTTTCTTATGATTTAATGCATCTTATTGTTCAATTAGGCAAAAACATACCCGTTATATATTCTACCCATCATCTATTGGAGATAGAAAACGTCTTTGATCGTATCGTATTTATAAAGGATGGAAAAATAATGGGAATGCATTCCAGAGATGAGATAGCTGGAGATATATATGAGGTCTACAAAAATATGATGAAGGGTGATAGAAATTAATCTAAGTTATCTTTACACTCGCAGAATGCTTAAAAACATATCTAATAGGAAGAGCTTAGTAACGCTTATCATTCTCCTTGGGATCTTGGTGTTAATATCACTTACCATTACATTCGCACCCTTAACTCCTCCCACGGAAGCATCTCTTCGTCGTCTTGCAGAGATTTACTTTAACGTTCCTGTGAATAAATATTCCATTGCTCTTGCTTTCTTCGCAATAGAGTTTCCACCGTTCATTGCATTATTCGCATCATTCATTGTGGCTACAATTCCTCAGAAGGTTATTCTGTATGAACGATCCTCTGGAAACATGGAAATTTTGTTATCCGCCTATAGTGATATGAGGAAGATTGCCCAGGCGCTAATGTTTTCTTCCCTGATCGTGGCCGGAATAATATATCTCATTTTCATGTTAACCGGTGTGGTTACTATCCTAATTTATGAGTTAATTTACGATAATTTCTTTACTTTTCCTTCTGTATTTTATATGCTTCTTTACGTTCTTGATCCGATTCTAATAGTTCTTACGGTTAGTATAGCACTTCTTGTTACCATAACATTTCCCACAATATCCTCTATAGAAACATATGCACTTTCATCTAGTCCCCTCCAAATAATTGCCTTTTTACCCTCCCTACTGATTATCTTTGTGATAACATTTATACCGGTATCTCTCAATTATCTCGCAATGTATATTATACCAGTAGCGGTTGGCGTGCTTGCCATAACCTTATTTTTAGCCAGGAAAACAATGAGGAGAGATGTTCTGGTGAGAAAATGACAAGAAAAATGTTAAAATGCCCGAATTGTGGATATTCATTTAAGGAACCATTTATGGATAGAAAAAACAATATAGCCTACGGATGGACCCTGCCCGGTTTGGGGGTAATCGTATGTCCCAAATGCAAGTACGTTGCACATAGAAAAGAATTCCGCCGCATCCCATGATTTTTGCTTAAAAAATTAAGCGAATACTTTTGTTTTAATTTTTTTATTTTTAATTTCATAACTCTAACTCCTCAATTTTTTAGGGAATAATTTCTTTAGTACCTTTTTTACTGGCTTTTTTACCAATTCTGGTAACCATAAGATTAATATATATGTATTCCCTATTATCCCATGTATGGAACCATGGATTCGTAATTTAATTGACAGGGAAAAAAAGAAAAGAGGAGTACCTCTTGAGGTCAAGCATTCTGGGAGCAACTACTACCTTTACCAGGTCACATCGGTATGGGACAAAGAGACAAAGAAGAGGAGAAAGATATCCAAATACATAGGAAAGGTGAACGAGAACGGACTTGTTGTGGAGAATAGGAGGACGATATACGAATACGGGAATTCCAGGCTACTTCACCTTATCGTTAAGGAGATTGAACCAGCACTCAAAAGGTCCTTTCCAGATCACTATCAAGAGATCATGGCTATTTCAATGATCAGGAACATTGCACCAACGCCTATAAAGCTCTTGAAGACAAGGTGGGAGAAGCTATTCACGAGCACTGAGATAGATGCACATCTCTCTCCAAACTCTGTTTCTGCAATGTTCAAGTCCATAGGGTCGGATTACGATGCACAGAGAACATTCTTCAAATCTATGATTGATGGATCAAGATACCTGATATTTGATATGTCATCGATATTCTCAAGATCAGAAAACATAAGGATGGCGGAGAAAGGGTACAACAAGAATCATCTGCAGACATGGCAGATAGGGATGGTGATGCTCTTTTCGCACGAGAAGAGGATGCCTGCAGTACTGAAACCGGTTCCAGGATCACTAAGGGACCCGAAGACGTTCATCGAAGCAGCGAAGGAATATTCCATGAGGAGATGCGTTGTAATAGCTGACAGAGGTTCATCTCCAGGAACGTTTCTCAAGATAAAAGGAATGGACTTTATAGTCCCTCTGAAGAGCAACTCCAAGATGATCGATTATTCTCTCAGCATAGAGAAAAGCTTTCTCTACAATGACAGGGGAATAAACGCATCGAGGAAGAGAATTGGCAATTTAACTCTCTATATGTTCGAAGATACGATGCTGAGGTCCGAGCAGGAATCAAATTTCATATTTCTCATATCAAAGGGTAAGAGGAAGCAGGCATCTCTTGAATCCATGAGGCGAGAGTTCGGGAAGATTCCAATCGTTTCTAGCCTTGACGTAGATCCAGAAGAGCTATACAAGATGTGGAAGAGGAGGGAGAATGTTGAACAGGCGTTTGATACGATGAAGAATGATCTGGAAGAGGACAAGACGTATCTGCAGGACGATGATTCAGTACGTGGATACTTTTTCACAATATTCACTGCGCTATATGTGCATTATAGGATACTCAACATTCTCAAGGACAAAGGTGTTAATGGGGAGGTATCGGTGAAGGAGGTACTGCTGGAACTTTCAAAAATATACGTGATAGAGATGGGGGCAAAGAGAACTCTTTCCGAGATACCAAAAAGGGCAGAAGAATTAGAAAAGATTCTCGGAATTGAGTTATTCCCCAAGATTCTGAGGAGTTAGAGTTTTTAATATATTTAATTGTGCAAATTAAAGGACATTTTTTGGTATGTATCTATATCCCCATAATTAAAATGGGCCCGACCGGATTCGAACCGGTGATCTTCGCCGTGTAAGGGCAACGTCATAACCTGCTAGACCACGAGCCCACTTCAGTGTAAGTGTATATATTTGCGATATTAAATCTTTTCTTGTTTGGAGCCTGTTAAATGTTCGTTGATAGACAAAGATATAACTGTGTTTTTAGCTTCACCTTAAAAATGAAAATGACGACAGTGCCGTAATCTTAGATCCTACCCTCTCAAAGAGTAAGTAAAATTTTCAACTAAGAATTGACAGTTTCAAAAAACAGAAAAATTTAAACATTTAGTTAGTATTAATCAATTATGAAAACTGAACCTGATTCTGATATTATATATCATATTTTGGATTCTTCCCCCGATAAGGATCTGATCTCTTCAAATGCCTATGGTATCATAGACTGGGACAGAAGATATGCGCATATGAGGTATCATACTGCAATACACATCTTGAGTGGAGTATTGTTCAAAAAATATAACGCTAAAATCACGGGCTCTCAGATCGGTGAAGATAGGGCAAGAATGGATATAAATTATGAGGCATTGAATAGAGATATATTACCAATTATTGAAAATGATGCAAATGATATTGTAAAGAAGAGTTTGCCTGTTACTGTAAGATTCGAAGACCCGAAAAACCTGGATTTTAATAATATTGTCAGGGTAAAACTGGCTCTTTTGCCTGAAAATCTAGAAACTGTGAGATTGATAGATATCGAGGGCTTTGATTATCAGGCAGACGGGGGAACGCATGTAAAAAATACTGTCGAAGTTGGAACTATCAAAATTGTAAAATATGAAAGTAAGGGCAAAGCAAATAAGCGAATTTATGTTTCTCTAGAATGAGAAAAATTTTCTTTTTTTGTTAGCTTCACCATCAAATTCTGCCAGCAGTTCTCTCTGCCTGGACGTTAAAGATGTAGGGATCTCAACTTCAATATGCACAAAAAGGTCTCCATTACCTATATGCCTCATTCTGGGCATACCTTTTCCTCTAAGTTTCATTATCGTGCCAGGCTGTGTTCCAGCCGGGATCTTTAATTTTTCAGTGCCGTCAAGAGTCTCTATTTCCAGTTCATCACCAAGTGCAGCTTTTACAAATGAAATTTTTTTGA
>JABEBX010022080.1_pt1 | contig 10981 bp, 10 predicted proteins | sample 7245971 | NCBI WGS metagenome assembly JABEBX01 (sample SAMN14506365, study PRJNA622280) | hot springs metagenome | biome: hot spring [ENVO:00000051]|acidic hot spring [ENVO:00002120]; feature: spring [ENVO:00000027]|sediment [ENVO:00002007]; material: sediment environment [ENVO:01001048]...
CCCCTATATTTATGCCTACAAGAACTCGGGCAGACATAAGGACAAGTACCTGCCCAATGGCATTACCGGGGCATACAGCTATAATCCCAATGGGGATATAAATACAATCCAATACAAAGCAGGTACTACCAACGTCCTTAATCTGAACTATCCTTCTTATGATAACGCACACAACATCCTTACACAGGTAAAGAACTCAGTTCGTTTCTATAAACTCAAAAAAAATAAGAACACCAGTTCTAAGTAATAACTAATGCGACAGTTGGATAGCACTAGTTGATTTTATTTCATTCATGGATGCAGGAACGCCCCCTGTCCATTAAACGTCCCTTTTTTGGAACGACCTTTTTAAATCTTATTTTCAGAGTGAAACCGCACTACCTTTTTTGCTATCCCTTTTTCCCAATTTATAAAGAGCGGCTTTTGTCTACGATAGGTGAATAAGCCGGATTGAGTGTCTTTATTGTTATAAGGAATGGGGAGAAGGAAATAAGACAAAGTTCGGGGGCTTGAATTTTAACATAAAAAATAAACTAAGGTAAAAGATTCCCCATCATTCAGAACAATTTCTACATCAAGTGTACTCTTTATTCATAGCTCCCGGTTCTTTTGAACCTATACCTATTGTGCAGATTTCGGAGGGGGGATACTCACACAACCATTTAACGCCCTCGGATAAGCCTTATAAGGCGTATATGGGGCATTCCTGATCTATATCCTCGGGCATAAAAAGTATACCAGTTTTGCAGACAGACGTGAGATATAGAGGGTGAAAAATCTCTCTTTTTTTTCGACTATCAAGTGCTGGAATGGGGTGCCGAATCAAATCGGAATCACCATTTGCATAAGAAAAATTATGTCAACTATTACATCCGGTGTGTTTTCCATACTGGATTTTCGGAGAATACCTTAATGATTTATTCCCTTACGCCTCTTTCAAACCTTTTTGTCGAAAGATGTCGCATAGTGTTGAGTGCAAGTACCTGTAAAAGGTCCTTTCTCGGGTATACAACCCTTTTCATGATAGAAGGCACAGAATAAAACTTTTTATAAGCGTATATAAGACCATCTAAAAGCTGCTGAGCTGTTAGTTTCTTATGCCTGAAAACAACATGGTTTGCATCATATTTTGACCAATCTTTATGCAGAAGAAGGCCCTCTTCCTCCATCTGTTTAAATAGCTCCGTACCAGGAAATGGTGTTAAGATATAAAAATTTGCTCCATCAAGCTTATTATCAATACCAAATTTAACCGTACGCTCGAAAACGCTCTCATCGTCGTTCTCAAGTCCAAAGATAAATGAACCAAATACCTTTATCCCTGTAGATTTTATCTTTGCTATTGCCTCTGTATACTGGTCACCCATGTTAAAGGATTTATGTATGGACTTTAGATTTTCTGTAGAGATCGATTCTATACCCATAAACAACCATTCACATCCGCTTTCTCTCGCAAGCTCCAGCAATTCGGGGTTTCTTGCTATGCGCATGTCACCCTGGCCTACCCATTTGACACCAAGTGGCTTCATTTTTTTAAACAATTCCTTTGAATGTTTTATATCTCCATAGATATTGTCGTCTATAAAGGCTATCCATTTATCATCAATACTCTTGATCTCTTTGATAATAGTATCTACAGGCATATGTCTGAAACGGTAGCCGTAGAATTGGGTTACAGAACAATAAGAACAATTATGAGGACATCCCCTTGAGGTCATAATTGGGTTTGGCATTGAGTACAACTTTTTATGAATAAGACTCCTGTTGATTATCCCATTGCCGTTAGAAAGATCATAAGCTGTACCTTTATATATATTTTTTAACTGATTGTTTTCAAAATCCGATAATACGGTATGCCATACATTTTCAACCTCTCCTGTAACAATTGTATCTGCATGTTGCATTGCCTCATCAGGAAGCATAGAAACATGAATACCACCAAGTATTACCTTTACACCCTTTTTTCTGTAAATATCGGCAACCTCATAAGCCCTGTTTATAACAGCAGTCATGCCTGTTATACCAACAATATCAGGGGTTTCGTTAAAATCGATATCTGTTATGTTTTCATCGATGATCTTTACATCAAAATTATCAGGTGTTAATCCGGCTATCAGCGGTAGATTAATAGGTACCAAAGATGCCCTTCTCTTTCTGTTTTTTTTATCCCTATTTTTCAATGGAGCAGGATAAATTAAATGCAACTTATGTTTTTTTGTAATGTTAATAACCTCTCTTTATTTCTTATTAAGAATTGTTTTAGTTGTAAAAATTTCGTAAAGCAAGTAAAAGTTTAATATAATAGAACTATTCCTAAAATTCACTGCAGAGATCAAATATATTTTTAATACCATCAGCAAGACACTTTACTGATATTCTTTCATTAACACCATGCATTGTATCTATTTCTTCTTGCGTAAATAAGCATGGAATAAATCCGTATGCTATTGCTCCTTTTTCCCTAAAAAATCTGGAATCTGTAAATCCAGCACCAAGTATCGGATAAAAAGGAATGTCAGGATGATTCCTTTCTACCACGCTTTTTATGACATCCATAAATCTGTCTTTTGAAGATGATTTGCTCGGCGCATGAAATTGTAAGACCTCTATGTCAATATCAGGATCATTAATGACATGTTTCAATTCTTCTATAAATGCATCTTTATCCTGTCCGGGTAATAACCTGCAATCAAGGATTGCTTCACTTTCGGACGGGATCACGTTCTCTTTGAATCCACTTTTTAAATTTGTGATGGAAATTGTATTTCTGAGTATTGCATTGATTTTTTTCATTTTTTTTAATTTTTTACCGATTATATTGAGAAAGAGATTGTTTGTTAACAAACGCATTATTGATGAAACCGAAAATCCCATATTTTTACCGGCTTCAAGCAACATACTCTTTACCTCTGGTAAAAGGATTATTCTGGTCTCGTATTTTGCAATACGAGCAAGTGCAAAAACAAGCTTGTCATTTGGATTTTTAGAAGTCGGCATAGAGCCATGACCAGACTCTCCTTTTGCTTTTAATTTTATCCATAAAGGGCCCTTTTCTCCAAAACAGGGCATCATCATGTCCTTGCCAAAGATACCCTTTATACCCATGCCGCCTTCATTCAGAACGTAACCTGCATCAACCTTATCCCAGTGGTTTTTGATAACCCATTCTGCACCTGCTTCGCCCCCTGCTTCTTCATCAGCTACAGCAAGTAATATAATATCCCTATGTGGTATAACCCCTGCCCTATTCAACAGTATAAAAGCCATTAACTCCATAATACCCATGCCCTTACAATCAACGGTTCCTCTGCCCCATAAATACCCGTCTTTTAAAATACCTGAAAACGGCTCTATCTCCCAGTCACTTGAAACAGCTCCTACAACATCCACATGACTGAGCAGTAAAAGAGGTTTTTCATTGCTACTACCCTTAAGCCTGCAGACAAGGCTTGCACGTATGTCGTTGAAAGCTAAGATTTGGGGAGTGAATCCCTCTTTTTTTAGGATATCAGCAAGGAACTCAACTGCCTTTCTTTCATTGCCTGGGGGGTTGGTTGTGTCGTATTTAATGTATGCTGAGAGGAGGCTGCACGCCTCTTCTTTAATTTTGTTCCAATCTATTTTATATGTCATCTCGTTTACATAATTTCAAAATTAGTTTAAAAATTAGTATATAATTATCAAATTTAAATGCAAAGGATTTTTTTATGGTAAACATAATGCTTGACTATTTACCTTTATTTAATATTTTATCTATTATCTTTTAACGGGCTGTTAGCTCAGTTGGTAGAGCAGCTGACTCTTAATCAGCGGGTCGCAGGTTCGATCCCTGCACAGCCCATTTTTTTAGGAATTCCTTCACGCTACAAAATCAGAAAGTTTTATAATATTTTTGAATCCCTTCATCCGTTCAACAAATCTGTAATCTGCAGTTATAAGGGACTTATTTTCTGTCTGTGACAATGCAAGGAAATAGGTGTCATAGACGGTAGCATGAAATTTAAAAGCTGTTTCAACGGCCCGTGCCATTGTACCTGCTTCGATTCCTTTAACCTCAAACCCCATCTCTATTACACTGCTGAGCGCCTCATTTACATCTTTTGCATCAAACCGGGGATTATACCGTAATGCATTGGCAAGCTCGTAGAACATCAAAGTGGGAACAACGACGGCATATTTTCCATCCAGAATGTCCTGCCTTATCTGAAGCGATGTTTCAAGATCATCCTCGCTATATTTACTGAACCATTTCACCACGACAGAGGTGTCAAGAATGTATGCTTTCATTTTGAGGCTTTTCGCCATTTTCTGAGCTCAGAAACGCCGTCCCATTTGCCCGACTTTCTTCTCAACCGGTCCTGCGTGACGATTGCATGTTTTACACGCTCTTTTCTCCGGACTTCTTCCATTTTATGCTGATATTCTTCAATAAATTTCTCGGTCGCTTCTCTCAACAGCATGCTCCTGCTTTTATGCTCATTCCTTGTCATCGTATTGAGTTTTTCAATCATATCTTCGGACAAGATCGCATTTATCCTCACCATAATTACACCTCCTTGCTACATACTTTATATGTGTAATTTAGTGCTACACTAAAAGTATGTCAAGAGAATAATCCTAAAATAAATCGCAAATTTGGTTTAACCCGACTTCCACAGTAGCCTCTTAAAAAACTCGGCTTGACGCCGCCGAACGGGTCAATTTAAAAATGAGTCTGCATCTCTCGCCGTAATGTCCGGAATCTCTTCCATCGGGATATGTCCCGTTTCCTCATATACTATCACGCGTGCATGAGGCAAGTCTTTTTTAAACCGCTCCATGACATGTAGGGGAATCCAAATATCTTTTTTACCCCACATGATAAGTGTCGGAATTTTGATGGTGTTCACACCACGAGGCTCAGTTTCCATCTGATACTTGATCTCCGAGAAAATTTTGATGCTTTCCTTCCGGTTGCCATTGTACATCATAAGATCATAGTAACGGTCGATTGTCTCCTTCGTAATCCTATTCTTTTTCCCGTAAACTTGCCTGACAAAATGAGTGACTATAAACTTCGGCGTGATCATGGCAGAAATATTCCGAATGATAGGCGTTGTCAGGAGTATAATTGGTAGAGGAGCTTTACAAGGATATCCGCCAGCATCCAAAAGTATTAGTTTGTTCACCATGAACGAGTAATCCATGGCAAAATTCCATGCCAGAAAACCGCCATACGAATTTCCCGCCAGACTTAATGTTTTTATTCCTTTGGCATCAATAAATTTTTTCAAGAATCGTATTGTCTTGTCCCGGCTATACCCAAAATTTGATGGTCCGGTGAACCCCCACCCTGGCAGATCGATGCGGATGAGCCGGTATTTATTCTTCAGTGCTTTTACCCAGCCGTCCCATGTGTGGAGGGAGGACTGAATGCCGTGGAGACAAAAAAGAACCGGGCCCTCTCCCTCATCCCGGTAATGTACCTTAATGCCGTCGATATCAATGAATTTTGACTCCCCTGACACATACTTCTTCACAACATCTTGCACCATAGTTCTCTCCCTTAACCCAAAATGCGATTTGGGTTAGCAACTTAAATATATTAGTGAGTGGATCGTAAAATTGAGCGAATGAAAAAATTTCCTTTCAACGTCATGAATTGTTGCCTTCCGGCATTTCCTGCCCACAAAAAGATAAAACCTTTTTCCCCTTGCAACCCTTATTCCTCTTTTAATTACAATATATTACCTATATCAATTAAGAACTTATATTCTTCTTTAGGAATTTCTACACTATTTATTGCTGTTGCTTTTCCTCCTTTTTTTCCTCTTACCTGAACGGATTCTTTATAGTAATTCCTTTTATTACTTGTTTATCGGAAAAGTCTTCGGATAAAATTATACCCGCACCACCTTCGATAGCCGATGCAATAATAGCCGAGTCCCAGAACGAATATTTATATTGAGCGTGAATATCTATTGCATCCAGGATTATCCCGCCGTCAACTATTATAGTTTTCCATTTTAATAAATCCTTGATAATTTCCCTTACCGTAAACACATCGAGGGGGTGAGCTATCTTTTTTGTTACACTTACAAAGAATTCCTGTACTACCTGTGAGCTGATAAGTCCGCTATATGAATCCCACAGGCTTTCCATTATCTCCATCGCTTTTTTACATTTTTCTCCCGCAGACCTGTCATAGGCATAAACAAGGACATTGGTATCTACAAATATCCTATCGCCTTTCATGAAGTTCTTCCTTTGAAAAAGGTATTCTGCCTTTTGTCCCGAGATCAAATCCTTTTGTCATAAGGGCGAGCTGTCTCTTCTTTGCTCTTTGATAGCCGGTCTCCTGTTCCACCTTCAGCTCAAGAGCTTCTCTCATAAAGTCACTCAGCGACCTTTCTTTTATAGCAGCTAATGTTTTTGCCCTCTTTAACAGGAACTTTGAAACTGATAGGGTGACATTTTGCCTTTCCATAAGGCCTCCTTTCATATTCCACATAAATATGTGTATCACTTATTTACGTGATGTCAAGGATAGGAACAAACGGGTGTAAGACTTAAATAGTTTGATAGCCGTGCAGGTATACGTTCTCATACTTCACCGTACGCCATAATCGCTCGACAAAGATGTTGTAGTGCACATGCCCTTTGCTGTCCATGCTGATCGAGATCCCTTTCCAGCCAATACTCCATCAAATTCTTCGCTGGTAAACTGGTTCCCTTGATCGCTTCAGTAGCCCGAGCTTATCTGGGTTAGCGTCTTTTCTCCTTTAATTACTTCCAGGGCTACCTTTGCCTTCAGACCTGCTTCGATTGTCTTCCTCATTCTAAACCTCCCTTTAGAGTTCTCTTACCATTTTTCTTCACCTTATTTAAGCTCTAAAAGTTGTCTCGATCTTCCCGACACCCCGTAAGCTATATTCACCGGTAATGCCGTTAGGCAGGTACTTGTCCTTCAGCCTGGCAGAGTTCTTGAAGTCATAAATATGGGGGTTGTTCCTCAATTTTCCAATTCTCAATTTCCAATTTCTCTTTTAAATTTGCAAAAAATATGTTATACTAACCCCAACAAGGTATTATATCCCAAAGGAGGACAGCATATGGGTACAAAAATTATATTTTTGGGCGTATCGCTTCTTTTTGTGGGGAGTGTTTTTATTAGTCCAGCCTTTTCCGGTATTCCTATTCCGCATCCGGAATGTGACGGTGCGGTATATAACAGCGTATTTTACAAAAAAGGACAACATTATACTGCAATTGAGGGCGGTGTGAAATATGACTGTGTTGCCTGTGGAAGTTGTACACCGAAGAGCAGTGGCTCAACACCTTCTCTCCCTTCAGGCAGGCTCAGCCCATCACAGCAGATGGCGGTCGGGATAGTAGGCGGATTATTCAATAGCATTTTCAGCAATATGTTCAATGATGTTTTTACTCCCCCTGATACATCAGGACAGGAGGAACTGGTAAGACAACAGGAAGAGGCAAGAAAGAAACAGGAAGAGCTGACAAAACAGGCACTTCAGGCATGGCAGAATGCTCAAAAGGAAATGGAAGAGGAAAAAATCAGGCAAGAGTCTGAGAGAAAAGAGGCCGGGCAACAGATACTTGCCCAAAGCCATATTGGGGAAGATGTAAAGCTTGAGCCATCATTATTTGGAACCTACCAGGCAAAACTTGAGGCAAGTTCTATTTCTGTTACATCAGGTTACCCAGCTCCTAAAGATCCGATTGACCAAGCCCGTTGTGCTGCATATTTTTCTAAACTGGCAAAGAATGCCAAGGACCAAGAAGGTGCTAAATTCTTAAGCCTACAGGCAGAAAAGGTCATGCATGGCGCATCTACGGATTATCCCTGCCAGTTTGAAAAAATGCCAAAGGTTCCCGTTCCTCAGGAGACTTATGCAAAAAATAGAGAGGTAGAGGCTTTCATCAACAACTATCAGACCAAGCTCAAAGAGTTTGCGGAGATTCAGACAAAGGTCAACGATGTAAGAAAACAAAAATTGGAGAGTGAGGCTAAATTAAAAGAGGCAGAATCAAAAATTAATGAACTTCAGACAAAATCCACTACAGCAACCAAGCCGGAGGAAAAGACACAGATTGATGACCTTCTTGCGCAAGCAATGGCTGCTAAACAGGAAGCAGAAAATAACCTGAACACTGCAAAGGAAAATGAGCAAAAGCTACTTGAAAACGCTAAACAAAAAGCAGACGAAATCAAGGCTATCAACGACCAGATATCTGCATTGAAGGAAGGGAATAAATAAATTTAATGGAGGAAAGGAAAATGAGAATAACGAGAGTTGTTTTTGGGATTGTTTTAATAGTAGTAAGTATTTTTGTATTATCAGGTTGCGCTTCTATGGAGAGGAGAGGTATGGATGCTTATATTGCGGGTAATTATCAGGAGGCGATTAAATATTATAAGGCATGTGTCGATGAAGAGGGTGATACAGGAAAATTTGCCTCTGACTGTTCATTTATGATTGGCAGGTTATATTTTGATAAACACCAATACCAAGAGGCTATTGTTTATCTTAAAAGGGCTATAGATGTATATAAAGAGGGCATGGATAACCCTCCTAACGCGCTTTCGTATTGCTGGCTTGGAAAGGCTTATTACGAAAATAAGCAATATAAGGAGGCCATCATTTATTTTGATAAGGGGGGCTGTTATTCCTGGCTGGGTTATGCTTATTATTCCAATGGCCAATATCAAGAGGCTGTGGGGGCACTTAAAAAGGCTATCGAGTTACACCCTACGGAAGAAGATTATTATAGAGTTATGTCTCTTGCTTATGGGAAATTGAAGCAGTACGATGAAGCCATAGCTTCAGCCAAAAGATCGATAGAAATCAAACCCAATAAATTTGCTTATAGTGCATTAGCCACGATCTATACAGATGAAAAACAATACGACGAAGCAATCGCTGCCTGTAAAAAGGCTATTGAGCTTGATCCCAAAAATCTTTCCAATTATTATGAGCTGTCAAATATATATGATGCCAAAGAAGATTTCGACAATGCCATAGCCATCAACAAGAAGGCGCAAGAACTGGCACCTGAAAATACCAATATTTTGTTTGATATTGCATGGCTTTATATGAAAGCAGGCAAGTTTGATAATGCTATTGAGTCTTTAAACAAGGCAATTGCATTAGAGACAATAACAGGTATTGGAACTAATATTGCCATAGAGGATAACTACCCTGTAGTAAAAGGATTAACTGATAATGCACCTGCTATGAGGGCAGGCATACAGGTGGGAGACAGGATAATCGAGATTAACGGCCAATCAACAAAAGGGTGGACTATAGACAAATTTATTCAAAATGCAAGGGGTGTGGAAGGCACACAGGTTGCACTCACCATAGAAAGAAAGGGTAAGAAGATTGAGAAGACCTTGAAAAGAGAGACCATGATTTCCAAATCTGCCGCACCTTTTTTTGCCGAGAGAAGCCTTGCTTACAGACAAAAAGGGATGCTTGAAGATGCCTACAAAGATGCTGAAAAGGCATATTCACTTAATCCAGATAACGGGTGGGTAAAAAGTGCCATAAGCATCTCCTATATCGACAAAGGCAGATACGACGATGCCTTAAATATCCTTTCAACTATTAAAGATAGCCCCTTTGACCGCATACTTGAGGCAACAGCCTATGCAAAACTTGGTAATATGAAAAAGGCAGTGGAGATTTATAGCTCAATCCCAGAGGATTATCTTGCCTTAAAAAGCGTACTTCGCAAAAGCTATAAAAATGCCCTTTTGGAAACTCTGAAGCCTTACGTCAACGCCAAGAAAGATACTGCAAAATCCCTTGAGGCAAAGGGTCAATACAGAGAAGCCCTAAATGAATATGCAGAAGCATTAAAGGTTGCTGACGACAGAGATACAAAGGAGATAAGAACCCGGATAGCGGCTATTGTAAAGAAAAATCCATATCTTTCTCAAATCCCTGAAGAGGCAAGAAAGTATGCATTAAGAGGTGAGGTTCTAATCAAAGATGGAAACTTTGAAGGGGCATTGAAAGAATTCAATACAGCCATCAAAATCGCCCCTTATGCAGCGGTAATATACCGCACAACAGCCCTTGTATATGGTGAATTAAAGGAGTATGCACAGGCAATAAACTATATGAATGCATATCTTGAGCTTATGTCAGACGCCCCTGATGTTAGGGCAGTAAAAGACCAGATATACAAATGGGAGTTTATGCTTGAAAAGGAGAGAGGGGGAAAGTGATGAAAAAAACCCTTTTAATATTTATAGCTTTAGCGATGGCATGGTTGTTTGTAGGCCATGCCTTTGCATATGATCAGGTACAGCGTGACTTTTTGCTCGGCGTATATTTTAAAGCGCAACAATTAAGAGATCAGGCGGTTGCTAAGGAGAGAGAGATTGATTCAGAGATATCAAAGATTGACGCAGAAATTAAGAAGAATGAAACGGCCATACAAAATTCACAAAGAATTATTAACCTTGCAAGCCAGAGGACTGATGAGAAGGCAAGAAAGGCAGAGGCCATTGCAAGGAAAGCCCTGATGGATAACCAGGCCTCGAAGTCAACGAATGAGACAACACGCAGAGAACTTGAGCTTAAAAGAAAAGAAGCAGAGCTTGCCAAGATAAGGGTCGATAGGTCTTACGCAGCTATAAAGAATATGCTTTCAGAAGGCCCATGGGGTTTGAGAAGTGAGGCTCCTGTTAAAGGATTTATATCCGGTTTTTCCGGCAGGGTTGACGTGAAGAGCGCAAACGGGAAGACATACACCCTGAATGACACTGAATCCCCTGCATTTTTAAAAGCCGGGGATGTAATTCAGACATATGACAATAGCCGGGTTGCGTTTCATGTGCTTGATGGGAGAGGAGATATATCACTGGGTCCAAATTCAAAGCTTGTGGTGGATAAAGGTACAAAGGAGGAGGAAGAAATCGGCTTTGTAAATGGCAAACTATATACAGTTGTAAATAAAGCAGATGACTATG
>JABEBX010020587.1_pt1 | contig 10977 bp, 11 predicted proteins | sample 7245971 | NCBI WGS metagenome assembly JABEBX01 (sample SAMN14506365, study PRJNA622280) | hot springs metagenome | biome: hot spring [ENVO:00000051]|acidic hot spring [ENVO:00002120]; feature: spring [ENVO:00000027]|sediment [ENVO:00002007]; material: sediment environment [ENVO:01001048]...
CGTCAGATGTGTATAAGAGACAGGGCCACGCCCGCGGCGGCGATGATCCACAGCTCGCGATGCCACCTGAGCGGCATCCACTCCATGGTCAGAATGAGTCCGTAGATAAGAATAATCTCGAGTGCGTCGCGCCGCCGGATGCGTGCGGAGGTTGCCTGTCCCGGCGCGCGCGGCGAAGTTGCGGGCATCTCCATAAACCTGATCCTAGCGGAGGGAGCGGGGAGTCGCCAACCGGGAGCAGTCTGCGCCGAATCAGCGATTGGGGCGGTGAAAGTTTACCTGGTCCTGTCTTTTATTCGAGAATGATCTCCGGCTCCGCTTCGTGGCCGCGGGTGGTGAGGGTGATGGCCGCGCCCAGAATGAGCACGCCGCCAAGCCATGCGTAGGGGCCGAGCCGCTCGCCGAGCAGTTCCACGCCCAGCACCGAGCCGAGCACCGGTTCGATGTTCAGGAAGATTCCGGCGCGCGAGGCAGGCACGTGGTGTATGCCCCAGTTCCACAAGAGCGTGGTGGTGGCCGTGCACAACACGCCGCTGATGGCGAGCGCGATCCAGGCCGTCGCGCTGATGTGGACAAACGGTATCGGCTGGACCTTTCCGTGCGTGAACGGCGCGAGCAGCCGCATGAGCAGATCCCACGCCACCAGCATGAAGGTGCCGAAGTAGATGGTGTAAGCGGAGACGACCGACGCGCTGTGGGTTTGGAGCAGCTTTTTGCTGAGCAGAATCCAGGCCAGCGCAACGATCAGCGAGGCGATGACGAGCAGGTCGCCTGTGAGCGTGGGAGTTTCGCGGCCCGTGGTGGCGCGATCGCCTCCCAAAACCACCATGGCCGTGCCGGCAGTGGAGGCGAAGAGAGCCGCCCAGCCGATCCAGTCCAGCCGCTCACCGGCAAACAGCGCCGCGCCGGCGGCCAGCAGCACGGGCATGGCGCCTACCATCAGCGAGGCGTGGCTGACCGTGGTGAGCGCCAGGCCGTGAAACTGCAACAGGAACTGGATGGGAATGCCAAAGGCCGCAGCCAGCAGCATGATTCGCCATTCACTGGCCGTCAGGCGAACGCGGCGGCCGAAGATCACGGGCGCTATGCCGAGGCAGGCAAAGAGGAATCGGTAGAGCACCATGTACTCAACGTTCATCTCATTGAGCGCGAGCCTTCCCCAATAAAAGCCTGTGCCCCAAAGCGTCCCGGCCAAGGCGCAGGCGCCGTAGCCCAGAAACAGCAGTTTCCCTTTTGCCGAACCTTGCAGTGCCATCCTTTCATTAATGTCGCACAATGGCCGTGTCGCGTTCGCGCAGGCAGGGCGAGGCGGCCGCTTCTTCACGCGATCAGCGGGCGGTTCGCTGCTTCGCGCGCTCGATTCAGTACACGGGAAGACGCGGGCAGTGTGGTCACACGAGCCCGGCCGCTTTCGCCGTCAAACCCACATCGGCGAAAATACCTTTGGATGGCGAAGCGGCGGGGAATCGGCGTGGCTGAGGTTGTTCGGAGGATGGCGGTCGCTTTGACCGCGATCGCGGTGTTGAGTCTTTCAGCCCGCCCTCTCCGGTCCCAAAACGGTATCGGCCCGCCTGCGCCTTCGGTCAAAGCGCGATTGATGACCGATCATTTCCCCGCCCAGCCGTCGCTTGCGCCCTCTGCCAGTATCTCTCTGGACCCGCTTGGCTTTACGGCGCCGAGCATCAACTATCTGGGCGCGCGCAATACCTTTGTCTCGCTCGATTTTCTCGATGAGAACCACCTGCTTTTTACGTTTCGAGTGCCGGGTCTCATCCATCGCGACTCCAAGGGCGAGGAAAATATCTACGAGCGCGAGATTCGCGCCCTGGTGCTTGAGCTGCCGCAGGGAGTCGTCGAGGCCGAGGCGCTGTGGACGCTGCACGACCGCCAGCGCTACCTGTGGCCGCTCAAGGATGGCCATTTTCTGCTGCGTGACCGCAACAGCCTTCTCCAGGGCGATGCCACGCTCAAGCTGAAACCCTATCTCGAATTTCCCGGTTCGCTGCTTTGGGTCGAGCTCAACCCGGAGCAGCAGTACCTGGTGACGAACTCCGACGAGCCGGTGGCCGAGGCGCGGGAGCCGGAAGCAGATGCGAACGCCCCGACCGCTTCCGGCGCCGCCGCTGCGGGCGAGGATGAGGAAGAGGCTGCGGGAAGCGCGCCGGATCTTGTGGTGCGTATTCTGCGGCGCGACACCGGAAAGGTGATGCTGGTCAGCCGCGCGCGGACTCCCGTGCATTTGCCCATCAACTCCAAGGGATATCTGGAGAATCTGCGCGGTCAGGGCATGGGATGGATCCTGAACATGGGCTACTTCACCGGCGGCACCAAGATGCTGGGCAGCGTGGAAACCGCCTGCGACCCCAATGACAACTTTCTTTCGGAAAACGAGATTCTGATCGAGGGATGCAATACGGAGGGGGCGCGGAAACTGGTTGCGATGACGACCGGGGGAAGAACATTGTGGATCGCGCAGGCGCCGCCAACCCAGGTGTGGCCGCAGTTGGAGATAGCGGCCAATGGCTCGCGCCTGGCATGGTCCACGCTGGACACCAACCGGCCCGTCGGCCCCTTTGCTCCCATGGGCACTGACGACGTGAAGGAACAGTCGGTGACGGTCTTCGACGCGGCCACCGGCGACATTGTGTTCGTCTCTCCGCTCAGCCCCATGCTGGATGCCGGCGGCAATGTGGCCATCTCGCCCTCCGGCCGTCGCGTGGCGATTCTCAACGCCGGCGCCATCCAGATCTTCGATCTGCCGCCGGCGCCGCCTGTGCCGCCCGTGCCGGACGGACAGTGATCGGCGGCCTGTTGCCGGGCGTTGGCCTATTGTGATCTGTGGCCTGTGGAGCATCGATCGCAGCCCGCTGATCCCTGTTTTTCGGTACACTGAGCCACGAGGGAGCAACTTGGCCGGATTCGAAGCACACTATTCAGCCGCGGCACTCACGGATCGCGGCCGCAAGCGCGCCACCAATGAAGACGCCTTCGGCTACTCGGTCGAGCACGGCGTCTACGTGGTTTGCGACGGGATGGGCGGCGCAGCGGCCGGTGAGGTGGCCAGCTCTCTGGCTGTCGATGAGATGATGCGGGCGCTTACCGGGCGCGGTGCCGCGCGCCCGCTGTTCGACGAAGCGGAAGATGCGGTCGCCACCGCAAATGCAACCATCTTCGAGCGTGCGCAACACAGCCGCAGCCTGAACGGGATGGGAACCACGCTGGTCGGACTGCTCACGAAGGGCCGCCGCGGTTGCATGATCAACGTGGGCGACAGCCGCGGCTACCGAATGCGCAGGGCGCGGCTGGAGCAGATTACCCTCGATCACTCGCTGGTCGAGGAACAGGTGCGCATGGGCCGCATGGATCGCCTGGAGGCAGAGCGATCCCCTCTCAGGAACGTGATTACACGCGCCCTGGGCACGCAGAGCGCGGTGACGCCCGACATCTTCGAGCTTCAATCCGAGCCGGGCGATCTTTATCTGCTCTGTTCCGACGGCCTGACGCGCGAGATCCCGGATGCGCAGCTCGAAACGCTGGTGAGGCACGATCTGCCGCTTTCGGAGTTATGCGCGCGCCTGATTGAAGCCGCCAACGGCGCCGGCGGCCACGACAATATCACCTGCCTGCTGGTGCGGGTGGAGGCGTAGGACCGCCACGCATCGGCGCCGCTACTCGGCGACCACCTCGCGGCTGCTCTTCGATCCAGGTTCCGGCCGCTTGAGCAGCAGCGCCAGGGGAATGCAGCCCAGAGCCAGATACCCAAGCAGGCGGAAGTTGTCCGCATAGGCGAGCACGGCGGCCTGTTGCTGCAAGCTGCGGTACACCGCGCCCAGCGCCTCGCGATGCGAGAGCACCGCATCGGCCCCGCCGGTCTGGAACCGGGATCCGAGCTCCCGAAGGGCGCCTGCGGCAACCGGATTACCCGCATCCAGGTGGGCGCCCATATAGCTCTGGTGGATCTGCGCCCCGCGTACCTGCGTCGCGGTGAGCGCGGCGATCCCGATGCTGCCGCCGATGTTGCGAACCAGGTTGTAAATCCCGGCCGCGTTGCCCATCTCCTGCTTGCGCAGCCGGCCCATGGCCAGGGTGGTGAGCGGCACAAAGACAAATCCGCCGCCAAAACCATTCCAGAAGTTCGGCCATACCACGTCGCTCATGGCGATGCCCAGGTTGATGCGGCTCAAGGCGAAGGTGGAGGCCGAGAAGATCGCCATGCCGACCGCCAGCAGCAGACGGCCGTCGAAGCGGTTGATAAGCATGCCGACCACCACCATGGCCAGCATGGAACCCAGCCCGCGCGGACTTACCGCCAGCCCGCTGTCCATCGCCGAATAGCCCAGAATCGTCTGCAGAAACAGCGGCAGAAACGCCGTGACCCCGTAGAGTAGAACGCCGAAGAGTCCCGTAATGATCGTACCCGTGCGGAAGTTCCGGTCCAGCAGCGCGTGTAGCTGCACGATGGGATCGCGGCAAAGGATCTCGCGGGCGATGAAGGCCAGAAAGGCCGCCGTCGAAATTGCGGTAAGCCAGCAGATCCACGTGGCTCCGAACCAGTCCGCTTCCTGGCCCTTGTCGAGCACCAGTTGCAGCGTTCCCAGCCAGACAGCCATGAACGCAAAGCCGAGGCCATCGACATTCGTGGGGCGCCCGTGGCGCAGATAGGGCGGGTCTTCGATGTATAGGCTGATCATGAACAGCGCCAGCAGGCCGACGGGAAGATTGATGTAGAAGATCCAGCGCCAGGTGTAGCTGTCGGTGATCCATCCGCCCAGCGTGGGGCCGATCACAGGCGCCACCACGATGCCCACGCCGTAGGCAGCCATGGCCTTGCCGTGCTTGTCCGGCGGAAAGCTCTCAAGCAGGATGGATTGCGCCAGCGGCTGCAAGCCGCCGCCGCCTGCCCCCTGCAGCACCCGCGCCACAATCAGCATGGGCATATTCAGCGACATACCGCAGAGAATCGACGCGCCGGTAAAACCCAGAATCGAGAGCATCAGCAGGCGCTTGCGGCCGATGCGCCGCGCCAGCCATCCCGAGGCCGGAAGCATGATGCCGTTGGAGACCAGATAGCTGGTAAGCACCCAGGTGGATTCGTCGGTGGAGGCGGACAAACTGCCTGCGATGTGAGGCAGCGCGACGTTGGCGATCGAGGAGTCGAGCACCACCATGAACGTAGCCAGCATGACGCTGAGCGCGACCATCCACGGATTTACCGTGGGGCGCCATTCACTGTGGGCGGCGTTGCTGGTCTGCGCCGAGTTGGCGGTTGTGCTCATAAACCAGTTTACAGTGTTATGCGCTGCGGCCTGGCAAAGAAACTTCGGTATGAGACGGCCGTCCGGTCAGCCTCCTGCGTCGTGCAGTTGTGATCGGCGCGCCTCCTTGATTGCTGCTTATGCCGCAATTTTTCGTCCAAGCGAAGAAAGCGATTGACACTCGCGCGGAGAGGGACTATTCTCCATAAAGTTAGCGATAACTCTATTTCACGCAAGGCAGAGCAAGCATGGCCCATCCAGCCGTACCCGCGGTGATTGATCCTGCGTCCATTCCACAGCGCATCCTTGCAACGGGCGCAACGATGCCCGCCATCGGCCTCGGCACCTTTGGCTCCGACCATGTCCCGGCGAGGGAAATCGCCGAGACTGTGAAGGGCGCGGCTGCTGTCGGATACCGGCATTTTGACTGCGCCTCGGTCTACGGCAACGAGGCGGAGATTGGCGCTTCGTTCGAGGCTATTCTGCAAGGCGGAATCAAGCGCGAGGAGCTGTGGATCACCTCGAAGCTCTGGAACGACAAGCACGGCGAAGACGACGTGATCGCCTCGTGCCGCCAGTCGCTGGCCGATCTTCGCCTTGAGTACCTCGACCTCTACCTGGTGCACTGGCCGTTTCCCAACTACCATCCTCCGCATTGCGATGTGACCTCGCGTTCGCCCAACGCCAAACCCTACATTCACGAAGAGTTCATGAAAACCTGGCGCAAGATGGAGGAGCTTGTCGATAGGGGGCTGGCGCGGCACATCGGCACCTCGAACATGACCATTCCCAAGCTCAAGCTCCTGCTGCGCGACGCGCGCATCCGACCCGCGGTGAATGAGATGGAACTGCACCCTCACTTCCAGCAGCCGGAGCTTTTCCGGTTCGTTGTCGAAAACGGTATACAGCCTGTCGGCTACTGTCCCATCGGCTCGCCGGCTCGCCCGGAGCGCGATCGGACGCCGGAGGACACCGCGCCGACGGAGGATCCCGTGATTGTGGAGATCGCCCGCCGGCGCGGAATCTCTCCAGCCGCGGTCTGCATCAAGTGGGCCGTCCAGCGCGGACAAACGCCGATTCCGTTTTCGGTGCATCATTATCGCGAGAATCTTGCCGCCGCAGCCGGCGAGCCGCTCAGTGAGGAAGAGATGCGCGCCATTGCCGGAATCGATCGCAACTGTCGCTTCATCAAAGGGCAGGTTTTCATGTGGAAGGACGGCCAGAGCTGGGAGGATCTCTGGGATCTGAATGGGGAAATCGCGCAGTGAAACGGCTTGCAGGCGTGAGCCCGCAGTCTGTAGCTTCAAAGACGGCAAAGAACATCAAGAGGGGCGCGCACCCGCGAGATAGGATGCCTGCCGCCGACTCAAAATCTGGAGAAACGAATGCTTCCGTCCACCATGATCGCCGCCTACCTGCCCGGCAACTCGAGTGTCGAGATGCGCACCGTGCCTGTGCCCGAGCCGGGACACGGCGAGGTTCTACTGCGCGTCAAGGCCTCGACCATCTGCGGCTCCGACATTCGCTGCATCTATCACGAACATCTCGGCAAGGGGCCCGAGGGCTACCAGGGAGTTATTGCAGGTCACGAGCCCTGCGGCCAGATCGTCGCCGCCGGACCCGGCTGCCGGCGCTTCAAGGAGGGTGACCGCGTCATCGTCTATCACATCTCCGGCTGCGGCGTATGCAACGACTGCCGGCGCGGCTACATGATCTCCTGCACCAGCGAGAAGTATCGCCGCGCCTACGGCTGGCAGCGCGACGGCGGCATGGCCGAGTACATGATTGCCGAGGAGAAGGATCTGATCGCCCTGCCGGACGAGCTTTCCTACGCCGATGGGGCGCAGGTGGCCTGCGGGTTCGGCACTGTCTACGAGGGGCTGGAAAAGATCGGTGTCGACGGCAACCATGCCGTGCTGATTACGGGCCTGGGACCGGTGGGACTGGCTGCCGGCGCGCTCTGTCGCAAGCTCGGCGCCGGCAAAATCATCGGCATCGACGTGGTTCCGGAGCGGATGAAGATCGCCAAGGATCTTGGCCTTTGCGACGAGGTTCTGAGGTCGGGGCCGGATAACGTGGCCGAGGTGAAGCGTCTGACGGCAGGGATGGGCGTGGAGCGAGCCGTCGACTGCTCGGCCAACGACCAGGCCCGCGCCACGGCGATTCGCGCCACGCGCAAATGGGGACGCATCGTCTTTCTCGGCGAGGGCGGCCGCGTGGAGTTCAACCCCTCGCCGGACATGATTCACGACCAAAAAACCCTTTACGGCTCCTGGGTCACTTCCATCTGGCTCATGGAAGAGCTGGTGGAGCGGCTGGTACGCTGGAAGTTGCACCCGGCCGAGATCATTACGCACCGTTTTCCGCTGGAGCGCGCCGGCGACGCCTACGCGCTGATGGCATCCGGCAAGTGCGGCAAGGTGGCGGTCTGCGCCGACGAGGAATTGAGATAGCTCCAGCCCGGCCAGCGCTGCCGCCGCCAGCCGAGCGGCCTGAAACGAGGACACCATGGCCGATGCGCCAAGACTGACAAAACCCGAGTGGGAACGGGAGCTCGAAAACCTGCTGCCGCTCTACGGCCACCGCAACTGGATCGTGGTCGCCGACTCAGCCTATCCCGCGCAATCGAAGCCGGGCATTGAGACGATCGTCTCCGGCGCCGGCCAGCTCGAAGTGGCGCGCAAGGTGGCCGACGCCATCAACGCCAGCCGCCATGTACGCGCCGGCATCTATCTTGATCGTGAGCTGGCTTTCGTCTCCGAGAGGGATGCGCCCGGCGTCACCGCCTACCGCGCGCAGCTTGCGCAGATGTTTGGCGCGTCGGCGAAAGAGCTGCTGCACGAGGAGATCATCGCCAAACTCGACGAGGTTTCGCGGATCTTCCGGGTGCTCATCATCAAAACGGATCTGACCATTCCCTATACAACGGTTTTCTTCGAGCTTGGCTGCGCCTACTGGCCCGCCGACGCCGAAGACCGCATGCGCGAGGCAATGGCCGCCGGCGCCAAGTAGAAGCGCGGTCCCGGCCGCTGTCCAGGTTCCAAACCAGGAGTCCGGGATTACGCGGCAGTCCGGCACCGTATGATCCCAATCGCAGCCAATCAGGTCGCCCGGGACGGCTTTTTCTTTTTCTCTGCGCGCTTGCGGGAGCTTTCTGCCGCGTTCAACGCTGCGGGCCGGAGCATTCCCGCTTTGCCCGCGGATGACCGCGCCCGTGCAATCGCCATCTCGGCCACGTGATCGACAATCCAGGCAAAGTGTTCCTCGCCCACCGAATGCACATCGGCGTCAGGCACGGGATTCATGAAGTCGATCGCGTAGGGAACCCCCTTCATGACGGCGAACTCGACGGAGTTCAACTCATAGCCGAGGGCGCGGCAGAGCTTGAGTGCGTCCTCTTCCATCTTTCTCCAGAGCAGCCGCGCGTGCAGGGTTCGGGGACGCGCCGAGTCTTTCAGATAGCGTTCGGCAAACGGCTGGCGGGGATCGTAGGGCATGATGCGCACCTTCTTCCGCCCCACCACGAAGCAGCGAAAGTACTCGCTGTAGTCGATCGCCTTTTGAAAGACCATGCACAGATCGCGCGACTGATCGAAGGCGCGGAAGAACTCCTCGCGCCCCCGCACCTCGTACACGTCGCGCCAGCCGCCGCCGTCGATGGGCTTCAGAAATCCATGCTCGCCCACGGCGGCAAAGACGGCATCCCAGTCGAGCGGGAACTCAAGGTTGCGCATCGACCTGTCCGAAGTTCCGTTCGGCAGTTGCTTGTGCGGCAAAAGCACCGTGGGCGGGACGGCCACGCCGAGCCGGGCCGCGAGCGCGTAGTTGTAAAACTTGTCGTCGGCCGCGACCCGGAAAGGATCGTTGATGACAGTTGCGCCGTTGAGAATCGCGTGTTTGAGATAGGAGCGATAAAACGGGACACTGTGCGAGATGCGATCCAGAATCACCGCATAGCGCGGAGCCTCGCCGATCTCGACCGCGCCGGTCAGCACGAACTCGGCGCGAATGCCTGCGGGATTGCGCGCATTGACGCGCTCGACGAATGCGCTCGGAAAACTGTTCTCCACGCCGAACAGAATGCCGATCTTCTTCATGCGCCGGTCCTCCGTGCGCCGCGGCCCGGTTGAGTCGCCGCACCCCGCACGGCAACAGTGTACGACGGGCGAGCGAACAGCCGAGAGCGCGGCAGCGAGTCAGCAGGTCATCAGGTCGGCCACCATGCGCCGCCATGTCGGCCAGTCGTGCGAGTTCGGCGCGTCCCACACGTGCAGTTGGTGCGGGATCCCTTTCTCCGTCAGGATGCTGTCGAGCTGCTGGTTATGGGCGAGACATGGGTCGTCCCAGCCGGTGGCCAGCATGTACTGGCCGGCGCGCATCCGCTCCAGATACCACCTGTCTTCGAGCCTGGGCAGGTAGTGCGTCGGCAGGTGGAAGTAGCAGCTCTGGTCGTAGTAGCCATCAAGAAAGATGGTGAGATCGAAGACTCCGGACAGGGAAAGGAATCCGCTGAAGAGATCCGGATGGCGCAGCGCGATGTTCACCGCGTGGTAGCCGCCGAAGCTCAGGCCGAGGGCCATCAGGCGCGGGTCGGGGTTCATACGGCGAATAAGGGGCACGACCTCATGGAGAAGGTAGGCCTCGTACTGCATGTGTCGCGCGACACGGCGAGCGGGAGCGATCTGGAGGTTGTACCAGCTTTCGCGATCGACGGAATCGACGCAAACGAGCTGCATCCTTCCGCCTTCGATCCGGTCATTGAGCGCAGCCACCAGGCCGCGGTCTTCCATGTCGAAGAAGCGCCCGCCCGAGGTGGGAAAGACCAGAACCGGCAGCCCGGCATGGCCAAAGACAAGCACTTCCATCGCGCGGCCAAGGCGCTCCGATTGCCATTCGTGATATTCGCGGTTCATGGTTCAAATCCGATGGAGTGGAGTGTTGTTCGCTCCCTCGCAAATACGAGGGGGCAATCTGTCATCATAGAGGAGTCGGGCGAGCCCACGGCCGGCGACGAAACAGTGCCTGCCTATCCGGCGTTGCGCGATACGCAGGTCGCCCCGTTTTTCCTCCATTTTCGTGCGCGGAAACCAGCCGAAGGCTGATCTTTGAGGTTCAGGATCCGCGCCAGCGAATGCGGATTTGCCACGCAGGCCCGGTTTCGGCGATACTTAGGTGTTGCGATCTGTGCGGCCGGGCGCATCTGTCCGGCCGTAGTTGCGCAGGAGATCTGCTGCCGCCCGCCTCCAGGTCTGCAAGTGGGCGAAGATTCGGCGCGGAATTCTACCCGGAAACGCACGAAAAGCTCGTAAACCGGAAAGGAAAGATAGCCACTGTGGTCATGATTCGTTTGGCGCGCGTCGGCGCCCGCAAGCAACCCTATTACCGTATCGTCGTCATCGAGAAGGATCGTGCCCGCAACGGCCGTTTCATTGAGGTGGTGGGTACCTACAATCCACGCACCAACCCTGCGACCGTCAATCTGCAGCACGAGCGGATTGCCTACTGGCGCAGCAAGGGCGCACAGCTTTCGCCCACCATGGCAAAGCTGATCGAGAAGAACCCGGCGCCTGCGGTTCCGGATCCCGCGGCAGCCTGATCTGATCGCATGACGGCTGCCCGCCGCCCAGAGGGCCGCAGGGCAGCACGAATCGTTGCGCCATCCAGACATACGTGTTACCATTCGCGCACGGTCCAAGAGGCTTTAATCTTCGCAGTGTAGTAG
>JABEBX010016917.1_pt1 | contig 10969 bp, 6 predicted proteins | sample 7245971 | NCBI WGS metagenome assembly JABEBX01 (sample SAMN14506365, study PRJNA622280) | hot springs metagenome | biome: hot spring [ENVO:00000051]|acidic hot spring [ENVO:00002120]; feature: spring [ENVO:00000027]|sediment [ENVO:00002007]; material: sediment environment [ENVO:01001048]...
ACCCTTGATCAACTCTTCCCAATCCGCGACCGCATTAACGGAGTCAACAGCCGGGCCGTCAACGTCTCCCGCAGTGCCGCCGGCGCCCCCTGCCGGCTGGCGGCGGCTGCTGTATTGGCTCAGCCACAATCCCCTGGGGTGTACGGCGACCGAGTTCGCCGTGCTGCTGGTGTTTGTCGGATACTTCCTGTTTTACGGGTTGATTCCGATCTTTGGGGGCGACCAGTTGGGGCTGGTGGGGGCCGACGAGCCGCGCTATGCGCAGATTGCGCGGGAGATGCTGGCCACGCATACTGCCGCATGCGATGCGGCGCACGCCGGCATCATACCGCATAGCTTGCGGCTGACGGACCTTGCAGCCTCCTATCGGTGCCTGACGGGTGGAACGGTGACACCGATTCTCTATGGCAAGCCGTGGCTGGAGAAGCCGGCGCTGTATTACTGGCGCGCCATGGGTTACTACCGCGAGCTGGGGGTGTACGACTGGTCGGCGAGGCTGGCGTCGGCTACGGGGTCGCTGGCTCTGATCATCCTGGCCTTTCTGCATCTGAAACGCTTTCGCCCTGGCGGCCATCTGGATGCCGCACTGATCATGGTGACGGCTGTGGCGATGTTTGCTTTCTCGCGCGGCGCCTCCACGGACATGCAGCTTGCGGCTCCCTTTGGCATCGGCATGCTGGGTTGGTATGCGTGGTATGAGACGGGCAAGAAGTTCTGGCTCTTCGATCTCTACTTCTTCGACGCGGCGGCTACCCTGGCCAAGGGCCCGGTGGCGCCGTTTCTGGCCTTGGCGATCATCTGCCTCTTCCTTGGGCTGCGGCGCGAGTGGTCCGCGCTTCGCCGAACCATCTGGATCCCGGGGATTCTGCTGTATCTGGTGATGGTGCTGCCGTGGTACATCGCGGTGCAGCGGCGCAATCCGACGTTCTTCAAGGAGTTCTTCTGGGAGCATAATCTGGAGCGCTACGGCACGGACCTCTACCATCATCATCAGCCGCTCTATTACTACGTGATTGTGCTGATCATCGGAATGCTGCCGTGGACCCTGCTGTCGTTCCGCGCGCTGATGGATGGTTTGGCTACTTCGATCGCGGAGTGGAAGGCGCGCTTCAAGCCGCAGCGTTACATCGGGCATGTCCGCACGGGAGACGCATTTCCAGAGTTTCTGGTGCTTTGGGCGCTGTTTCCAATCGTCTTCTTCACGTTCTCCGGCTCCAAACTGCCCGGCTACATCCTTCCATCCATTCCGCCAATGGCCATTCTTACCGGCGATTATCTGTTTCGGATACGGCGCGGGGGCATTTCGAGCTGGCTGCTGTATAGTCACGCCGTAGTGACCGGGATCGTCACCTTCGTGCTGATTCTCTGTCCGCAGTACATGATCCACGAGCGGCTGATTCCAGCGCCCGGGATCTTAGCGTGGGCGACTGTTCTGGGCATCGCGGCGGCATTGCTGGTGATCGTGGTGACGCGCCGCTTCGGGGTGCGGCATCTGCGCCTGGCTACGATCCTTCCGCTGGTCGCGCTGCTGTACTTTTTGCTGGGAAGAAACGGGCAACTTCTGGATTTGAACTACTCGGCTCGTCCGCTGGCGCGCGAGATCCAGCAAGCCGATCCGCGGGCCTCCGTGGTTGCGGAGTTCGATGTGCGCCGGGACCTGGTCTATGGGCTGGCTTTCTACCGCAATCGAGAGGTGGTGAACTATGCCAGGGAGGGAGTTCCGAAGGGTGCGCACCTGGTGGTGTTTCCGACGCGGGAGGAGCCGTTGCTGCAGAGCTATCTGAAGGGCAGGATGGCGCAGCCGTTGCTGCCGTATCCGGCGCGGGGGCTCTCCGTATATAAGGTAGGGGGGAGCGGAGGCTGAAAAGGTCTATCCCAGAGGTTGAGACGGGTGTTGAATGAAGGGAAAGAGGTGGAGTCGCCATTGAGCCAATCGAATAGTCGCTCCGCGCAAATCGAGGTTCTGGACATCCGCCACTTCTCCGCGGCGCAGTTGCGTCCCTTGCTGCGCGATGAAGCCGAACGATGGCAGCGCCGGTTGCACTGGGACTATACGCGCTCCTCCGCGATTCTGCTCGACTACCTGGATAGCCGCATTCTGCCTGGGTACGTCGCTCTGCGGGCGGGAAACATTGTGGGCGTCGCTGCGGCCGGGACAAAGGCTGATCCTGCAGGCGTGGCAACCGGAGTTTTACGAGAGTGCGGCGCAACTGATCCACCGCTGCTATGCCGATCACATGGATGCGCGCATCAACGATCAGTACCGCACGCTCCAGGGCGCGCAGCGATTTCTGCACAACATTATCCGGTTTCCCGGATGCGGCGTATTCGATCCGGAGAACTCCTGGGTGTTGCGCGCCGTGGAGCCGGAGCCCAACGGGCAAGGAACTTCCGCCGGGAGGGGCGGTTTTCACCGCGCTTCGGAGCTTGAAGCGGTCTTGCTGTGCTCGCGGGTGCGTGCCGATGTGGACCACATTACGCAGATCTGCGTTAATGCCTCCTTGCGTGGCCGAGGCCTGGGCCAGATGATGCTCACTCATTGCGCGCGGGAGGCGGCCAGGAGGGGCGTGCGGAAGCTCTCGCTCACGGTTACCGAGGCGAATCTGACCGCGCGTCATCTCTATGAGCGGAACGGCTTCAGCACGCTGCACCGCTTCGAGGCGATGGTGAAAGACAGGGGATAGAGTGTAGAGGGTAGAGTGTAGGGACGGCGCGCTCTACTCTCTACTCTCTGCCTTATTCCGCGTGGTAGTTTGGCGGCTCGCGGATGATGACGACATCGTGGACGTGGCTTTCGCGCAGGCCGGCGCCGGAGATGCGAATGAATCTGGCCTTCTCCTGCAGTTCTTCAATGGTGGCGCAGCCCATGTAGCCCATGGGTCTTGAAGCTTCGTCCCTGGTAGAGGATGGTTTCACCAGGGCTCTCATCCACGCCGGCGAAGAGGGAGCCGAGCATGCATACGCTGGCGCCGGCCGCGATCGCCTTGGTGATGTCGCCGGAGTATTTGATGCCACCGTCGGCGATGACGGGTACACCGCGTTGCTTGGCGGCGCGATAGGCTTCCGCGATGGCTGTGATCTGCGGCATGCCCGCGCCGGTCACCATGCGGGTGGTACAGATGGATCCGGGGCCTATGCCAACCTTCACGGCGTCCGCGCCCGCGTCGATCAGGGCCATGGAGCCCTCGTAGGTGGCGACGTTGCCGGCCAGCAGGTCGACATGGGGAAAGGCCTTCTTTACCGCCGCTATGGCTTCCAGCACACGGGAGGAGTGTCCATGAGCGGAGTCGATGGCCAGGGCATCCACGCGGTACTTTACGAGTTCGGCGGCGCGCTCAAGGTAGTCGCCGGTTGCGCCGATGGCGCCTGCAACGCGCAGCCGGCCTTGCTCATCCTTGCTGGCGTTGGGGTACTTCAACTTCTTTTGAATATCCTTGACGGTGATCAGGCCCTTGAGTTCGTAGCTATCGTTGACGACCAGGAGCTTCTCGACGCGATGCTGGTGGAGTATCTGCTCGGCCTGTTCGAGGGTTGTTCCAACGGGAACCGTGATGAGGTTGGTCTTGGTCATCACGTCGCTGATGGGGATATCGGTGCGGAAGACAAAGCGGAGATCGCGGTTGGTGAGGATGCCGACCAGCTTGCTGTTCTTGGTGACCGGGACGCCGGAGATTTTGAAGCGGCGCATCACCTCGAGCGCATCGGAGATGGGGCGCTCCGGCTCGATGGTGACCGGGTCAACGATCATGCCGCTCTCCGAGCGCTTGACCTTGTCGATCTCGCCGGCCTGCTGTTCGATATTCAAGTTGCGGTGAACGATGCCAAGGCCACCCTGTTGCGCCATGGCGATGGCCATACGCGACTCGGTTACGGTATCCATGGCGGCCGATATCAACGGCGTCGCGAGAGTGATGTTTTTGGTTAATTGCACCTGCGTGCTCACCTGCGTGGGAACCACATCGGAGTACGCGGGCACCAGGAGAACGTCGTCGAACGTGAGCGCTTCGGGAATCTGGGTCTGAATCATATCTTGTCTATTGTTGCATTCCAGGCAGGGCAACCGCATTTGGAATCTGAGGCAAAGATGGTTGTCGAAGGATTCACGGAGGGGGAAGACCCTGGTTGGATGGGATCTGACGCGGGGCGCGAGTTCAAGGGCGCGGGTTCCTCGTGCCGGAAAAGGCAGCCAACCCAACAGGGGGCCCGTGGAGGCGGCCCCGTCAGCGTTTTCAGGCGCCGCTTGCGGGACTCAGCCACGGCGCATTGAGTCCTCGGGCACGAGCGGATACTCTGAGGGAATCAAGAATGACCCATCAGGCGCTGAAAGCCCCATAGTTCGGGCTTTCAGCCCTCTGGGAGTTCGGGATGGTGGATACCCAGGGCTGTTCCACCCCAAACGAGCAAAAGCGCTCGCTTGGGGGCCCCGGTTCCACCCCAAACGAGCAAAAGCGCTCGCTTGGGGGCCCCGGTTCCACCCCAAACGAGCAAAAGTGCTCGCTTGGGGGCCCCGGTTGCCCTGGGCTTTTATAGGTCCGCGCCTTTGGCGCTAAGAGGAGACAACGCAGTCGGTACTGCGGATGTTTGTGGGCGCGCAGTGCCACAGAAGCCATGCGGATGGTTCCAGCGGCACGCATTCGCACCAAACCCAGCGCCAAAGGCGCGGCTCCATAACAGCCCAGGGCAACGCCCTGGGTATTGTTCCGGCACGACCCGCGAGGGCTGAAGGCCCGCCCCATAGAGCTTTCGCACCGCGGGGATGTACCTCGGCGGGCTCCCTCAGTTAGAACTACTGCTGGAGGAGAGTTCTTGTTGAACTTTCGGCGCGATTGGCCTAAAATCCTCTCAGCAGACGAATTTGTTCTGCCGCTGGAAGGAACCGTCTGGCAAACGGCGAACAGCCGTCTGACAAACGGTAGTAGCCGTGGGCGCACCGGCAGTGGCGGAAGAGAGGAGTGGGCGAGAGCCCACTTTTTGTTTGCTCTAAATTCAGTTTTCACCCCAACGGGTTAGGAACGTCCGTCGGGGAGTCCAGTTTGGCGGGGGCTGACAGCAACCGGCCAAGCCCAGTACGACTCGACGGTAACCTGTCCTACGCAGCTGAGCAGATTAGAACCATGGCCGTGCAGATGGAGACAATTCGCGCCACAGCCGACCGCATCGCGGCCTCGTACCAACTTGAGGTCGTGGACCTGGAGTTTACGGGCGGGGCCAAGCATCGGACGCTGCGGGTGTTTCTGGAGAAGAATGCCGAGGCGCGCGCGAAGTTTGCCGCTGCCGCGGCATCTGCCGCGGAGTCCAAGGCGGAGTCCAACGCGGAGCCAGATGTTGCATCCAATGAAGTAGCCGTCCTGCCCGTGGGTGTTCCGGTTGAAACTCTCTCCGGCGTCACGCATGAGGATTGTTCCAACTTTGCCCGCGACTTTGGCGCCGTGCTGGACGTCGAGGATCTGATTCCCGGCGCCGAGTACACGCTGGAGGTCAGTTCGCCGGGATTGGAGCGTAAGCTGCTGAAGCCGGCCGATTATGAACGCTTTCGCGGAAGCCTGGCGAAGGTGCGGACGTTTACGGCGGTGGATGGCAACCGCCACTTCACCGGCAGATTGACCGCCTTTGACGGCAGGGTGGTCACGCTCGATCTCTCTCGTTCCACAGGGAGGGTAAAACAGAAGGGCAAGGCCAGGAAGATGGTGGCCGTGGAGACCGTTGAGATTGCACTGGAGAATGTGGAGAAGGCGCACCTGGTTGCGGAGTTTTAGAGATTTGCGAGCGGCAAGAGAAATTTGAATCGTCGGTGGTAGTGATCGCCGAAAGAAGTGAGAGACGACATGGCAAGTGCTTTGTATCAGTCGATTGAGATTTTGGGGCGCGAGAAGGGGATTGACCCGGAGATCGTGGTGAGCGCCGTTGAAGACGCTATCGCCCTGGCGACGCGCAAGTACTACAAGACGGTCGAGAACATGCGTGGCGAGATGGATCGCGAGACGGGTGAGATTCGGGCGTATGTGTACAAGACCGTGGTGGAGACGCCGGATCTGGTTGAAGACCCGGACAACCAGCTAACCCTGGATCAGGCTCGCGAGCTTGCTCCCGAGGTTGAGGTGGGCGGAGAGTTGCGCTTCTATAAGGACACCACGCCGCTGGGCCGCATCGCCGCCCAGATGGCCAAGCAGGTGATCTTCCAGAAGGTCCGCGAGGCCGAGCGCGACACGGTGTTCAATGAGTATGCGCACCGTGCCGGCGAGATTCTTACCGCGACGGTCAAGCGCCTGGAGCCCATGGACGTGATCTTCGACTTGGGCAAGACAGAGGCGCGGTGCCCCAAGCGCGAGCAGTCGCGCCTGGAACAGTTCGCGGTTGGCGAGCGGGTGCGCGTGGTGTTGCTGCGCGTGGACCGTGCCGCCAAGGGCCCGCAGGTGATCGTATCGCGTGCCGCGCCGGCGCTGGTGCAGTCGCTCTTCCAGTCGGAGGTGCCGGAGATCTATGACGGCACGGTAACCATTCGCGCCATCGCCCGCGAGGCGGGCGAGCGCACCAAGATTGCCGTGATGAGCCGCGACAAGGACGTCGATCCGGTTGGTGCCTGCGTGGGCATGAAGGGCATGCGCGTGCAGTCGATCATCCGTGAGCTGCGCGGCGAAAAGATTGACATCATCGAGTACTCGGACGAGATCACGACGTTTGCGGAGAAGGCGCTGCAGCCGGCCAAGGTCTCGCGGGTTTCCATTACCGACATTGCGGAGAAGCAGTTGGAGGTCATCGTCGATGACACGCAACTCTCGCTGGCCATCGGGAAAAAGGGGCAGAATGTACGTCTCGCGGCCAAGCTGCTGCAGTGGAAGATCGATATCAAGAGCGAAGAGGAGAAACGCCAGGAGGTCGAGCAGCAGATGCAGGCCATGGGTGGCGGCCCATCGACTCCGATCGAACAGGTTACGGAGCTGGGCGATGCGGTGATGGAGAAGCTGATCGCCGCCGGAATTACGACGGTGGAGGCGCTTGCCGATATGACGGCCGAGGAACTCAGCGAGATCCAAGGCATTGGAGAGAAGACGGTGGAGAAGATCGCCGTCGCGGTTCGGCACTACTTCGGGCAGTACGAAGAGGGCGAGGCGCGGCCAGTTGCGGCTTCCGCCCCGGTCCTTCCGTCCGAGCCGGTGCTGGCCGTGGGCGAAGAAGCCATTGCGGCCGAGGCCGCATCCGATGCGGCTGGAGATGAGGTGCATTCCATGACCAATACGCCGGAGGAGATTCTCTCCGAGCGGGCCGCCGACGCGGGCTCCGCGCGGGAGGTCAGCGATTTTTCAGCGGAAGACATCGCGGACGCCGAGGACCAGGTTTCGGCCATCGACGCGAATGATGCCAACGACGCTCGCGAGGCGAGTATTGAGATTGAGAACGACGCTGTGGATGAACTGGTCGATGAGGCCCAGGAGGTCTCCGATGAAGGCGTCGACGGCGAGCGTGATCGTGGCCAGTCGTAGCGGAGCATTTTGCACGGTTTATGAAAGTACTGGCCAAACGGCCTTCATCCCGGCGGGCAACGACCGTCCACCGGGGATCCCGGCTGGAGCCTTGGCGGGCGAAAACCGCCCGCCAAAGCTCCAGCTGAAAAGTTAACAGATTCAAGGGATAATAACCTTGGACGAACTCCTACTTCGATTGAGGCTGATATGAACAGCTAAGTACGCAGTGGAACTGAAAAGGGACGGATGAGCAAAGTTCGAATCAACGATCTTGCACGCGAGTTAGAGGTTAAGAGCAGATCCATTCTGGATGCTCTGACGGCGGTTGGCGTCACCGAGAAGAAGACGCATTCCAGCTCCATCGAAGAGGATGAAGCGGAGAAGGTGCGTGTCTACTTCAGCCAAGGGGCGCGCAGCGCCGCGCCTCGTGTGGCGCCTGTGGAGACCAGGCCAAAGTTTGATCTTTCGCACGTATCCAAGCCCGGTGACGCATTGAAGGTGATTCTGGAGCGGAAACAGGCAGAGATTGCCAGCCGGATGGCGCCGCCGGCGATCCGTCCACCGATTGCGGCTCGTCCTGCCGGAGCGGCACCGGTTGCAGCTCGCCCTGCCGGGGCGGCACCGGTTGCGGCTCGCCCAGCCGGAGCGGCACCGATTGCGGCTCGTCCTGCCGGAGCGGCACCGGTTGCTCCGCCATCCGCACCCTCATCTGCTCCCGCAGCGGGACACACCGCGGCGAAGCGCGCAGGATCCGGTGTTGGGGCTGCTTCCGGGGTGACACCCGCGCCGCGGCGGATCGTACCTATCCCACGGCCGGCAATGCCGAACTATGTGGTCCCGCCCGCCATCGCGAACCATCCTGCTACCGGGCCCGTGGTGGCAAAGCCGCCGGTTACCGTCGCGCCGCATGCCGTGGTTGCTGTACCTTCGGCAGAGCCAGCCGCGGCTGCGCACGTTCCGCCGGTTGCTCCGCAGGCGGCTTCGCCCTCGGCTCCACTAACGGCGCCGGGAGCGGCAGAGCCAGTGGCTGAGGTTCCCGATCAGGTTCAGGCACCAACACCTGCGCCGGCTGCGGCTGTGTCCGCTGGTTCGGCGCCGGCTGCCGCAGTGGCGAACGCACCTGCGCCACGGCGCGTGGTGATGCCGCAGACCGGCCCACGGCCTACCTATAGCGCTCCGCCGCCGCCGCCGGGCGGTCTGCGGACGCCTATCTTCCAGCGGCCGCGTCCGGGATATCAGGGCGGCGGGAGTGCCGGAGGGTCTGGATCGGGAGGGCCTGGATCGCGTCCGGGGATGGCGCCCGGCGCACGGCGGCCGATGCATCCGACGAGGACGTTTCCAAGCGGTTCGGGCGGAGGTCCGGGAGGTCCGGGCTTTGCTCCGCGACCTGGTTTTGGCGCGGGACGCCCTGGATTTGGCAACCGGCCGGGAGCTGCTCCGGGCGGGCTGATGCCGGCTCCGGGCGAGGCTCCGGGGCCGAGCCGTCCCGTGCGCGCGGGCCAGCGCGGCCGCGGCGCACCCCGGTATGAGAAGAACAAGGAGGTCGCACTCAAGGGGTACAGCGTTCCGCGCTTTGGCGGACCGCAGATTCCGCAGGGTGAGGTGCCGATCACCAAGACGATCACCGTCACCGAGGGCATCTCGGTGAAGGATCTGGCGGAGAAGTTGGGTGTGCGCGGCAAGGACCTGATCGCCACGCTGCTGATGAAGGGCGTGATGGTGACGGTCAACCAGTCGCTGGATGGCGAACTGGTGAAGGAGGTAGCGCGCCAGTTCGGCGCCGACGCGACGGTCATCTCCGTGGAAGAGCAGTTGGAGAACGAGGCTATCGAAGGGCTGCTGGAAGATACCACGAACATGATCGAGGTGGTGCGTGCGCCGGTGGTTACGATCATGGGCCACGTCGATCACGGTAAGACGTCGTTGCTGGACGCGATTCGCTCGACCGATGTTGCGGGCGGCGAGGCGGGCGGAATCACGCAGCACATCGGCGCCTACAAGGTGAAGATCACCAAGCCGGATTCGCCGGCGTTTGGGCGCGAGATCGTGTTCCTGGATACTCCCGGTCACGAGGCGTTTACGCGCATGCGCGCCCGCGGAGCCAAGATCACCGACATCGTGGTGGTGGTGGTGGCGGCCGATGATGGTGTGATGCCGCAGACGCTGGAGGCCATCGACCATGCGCGCGCCGCCAAGGCGCCGATGATTGTGGCCGTCAACAAGATCGACAAGCCGGAGGCCGATCCGAACCGGGTGATGAACCAGTTGGCAGCGCGCGGCGTGCAGGCGACGTCGATGGGCGGCGATATCGAGTTTGTGCAGGTCTCCGCTAAGAAGCAGATCAATCTGGATGGGCTGGAGGAGATGATCTGCCTGGTGGCGGATACGAACGAGCAGAAGGCCACGCCGGAACGACCGGCGGTTGGCACGGTGATCGAGGCCAAGCTGGATCGTGGCCGCGGCGCGGTGGCGTCGATCCTGGTGCAGAATGGAACGCTGCGCACGGGCGACAGCTACATCGTCGGCAACACGTTCGGCAAGGTGCGCGCGATGTTCAACGATCGCGGCCAGGAGATCAAGGAGGCTGGACCCTCGACCCCGGTGGAGATCCTGGGCCTGGAGAGTATTCCGGATGCGGGCGACACGTTCCTGGTGATGGCCGACCGCGACAAGGCCAAGGGCATTGCGCAGTACCGCAAGATGAAGGAGCGCGAGGCGCAGTTGGCCAAGAGTTCGAGGGTATCGCTCGAAGGGCTTGCGGAACAGATCAAGCAGGCGGGCATGAAGGACCTGAACCTGATCCTGAAGGGCGATGTGCAGGGATCGGTGGAGGTGCTGGCCGATTCGCTGCAGCGGATGTCGACCGAGAAGGTGCGTGTGAAGGTACTGCACTCGGGCGTGGGCGCAATCACCGAGTCGGATATTCTGCTGGCCTCGGCGTCCAACGCGGTGGTGATTGGGTTCGGCGTTCGGCCGGACCGCAAGGCGATCGAGATTGCCGAGCGCGAGAACGTCGAGATCCGGCTGCACACGATTATCTACGAGTTGCAGGACCAGATTACGAAGGCGATGTATGGTCTTCTGGAGCCGGTGTTCAAGGAGAACTACACGGGCCGGGCGACGGTGCTCAACGTCTTCAAGATCACCAAGGTTGGCCAGATCGCGGGCTGCCAGGTGATCGATGGCCTGATCAAGCGGGACAACCAGGTGCGCGTGCTGCGTGACGGCGAAGAGGTCTGGAAGGGCAAGATCGCCTCGCTCAAGCGCTTCAAGGATGATGTGTCCGAGGTCCGTTCGGGCGTGGAGTGCGGTATCGATCTTGCCGGCTACAAGGAGATCAAGGTTGGGGACGTCATTGAGACGTTCACCATGGAGAAGATGGCCGATGAACTGGGCCGGAACTTTGCCGAGGCGAAGAAGGAGCGCGATCTTGCGGCCCTGAAGGAAGCCAAGGACCGGGAGAATGAGGTCGCAAAAGCCGAGGCGGAAGCAGCCAACGCATAGGG
>JABEBX010022978.1_pt1 | contig 10962 bp, 13 predicted proteins | sample 7245971 | NCBI WGS metagenome assembly JABEBX01 (sample SAMN14506365, study PRJNA622280) | hot springs metagenome | biome: hot spring [ENVO:00000051]|acidic hot spring [ENVO:00002120]; feature: spring [ENVO:00000027]|sediment [ENVO:00002007]; material: sediment environment [ENVO:01001048]...
CATATATAGAAGGATGCACCGCACCCATATACCTTAGCTCATCGCTTCATGCGGCAAATGTTGAGGTAATTGTCAAGAAAAATGCGCATGTAAAATATGTGACAGTGCAAAACTGGTCCAAAAATGTTTATAACTTGGTTACCCAGCGCGCCCATGCCTATGAAAATGCGCATATGGAATGGATTGATGCAAACATAGGCAGCAAGGCAAATATGAAGTACCCGAGCATTTACCTTATGGGAAATGGGGCAAAGGGAGACATACTGTCAATAGGCATGGCAGGGCAGGATCAAGTGCAGGATGTTGGCGGAAAGGTGCTGCACCTTGCGCCCAATACTGCATCAAAGATTATTTCAAAAAACATTTCCACAGGCAATGGAATATCGACATACAGGGGGCTTGTATATATTGGAAAAAAGGCGGAAAATGCCAAATCTGCAGTCAAATGCGATTCATTGCTTGTCAATGACAATTCAAAGGCAAACACCTATCCATACAGCGAAGTGTTCAGGGATGATGCAACATTGTCGCATGAGGCAACTGTAGGAAAAATAGGCAAGGAGGAGCTGTTTTACCTTATGGCTAGGGGATTCACAGAGGAAGAAGCGCTGACTATGATAACATTGGGCTTTATAGAGCCGCTTGCAAAGGAATTGCCGCTTGAATATTTAATAGAATTAAAAAGGCTAATTAAGCTTGATATGCCTAATGCGGTTGGTTGAAGTGGATTACAAAGAATTTGCAGAAAAGGAGCTTACAAGATATGGCCAACTCAAGGAAGAGCCAAATGAATTGTATAAAAGGAACTATGTGCCAATCGGCGAGCAAGGCACAGATGAAAAGGACAGCATGGAAAGCCTGAAGGCTATGGCAAAGAATTCTGGCATAATGTTTGATGCAATGGCCACAAACAAGGATTTTGAAAGCGCAAACAGGCATATAAAGGCAATAAAAGCATATGAGATGGATTTTGAAAGCGTATCTGACAATGGAAACAAGTATGAGGCGCTGGCATATGCAAAGGCAAGGCATGCAATTGAAATAAATGTTGAATCTGGAGAAGATGTTTCGGTTAAGCTTGCGCTTGGAAGCACAGGAGACCTGTTTCTGCCAATAAACATAAATGTGGAAGAGAATGCGCGCCTTTCATTGCTGGAATGCTTTATGCTTGATGCAAATGCAGTCCATATACCAATAAACAATATAAAGATAGGAAAGAATAGCTCGGTTTCAGCCTGCCTGTTTTACAATCCTGGCATTAATACGCTATTTGCAGCATCAATCAATGCAGAATTAGATGGCAATGCGGCATTTAGCCCAAGCATAATTTATTCCGGAGGCAAAAGGCTCAGGTCAAGGACAAGGATAGCGTGCAACGGAATGCATGCCAGTGCATCAGCCAATGAGATAGTATTTGAAGAAAAAGGGCAGAGGTTTGACATAGAAACAATGATAGAAAGCTCTGCAAAGGAAACTGCTGCAAAGGTAGCTACGCGCGCCATTGCAGACAATGCCGAAGCTATTATAAAAGGATTTGCAGGAATAAGCAGCGCAGCAGTTGATTCGTTTTCTGAAGTCGATGAAAAAGGCTTGGTTATTGGCAACGGCAGAATAAACTTTATACCAGGAATGAAAATAGATCAGGGAAATGTAAAGGCAAAGCATACTGCTGCAGTGGCGCCAATAGACCAGGATGAGCTGTTTTACCTTATGGCTAGGGGCATGGACAAAGGAATGGCAAGCGCAGCAGTGATAAAAGGCTTCTTTGCAAAGCCAATCATGGAAATAAATGACAATGTGGCAAAGCTTTTTGCCTCTTCATTGATTGTAAGCAAGCTTGAAGGCAACAGCACTCCATGCGCCAATGCCGCTTCTGCTATATGGCCAACAGGGCTAAAGGAAAAGGTGTTTTAGGTGGAATTAAAAATAAGTGACCTGCATGCTTCAATAGGCAGCAAAGAGATACTTAATGGCCTGGACTTATGCATAAAGGAAAGGGAATTGCATGTGCTTATGGGCCCAAACGGCTCTGGAAAGACAACACTTGCAAAAGCGGTTTTTGGGCATCCTGAAGTCAGCATAACAAAAGGGGACATAGCAGTGGACAAAAAAAGCATAATAAATATGAAAACGAATGAGCGCGCCGCATTGGGGCTTTTTTTGGGCTTCCAGAACCCTGTTGAAATAGAGGGGCTTGGCTTTGTCAATTTCTTGAGGTCCACAATGGATGCATTAGGAAAGCATACTGACGTAAAAACGCTCATGAAGGAAATAGAAAGCAATGCGGCATTCCTTGGCATAAGCGAAGGCATACTTGGAAGGAGCCTGAATGTGGGCTTTTCAGGAGGGGAAAAGAAAAAGGGAGAGGCATTGCAGATGCTTATGCAGAAGCCAAAGATTGCAATCCTTGACGAGCCTGATTCGGGTTTAGACATAGATGCAACAAAAGCGGTTGCGCAATCCATTGAAAAGGCAAAAAAGGAGGGCGCAGGCATACTTATAATAACGCACCACAAGAATATCCTTGAATACGTGAATGTTGACTTTGTGCATATAATGGTTGAAGGCAGGATTGTTGCAAATGGCGGAAAAGAGCTTGCAGAGAAGCTTGAAAAGAATGGCTATGAAGCTTTTAAGTGATAGAAATGATTGATGTAGAAGAGGTAAAAAAAGATTTTCCAATACTGAGCATAAAAATGAATGGGAAGCCGTTGGTATACCTTGACAATGCAGCCACATCGCAAAAGCCGAAGCAGGTGATTGATGCCATTGTTGACTACTATTCAACATATAATGCGAATATACACAGGGGCATATACTGGATTGCAAACAAGGCAACAGAGGCGTATACGGAATCGAAAGGCAAAGTGGCAAAATTCATAAATGCAAAAGGCATTGAAAATATAGTATACACAAGGAATACAACTGAAGCGATAAACCTTGTCGCACTTACATACGGCAGCGAAAAAATAAAAAAGGGCGACCATATACTGATATCACAGATGGAGCACCACAGCAACCTTGTGCCATGGCAGACCCTTGCAAAAAGGAAAAAGGCAGTTTTAGACTATATAAAACTTGACAAGGGCAATGAAAAGCTGGACAAAGGAAGCATGCTTGAAGAGATGGAAAAGGAGCCAAAGATTGTTGCAATAACCCATGTATCAAATGTCCTAGGCACGATAAACGACGTAAAGGAGATTGTAAGGGAGGCGCACAAGCATAATGCATTGGCAATAGTGGATGGCGCGCAATCAACGCCGCATATGAAGGTAGATGTGCATGACATGGACTGCGATTTCTTTGCGTTCTCGGGGCACAAGATGCTTGGCCCTACAGGCATAGGCGTCCTATACGGAAAAGAGGAGCTTCTTGAAAGCATGGAACCTTTGTTCGGCGGCGGTGACATGATATCAGAAGTTTCCATGCAAGGGCATAAATGGAATGTATTGCCATGGAAGTTTGAGGCAGGCACGCAGAATATTGAAGGTGGCATTGCATTGGGTGCTGCAATAGATTACATAGAAAAGATTGGAATGAATGAAATAACAAGGCATGAAGAGATGCTTACAGCCTATGCAATGGACAGGCTGTCTGAAATAGATGGCGTTGAAATATTCGGGCCAAAAGGCAAACGCGGAGGCATTATATCTTTTGGCATAAACAAAGTGCACCCGCATGATGTCGCACAGATATTTGACAGCGAAGGGATAGCAATAAGGGCAGGGCACCACTGTGCAATGCCTTTAGTGGCGGAGGTGCTTAGAGCTGGGGCAGTTTCAAGGATAAGCTTTTACTTGTATAATTCAAAGGAAGACATAGACAAGGCAGCTGATGCAATAGAAAAGGTAAAAAGGGTTTTTGGTGTCTAAATGGACAATCTGTATGCTGAAGAGATAATTTCGCATTATGAGCATCCGCACAATAAAGGCAAGATTGAAAATGCATCTGCAAGCTTCCATGCCTACAACCCCTTATGCGGGGATGAATTGACCATTTATGTAAAAATAAATGGACATAAAATAGAGGACATAAAATTTGAAGGCAATGGCTGCGCAGTGTGCATTGCATCTGCAAGCAAGCTGACAGACGATGTAAAAGGGAAAGACATAGGGGAAGTGGAGAAGATGGATGCAAAAGACACAATAAGGATCCTTGGAATAGATCCGGGCCCTGCAAGGATAAAATGCGCAACGCTTTCCTTAAAGACGCTGCTCTTTGCCCTCTATGGATATGAAAATAAAAAGGCAACAGATGCTGCAAACAAGCTTTAGAATTGCCTTGTGCAGCAGCAAAGGCCGGGGATGCCCTGATGCCAAGTTGTTACTTTGATCCGTGCAATCTGTGAGCGCAAGCTTACTTGCAGCCCATGCAAGCCAGCAAAATGGAGAGCAAAGAGATAAAGGGCCATCTTCATACCCATAAGCTTGTCCTTCATACGAAAGCTGCCTATGCTGCTGTCTTGATAAAAGCCCAAGCTGCTTTATGCACACTTTAGAGTTAGCCAATAACTGCGTAAGCAGAACGGCTAAATCGTGAAAAGCTAATGCACCGCACCATAACAAACTTTAAATAGCTGAATAGATGAAATATAATTATGGCGAACATAAAGACTGAAATGGCCACAATAGAGAGAAGGCTAGGTAATCTTGAAGCCCAAATAACTCTCATAGCAAATGCTATGAAGAAAAAGAAGACCAGCGGGCTGGATGTGGGACTAGAGGAATTGAGAAAAGGCAGAGTCCATAGATACAAGTCCGTAAAGGAGCTGGTAAACGATGTTTGGGGCTAATTATAATCTGGTGAAGGCAGATGGCCTACGAAGTGGATTTAGTTGACAGTGTAAAGGAAAAGCTTAGAAAGATGGTCAAGAAGGACTCAGCGACATACAAGAAGCTTGTAAAGCTATTCAACCAGCTTTCTGAGAATCCATATGAGGTAGGCAAATGGATGCATGGCGAATATGCAGGAGTAAGGGAAAGGCACATAGGTCACTTTGTAGTGAAATATGTTGTAAATGAGAACGCAAGGAGGGTGACCATAGTAGACTACGATCACCACGCATAAAGGAAATTTCCTATCATGGATACGGAGTTAAAATTCCAGGCGACTCTGCCTAATTTCACCCAAAAAGGCATCCGGATATAATAAGTTCTCTTTTGTCGAAGTCGATGTTGATTAAATGCAACTTGCAGACTTCGCCTATTAAGACCAAGATAAGTCTGGTATTTGAACAAAAGCATGAACTTGCCGTTTTCACGTTTCTGAGGAAACGTTGCAGTTCAAGTTCAGTAAAGCCTTTGTTGATAGAGCAGTATTTAAAAACTCTCGACCTGTCGTATCGTCTTTGGCAGACGTGGTGCAGCATCGATTTTAGAGTTTCCAGTTGGTTGCATGAAAGAGAGTTTGCGGTTTCCTTTACTTCGTTCAGAAACGACTTGAATTCAAACCCGATTTTCTTTTTTCTAAGCTTGACCTTCTTACAGCTTATTACAGATTTGACTCTGATTTATCGTAGTAAATTTCAATGCGATCGCCGGGATTTGAACCCGGGTTTTTGGCTTGGAAGGCCAGAGTCCTACCAGGCTAGACTACAATCGCATATGCAATTTGTAGATTTTTACATTTTTATAGTTTCCTATTTATCCCAGATGACATCCGCCCACTCTTAGGTTTTAAAGGAAAAGTTCTGAGATCTAAGATCTCTGCGAACATCTTTGTAATCAGGTATTACTTTGTAGACAAGCTTCCAGAATGCCTTTGAATGGTTCCTGTGCTTTGTGTGGGCAAGCTCATGCACAATTACATAATCCATGAATTTTTCCTCCATAAAAAGAAGCTTTGAATTCAGCATTATGCTGTTTGATGGGGAGCATGAGCCCCATACAGTATCTGCAAGGCGCAGGCGCACGCCTTTTATGCTGCTTTGAAAATATCTTGCATTGATTTCAGTGACCTTTTCCAAAACCGGCTTTTCCATAGCTTTGGATACAAGCCTGATGGCAAGCCTTGCCGCTTTAGCCTGCTTTTCCTGCTCCGGCAGGCTTTTTGAAACATTTATGTAAATCTCTCGGCCTGCTATTTTGCCAGATGATGCAGCCTTAAGCTCTTTCTCGCTTGTGTGGACATTGAAGGCTGTGCCCATAACATTAAGCACAGAATTATTTTTTATGCTAAGTGCGCTTAAAATGTCGGCATGCCAGCTCGTCTCAAGCATGCGCCTCATCTTAGCATATAAGTCATTTGCTATGCTCTCGTAGCTATTATTGCTTATATAGTAAGGTATTGTTATTGTGATTATATTGCCATGCACCCTTGCATATGCATTTTTATTCCGGCTTCTGGTTACTATCGCAATATACTCCCTTCCATTTGCAGAAAAGCTGGGAAGCTCCATTATGACGACCTTTAACATGAAATATTGTTATATATTAAAAATTCATTTAAAGCTGCGGTGCAAAAAACAGAAGAGGGCTTCTTGCTTGCTAATGCTTATGCTGTTTTGGCAATTGAAAATCAGCAATATGCATTGGCATGGCAATGCAATTAATGCGCTGCTTATGTTGCATGCCTAAATTTTGCTGCATTTTGAAGCAAAATGCCAAATGGCAAAGCATTGCAAAAACAAAAATGCAAAGGCATATGGCACAGGCAGAAACTTATAAACAGGGATATAAATCTTACATGCTAATTATAATAGGGGTTTTAATGGCGTCTGATGGATTTTCAAATGAATTTACTTATAAGCACTTCCTTGAAGAAGGAAAAGAGGAAGAATTTGATAGAAATTTTGATGAGGCAGTTGAAAGGGCATACAAAAAATTAGGCAATGAATACCCTATAATAATCAATGGCAAGGAGATAAAGGCAAGCTCTTATTTGACAGAATTGTCGCCGATAGACAATAAAACAATAGGTATATTCCAAAAAGGGGACAGAAACATAGCTAAGCAGGCGATAGAAGCTGCAAAGGCCGCTTTCGATGCGTGGAGCGCTACAAGCTACAAAACCAGAGTTGAGGTAATAAGGAAATTTGCAGAGCTGCTCGCTAGGGACAAGTTTGACATTGCAGCATTATTAAGCATAGAAAACGGCAAATCAAGGTATGAGTCAATAGGAGAGGTAGATGAGGGCATAGATTTTGCAAGGTATTATGCATTGGACATGGAAAAAAACAGAGGCTATGTCAGGAGAACGGCGCTTAAGGAAAGCAGCAAATATGCAGAGCTTGGATTTCAGGGCGCTCCGTCCGATGCCGAAAAGGTAAGCATAGCAATGAAGCCCTATGGCGTATTTGGAATTATTGCACCCTTTAACTTTCCAATTTCTATATCAATAGGGATGAGCATAGGGGCAATTATAACAGGGAATACTGTGGTATTCAAGCCATCATCCACAGACAACATGGCAATGCTTTCCGGCTATGAGATATATGCGCATTTGAAAGAAGCAGGGCTGCCTGATGGCGTATTCAATTATGTTACAGGCTCTGGTGCAGAGGTAGGAGATGAGCTCGTTGTCAATAGCAATGTGCAGGGCATTGCATTTACGGGTTCTAGAGAAACTGGCATGAATATGCTTGCGAAGACGTTGGGCAACAAGCTTCAGAAGATTTTTGTTGTTGAGATGGGAGGCAAGAACCCCGCCATAGTATCAAAAAAAGCAAATATAGATGATGCAGTAAATGGGATTGTAAGCGCTGCATTTGGATTTGCGGGGCAGAAATGCAGTGCATTGTCAAGGGTTTATGTTGATGAATCAGTAAAAGATGAATTCATAAGCAGGCTTATAGAAAAAACAAGGAACATTAGCATTGGCAACCCGCTTAAGAAAGAGGTATATTTAGGCCCGCTGATAAGTGAGAATGCATATAAAAGGTATGCTGAAACAGTAGAAAAGATAAAAAGCACTGGCAAGCTGCTTTATGGAGGCAACAGGGTAAAAAGTGATTCTGGATATTATGTAGAGCCAGTGCTTGCAGAGCTTATGCATGAGAATGAGCTTGTGCACAAAGAACTGTTCCTGCCGGTGCTTGCAATAATCAGCTATAAGGATTTCGAAGACGCAATAAGGATGGCAAATGATACAGAATACGGGTTAACTGCAGGGCTCTACAGCAATGACAAAAAAGAGATAAGGGAATTTGAAGGCAAGATAGAAGCAGGGGTAGTGTATATAAACAGGAGGATAAGCGCAACAACAGGCGCAATTGTTGGATTGCATACCTTTGTAGGATGGAAGGGAAGCGGGTTTACTGGAAAAGGAAGCGGAAGCAGGTACTACCTCCAGCAGTTTATGAGGGAGCAGAGCATGTCGCTCAAGAAATGATTAGATGCTTTTCAGGGCCATAAAGTGCATGCTTAAATATAAAAGCGCAAGCATAGCAATAAATGGCAAACGGCTTAATGCAATCGTTGCAGATACCTGGGCAAAAAGGATGATTGGGCTTATGTACAGGAATGGCATGGATGAAGGCGCATGCATGCTTTTTGTATTCAGTAATGAAGGCAGGTATGGCATATGGATGCATGGAATGAAATTTAGCATAGATACCTTTTGGGTAGGGAAGGATCTTGCCATAGTAGACATTAAAGAGAATATGATGCCTTGCACCAGATGCAAAGTTTACAAGCCGGAAAAAGCTGCAAAATATGTAATAGAAACAAATGCAGGATTTGCAAGAAAAAATAACATAAAGAAAGGGTTGCCGATAGCAATTAACGGCCTCGGCAACAATTAGAAGCCGGGTCGGGTATCATGCCCTTCCTTTCCTGTTCATCTTTGCCTTTGCAACATATCCATCCTTGTCTATGAAGTAAAGGTAACCCTCTTCTCTTTCAATTTTTTCACGCCCGATTTTTGCTTTTTTGCCACTCCCATTTGTTTTCATGGGCGTTCTCCAGACATATCCGTCTTTACCAAGGTAATACAGATAGCCATCCTCTCTTTCTATAGCTTCGGTTCCAACTCTTTTGGCCATTTTCACCACTGGTATAATATCCGTCAGCACATTTAAATATTTATCGTCAGGTTTTAGAGAGCAAAGTCTATACTGCCCCTGGCTTATTTTTCTGCTCTGCAAGCGCGGCATTAAGCCTATGCAAGCAGCTGTATTTCTCTTTTGCATCCAGTTTTGTGTTTTCTACGGCGTCAGCAAGCACTTGAATTACATTGTCATATGTGTTTTTATTTATTTTGAAGGGTATGCCGTCTTTGCCCCCTAAGTTATATGCATATGCAACAGGGTCGCGGTATGCAAGCTCTTTGCCATATATTAATGAGGATATTATTGCGAGAGAGCGGAGCACTGCCCTCCCTACGCCTTTTTGAAGCAGCAGCTCGTTGTAGTTTGAAACATCAAGGCTGCTCGCTGCGCTAAGCATTTGCCATGCCCTTGGGCTTATATCTGCTTTTACAATATCATGCCTTTCAGGATATATGTGGGGATAATCCTGAAGTACTTCTATGCTTTTCTGCCTGGACCACGCATTGGCATTAAAAGTCAGGTCAAGTGACTGCTGCCGCAGCTTGCTCTGCACGCCTGTATGCGGCTCGCTTGCAACATCAGCCTTGTTTACAATATCGCTGAGCCACTGGAAGCGTATGGCCATGCCTGTGCTTGGCTGCATCGCCTGCTGGATGACTGCCCATTTTCCGTACTTGGAAAAAATGAATGAATGGTGGTATATAGATATGCGGTCATAAACAAGCCCTGCATCTATCTTTGCGGCAATCCTGCTGTAATTTATAAGCTCATAAGCATTAGGCATGTTAAGCTTGTCAGCCTCGCTTATGATGTCATTGGGGGTGTTTGTGCCTGCCTTTCCCTTTCCTCCTGCAATCGCTATCTTGTCATTGCCTTTAAGCGCCTCTTTTAATGCTGCAACCGTTACAGTTGTAGTGCCGCTTGAATGCCAATCATAGCCCAAGGTACATGCAAGAGCCTGAAACCAGTTGCTATCACTAAGCATGCGTATATATTCATCTGCGCCATATTCGTCTATTATTATCTCAGAGATGGCCCTGCTTAATGCCACCATCCTTGAAAAAAGCCACTTCGGGGCCTTGCCATCATGGAGCGGAAGATAAGTGATTGGCATAATAAACAACTGCAAACAAAGTATTTATCTGTTTTCATATGCATAATGCAGGTATGAAAATAAAGCAAAATGCCTTTTTTAAGAAAAAACAAAAAGTAACCTATAAATTTATTTGCTATATTAAACATATTAGTCCTATAAAAAGGTGCTTATATGAAAATAAATGAGCTAAAAGCAGGAGCGAGCAATGTAAACATTGAGGCAAAAGTTGTAAAAAAAGACGACCCAAGGGAAGTTGTAACCAAGTATGGAAAACGTTTGAGCGTTGCAAATATAACACTCGAAGACGACACAGGAACCATTATGATGTCTGTCTGGGGGAATGACATAGATAAGATTAATGTTGGGGATAAGGTAGAGGTTACAAACGGATATGTAAGCGAGTTCCGTGGAACCCCACAATTGTCAACAGGCAAGTTTGGCAAGATAGAGGTAACTGAAAAGGGAAATGACGAAGGGCTGTCTGAAACCGAAGCATATGACAGCAGCGATGGCAGCGGCGAGGGCAGCGATGCAGAAACAGATGACGCAGAATAATTTCCTTGCTTTATTTTAGTTTTTGTTTGCTTTTCCTTATTTTTCTTATTGCAATTTTGTATACTGCATAAAGGGCTATTGCAAATACTGCTATAGAGCCAAGCACCACAACCCCGCGCTTTGCAGACAGCGCATAAAACCCGAAAAGCATGAGTGCCAGGTCCCATATTGCACTTCCTGCTATTGAATAGGCAAAGAAGCGCTTTGCATTCATTCTTGCAAACCCTGCAGGAAAACTCATGACTGTCCTCAAAACAGGCAGAAGCCTTGAAATGAACACAGCCCCAAAGCCGTTCCTGTCAAACCATGCATCAAAATCATCAAG
>JABEBX010017444.1_pt1 | contig 10949 bp, 9 predicted proteins | sample 7245971 | NCBI WGS metagenome assembly JABEBX01 (sample SAMN14506365, study PRJNA622280) | hot springs metagenome | biome: hot spring [ENVO:00000051]|acidic hot spring [ENVO:00002120]; feature: spring [ENVO:00000027]|sediment [ENVO:00002007]; material: sediment environment [ENVO:01001048]...
AGCGCAGACGCGTCAATTGCCGAAAACCCCCAGGAAACCGATTGAGTCAATCCCTGTGTAGTTTGTGTTTGTACGATCACAGGCGTGGTGTCTGAAATATTGTAACTTCCATCACTATTGGCAGGAATTGCGGAAACTCCACCGGTGTTACCCTGAAGAACTTGCACGACAGTACCTGGCAAACTAGGTTGAGCGATAGTTGAATTATAGGAAGGCGTCGGCGTACCTCCACCGCCTCCGCACCCAGACATCAGTACAGCGCACGCACCCGAGAGCAGCACGTTTTTATGGTTCATTTTCATGGCGGTCACCTCAATTTTGGATGATTACTTTCAATTTATTGCAAAGGTACGAAGGTCCAGCCTATTGGCGAGCCAATCAAGGTAGTCTGTTTGGAATACTGGACTGCACTAGCAAATTGGAAAGGCGCACTAGCAGAGGGACTAACCGTTACCGGGACTTGCGAAGTCACAACCTGAATCGAAAAACTTACACTGGGATATATCGTGGCGGCAGCATTAAGTGGCGCCGCTTGGATAATCATTTGTGCCATACCGTTTGAATCCGTCGAAGCTGTGCAGGAAGGGTTGTAGGTTGGGGGCGTAGTTTGTGAAAAACACTGCACTAGCGAGGGGTTACTAGCGTAGAACGTAACGACCTGCCCAGGTACAGGATGTTGATAAGGATCGAGTTGTTGGTAAACGACTGTCACAGGGACATTCATAGGAACCAGGGAAGGATTGAGCTTTCCTTGCGCCAACCATTGCAAAGTCGCAGTATTGGTGTTTTTACTACCAAGCAGCGGCGTACCAGCACTGCCAGTACCTCCACCACCACAGGAAGCAAGAATTGCTGCAATCGCCAAACCACCGATGACATACGCCGATTGTTTAAGAAAAATGCTCATAGAACCCCCAAATCGTAGCCTGTTATTAGCCAAAAAGCAGATAAATAATAAAGCCTTATTCAATTAAAAATATTTTCTAAAATGCCCAGTAGGGCCCTATTCCATAGCTAGTTTTGGCACCGGAAATCGCTGTCGCAACCGTTCTACCAAAATAAAAAGGAAGTCCCAGAGTAGAATAGCCTGGGAAATCTGAATTTTGAAATGCAAGCGTCGGAATCACTGGTAAATTTTTCTGAAATGCCGTAGTTGGATCTGCAAGGGTAATTGTTTGCCAGCCAGTAGGATTACCGTTGCTGCCATTCAAACGGATTTGCACCGTAGCCGGGATAGGCGGGCAATATGGCCCACCTGATTGACCGCAGACTGCTAGGCCTGATATAGCCTGCATGAATGGAGGACGGCTATTGATAACCGCGCTTCCCGTCTGCGCCAAAACGTAGGCGTTCGTTCCTGTATCTAAAAATGCAAAACTTGCAGCGCCACCAATATTCGCAGCAAGCAGAGGAAATTCAACCCCTGGGACACTGGAGTGATAAACCTGCACTCCGCTCAAGCTATTGTTGGGTTGTGTTCCGATACCGAAGAGTAGTGTGCCAGTCATCTGACTCTGGCTTCCATTCGCGGCAGGAAAGGTGATCACGGTTCCATTGTTATCAGTAGCAAATTGACTTACCGGGTTTGGGGTTTGCATTGCTACGGGCATGGTCACCGCATTGCAACTGCCCGTGGATCCTCCCTGGCAAGAAAAATACATTTGTGCTGCGTTCGACTGTTCACAACTGCTGCCACAGTCGGTTTTTTGCGGTCCAATACCCAGAATTCCTTTGAACTCGGGCAACCCAGCGATAGCGTTGGGACCCGTCGCTGCGCATCCAGGTGGCGCGCTGACAGGGATGCTCGAATCGCCCGCCACAGTTACCGGGATGTTAGCCGCTACCTCTCCCGCCATCTTGAGAGTCGCAATCCGTTGAGCCCCCCAGAAGTACCCGGCACCATATTGCATGCATTCAGCTACTGGGTCACCATTGGTATAGGTCTGCGCGGGCAACGTTAGATTCAACACACCTGGCATGATGCGTAAACCTGTCGACCCGGTGTCGAGCAATACATGATCTATATCTTGGCAATTGTTTTGCGCGTCACAAACCTTCACGGTGACATAGGGCCGATTAGGAAATGGGTTGTTCAAATTGAACATTTCAACGGATATGGGCACCTGATTCGGAGTGGGCGGCGGCACAGTCGCAACCGTGCCATTGCCTCCGCCACAGGCGGACAGAATCGCAACCAGAAACGTTGCAGCAAAATACCGCATTGGCAAACCCATCTTCCGCATAGCTAAGTTCTGCATCGTTTATCCCTCAACGTACGCCTCACTTAATGCGCTAGATCTGCGTTAGTAACGATTTTCGGAGTCAAGAAAACCATCAATTCGTTTTTGTTATACATCTTGCTATTATTTTTGAACAGATTACCCAATACCGGAATATCGCCGAGCAGCGGCACCTTGTCGGTCTGATTCTGTTCTTGCGAGGTGTAAATACCGCCCAGAACCACAGTACCGCCATTCTCCACTTGCACCTGCGTCGTCACGGTATTGGTATTGATGGAGGGAACACCAGCCGTTGAGGCGCCCGGGCTGTCCTTGTGAATTTCCACGTTCATAATCACATTCCCATCGGGCGTGATTTGCGGGGTGACGTCCAGACTCAAAACAGCCTTCTTGAAAGTCACCGCAGTGGCGCCGCTGGAAGTAGCCTGCTGGTAAGGAATCTCAGTTCCTTGCTCAATGGTGGCCTTGCTCAAATCGGCCGTAATGACACGCGGCGAGGAAATAATTTTTCCCTTGCCGTCTGCCTCCATCGCGGAGAGTTCGAGATTGATGAAACGGTTGGCCGCAGCGTTGAACAAACTGATACCCAAGGAACTCGGGGCAGCACCAGCCAGCAAACTGCCGGCCAAACCGAAGGCTGGGAGATTGACAAACTGAGAATCTGCCAACGTTGCCGCGGAGGAACCCGGTTGGTTGGTTTGATTGGCGACGCCGAGATAGTCTCCTGAGATCGCCGCACGGTTATTACCTGTTCCATAGCCCGGAACTCCCCCTTGAATGCCCCGAGCATCAAGGTAACCCAGCTTCACCCCAAGGCTGCGTCCAAACTGATCGCTGGCTTCCACAATGCGCGCTTCGATCATGACCTGGCGCACAGGCTTGTCGATCTTGGCGATGAGTTGGGCGACTTCTTCGAGCTTGGAGGGAATGTCGGTGACAAAAATCTGGTTGGTGCGGGGGTCAGCCAGCACGGTACCGCGCGGGGAGAGGATGCGCGAGGTGGGCGCTGCGGAACTGGACAGGCCGGGCAACAGAACCGGAGAAGGCGTTGCCGTCGCGCCAGACTGCGCGCCCCCAGCGGCGCCCGTCAGCATGGCGACCACGGTAGCGGCTTTCTGGTAGTTGAGCTGGAAGGTCTCTGACTTCACCGGCTCCAGGGCGCTGAGCGATTTTTTCGCTTCAAGGTCGGCCTTTTCACGGGCGAGAATTTCGTCGCGCGGCGCGATCCACAGCACATTGCCTTCCTTGCGTTCGCCCAAGCCCTTGGCGCGGAGGATGACTTGCAGCGCCTGATCCCAAGGCACGTCTTTCAGTCGCAGGGTGAGGTTGCCGGTGACGGAATCACTGACCACCACGTTCAGGTGCGTGAAGTCGGCGAACACTTGCAGCAGCGAGCGCACGTCGATGTTCTGGAAATTGAGAGAGAGCTTTTGGCCGTGGAAGCCGGGGCCGTTGCCTTGCACCAAAGCATTCGGGTTGGGCTGGGTGCGACGCAATTCGACGACGAACTGGTCGTCAGCCTGGTAGGCGCTTTGCTCGTAGTCGCCATTGGGCTGAATGACCATGCGCACGTTGTCGCCCATCTGGAAGGTCGTGATGGAGGTGACAGGGGTGGCGAAGTCGGTGACGTCGAGACGACGGCGCAGGTCGGCGGGCAGCGAGGTTTTGAGGAAATCGACAACGATGTTCTGACCCTGTTGGTGAATGTCCACGCCCACCTGATTGTTGGGCAAGTTGACGATCACGCGGCCCGCGCCGTCGGTGCTGCGCTTGAAGTTGATGGCCCGCAGCGCAACTTGATGGGTATTGAGGTTGTCGGCGAAGTGCACGGTCTGGGCTTGCGGAGCCCCCGTGGCGGCAGAAGTCGCGGTCGCTTGTTCATGCGTGGTATTGAGCAGCACGAGCAGGCGATTGCCATCCAACTGGGTTTTGTAGGTGGCAGACTGGCGCAGGTTGAGCACCATGCGGGTGCGGCCCTGGGCCTGCACCACGTTGACCGAACGCAGATTGCCCTGCTCGAAGTTGACGGTCTGGCGATCGAGCGCCGAATCAACGCCGGGGAAATCGAGCACGATGCGAGCCGGCTGGTCGATCACGAAGCCATTGGGCGCGGCGCTCAGAGGCTGCGCCAGATTGACCTGCACCACGGTTTCCGTGCCCTGCCGACTGGCGGTGACGTTCTGGATCGCGTTGCTGGCGGCGTAAGCCGGAACGGCCCCAAGCCCCATTACAACCGCAACGGTCAACAGTGCAATGCCCAGGCATCGGTTAAAAAGCGGCCGTTTGAAAGGCGTCTTCATTGTGTGCTCTCCTGCAATTGAAGGGTTGCCGGGTGCTCGACCCAATCGCCTGTGGCGTCTTGCACCAGTTCCCTCAAATCGACTTGGCTATCAGTAATTTTGATGATCTTTCCGAAGTGCTGGCCGGCATACTCGCCGACATGCGCCCGGTACAACAGGTTGCCCGCCTTCAGCAGGGCGTATTGCTGCCCTTTGATCTTCACACTGCCCACCATTTGAATCTGGTCGAGTGAATACGCCTCAAGCGGCTGCTTGGGACGGGCCAGCTCGGCCTGCAGCAGCGGGTTGAGCTGCTGCACCTCCTGCCGCACGCCTACTTCGAGTTTGGTCGCGGAGAACGGATCGGCGCCGATCGTCGGGTCGTAAACGGCAGGAATGAAAGGCTTGGGCGGCTCGATGGGCTTGATGCGCGGGTGCATGCTGGCGCGCTGTTGCGCCATCCACTCGCGCAGATCTTCATGCTGCTGGCCGCAGCCCGACAGGAGTACCGCTGACAACAGGGCCGCAGAAATCAGCGGCAAACGAAAGCGCTGAAAGTGCTGATATGGGCTAAAGCGGTGCAAACTCATTTCGCCCCTCCCGGTTTTTTCGCCTGCTTGGCCTGGGCGGCGATTTCATCGGCGTCCAGATAGCGGAAGGTCTTGGCCGTGGCGTCCATGACCATCGGGGCGCCGGTCTTGCCCGTATTGGCCGTCAGGCTGATGTTGTTGAGGGTCACAATGCGCGAGAGCTTGGCGATATCGGTGGCGAACCCCGCCAGATCGGTATAGCCGCCATCGAGCTTGATCGAAATCGGCAGTTCGGCGTAGTAGGGTTTCACATCCACCTGACCCGGTTTGAACAACTGGAATTGCAAGCCGCGGCCAATGCCCGCCTGGTTGATGTCGGAGAGCAGGGCGTCCATTTCGGCCTTGCTCGGCAATTGTTTTTCCAGCAGGGCCACGTATTGCTGCACCTGGGCTTTCTGCGCCTTGAGCAGATCGAGGCTGACGGCCTGTTCGAGTTTGTTCTTGTATTCCTGACGCAGGGTGACTTCCTGCTGCTGGGCCGAGGTGAGTTCGTCACGCGTGCCCGACAGCCAGGCATACCAGCCCAACCCCAGGGTCAGCAAAAAGGCAGCGACATAGACGGTGTTGCGCGGCCAGGCCGGCCAGGCGCCCGGATCGTTGGGGTTGAGCCCGCGGAACTGTGCCGAAATGTCCTGAAACGCACCGTTCAGATCGATTTTTGAGAGTTTGGAGGTCGCCATCAGTGTCGCCTCACGAAGGATTCTTGGCCATTGGCGCCGGACCTGAAGTGGCACCCGAGGCGGCGCCCGCCGGCGTGGGCCGCTTGAGAGTGGCGCGCAACTGGAACTGCGCCACGACGCGCGCCGCATTGCCCGCCGCAGCGGGAGCTATCTGCGAGCGGATCTCGATCAGTTCAGGCTTTTCGAGCCAACCATCGGGGCGGCTCAGATTGCGCAGAAAGTCGGCCACGCGCTCCTGGCTGAGCGCGACGCCCTGAATGAGCACAGTCGCCCCGTCCTGGCGAATTTGCGAGAGCTGAACCCCGGTCGGCGTGTCTTTGGTCAGATCGTCGAACAGGTGCACCGGCAGGTTGCGGTCGGCCTGCAGACCCTCAACCGCATCTTGGCGCGCCCGCAGCGCTTCGATCTCGGCCTTGAGCGAGGCGATGTCCTTGATCTGGCTGTCGAGTTTGGCGTTTTCCGCCTTCAGGAAGTCGTTGCGGCTTTGTTGCTGGGTGATCATTTCACTCAGCACGGTATAGCCGAGCGCCAGCACCAGCCCGCCCAGCACAATGGAGGCAAAGACTCCCGCATAGAAGGCCTCGCGCCGTTTTTTGCGCTTGGCATCCCGGTGGGGAAGCAGATTGATCAACACGATATTCATGACAGATCCCGTTGCTGCGTCATTGCAGGAAACGCCGCATCGCCAAGCCGCAGCAGGTCAGATACGACGGCGCCTGACTGCGCAGCTTCTTTTCGCGCACGGATTCGGCAACCGCCATGCCCTCGAACGGATTGATGACCATGCAGGCCACCGAAGCCGTTGCGGTAATTTTTTCCGCCAGACCGGGCAAGGCCGACGAGCCGCCGGCCAGCAGGATGTAGTCGACCCGGCCAAACGGCGTGGCGCGATAGAAGAACTGCAGCGCCCGCGCGATTTCCTGCGTGAGACTGTCCATATAGGGCGCCAGCACTTGCGTGGCGTAGTCGTCTGGAAGGTCTGCGGCGCGTTTCTTGGCCTCGGCCTCCTCGAGCGAAAAACCGTAGGTGCGGGCGATCATCTGGGTGAGCTGTGCGCCACCGAAGGCCTGATCGCGGTCGTAGAGGGTTTCACCGTTGCGCAGAATCTGCAGACTGGTGGAACTTGCACCCACCTCGAACAGCGCCACGAGCAAGTCGAGCCCGGCGCGGGGCAGACGCTCAATCAGACGTTGCGCGGCCAGACGCGAGGCGAAGGCTTCGATATCCATCACCACGGGCTTGAGACCGGCCGCCTCGGCAATACCGCGGCGATCATCCACCTTTTCGCGCCGTGAGGCGGCGATCAGCACCTCTTGGTCGCCAGGAGAGGTGCTGCTGGGGCCGAGGACGCTGAAATCGAGCGCCACTTCATCGATAGCGAACGGAATGTACTGGTTGGCTTCGCTTTCGACCTGCACTTCGATTTCTTCTTCGCGCAACTCGCCCGGAAGAACAATCTTTTTAGTGATGACGGCCGACGGCGGCAGGGCCATGGCGACTTGCTTGGCCTTGGTGCCGCTCTTGCGGACGACCTTGCGCACGGCCTCGACCACATCATCGAGCTTCTCGATGTTGCCATCGACCACGGAACCCTTTTCGAGAGGCTCCATGGCGGCGCGCAGCAAGGTGTACTGGCCGCGGTCATCCATATCGAGCTCGACGAGCTTGACGCTGGAACTGCTGATATCCAGCCCGATCATTGGCGCATAGCGCTTGCGAAACAGACTGCCAAATGTGGCCACTGAAGACCCCCCGATTGATTTGCAACATTGTGCGCAAGCTCGTAGGCCAGCTTTTGGTGCACCGAAATGCGTGCCAGCCCCTGTTGGTGCGTCAACCTGCACCCCGGTTTGTTTGCGCTACGAACTCAGATTTTTTCTTCGATCCTACCAACAAGTCCTTGATGTACTAACGTGTAAACCCCGGCCCATCCGAAAAACGTTGCAAAACTCCCACGACGGCTAGGCGGTGAGCATTTGTGATTTCTTACGGCACAACGGCGGGGATTTTTATAATTTGCAACAAAATTTTGTTTCCGCCCTCTCCAAGCGTTTGCTCGTGAGTCGTGCGGCGGCCTCCTTCTCCACTGCGCGCCAGCCGCGTAAGCCTCCTGCGGAACTTCGCGTCCGCCCGCCTCGATGAGTTCTTCCTCTACCGCCTCGCCCTCTCCGACGCCGCGCCCGCGCGCTCGCTCTCCCTGGTGGCTGCGCGCCCTGATCGGCCTGGTGGTCACGGTCGTGGGGCTGCTGATCGCGGCCGCGCTGGTTTTGGGGCTGGTGCTGGCGCTCAGCTGGCCGCGACTGCCCGACATCTCGGAATTGCAGAACTATCAACCCCAGTTGCCGCTGCGGGTGTATTCGGCGGACAACGCGCTGCTGGGCGAGTTTGGCGAGGAGCGCCGGGTGTTCATGCCCATTGGACAGATTCCCGATCTGATGAAAAAAGCGGTGCTGGCCACAGAAGACGACCGCTTCTATCAGCACGGCGGCATCGATTGGCCCGGGGTGGCTCGTGCGCTGCTGGCGAATCTGGAGCGCTCGCGCAGTCAGGGCGCCTCGACCATCACCATGCAGGTGGCGCGCAATTTTTATCTGTCGCGCGACAAGACCTTCACCCGCAAGTTGTTCGAGGTGCTGTTGGCGCTGAAGATCGAGCAGCAGATGAGCAAGGACCAGATTCTGCAGCTTTACATGAATCAGATTTTCCTCGGCCGCAAGGCCTACGGTTTTGCTGCGGCCGCGCAGGCTTATTTCGCCAAACCGCTCGACCAGCTCTCCCTGGCGCAGATGGCGATGCTGGCAGGTCTGCCCAAAGCGCCCTCGGCTTACAACCCCATCAGCAACCCGCAGCGAGCGCGGCAACGCCAGTTGCATGTGATCGCGCGCTTGCAGCAACTGCGCTGGATCACCCCGACGCAGGCGCAACAGGCCCGGGACGAACCGCTGGCGCTGCGCACCGCGCAGACGGAGGACAACGTGCATGCGGGCTACATCACAGAGACGGTGCGTCAGATGGTGTTCGACCGCTACCACGAAGCCGCCTACACGCGAGGATTGAATGTTTACACGACCATACGCTTGCGCGATCAACTGGCGGCCTGGCGCTCGGTGCGGAGCGGCGTACTGTCTTACGAGTTGCGCCAGCCGTATCGCGGACCTGACGCCTTCATCGATCTACCAGGTGCGGTGGACGCGATTCCCGGAGCGATCGAACAGGCCTGCGCCGACCGACTCGCTGCCGACGACATGGTGTGCAGCGTCGTGCTCAGCGCAAAGCCCGCCGAAGTGAAAGTGATGACCGAGGCGGGACAGATCGTGGCCGTCTCAGGCGCGGGGTTGCGGCAGGTGCGCGCACTCGGGCTGTCGGACAAGGCGCAGCCCGCCATCAAGCTGCGCGCTGGCGCGGTGGTGTGGCTGGCGGAGGATGGGCCAGGGCAATGGGTCATCACCCAACTGCCGCAGGTGCAGTCGGCCTTCGTGTCGATGAACCCGAATAATGGCGCCATCGTTTCGATGGTGGGCGGCCTGGACTTCGCGCGCAACAAGTTCAATCACGCTACCCAGGCCTGGCGCCAACCGGGATCGAGTTTCAAGCCCTTCATCTACTCGGCAGCGCTGGAAAAAGGCATCACCCCGCTCACCGTGGTCAACGACGCGCCGATATTTTTCTCCGCGGCGCAGACAGGCGGCGAATCGTGGGAGCCGAAAAATTATGACGGCAAATACGAAGGGCCGATCAGCCTGCGACGTGCCGTGGCGCAGTCGAAGAATATGGTGGCCATCCGCGTGCTCGACGACATCGGCCCGAAGTTCGCGCAAACCTGGAGCACCCGATTTGGCTTCGAGGCCAGCCGCCAGCCGCCCTACCTCACCTTGGCGCTGGGCGCGGGCACGGTCACGCCCTTGCAGATGGCGCGTGCGTACAGCGTGTTTGCCAACGGCGGCTATCTGCTCAAACCCTTTTTAATCAGCAAGATCACCGATTCCCAAGGGCAGGTGCTGTTTCAGGATCGGCCGCAGCAAGCGGGCGATGAAAAACTGCGGGTGATTTCGCCGCGCAACGCCTATGTCATGGACAGTCTGCTGCAGGAGGTCACGCGCTCGGGCACGGCGGCGCGGGCGCAGGCGACGCTCAAGCGCCCCGACCTTTACGGCAAGACGGGCACGACCAACGACTTTCTCGACGCCTGGTTCTGCGGCTTCCAGCCCAGCTTGGTGGGGGTGGCCTGGGTGGGCTACGACACGCCGAAGAAACTGGGCAACAAGGAAACCGGCGGTACGCTCGCCCTGCCGATCTGGATTCGCTACATGCAGACGGCTTTGCAGAACGTGCCGGTTGCCAGCTATGCGCAACCGCCGGGCATCGTGGTGGAAAACGGCGAGCCGGTGTACAGCAACTTCGCCAATGGCGGCGGGGTTGCCAGCCTCGGACTGGACGCGCCCCTGCCGCCGCCCGAGGTCACGCGGCAAGAGCGCGACTCCATCCTCGATCTGTTCAAAGGCAATTGATCGCTGACGGACTTACAGCGTGGGCAAGTCGAGAGGCGGCGCGTCCAGCGTCTGCATGACCCGGTGTAGCGCCGCGCCCAGCGTTTCTCCGGTGCGGGTGTCGCACCAATGGCTGCCGCTCCACACAAAGTGATGCGCTCCGGCACGCGAGGCGAGCCAGACCTGATGCGTGGGTTGTTGCAGGTTGATGATGACCTGATCTCCACTGTCGAGTTCCAGCCGCAGCACGGAGCCGTCGCGTTTGGAATCGAGGTCGGCGGCGTCGGCGGCCGCTTCGATGGCAGCCAGGGCCTGTTCGGCAATCTGCAGATAACGGGTGTCGTCGAGCGTGTCGGACATGGGGCGGCTGATACACTGATTTTCGATGGACACACAGCTTAATCGACCGCAGCACCTGCGCCCTCTGCTACGCCTGATGGCCGCGCTCGGGGTGGTTGTTTTGCTGGGCGGCTGCGGACAGACCGGCCCCTTGTACCTGCCCACGCCCGCCCCAGCGCATTCAGCCTCTGCCGCGCCGCGCTGAGGGTTGGCTGCCTCGGTTTGCTGCAATTGCTTGCCACGTTTGTTTGCCGCCCTTTTTCGGACGCCTTGATGAAGACCTTGCTCCTCCCTGCCCTGCCTGGGCATCCCCACATCGCCTATGTCGGCTCGA
>JABEBX010017822.1_pt1 | contig 10947 bp, 14 predicted proteins | sample 7245971 | NCBI WGS metagenome assembly JABEBX01 (sample SAMN14506365, study PRJNA622280) | hot springs metagenome | biome: hot spring [ENVO:00000051]|acidic hot spring [ENVO:00002120]; feature: spring [ENVO:00000027]|sediment [ENVO:00002007]; material: sediment environment [ENVO:01001048]...
ATCCAAATCAGTTATAGACCTTAAAAGCCCAAGTTTTTTTAACCAATCAAATATCTCTCCGGATAATGAAGTAGGACCTTCTAGTGCGTAAATATAGTTGTTTTCTTGACTGTAAGCAAACGTACTTATCAAACCACTTCTATAGTCTAATTTTTTGCCTATGTTTTGAAGAACGAAGCTGCCTGTACCATAAGTTATCTTAGTTTGACCAGGTGAAAAACACGCTTCTCCAAACAGGGCAGCTTGTTGATCTCCGAGGTCGCTGTTTATTCTTATATTTTCAAGGCCTTTCTCTGCTAAGCTTCCAAACCCTTCATAGGACATTGATGTTTTTATTTCGGGTAAAATTGATTGCTTTAAACCAAAAATATCTAAGAGTTCACTGTCCCAATCCATCTTTTTAAGGTTAAATAGCATGGTTCTAGATGCGTTGCTATGGTCGGTAAAAAAGTTTTTACCACCTGTCAAATTCCAGATTATCCAACTATCCATCGTTCCAACTAATAATTTATCTTCTTTCAAAAGCTGCTTTGCTTTTGGAACATTATCTAAAATCCATTTGATTTTTGAAGCCGACGAATAAGTACTAAGGTATAAACCCGTTCTTTTTCTTATGTTTTCCTGCAAACCTTCTTTACTAAGTTTTTTTATAAATTTTGCAGTTCTTGTATCCTGCCATGTTATAGCGTTGTAAACGGGCATTCCATTTACCTTGTCCCATACAACAACTGTTTCTCTTTGATTTGTTACGCCCAATGATGCAATATTGGCAGGATTTAAATCCTCTTTTTTTAATGATTGTTTCAATAATAACTTGATATTCTTTATTATTTCAATTGGATCCTGTTCTGCGAAACCTTGTTTTGAAAAGAACTTTTTGTGCCTTTTATACAATGAGCTTATTATTTGTCCAGACCTATTAAATATTATGCATTTTGTTCCAGTGGTCCCCTGGTCTATAGCTGCGATATACTTATCATTTCGCATACCTTTTTAATGTACTTATTGCTAATCTGGGGTTGTTTGAAGTTATACTATAAAGATTCAAATCAATAGCCCGTTCTATATCGTCTTTTTTGTCGACCGTCCAAGTAGCGACATTAAAATTATTATTTTTAGCTATAAGCATATCTTCTTTGTACAAAAGATTAAAGTCTGGTTGCAAGGTATTTGCATTTAGCTGTTTTGCTATATCGATAAACCATGAGGATTTGCCAGTATATAACACGCCGATTTTAATTGTTTTATCCAGTTCTCTTACCTTTTTTAAAGCATCAAAATCAAATGAGATTATTTCTACGTTGTTCTTTAAATTAAATTCATCAACTAAATTAAGTATCTTCTCTTCTATCCTTGGATATATTTTAAAGCTTTGCTTTATCTCTAAATAATAATTTATTTTTCCTATAGATTCGAAAACTTCTCTCAATGTAGACACTTTTGTACCTTTCCATTTTGAACCAAACTTAAATCCAGCATCGAGTTTTTTTATATCTAAAAGAGTATGGTCACGTATCAAACCCTTGCCATTTGTAGTCCTATCCAGAGTTTCATCATGCATTACTATTAGTTCTCCATCTTTACTAGTATGTATATCCATCTCGACGCCATACACTCCGAGCTTCTTAGCAAGTTGAAATGAAGGAATTGTATTTTCAGGAGCTTCGTATGCTGCACCTCTGTGCCCATAAACAATGGGTTTTGCCATGTATTAATTAGAAGTTCATTTAATTTAAACGTAGCTATTAACCATTGATCAAAGATAATTTGAAAGAAGGTTTAGAAACTATTTATAATTTAGAGCCTTTCACTTCGGCTGAAGCCTTTTCAAGAGATTGACCATTTAGTTCAGGTCCAAGGATTATCTCTGCCAATGCTCCTATAAACATTATAACGGCTGTTATGACAAATGCGATGGTTACAGCTGCGAGCGTATCACCAGCCGCTAATATTATACCCAACACAATAGGATCTATTATACCACTAAGTCTAGATATCTACATCAAATAAACCAATGCAAGTCAATTTAGCCAGGCTAGAAGCTATATTTGATATATTTTAAGTATTTCACTTTTAGGAACGACATATAACCCGGATTAAAATTAAAACAAAAAAGCTTAAAAGGTTAGATTATAATATACTTTGATGGAAGATGAACAAATTAAAAAAATAATGAACGTTGTTGATCACACGCTCTTAAAACCTTACGCCAGCCAAAAGGACGTTAAAAAACTAATAGATGAAGCAAATTCATTAAAAACATACAGTGTTTGTATACACCCGCTATTTGCAAAATTCGCTAGAAAATATATAACTAAGAATAATTACCCTCTCAAATTAGTAGTAACTATGGATTTCCCAATGGGAGTTTTAACTACGAACATAAGAGCAAAGTCGATAAAAGCCATTTCAAAGGATGTAGATGAGATGGATTTTGTCATACAGACTGGCTATGTTAAATCAAGAAAGTTCAATTTAGTAGAAAAGGACATAAATAAGCTTGTAGAGACAGCACACCAAGCAGGTAAAATAATAAAATTCATAGTAGAAGATGCTTACACGACAAAAGAAGAAAAGGAAAAATTATATGAGGCAGTGTGCAGCTCACAGGCAGATTTTATAAAGACCAGTACTGGATTCGCAGAGCAGGAATACTCTAACAGTATAGGTAATAAAATGACGGGAGCTGACTCAGAAAACGTTAAACTAATGGCAGAAACGATAAAAAGACTTAACTCCAAAACGGGAATAAAAGCCGCTGGCGGGATACATTCATATGAAAAAGTCAAAGAATTATTAAATGCTTCCGGAAAAGAGCTAGATCCTAAACAATTTAGATTAGGAATGAGCGGAACGAAAGATTTGTACGAAGAGCTTAAGAAGATTCAAAACAATTAACAATAAGAATAAGCGGAAGGACCTTTAAATTTTTATGCGAAAATTTATAAAAACTCTGAAGACTACATAAAAAATGAACTGAAAAAGCTAGAGCTTATCTAAATTTTTACATATCTTTTATAATTCTATAAAGTTCATCGATGGATCTCACCGAAAAATCTGGTTTATAATCGCTTTTTTTAAGCAAAGAAGAAGGGTCTTTCTCTTCCGCAGTAAGCCATATCGAATCGATCTTGCTTTCATTGGCCATTTTTATGTCTGTTCCTAGTCTGTCTCCTATCACTATACAGTCTTTTTTCTTAACACTGTATTTATTCAATATATAGGATATAGTAGACCTAAATGGCTTGCCCAGTGTAATAGAGGGCTTCTTACCAGTTGCACGGCTTATCATATCAGAGATTATACCCGCATCGGGTATTGCTTCACCGCCTTTATACGGACAGAGAGGATCTATATGGGTTAATATGAATTTTTTGTGATTGTTTATATGGCCTATTATCCTTTCTATCTTATGATAAGATAAGTCAACATCAAAGCCTATCAACAGCATATCCGGGTTTACTTCATCATAAGAAAATCCTCTTTCAATAAGCTCTTTTTTAAAGTCATTTGATATCAAACCATCGAATTTTTTTATTCCTCGTTCAACAAAAAAATGCTCTACAAGTTCATTGGGAAGGAGAAGCTGCTTTTCTTTTATATCTGTGTTAAGTATTCTTGTCAGGAACTCCAGTCTTTTTTCCTTGCTCTCCGAGTCATTGTTGCTAAGTATGATAAAATCCTTGCCTAATTCCTTTATTTTTTCTATGAAGTCTTTCGATCTTGAGAAGGCTTTATCCCATAGATAGAGTGTCCCGTCTCCGTCTAAAATAAAAAATTTTTTTGACAATAAAAGTTCTTTAATACCGATGCCTTTGTTTACCATCTCAATTATATTATAGATTCTTATAAGAATTAAATAATTATCCGTTTCCTTTTTTGATAAGGAAAACTGGTACGGCTATAGCAAGGGATACTGCTCCAAATAGGAATAATATCAGCATAGAAGGCCATACCGTAGAGATAGAAGCATTGAAAACAACTACCTGACGGAATGCTTCTACGCCGTAGGTCAATGGTAATACTTTGGCGATGTCCGCTACGACGCTGGGTAATTCTTGCAAGGGGTACAGAACTCCACTTAAAAATAACATCGGAAAGAAAACTAAATTCAGCAGTAATTGAGAGGTTTCCTGGTCTTTTGTCAAAGCAGTTACTAATAGACCTAAACCAAGAAAACCGAATATACCCAGGATAAGAATCGCTGCCATCAAAAAGATATTTCCGTTAAAACTCATGTGAAACAGGATTATTACAAGGACTACGACTACGGCTGACTGGATTAAACTTCTTATCAGCTGAGAAAGCATCTTCCCTGTGAGGAAAGACCCTGTTCTTATCGGTGAAAGCATCACAGCTGTAATAGTACCATCCTCTTTTTCTCTGCTTAACGCAGAACCTAAAGCTGTCAATCCTGCCATCATGCTAAGAAGCATTATCAAACCAGGACCTATAAAATCAAAATAATTCCCTGACAAGATAGGCACAGCGCTCACAACTAAAGGCGAGATAACAAACTGCGGGTTTATTTTTGGCAGACCCACCAGTTCAGAATTAAGCTGTGATACAGTCCCATTTATTATTTTAGCGGATAAAAGATCCGAAGCTAAAGAAACCTTCTCATCGATGTATTCCTGCAAAGTCGGCGAGGTTGGATTCGTTACCAGATTTATGTTTACGGGTTCATCAGAAAACAAAGAACTCGTGAAATTTGGCTGGAAATAGATTATAGAGTCTATTGTCCCGCTACGCAGGGCTGTTTTCGCAGCGGATAAAGACGAATAATTTGTGAATTGTATAGTAGAGTTGTATTTAACTAACGATATAAATGAGCTGCTTAAATAAACTTGCTGGCCGTTAAGCATTGAACCGCTGTCATTATTTACCACCCCTATATGGACACCATTAAAACTAGAACTAGAAGGGAACATAAAACCAAAAAGCATTATTATTAAAACCGGAAATATAAACATCATTACAAGCCTCAACGGAGTTCTATACAGCTCTATAAGATCCCTTTTAGCAACAATAAATGCATCATTCAAAGCCTTGAATACCATCACATTCCTCTCCTTGGCGGTGCTAATTCCATTCTCTGTGTTTCATCTCTTAGCTCTTCTCCAGCATAATGTATAAAAACGTCCTCTAATGTCGCTTTTTTACCTAATTTTTTCTTCAAGTTCGCAGGAGTATCGCAGGCCATTAAATTACCGTGATCTATCAATGCGACTCTATCTGACAATTCATCTGCATCCTGCATTATATGTGTTGTAAGTATTATCGTATTTCCTCTTTTGTTTATGTCTCTGATCTTCTTCTTTATGAACGCAACGGTTATTGGATCCAATCCTACGGTTGGTTCATCTAGAAAAAAGACTTTAGGTTCGTTTAAAAGAACTCTTACTATATCTAATCTTCTTTTCATTCCCAATGAGAAGGTTCCTACAGGCCTTTTCTTAAACTTCGTGAGCTGAAACTCCTCCAACCCGCTATCTATCTTTTCTTTTAATTCTTTCTTTTCTATCCCGTAAAGCCTGCCAAAGAACATTAAATTTTCCTCTGCAGTCAAAGGTGGATACATCGTTACTTTTTCGGTGATCACGCCGATGGATTTACGGACCGCTAATTGCTGTGTTATTACATTTTTTCCAAGTACTGTAGCTTTTCCGCTGGTCGGCTTTATCAGAGTAGTAAGCATGCTTATCAAAGTCGTTTTTCCGGCGCCGTTCGGGCCCAAGATACCAAAAATCTCTCCCTCTTTTACCTTTAAACTTATGGCATTATCGGCCACAAAATCTCCAAATTTCTTCGTTAGCTTTTCAGCTATAATAGAGTAATTCACCATGCTATCCTACTTTTCAGATTATCTTATGTAATCTGTCATCTATTTTCTTTAATGTCTTCTTATTTTCTTCATTTAATACTTTTTCTTTTTCCAGGATAAACTCTGAAAGATTGTCCATCATCTCTATTGTCTCAGTTATGCTGGATTTTTCGTTCCTATTCATAAAATTTGCCGCTGATTTCCACGGAAACCACGAGCTATCTAGATAATCTTTGCCTTTTTCAGTGATCGAATAATACTTTTTATTGTCTTTTTCTTTTATTTTAAGCAGGTCCTCATCAGAAAGATATTTTAGGATGGTGTATATGCTGCCTGGAGAAGGCCTCCAAAAACCGAAACTCATCTCATATATTTTATCTATCATTTGAGAGCCTGTCATAGACTCTTTCGAAACTAGCATTAATATCCAATATTTTATACCAAAACCACGGCTTACCCCATGCATGGAATGAGCAAATCTATTTACAATATTCGGGTCAAAGTTAAAACCAAATTTTATTCCATCAGAATTATCTTCGTTTTCTTTTTTCATATCCTACCTCCTAAATAATATCGTTTTACGATATCTATTTTAGATATCGTTTATAGTATAAATACCTTTCTTCTATACAGAAATTATATATACGATCAGAACATTTAATAGATGAGGCGAAAATATGGGAAATTACGACGATCAGTACGAGGTAAAAACATTAAATTATAAATCTTTAGATGGTTTTTCTGAAAAACAGATAAGTTTCCATCATGACGTTCATTATGCGGGTTATGTAAAGAAGAGAAATGAAGTACACAGCAAATTAAAAACCACAGATAAGGCCGCAGCAAACGCTAATTACAGCGAATTTCGTGCCTTAAAAAAAGAAGAGACCTTCAATGCAAGCGGGCAGTTGCTGCATGAATTATACTTTCAAATGTTCGGAGGAGACGGCAAATACTCTGCAGATATGGAGTTAATAAAAAAAATAAATGAGGATTTCGGTAGTTTTGACAATTTTAAGCAGGATATGATGGCGACTGCCAAGGCAGCTAGAGGATGGGCATTGCTTACAATAGACCCTACAGACAACAAATTAAGAGTGTTTTTAGCGGATGCTCATAACGATGGAGCGGTGTGGGGATCGATACCTATATTGGCTTTAGATGTGTATGAACATGCGTTCTACGTCGATTATGGACCGGATAAAGCAAAGTATTTAGAGCCTTTCTTTAAAAATCTTGACTGGAAAAAATTAAATGAGAGATACTTAAAGTTCAAAGACGTTTATAAGAGATAGAACTAATTTGAGAAGGTCTAGTATCCGGTACTGCTTATTTTATAAGAAAATCCATAGTTGTGTTTTTTTAGGAGGCTATAAAGATGGTCACTGATTTCATATTTATTCGTATCAGAGTAAAAACTAAATTCCATTATACTTCTTTCTTTATTTAAAACTTTATAATCAAATGAATTGAGTAGTCCGATTTTTTTTATATCGGAGATTATCTCCTCTGAATCTATAAACGTATCTAAATTAGGTTTGTCAAAAACAATCAGATTACAAAGCAGTATCTCGTCTTCAAGTTTATTGTTCTTTGCCATGTTCTTTTTCATAAACGAAGCAATGAAAACTCATGATATAAATATGTTAGTCTACAGTATTGGCTGATGCTTTTGCCATTTCCGCTCAATAGATCTTAGTCCATCGAATTCATCAAATCATTGAAATCCGTTATTTCTATAGCTCTGCCATAGAACGCTATGGCAACATGCTGTTTATTATTGAGTGAAAAAAGATTTAGAGAAGTATAACTTTCTGGATCATGCCCTTGTTTTATAGTATTGTTTTCGATTATTTTTTTAACTTTTCTAGGGTCGATGCTTTTCTTAAAATTGTACGGAAATATATAAGAATAATTTGCGTTTACTGAGTAAGAATAAGCTAATCTTGGAAGTCTACTTGAGAAATCTGTTTCTTCTTTAAGTATTTTGTTTCTTATGCCGCTTATTTTAGTAAAATCCTGCCCCCACACTTTTAAAGCCTGTTTATCTGGCTCTGTAACATCAAATAAATCATACAACCTTTCCAGCTGCTCTTCATCTGTTGTCTGAAGCTCTTGATACGCATTTTCAACTAACCTTTTGAGAGGATTATCCAGCGAATTAAAGTAAGTGAAATAACTCTTAAAATAGGGTTTACTTTCCTTTTTTATCGCGCTTTTATATAGGGCTTTATCATCTTTTTTAGCGTAGAAATTAAGCAGAGCTTCTGACATAGTAGGACCGAAACTTGACAACAAACTATAAAGATTAGAGTTCCTCTTCATTTGAAAGCCTGCTATGTCGATTTCATCTTTCAAATCAAAAGATAGTCTCATATTTGTCAGATCTTTACTTTATCTTAAAAACCAGGGTACTTTGATTTATACTTATTTTTATAACCATTTATAGAGATATTTAGTTTGAGTCCCGCCCACTTAAGATGCCTATTTATGGCGTTTAACTTATGCTTATCCGAATCGAATAAGCTGCCGTTAAAATCATCATTATTTACAGGATTGAGGAACTCAACTTCTACGTTTTTATTATCGTCCCGATATATCATAACATTGTCAAGATTCAGGTTGTTATGACGTAATCCCTTACTATTTATGTCTTTTATCGTATTGTTTATCTTCTTCCTTATTGTATCTATCTCATCCTTTCTTTTCTGATAGACTTTTATTCTTGTACCATACTCTTTTATGTCTTTTTCTATGGATGAGATTTCACTTATACCTTTTTTGAGTATAAATTTCTCCAGTTCATCGTGGGGTATTAAATCTTCTAGAGAGGTTACTCTTCTAAGTTCCTCTGCGATTATCTTCTTATCCCATTCATTATAATCTTTAAGGTAGTCTCTTAAACTTATAGAAGTAGGCATATAACTTTTAACTTCTTTCCCGTACAACGGCTGGTATACATAACCCACCCTCTTATTCGAATCATTCAAAATCACTGAAATTGGTTTTGGAAAGTTTTCAGGTTTAAGACTATAAAGCTTGGTTAAAAGCTCGTACTGCCTCGCAAAATAACGATCGAAGAACCCGTCTTTGTAGAGGTTATTAAGTTGTAAATAATCCTTTTGACTGATATTTGGATATTTATCGGATATATGTCTTTCTTCTACATTTAAATCTAAACCTCTAAAATAATCTAAATTTTTCACAGTATTATACTTAAGAGCAGGGTTTCCGTCAGCATCTTTCTTGTAAGGCAAGTTCTTTAAGACCTTCTCCAAATCAGATAATTTGTTTACCATATAGTTAATATTAATGACTATTATAGAATAAATACTTTTGCTTTTTATCGTTCTACCCCTTAATTTGATTATGGTAAGCAATTTCAAGACTTGTAACAGCTATGAGTCTTTTAAGTAGGGTATCCCCCATGTATTTTAATATGGCACAATTCAAGTATATATTGTACTTGTCATTTACTGCTTTTATGCACGCTGCGGGGTACAAAGTTCCATCTAGTTTGATACTAAAGAAATCCGTGTCATTTTCGTATTTTCTGCTTTTATATATACCTTTTGCGTATAGTATTGGATAATTGTCATGACTCAAAAATTTATTTGAATTAAACTTATCTAATAAGAGATAGTCATTAATTCTTGCGGGGTAATATCCGCTTTTTAGATTCTTATTTGCAGCGTTATATGCCAATCTCCTAAATGATTCTGACAAGTCTTCATAAACAAAACTAAACACATCTTCGAATTTATCGGTCTTTAATTCCTCAAGAATAGACTCCAATTTCCGTTGTAAATCTTTTTTTCCATTGCTGTTATTCCCTCTATTTTTCCTAAACATGCCTAGTTAAAGAAATAGTATCATATAAAAACTTTTTTGGTCTTGTATAAGATCAAAGACTATTATTTTATAGAGGATTTTTTTGACAGTATCTGAGAAAGGGCTAAAAAGAAAAAAGCTGCGATAATAGCATAAATTAATATCGCTATCAAATCAAAACGCTTAATCACATGAATCGCTTCAAAGAAATATCCAATCGCAAATATAAAATTCGCACTCATAAGCACTGTAAATATGATGCCTGCGCTCTTATTGAGTCTTATTAATTGTATGGACCTGCTGGGATTTTTGTAGAACAGCTTTATAAATCTTATGACGGAGATAATCATAATGATCCCTACAATCCCTATTAGTATGATCTCATAAAAACCGCTGTTCATATGAACCTCAAAAATAATTTTGACCAGCTTATTATCACATAGCTAATCAATAGATAGGTAAATGTACCTAAAGATTCGGCAAACATCTTTATAATATCATTGTTGTATAAAGACCCAAAAAAGTAGAATAAGAAAACTATCACAAATAAGACGGTTGCAAAAAGTAAAATCGAAAAATTCCTCCTTGAATTCTTGAGATTCAAAGCCCAACTTACAATCGGAGCGTTATCCTTTCTATGTTTAAAAAATGCATAAATATTCAGTGCACTCAGTATTGAGATTATAATCCCGTTTACAAGTTCAAATAAAATCCAATAATAGTGAAAATCTGTGTACAAAACCATTTAATCATTAAATTGAATATAAATAAATACATTTAAGATAAACGAAATCCTCGTATTTTTTAGCTACTCATAATAGATAATTATTTAAATAGAATTCTTCAATAATAACAAATGAAAAAAAAGAATAAAGGATTAAATTTAATCGAAACAGGTTTATTTCCCGTTGTAGGTAAACATGTTTTCGGAAATCTATATGATATAGAGGAGTCAACGTTGAAAAACTTGAACTATCTCAGAGATACTGTTATTGAATCCGCAAAAGCTGGAAATCTACACATTATAGACATCATGGAAAAACAGTTTAATACGATAAATTCTCCAGATATAGGCGGCGTTTCTATAATAGCGTTAATAGTAGAAAGTCACATATCTTTACATACCTGGCCAGAAAGCAGATATGCTACTGTAGATATATATTCTTGCGGAAATGAAAGCAACCCTGCTCTAGCATTCGATTATATAATTTCAATGCTAAAACCAAAAAGTTACAGAGTTTTCAGCGCAGACAGAAGCAATCCGCCAAATGACAACGAATCAAAGGTATTCA
>JABEBX010020588.1_pt1 | contig 10935 bp, 9 predicted proteins | sample 7245971 | NCBI WGS metagenome assembly JABEBX01 (sample SAMN14506365, study PRJNA622280) | hot springs metagenome | biome: hot spring [ENVO:00000051]|acidic hot spring [ENVO:00002120]; feature: spring [ENVO:00000027]|sediment [ENVO:00002007]; material: sediment environment [ENVO:01001048]...
GGCTGGCTCGCACCACGCACAAATACCAATCCGGCAGCAAAGAGATCACGCGCCGTCCCTCGGCCGGCCCATGGTGCAAAACAATCGTGCCCGACTCGGCCACGCCGCAGAAACAGGCTGTAACGACCCCTTCGGCCCGCTCCACATCGCGGACTTCGAGATTGCCGTCGATCAACCACTCGAAGCCGGGCGCAAACCACTCGGCGGGCAGCCCCGCGGGCGCGACAAAGGTGCGCCGTCCGCTCGCCTTCAACTGCGCGGCAATCGCCACGGCAAGCCCGTCAGGCGCGCATTCCACGACCTCCGCATCGTACTCGCGCAGCCGCTCGACAAATCGCTCGCAGCGCTCGCCCAACGTCATTTGCCCCTTCCGCACATAATCGCGCGGAATCTCCAAGAGCACTTCCGTGCCTGGCCTGGGCCGCGCGGCGGAATTCCGCGTTGCGGACCCGACGGTAGCCGCGCGAATCCGCTCCCGCACCGGTTTTCGGCTATCGGCAACCTCGTTCATCGCGCCTCCGTCCCCTTGCTCCCTGTCTTTTTCCACCACTCGTGGAAGGTCTGCTTCGGCAGGCCGCGCAGATCGCGTGTTTGCGTCCACTTTGCGCCCACGCTGGGCAGCGAGTGAATCCATCCGTCACGCCGCGTAAAGACGCGCAAGCCAATCCTGGCCATCCGCTGCGCACGATGAAACATCCACGCTCGCGAAAAAATCAGATTCGCCACGCGCAACCCGATGTATATGGGATCGGTAAACCTGCCTGCCGTCTTTCGCTCCCGGTCCGTCACCTTGGCGCGCAGGTCGATCAGGATCTCGGGAATGTTGATCTTCACCGGACAGACTTCATAACACGCGCCGCACAACGATGAAGCAAAGGGCAGCGACTGCGCGTGCTTGAGCTGCTGCAACTGCGGCGTGAGAATCGCGCCGATCGGTCCGGGATAGACCGACCCGTAGGCATGCCCGCCCGTCTGCCGATAGACCGGACACGTGTTCATGCAGGCCGCGCAGCGAATGCAGCGCAGCGTCTGCCGTTCGTTCTTCTTCGCGAGAATCGACGAGCGGCCGTTGTCGAGCAGGATGACATGGAAGCGTTGCGGCCCGTCGCCCTGCGTCACGCCTGTCCAGAGTGACGTGTAGGGGCTCATGCGCTCACCGGTCGCCGAGCGCGCCAGCATCTGCAGCATGACTTCAAGGTCGGCAAACCGCGGCACGATCTTTTCAATGCCGGCCAGCGTAATCAGCGTCCGCGGCAGCGTCAGGCACATGCGCCCGTTGCCCTCCGATTCGACCACGGTCACGCCACCCGTCTCGGCAACCAGAAAATTCGCGCCGCTGATCGCCGTCGGAACCGTCAGAAACTTCTGCCGCAGATAATTGCGCGCCGCCTCCGTCAACACCCTGGGATCGTCGGAGAGATCCTTGATTCCCATCGAGCGCGCGAAGATCTCGCGCACCTGGCTGCGATTCACATGCAGCGCGGGAACAACTATATGTGACGGTTCGCCCTGACCAAGCTGAAGAATGATCTCGGCGAGATCCGTCTCGTGCGCTCGGATCCCCGCCGCCTCCAGAAACGGATTCAGTTGGATCTCCGCCGAGGTCATCGTCTTGATCTTGATCACCTCGTCGGCCTTTTCCTCGCGCAGAATTTCCAGAACGATGCGCCGCGCCTCGGCCGCATCGGCCGCCCAGTGCACCCGCCCCCCGGCTGCCGTGCACCGCTCCTCGAACTGATCGAGGTACGCCGGCAGATTGGCCAGCGTCTCATCCTTGATGGCCGCGGCCGCCGTGCGCAACTGCTGCCAGTCGGCCTTTTCCGCCACCAGTCGCGCGCGCTTGGCCTGGATCACATCGATCGCGTGCGCCACATTCTTGCGCAGTTGCACGTCGCGCAGCACCGACAGCGCCGCCACCGGAAACGGAGGAGCCAGCGCCGGATCGAGGATCGGGTGTTCCGCCGCCGTGCTCATCGCAGCGCCTCCGCGGGCAGATCTTCCGTACTGGCCAGAATCTCGGCCATGTGAATCGTCTTCATCGGCGCGTACTGCCGGTGCATGGCTCCGCCCAGGTGCATCAGGCAGCTATTGTCGAGCGCCGTGCAGAACTCGGCGCGCGTGGCCAGCACGTCTTCGAGCTTCACGGTCAACATTGCCGACGAAACCTCTCCGTTCTTTACGCTGAATGTGCCGCCAAACCCGCAGCAGCGGTCGAGGTTCGCAAGCGGCACGCTCTCCAGTCCGCGGACCTTGGCCAGCAGCCGGAACGGCCGGTCACCCAGATGCAATCCGCGCAGCCCATGACAACTGGCATGGTACGTCACGCGATGCGGAAAATACGCGCCCACGTCCTCCACACCCAGCTTGTCGATCAGAAACTCGCTCAATTCATAAACCCGTGGCGCCAGCGCACGGAACTGCTCGCGCAGTCCCTCATTGCCCAGCTCCTCCATCAACCCCGGATACTGATCGCGAATCATCGCCACGCACGACGACGACGGAACCACCACCGCCTCGGCATCGGCATAAAGCCGCACCAGCCGTTTGGCCTGGCTGAAGGCCTCGGCGCGAAATCCTGTGTTCGCATGCATCTGGCCGCAACAAGTCTGACCTGAGCGAAACTCCACCTCCACACCCAGCCGCTCCAGCAACCGCACCACCGCGCGCCCAGTTTCGGGAAAAAGCGTGTCGTTATAACAGGTAATAAAGAGTGAAGCGCGCATCGAACCACACTTTCAAGGTTTTAACCAGACTACCAGCCGGAAAATCGCATCATACCGCCCGCCAGTATCTATTGTCTATTGCAATCTCATGCCTATTGAACGAAAGGCCGGTGTATAAACACCGTGAGGTGACGAGGTCGGGAAGACGCCACAAAGGTCGGCGCTCCATGGAAACGACTCGACCGCCGCATCCAAAGCGTCGGCTGAGGAGAACGAAGCTCCGCACGCAATTTAGAATCTCCCTAGGGTTCATCGATATGCCGGTTCGCGTGGTGGAAAGCAGGGACAATTCGCGGCTAAAGGAGCTGCGCAAGGCGCTCACCCGCCCCGGCCGCAGCGCACAAGGCCGCGTCGGCATTGAAGGACCGCATCTGCTCGAAGAGGCGCTGCGCACGGGCTTGCACGTGGCAACGGTTTTTGTGGCGCGGGGCGCGGAAGCGCTGCTCGATGCGCTGCCCCTGCCGCCGGAGGCTGAAATTCTCCTTCTGCCGAGGAAACTCCTCGAATCTGCGCTGGCCACTGAAACTCCCCAGCCGCTTGCCGCCCTGATCGAGCCGCCAGACTGGAGTTGGGACAACATCCTTCACCCAGGCCGTCAGAAACCGCTCATCCTCCTGCTCGCCGGCCTGCAGGATCCGGGCAATCTTGGCGCCATCCTGCGCTCCGCTGAGGCCTTCGGGGCCTCAGGCGCGGTCAGCTTGCCGGGAACGGTAAGCGCGTGGAACCCCAAGGCCGTTCGCGCCTCGGCGGGCAGCGTCTTCCGTCTTCCTGTGCTGGCCGTGAGCACGAGGGAGTGTTTGGAGAGGCTCCGCGACGTTGGCGTGGCTACGTATGCCGCAACCGCGAACGACGCGCCGCCCGCTGCATCCGTCGACATGACAGCCCCCGTCGCCCTCATCATCGGCAACGAAGGCAACGGCGTGGCCGAGGAACTGGCCGCCAAGGCCGACAGTCGGATTACCATTCCCTGCCCCGGCCCGGTGGAGAGCCTGAATGCCGCCGTGGCGGCCAGCGTGCTGCTCTACGAAGCGGCACGGCAGCGCATGGCCGAGGAAGCGGCGTCAACAGTGAATCGCGGAGCGCGGCGATGAGTCTCTTCGACAAAATCCCTTCACAGCCCTACCGCTCAGCGCAGGATCCGCTCCATGCATTGACCGTGGAGGGCGCTCCTCTCGCCGAGCGGATGCGTCCCCGATCACTTGACGAGTTGGTCGGTCAGGAACACCTTGTCGGTCCCGGCAAGCCGCTGCGTGTGCAGATCGAGCGCGACGACGCCGGCTCGATGATCTTCTGGGGGCCTCCCGGCGTGGGCAAAACCACCCTCGCCAAGATCGTCGCCGAAACCACGCGCGCGAACTTCATTGAATTCTCCGCCGTCACCAGCGGAATCAAGGAGATCAAGCAGGTGATGGCCGACGCCGCCCGCGCCGCCGAGATGCACTCGCGCACCATCCTGTTTGTCGACGAGATTCACCGTTTCAACAAGGCGCAGCAGGACGCCTTCCTGCCCTACGTCGAGCGCGGGGCCATCCGCCTCATCGGGGCCACCACTGAAAATCCCTCGTTCGAGATCATCGCGGCGCTGCTCTCCCGCTGCCGCGTCTATGTGCTGGAGCCGCTCACGGAGGAGCAGATCGTGACACTGCTCCGGCGCGCGCTCGCCGACCGGGAACGCGGTCTCGGCGCGCGCTCGCTCACGGCCGACGACGATGCGCTGGCGCTGATCGCCGGCTACTCGAGCGGCGACTGCCGCAGCGCCTACAACGCGCTCGAGGTGGCCGCGCAACTCGTCACGGAAGAAAAAAAGATCGTCAAAACCATCGCTGCTGAGGCCATTCAGAAGCGCGTACTCATGTACGACAAGCAAGGCGAAGAACACTTCAACCTGATCTCGGCGCTGCACAAGAGCGTGCGCAACTCAGACCCCGACGCGGCGCTCTACTGGCTGGGCCGCATGTTGGCCGGCGGCGAGGATCCGCTCTATCTGGCGCGGCGCATCGTGCGCATGGCCATCGAAGACATCGGCCTGGCCGCGCCCGAAGCGCTGAATCTGTGTCTCTCGGCGAAAGATACCTACGATTTCCTCGGATCGCCGGAGGGCGAGCTGGCGCTGGCCGAGGCCGTCGTCTATCTCGCGCTCGCGCCCAAGTCGAACTCCGTTTACACAGCCTTCGGCGCGGTGCGCGGCGAGATCGAACATACGCGTCAGGAGCCCGTCCCGCTGCACCTGCGTAATGCTCCCACCAAGCTGATGAAGGAGTTGGGCTACGGAGAAGGCTACCGTTACGCCCACAACGAGGAAGGCAAGGTAGCCGACATGGACTGCCTACCCGAATCGCTCAAAGGCCGTCGCTGGTACCATCCCACGCAGGAAGGCCGTGAGAAACTGCTGGCGCAGCGGCTGGAAGAGATTCGCCGGATCAAAAATTCCAAACGCGGATAATTGCCGGCGGGGTACTCCGGCGGACCCATACCGTCTTGGCGCGAGCCCTCAGGCCAATACCGCCGAGCGCGCTCCGCGGCCGCCGGGCATATACCCCATGTCCATCGAAATTCCGCGCACACACTGCAACAGGTGATTCGCTATGGAGGGCAGCTTTTGCGCGGTCACGCGGAACGACGGCCCAGAGACGCTCACCGCGGCGACGGGCAGCCGTTGCGCGTCCAGCACCGGAACGGCGATACAACGCAACCCTTCTTCAAGCTCCTCGTCGTCGACCGCGTAGCCGCGGCGATGGGTCTTTTCAAGCTCAGCACGCAGCGCGTCAACGGTCGCAATGGTGCGCGTCGTCATCCGCTCAAAACGAATGCGCTTGAGGATCTCCGCCGATCGCTCCGGCGGCAGAAACGCGAGTATCGCCTTGCCCACCGCCGTACAATACACGGGGTTGCTGGCGCCGACCCTCGTAATCATGCGCACCGAGCGCGTGGGCTCGATCTTGTCGATGTAGATCACGCGCGCCGCTTCCAACAGCGCCAGATGCGCCGTCTCCTCGGTCTCGGCCACCAGGCGCCGAAGATGCGGCTGGGCGCGATCGCGCAGATCGTACTGCTCAATGGCGCGGTTGCCAAAATCAAACAGCCGCAGACCCAAACGGAATTTTCCGTTCGCGGTCCGCTCCACCATGCGGTGCCGCTCCAGAACCATCAGAAAGCGGTGCGCCGTGCTCTTGTGCAGTTGCAGCGATGCCGCTACCTGCGCCAGCCCCAGCGGCGTCTCGCTTTCGCTCAGCAAGTCCAGTACCGCAAAAGCCCGATCAAGGGCCTGAACTTTATAAGTGCCTTGCGAAGTTGCGTCTCGCATTTTGATCCTCTATTTCGAATCTTGAGTATATTTTTAATTTCTCACATGATGAGACATGCGTCAATAGGTGAAACGCATACGCGCACAAAGAAGCTGATGAAGGTGGATCGGACCTCGTCCGGAGTTCCTGTCTGGTCCCATGACGGCATCCTCCGCACCGGTAAAACCCGCGGGCACGCCGTGAAGATGACTATCGCGCGGTGGGCGCGGAGTTGGCCCAAAGCGCGCGCCGTTATTCTCTTACTTCCTCTGCGATCTTATCTCCCTCGCCGGGCGCCAGGAAGAGATTCGCCTCAAGGCCGTGCTGGCGCGTGTAAAGGTCGTAGTAGCGGCCGCCGAGGGCGAACAGCTCCGCGTGATTGCCGCGCTCGACAATGCGGCCCTGCTCAACCACCAGAATCTGGTCGGCGCGGCGAATCGTCGAGAGCCGGTGCGCGATGACAAATGTCGTCCGGCCCTGCATCAGCTTGGCAAGTCCGCTCTGGATCATCGCTTCGGACTCCGAGTCGAGCGAACTTGTGGCCTCGTCGAGAATCAGAATCCGCGGTGACGCCAGGAGCGCGCGCGCGATCGAAAGCCGCTGCCGTTGGCCGCCCGAGAGCTTCACGCCGCGCTCGCCCACAATCGTGTCGTAGCCTTCGGCAAAGCGCTCGGCGAACTCGTCCACGCACGCCGTGCGGCAGGCAAAGAGAAACTGCTCCTCGCTCGCCTCGGGCCGCGAGAACATAATGTTCTCGCGGATGGTTCCGTCAAAGAGAAACGAGTCCTGCAGCACCACGCCGAGTTGGGAACGGAAAGTATTCAGATCGACGCTGGCCAGATCGACGCCATCGACCAGCACTCGGCCCCTGGTCGGAGTATGAAAGGCGCACAGCAGACTGATGATCGTCGATTTGCCCGACCCCGACGAGCCGACCAGAGCGGTGACCGTTCCCGGCTCCGCGTTGAAGCTGATCCCGTGCAGCACGGGTTTCTCCGGGGTGTACGCAAACTCCACGTCCTCAAACTCGACGCGCCCCTCGATGGGCGACATCTTCACCGTGCGCCGCGGACTCTGATTCTCTTCGAGTTCCGACATGAGTTCGTGCGTGCGGTCGAGCCCCGCAAAGGCTTCAGTGAGTTGCGTGCCGACATTCACGATCTGGAAGACGGGGGCAACCATGAAGGCCAGGAACATGTTGTACGCGAAGTAGTCGCCCACGGTCCACGACCCGCGCAGAACGTCGTGCCCGCCCATCCACATCACAAGCGCGGAAACCAGCCCAAGAACCGTCGTGGATGCCGACGAAAGCACGCTGGTCATGGTGAGCGACCTCATCACGTTCTGCAAAAGCCGCTCCACCCCTGCCGAAAACACGCTATGCTCACGTTCCTCGGCGTGGTAGCCCTTGATGACGCGTACGCCGCCAAGCGACTCCGTCAGCCGGCCCGTAACCTCGGCGTTAATCCGGCTGCGCTCGCGAAAGATGGGCCGGATGGTCCGGAACCCGTACTGTAAAACAAAGACAAACGCGCCCAGCACGGAAAACACCGTGAGCGTCACCACGACGCTGCGATGCATCAGGTAGATAAAGGCCAGAACCGCCGTCATCATGCCGCCCAGAAACTGGACGATTCCAGTGCCGACCAGATTGCGCACGCCTTCGACATCGCTCATGATGCGCGCCACCAGCGTGCCGGTGCGATTCTCGTCGTAATAGGCCACGGGAAGCAGACCCACATGGCGCTGTATCTGGCGGCGCATCTCGGCGATCAGCCGCTGACCGGCCTTCGAGAGCAATTGCGTAAGCGCATACGACGTAATGGCCTGCACCACCATGGCGCCAAAGACAAGCGCGATGATGCGCGGCAACAGCTCGGGATGGGGATGAGCGCCTGAGAGCACCCTGTCGAGCAGGGGCTTCGACGTATAAGGCAGTACGAGGCCCGCAAGCCGGTTCAGCGACATCAGTACAAGACCGACCAGAATGAGCCCTTTGCGGGGAGCCACCAGCGCCTTGACTTCAGGCCAGATCTTCCTCAGATCAGGCTTGCGCTTGGGAAGATCGGCCTGACCCGCGCGCGCACCGCGTCCGTGCCCGCTCTGCTCCGCCGCCAGGCCCATCCGCAATCCGCTGCCATGAAATCCGCCCACGCGCTATACCTGCCGCTTGCGGCGCGCATCGATAAACGACCGCACGCAGAGGTTCACATAGACCAGAAGCAAGATCGCCATAACCAGCTTGGCTGCGAAGGCCTTCATGTCGGGATCGAGGCCCAGCGAGCGCGCCGCGCCATAGCCGCGAAGCGCCTCGACGAACGCGCCGATGCATCCCACCAGGCCAACCGTCACATTGATGTGCATGAAGAGCTTGCGCCGGCTCTCGCTGGGGCTGATGGCGAGAAAACCGCCCACACCGAGCGCCAGACCAAACCACGTGGGAATCAACGCCGTGGGGTGGGCGCTGCCCGTGCCGAAATATCCCACCAATCCCAGGATGATGAGCAACACACCGAACAGAATCGTGATCTTCGCCATGCAAACCTCCTCTTTGGATGCATGGCAAGGATAACAGTTGCGGAAAAGCAGGGGGGCAGTGAACAGTAGCCAGGGATCAGGAAGCGTAATGAACGATCGGGGCTGCCGACCACGCTCCGCTGCGTCGCAGATGAAATCCGCGCCGTGACCCACTTAGCTTTCTGATTCCTGCCCCCTGATCCCTGCTCTTTCTACCGCTGAATTCTCGCCGATCCGCCTTTGGCGAACGACTTCACCTGGTCAAGTGTCGCCATGGTGGTGTCGCCGATGAACGTGGTCAGCAGCGCGCCGTGCGCCCAACCCAGCTTGATCGCCTGCTCGGGATCCTCGCCCTTCAGCAACCCGTAGATGAAGCCGGCCGCAAAGCCGTCGCCACCACCCACGCGATCGACCACATCGAGTTCCGCTGTCGGTGCAACGTAGGTCTTTCCGTCGACCCACGCTACAGCGCCCCAGCTATGCCGATTCGTCGAGTGCACCTCGCGAAGCGTCGTCGCCACAATCTTCACGTGCGGATGCTTCTTGACCACGTTATCGATCATGCCGAAGAACACCGTTGGATCAAGCTTTGATTCGGCCTGCACGTCGAGTCCAGGAATACCAAACAGCACGTCGACATTCTTGACGATCGTGGCGATGGTCTCGACCGCCTTGTCGTCGCCACCGTGGATCTTCCACAACTTGGCGCGGAAGTTGAGGTCAAAGGACGTGATGGCGCCGGCAGCCTTCGCCTCCTGCATCATCTCGGCCACAAGTGGAGCCGTAGTCGGCGAGAGGGCCGCGAAGATGCCGCCCGAGTGCACCCAGCGCACGCCGCCCGCGAAGATCTTCTTCCAGTCGAAGTCGCCGGGCTTCAGCATGGCTCCGGCTTCGTTGGCGCGATTATAAAAAACCACCGGAGGCCGCACGCCCGCGCCGCGATCGCTGTAGACCGTAGCCATGTTGGGGCCGTTCACTCCGTTGTGCTCAAAGTGCTTGTAGATGGGCTTGACGCCCATCGCCCGCACCCGCTCGGCGATCAGATCGCCGATTGGGTAATCGACCATCGCCGAGGCTACAGCGGTTCTCATCTTGAAGCAGTCCGACAGATTGGCAGCCACATTGAACTCGCCACCACTGACATGAATCATGCACTCTGTCGCCTTGCGAAAGGGAATGATTCCCGGATCGAGCCGGTGCACCAAGGCTCCCAACGCCAGAAAATCCAACTCGCCGTCTTCTCGAATATTCAACCCATACTTCATCGTTTTTCTCCTTGCCATCCTTCCATGAGTTTCAGAAAAATTGAGATGCAAACTGCCAGATGCTTTTACAGATTCATTTTGCTGCTAGCCTCCCAACCAGGAGGCGAACAGCTAAAAGCCAGGAACCGGATGGCGTCATGGTTCACGGTCACCTCGCCGGTTGCGGAGTTGGTGGCAACCACCTTTCCCCGCAGCTTGTACACCTTATAGGCCTGCGTGGCGGAGCTTTGAGACTCCGGCTTAGGGCTGGAATGACACCCGGCCACAACGGCAAAGGCAAGCAGGACGCTAATGAGGAAAATACGCATCCCTCCTAGTGTACAACCAGTGGACTGACCACTGAAAATAGCGGCTGTTCAGACCGGCTGGCGCGCCAGCGGCAACGGCCCCGAATCGGGCGTAGCGGTCTTCTTGGCATGGGTCAACGCCGCTGCGAGACGGTTCCGCGGAAACGATGGCCGCGATCCACATGCGCGGTTGGAGCAACGTCTATCCCGCAGCGTATAACGTTGCCATGGGGGCAACGTCGGCGGCAGAGATCGATGCGTGGCTGCGCAAGGGCGGACTTGTGGTCACTGCCAGCGAACGCGCCGCACGATCGCTGGTCGTCCAGTATCATCGCGCGCGTCGTGCCGAGGGACTCACCGCCTGGCCAACGCCGAACATTCACGACTGGAAAAGCTTTGTCCGCACCGCCTGGGATGATCGCTCCATCGACGGCCGCATGGTGCTCAATTCGCTTCAGGAGCAGGCGCTATGGGCAGGGATCGTGGCCAAGGCCGCACCCGAAGCGATAGAGCTCGCCGGCGCCGCAGATCGGCTTGCCACGCTCGCCATCGATGCGCACCATCTGCTCTGCGATTACGCTCCGCAGTTTCTCCAGGACAAAGCCCGCGTTGGTTGGGATCGGGATGCGGGAGCCTTCAGCGCCTGGCTTACGGAGTTTAACGAAATCTGTCGTGATGCTAACTACCTGAGCGCCGCGCGTCTTCCACTTGAGCTTGCCGGCTTGCTCGCACAAGACTCCGCCGAGCGCCCGCCGCTCTTGCTAGCCGGCTTCGACCGCATCCTGCCGACGCAGAAAAATCTCTTCTCCGCATGGGGCGATCGGGATGCTGTGCGCGAGCTTGCGCTCGGGGAATCCGC
>JABEBX010020589.1_pt1 | contig 10911 bp, 10 predicted proteins | sample 7245971 | NCBI WGS metagenome assembly JABEBX01 (sample SAMN14506365, study PRJNA622280) | hot springs metagenome | biome: hot spring [ENVO:00000051]|acidic hot spring [ENVO:00002120]; feature: spring [ENVO:00000027]|sediment [ENVO:00002007]; material: sediment environment [ENVO:01001048]...
GCATTGGTTTGAGCAATACGGATGGAAGGAAGGCAAATTCGGTGAAGCTGACACGCTGGCGCGGGCCAAAGGCACCAGCGTTGACGGAGTGAAACACGCGGGCGTTGTTTACGCGTCCGGCGGTATCGTGCGCTTGCTCAAGTGGTCTGACTATCCGGCGGATTGGGACGCTGAGACAGATGACCTTCTTTCCGTGTGGGAACTTCTGCACCAGCTTATTCGCGTGTTCAAGACAGACGGCGAGACAGGCGCGGGCAAGGTGCTCGCCGCAGCCCAGGGCAAAGCGGAAGCGACGCGCCAGCTTGCTTACCGTCTGCATACGCTTTGCGAGCGCGCGGGCTTGGCTGAGGATGCGCGCGCGTATAACGAAATCGTCACCAGTTGGAGCGCGATTGAGGCCGCCGCTACCGCCGCGCCGGTCGAGAAACAGGCGAGCCTGTTTAGTTAGGGAAGAAGGAAGCTATGAAGCCTTGGAGAGAGATAACGGTTCCGCACAAGGATGTTCTTGAAGGAACATTCCAGCAATCGGAGTTTGCGGCTGACATCACCGCCGTCCATACCGGCAAAGCCAGCCGCGAATATCAGGACGCTGTTGCCTTCTTCGACCGCACGTTCATCACCGAGGGGATGCGCCTTTTGCTGACCCAAGTCGCGCAACGTCTCGCAGGCAAGGGCGGCGAGCCTGTTATTCAGCTACAAACGGCCTTCGGCGGCGGCAAGACGCACACGATGCTGGCGGTCTATCACCTCGCCACTCGCAAGTGCGCTTTGTCTGAATTGGCCGGTGTCCCCGAGATCATCGAGCGGGCAGGGCTGATGGACGTGGCGCAGGCCCGCGTAGCCGTGCTCGACGGCATGGCTTATGCGCCCGGTCAGCCGTGGAAGCGTGGCAAACAACAGATCAACACGCTATGGGGAGAGCTTGCGTGGCAGCTTGGCGGAAGCGAAGCATTTGCTTTGGTTAAGGAGTCGGATACGGCCGGGACCTCGCCCGGCAAACAGGTATTGCAGGATTTGCTGTCTGCTTACGCTCCCTGTGCGGTGTTGATCGACGAACTCGTGGCCTACATCCGGCAATTCCCCGAAGCCCAGAAGTTGAGCGGCGGGACTTACGATAGCAATCTTTCCTTCGCGCAGGCGCTCACGGAAGCGGCAAAGCTCGTGCCGCAAGCGATTGTATTGGCCTCGTTGCCGGAGTCAGACGTTGAGGCAGGAAGCCCGCGAGCCGTTGCCGCACTCCGCGCATTAGAGAAGACATTTGGTCGTGTGCAGGCATTATGGAAGCCTATCGCCACAGAGGAAGCCTTCGAGATCGTTCGGCGGCGGCTTTTCGAGACGGTACGCGATCCAAGTGTGCGCGACGCGGTGTGCCGCGCCTTTGCGGACGCCTATGTTGCGGAAGGAGCTAAGCTCCCGGCCGAGACGCAGGAGCGGAGATATTACGACCGTCTCGTGCAGGCATACCCCATCCACCCAGAGGTTTTCGACCGGCTGTATGAGGACTGGACAACGATAGACGGATTTCAGCGCACGCGCGGCGTGCTGAAACTCATGGCGAAGGTCATCTATCGCCTTTGGAAGGACGGCAACTCAGATCTGCTCATCATGCCCGGCAGCCTGCCGCTCCAGGATGGCAGCACACGAAATGAGTTGACCTATTACCTGCCTGCCGGATGGGATGCCGTGATCGAGCGCGACATCGATGGCGAGCGCGCCGAAACGACCGAGCTTGAGAGCAAGGAGCCGCGATTTGGTCAGGTGGGAGCCGCCCGCCGCGTTGCGCGTACTATCTTTCTCGGAACTGCGCCGTCGTCTATTTCTGCGAAGGTTAGCATCCGCGGTATAGATCGCGCACGGATTATCCTCGGGTGCTTGCAGCCCGGACAGCCATCCTCGGTGTATTCGGATGCGCTGAACAGGCTGGCCGACCGGCTGCACTATCTGAACAGCTCCGGCGATAAAACGCAGGACACCACCCGCTTCTGGTTCGACACGCGCGCCAATCTCCGCCGCGAAATGGAAGATCGTAAGCGCCGCTTCGACGACAAAACCGAAGTGCGCGGCAGGATCGCCGACGCACTGAATCACAGCGTCGGTACTGCCACATTCTTCGACGGCGTTCATGTTTTTACGCCCCACGCTGATGTGCCGGACGACAGCAGCTTGCGGCTCATGGTTCTGCCGCCGGAAAGCTGGTACTCGCGCGAGGAGGCCCGACCCGCGACGGATGCGGTTCTGGAATGGATGCAGAACAACGGCTCAAAGCCACGGCATCGTCAGAACAGGCTCTTGTTCCTTGCCGCCGATCATGCGACGCTCTCTCGTCTGAATGATGCAGCCAGAGTGGTGCTTGCGTGGGGTTCCATTGTTGACGACGTGAGAGAGGGGCGTCTCAATATCGACTTGTTGCAGAAGAAGCAGGCCGAGAAAGAATTTGAGTCAGCCAAGGAAGTGCTGCTCCGTGCGGCGCGTGAGTGCTACAAGTGGCTCCTTTGCCCGACCCAGGAAACCGCACAAGTCAAGCCATCTGTCGAAGCCTTTGCGTTGAATACAGCGGGGCGATCCGTGGGTAACGAACTGGAGCGCGTCGCTACGGAAAATGAACTGGTGATTACAGGCTGGTCGCCGATTCACTTGCGAACGAAACTGAAAGAACTCTACTGGAAGGAAGGACAGCCCGCCGCGCTTGCCGCGACGTTTTGGGAAGATTCGCTGCGCTATCTGTATCTCCCACGCCTTAAAGACCGCGATGTTCTGGCCAGGGCCATCCTGGACGGCACGGCGAGCAAAGATTTCTTCGGAACCGCCTACGGCCAGACTGACGCCAAGTACGATGGGTTCAAATTCGGCGACAAGGACATTCAGATTTATGACACGCTGCTGCTGATCGAACCGAACGCCGCGAAGGTCTACCAAGAGGCTCAGGCCGCAACAGCAACCACACCCGTGATCGCGGCCGGCGTCAGCGATCAAGGCCAGAATGGGGTTGGTCATGGACCAGGCCCGGATGGGGCCAGGGGTTCTGGGCCGGGCAATACAGATCCGATTATCGCCAGTGCGCCAAAGTCTTTTCACGGAACCGCCGATGTCGCACCCGCCACCGCAAAGATGCGTCTTGTGCAAATCGCAGACGAGATTGTTTCCCTCCTTGCATCCGATCCGAATGCTTCCGTGAAAGTCGTTCTGGAGATTTCAGCGGAATTCCCGGACGGTGCAAAGGACACGATCAAACGCGCTGTATCGGAGAACGCTAACACTCTTGGCTTGAAAAGCGCAGATTGGGAGTGACATGGCTACGATCAAAATGCTGGTTCAGTTCGTCTAAGCACTTGCGACCGGTTGCTTGATCGGGGTTTAGAAAAGCGCAAATCAAGAATTTTCAACCCGCTGGCAGACGTGAGGAAGAGCGCGGCGGAACGGTGGATTGCAGCCGTATGCGCGGCGGCAAAGACGGACCTGGAGCGCACGCGCGGGTTGTGGCGAAGAGACCCGGCTGGTTTATCCCTCTTTGAGCAGTTGTCTGTAGCTTATGAAATCGTCGCCTCCACTGCCCGACAAGAAGAACGCTGTCTGTGACCGTGCAACAGCCAGTATGTCGGTTGCAAGCGCGTATCCCGTTGGCTCCAGGTTGTTGATTGAGACGGACTGGAGTTCGTCAAGCCTCATCAGGCTATCAACTTCGAGGGGTCCACCCTTCGGGAACAGCATGAACTGCGGGTATTCAAGTGCTCTCACTCTGTCCACGAAGCCTGCCGGAACCTTGCTGTGCCCCACCTCGTCAACGACGCTGAACATTGGGGCCACAACGCAAAGCCAGCGCACGAGTTTGAGCCCCCCAGTAGTCTTTCCGACTGTGAGGAGCGCAGCATCGGGAGGTTGAATCAGCATGATCGGCCGCTTTTTCGCTCGAATCGCAATAAATTCCTCGTCATGTCTAAGGTGTGGAAATGTATATGCCAGAGCACGATTGAAGGCGTCCTTTAGACCTGAGTGGATGTTGAAATTCTTGGCCGTGTGAAGTTTCTGATCCACCTCCGACGGTCGCCAGATTTCGAGTGATTGATGGGGGTAGTAAGAATGAGTCCAGAAAATCTGGCCGAAGGCGAATTTCTCCTGTGAGGCGGGGATTCCGGCTTCGTAGAAGGGAGCAAAAACCTCATCGAGGAAGGCTGGCATTCAGGACTCCGCTTCATCCGAAATGGCCTCAATTGCCTCTATGTACACTTCGTCATAGACAGGCTTCGCAAAGCGAGATAATGCCTCTGCATTTGATCTCTCGCTCCGGCTCCGAAGATTTGCAAATCCTGCACGTAGACGGCGAACAGTCGAGATCTCTATGCCACTCTTCGAGCGGCGATAGAGCGTTGGTGGAATCCGATCAATCTTCCCGAAATCCAGGGGTTGAAGGCTTTGCGCGCCTTGCATCGGTTCGGTTTCAAAGTAGATATAGTCAAGCATCTCCGGGAGGCTTCGCTCGACCCAGGTATCCACTTGGTGCAGAATCAAATAAAACTCGTCTGTCGCTGGAACCACGTTGTCGAGTTCTCTGCGTTCCAAGACTGCCATGCTGGCACCGGCTGTATCCGCCTCGTTCCACTGCTCGATGTTGATGAAGTCCCTTCGCTCAAGTTCTGCCAAAAGAAAATCGTACTCAGCCGACCAAGGGCCATAGAGAAAGAATATCCACTCAAATCCCGTCAGAGTCTTTCCATTTTTGCGAAAATGTTCGATATCAGCGAGATACATAAGCTTCAAGAGCTTCGTCTTATTAAGCCGATGCCCCTTGTCTTGGGCTCGGGAGAGCAGCGCAAGGGCCAAATCCAGCGTCTCTGGTGACATCATAAGCACTATAAACGATCTGGCCGGGCCAACGGCTTGAATCGGCTATCGACCGAAATTGCGATTCCGTTACGCGAGCAGTGAAATCAGCGGCAGATGCGAATCGTCTCTCCCCTCAAAGCGGGTTCTATTGGACTTGCGGGGTTCTGTTCTCGAACACGGTCCTCGCGTTTTTTCCAATTGCCACGAATGGCTGCCGCGCTTTCGCGCTTGCTATCACTGGCGGGTCTTAATTGGGGTTGCCGATGCACATTCCGCCCCATGTGTCGCTGTTCGACGTGGCCGCGACGATGTAGATGTCGCCGCCGCTGTAGTAGGCGTTGCAGGCGTTGACGGCGTTGGTGCTGGATTGGTCTTGGCAGAAGCACACGGCGGCGGTGTAGCTGTGTTGCAGTCCGATGTGGCAGGTGGTTCCGCTGCTCATGGCGCACGACCGTCTGGCCGGAGGGACAGGCAGTATTGAGAGTGACGCTCCCGCCGTTCTCGTAATCGTTGTTCACCGGGACGATGGTATAGTTCGCCGGGTTCACAACTGCGCCGTTTTCCGTCACGGTCAAGGCCGTGGGAGCGCTGATCGGGAAAGCAAACGGGTACGGTCCCGCGCTTCCCGTACATGTAAAGGACACGCTGAAACTCTGAGTCGTGACCGTGGCGCGGGTCAGGGGCAGGAATAGCAGAGCAAGAAAGACGGGAAAAATTCGCTTCATGGTCGAGGCGCCTCTTTTGGTCGATGGTTTGCTTCTTGAAGGCTGGCAATCGGGTGCCGCGCCAAGTGATCAATATCAGTCCACAAAACAACTGCGCGTTCGCGCTCGATCCGCGCCCAGGTCCCCGGCTCACCGTAGAGACAGCCCTTCAAATGGACTTTGAAACCATCCGCGATCATTGCACCCGCCGCGCGATCTGCTCTTCAATGTTTTGGAGGCCGCAACTCTGGCACTCGTAGGTGCCGAGGTTGTCTTTCCGGTACAGGGCGTAGCTCGCACAGTGCGGGCAGTGGGGGAACGTGGCAATCCTGCCGCCATCCCTGCGCAGCAACTCCAACAGTTCCAGCTTGTGCTCTTTCAGTTCCCCAGCTAGGTGCGCTGCGTCGTCGGGGAGCCAGTACCTTACGCTGTCGCCTTCAAGTTTCAGGACGCCCCCGGCGCGTAAAATCTGGTCCACGACCGATGGCAGGCTCATAGCACGCCCTCGGTATAACTTGCCTTACATGGGGCCGCTTTGGGCGGATTGGCGAAGATGGTTTCGTCTAAGGGCAGGTTTTCCCCACTCGACTCCGGCGGTCCTCCGGCGGTGTCGATTCCCACCATTCCCGCTCTCAAAATGTCAAAGTGTCTTGAACCCGCGTCATTATTGGCTGAGACCGCATTTTCAGGGTGTCGAAAGGAATTCTCATTTGACACCTTGAAATCAGCGTCAGACCCGCATGAATATTGGGGATTTGACACCTTGACACCTTCAACTGGGATATACCGGGAAAAAGCATCTTGGAAGCGATCAAGTCTGTAGCCACGAACCTGCCCGCTCGAAAGCGGCTCAGGGTAGACCTCGTGCGGTTTTAGGAGCCGGGCCAGCCCCGCCGGGGAGAGGCGCTTACCTTTGCTCCACTCCCCCCAGGGGGATGTTTCAATGAGGGCCAAGGCATCGCACAAGTCAGCCGACGCGATTTCGACAGCGCCCTTCTTATTAGCGAACACGTCTTTAACGTCTCGGAGTAGTCGAACACCAATTGAACCGTCCTCGGCTTGCGCTCCGACGCACAGTTTAATCAAGGCTGATCTCGCGGCCTTGGGCCACTCTCCTCCCGCTGCGTCCGCGATGGCGAGCAACGGCTCGCAGACATCGGCTTGCCGGTCGCTTAGGTCCGAGGGGATGTCAGGCCGCGCATTTCGTAAAGCTTCTTTGTGCGCCTCACACCATGCGGCGATCTGGGCGTTCTGCCCCTGCGCTTCCTGTTCCGTGTCGCGCTCGCGGAAGCGTTCAACCGTGCCGCGCTGTGCGCGCTTCAAGCGAATCGGAATACTACGATCTGCAACCGTGTCGGGCAACTTGCCGATTCCTGCGATTGCCTTGGCGCAGAAAGTCTTGAAGTCTTTGTAGTCGATGCTCGCACCATGCCCCACACATAGGCTGGAACAACCTCCACGCCGATAGCCAGAGTTCAGCACGCCGCGCAACACTTCTGCGTAAGTCTCATCGCCTTTGAATGCGGCGTCGGACTCGTCCAGCAGCAGAGTAGGCGCTTTAGCATCAATCTTGCGGCCCAGCACAGCCGCCGTCACGCGGCCAGTAAACCATGCGGACCGAACCAACAGCCGTAGCACCTCAAGCAGTCTGGTTTTGCCGCTTTGTTTTTCAGCCGAGTTTATGGAGAGGTACGGCGTGCAATCCGCCGCATCTATCGCGTGAGTGTGTACAACCCACAGCGATACAACGCGGGCTTGCTCCACGCTGAGTGAAATAAACCTCCTTAGAAAGACAACAATCCAATCAAGGATTTCCACGCCCGTGGCGAGTAGAATCACGCTCTCAGCGTTCGCGGCGGGTGCCGTTCCAACTGGTTCGGGATACCATTGCGGGGCGCGCTCAATCTCCGCGAGAAGGGCTTCGCGTGTTCCCCCACGTGTCACCCACTCGCTCAAATCCTTTGCGCCGGGCAGTTCGATCAGCTTGATGGATGCAGCCTTGCCCTGGAGACTGACCGCCACGGCCTGAGCGTGATTCCGGCCAGGCTCATCTGCATCGGCAATGATGGCAATATTCTTATTCCTGAGTGCTTCGCTGTATTCGTCACGCCAATTTCCAGCGCCGCAGACATTGCAGGTGGCCACAAGGTCCATTTTGCGGGCGGTTTCAACATCCTTTTCGCCTTCCGTGACCAAAACGGACGCGGCCTTGAGAACTTCGGACAGGTGGTACAGGACGCGGCGGGCCCCATCCAGTTTCCAGATCCATCCGCCCTGTCCGTCCGGGCAACGTTGCCGAAAGTCCTTCGGCGCGTATCGCACGACTTGGAAGAGCAGGCCGCCGGCTTCGTCGGTGTAGTTGTACTCGGCCACGATCTGCCGCGTGATCCGCCGTGCGCCGTTCAAGAGTCCATGCTGTTCGAGCCACGACATGACGGCTTGTTTATTTTCTGCGTCCACGCCCGCTAGAAACGCCGCGAGCGCCCAGGCTTTCCCTTGCGCTCCGCATGGGGCGCACATGAACACGTCTTTCTTGGGGTTGATCTTCAGAGAAGGATGCGTGTCGCCGTGCGTGTGCGGCCCAGGGTGCGGACAGCGCCAAAGTAACTCCGCGCCTTCGTGCTTCGCGGGTTTGCCCAGGCCGACGCGGGCCACGGACTCGCATGTCAGAGCGGGGGTCATCACTGCCCATCGTTGCGCCGGGTGCGCGGCTGTCCGACGCCGAACTGCTCGATACGTTCCAACTCGCCCACAGGAATCAAAACCCGCCCGCCGACATGGACGGCCCGGATGTGGCCTGCTTCGATGTGGCGGCGGAGACTGTAAACGCTGACATTCCCCAGGCGCAAGCTGGAATCCGGCAACGAATAAAGGCGCTTTTCGATCATTTCACTAGTCATGCTTACCTCCGAATTGGTTCCTCGTTGCATCTCTGATTAAGATTCTGCTTGACAGTGCACGGGATTGCAACGATAATATTGTTTTATCGTTGCGATTGTAACAGCGCGGCGAGAAAGGAGCAGGAATCGTTGAAACGCTTATCGCCACTCGAAAAACAGCGCGGGGAGCTACTGGCGTATTTCTTGAATAGAGACCTGGACGAGAATAAAGAGATTGGCCAGATTCTCCAATTCTGCCAGGAGTTGCACGCGCTTTACACCAAACGACCAGCGCCTTTACAGACGCCGGAGAGGATGGCCTACCAGGTAAAAGAGCTTTCGCTAGTAAGGAAAATCGGTCAACTCCTGCGCGGGTTTGAAATTGTCTTAGGGCTTGAAGTATCCGAGCTAGGGATTTCGACCGTCTGGCAACTGGCGCGGCCAATCTCTTCAAAGCACAAGGCGGTAATCGCCCAATTCACTAAGACGGGCGCTCGGACATTCAATCCAGTTCAAGTGATTCTCGAAATGACCGCTTCGGGCATCGTTGACCGCATCCGGCGGTGCGAAAACCCCAACTGCCGTAAGTGGATCATGGTCACCAGTACAAAACGAGTCACCTGTAGCGATGCGTGCCGATTCGAGAAATTTAAGATGCAGCCGGGGAGCCGCGCGAACGATATGCGGCGATCCCGCGAAACGCACAAGAACCATCCCCAACTGAAAATGCAGAAAGGACGGAAAACCTATGAGAGGAAAGGATAGTCTCTATCGGCGCAATGGCATCCTGTGTTTTCGCTACAAGGATGTTGATGGCGTCTGGAAGGAAAAATCGACGGGCGAGCGTGATCGGAAGCAGGCCCGTGACTCCAAGAAAAAGTTCCTTGCGAAACTCGAAGCCGGGGAGTTGCCTAACGAAAAGAGCGTACAGACTGTGGAGCAAGCCTGCACGCGATGGGTTGCTCAACATCAGTCGTCCGGGCCTAAAGGCGGACTGAAATCCTCGCATGGGCGTAAATGTGAGGCGAGTTACCTACGGCAACTGGTAAAGCGCCTCGGAAATCGGAAACTGAAAAGCATCACCCTGGATACGCTCAAAGACTATCAAGCTAACCGACAGACCGGAACCGACGGTTCCCGCCCGGTGCAGGGCCGCCCCATCAATTGCGAACTGGCAATTCTCGTTAGCGTCCTGAAGGAAGCAAACCTCTGGTTCGGTACGCTGAAGAACTACAGGCGGTTGAGAGAGGGAGAGGAAAAGGTCGGCAGCGCATTAACAGCAAATCAGAAGCAAGTGCTCGAAGAAGTGGCGGCGTCCAAAGAAGAATGGCGGGCCGCTTACTTGGCATTTGTGCTCGCCGTCAACACGGGCATGAGGGGGGCAGAGATCAAAAAGCTGCGCCTCCGTCATGTTGATCTCGACAATCGGCGTCTCACTGTCGAGCACGCCAAAACAGAGGCGGGAAACCGCATCGTGGAGTTAAACCAGAGCGCCTTCTCTGCGGTAAGAAAACTGTGGGTTCGGGGACAGCAACTTGGAGCATCCGAACCGGATCACTACCTGCTCCCTGCCGATCTGTCGCGCCATACGAAAGCATCGGACCCGCTAAAGAGTAAACACGGTTTCGACGTGAAGCGGCATCAGGAAAGCTGGAGTTCGGCCTGGAGAAATCTACGCGCTGCGGCGGCTGCGGCGGTCGAACAAAAGGCCAAGAAAGAAAACCGGGAACTGACGTTTGCCGAACGCAAGGATGTAGAGGTACTGAGCAAGATCGGGTTCCACTCCATGCGGCGGACGTTCATTACATGGATGGCGGAACGCAATGTTCCCCTGCCAGTCACGATGGAAATGGTTGGCCACATAAGCCCAAAGATGACGGAACGCTATACCCGTATCTCCAGCAGCGCCCAGCGGCAGGCAGTAGAACTGCTGGACACGCAGACTTCCGGTCCATTTGTGGAGGATTTTGTGGAGAAACAAGAAAGCCGCCAATTGGCGGCTTCTAAATCATTGAATTGATGGAGCGGGAGACCGGGATCGAACCGGCGACATTCAGCTTGGGAAGCTGACGTTCTACCACTGAACTACTCCCGCTTACATCTAGGGTCAATGACTTACATCTAGCAGTTTACCCACAATGCCCACATAGGCTAAAAAGGCTTTCATTTGGCAGTGGAGTATCTTGTGAAAGCGCACAGATCATGATGACACGATACCAGAGAGGTTCCCTCCGACGCCAGCAGCGAAGCAGAGGGCCTCGACGCCTAGATGCCGCCGGTGACATCCCCGATCGCTTTACGACTTGTACGAACTCACCCCGAGCTGCCGCACTTGCTCCGTGAACTCCAGCACCACTTGCGCAAATCTCGGCCCTTCGGCCGCCGAAATCCATTTTAGGCGAAAGCGATCTTCCTCGATGCCGAAATCGGCGAGCATCAGGCGGATGGCGTCAGCGCGTTTTTCGGCTTTGAGATTGCCCTCCTGATAGTGGCAATCTCCTATATCT
>JABEBX010024336.1_pt1 | contig 10909 bp, 8 predicted proteins | sample 7245971 | NCBI WGS metagenome assembly JABEBX01 (sample SAMN14506365, study PRJNA622280) | hot springs metagenome | biome: hot spring [ENVO:00000051]|acidic hot spring [ENVO:00002120]; feature: spring [ENVO:00000027]|sediment [ENVO:00002007]; material: sediment environment [ENVO:01001048]...
GGATCAATCACATCAGCTATTTTTCCGTCTACGATGTATTCTTCCATGAACTTTTTCTGGAAATCAGAAACAATGTCGACAATGCGATCATCGACCCTTTTAGCCGCGATATTTGAGAAATAGATGAAGGATTTAAGGGCATTGTACCATAGTGCATTTATATCCACCGGCTTTCCGATCCTGGGGGTGAAAGCCATATCACCATCCTTTGCGTCCATCCATGTCATCGGTGCACTCTTCACCTTTATCATCTTTCTGTCGAGGGAGAAATCATCGTTTCCCTCTATGTATGCATCGATTATCTCCTTTATTTTATTATATACGGCAGATATAAAATAGTTATCCGAGGAATACTGGTAATATTTATAAAGTGAATATATGAACCACAGAGAAGAATCCGCAGAGTACTGGTATGAGTTTCCATATGAGCTGTTAACTATGAGACCTTTATTCGTTTTTTCGATATAATTGCCAAATATGTTTCTGGCAAGCTCGTAGTTCCCTGGAATAAGGACAAGTCCGGGAAGCGAGACGAATGCATCTCTCCCCCATGGCCCGAACCAGTGAAAACCGGCCATTATATTGTTATGCGTCAGAAAATTGGATGAATTTCTTCTTAACGCGCTTATCGACTGATCCCTTTCATTGTTATTTCCCCTCTTCTTAAATTTTTCGAGAAGTTTACTGAAACCGGGAACCGGGATTTTATCCGCAGTTACCGTTATATCAAGCGGGTTTTCAATATTTTTGATTTCTATGAAGCCAGGCATATAAAGATCTTCCCTGCTGTTCGTGCCTCTTTCCTCTTCAACGGGATACCTGAAATTATAGTACCAGTAATCCTTATTCACGAACTTTCCGGCCTTTGAAATCCCTACGGAAAAAGTACCGTCAGAAAATCTATAATAATCCCCTGCGTCATCCATGTCAAATTTTTTTTCTCCTGCTGTTATGGTTTTATGGAAGCTTCTGAATGCAAGAAGCGGAAACAGTGAGATACTATCGGGAATCCTGTTTGAAAATTCATATCTTATAACCACGCTGTCAGAATCCGTGTCAATGATCAGTGTTTTTTTAATTCTGTTTCCATCCAGGTTAAACGTCACCACAGGATATGGAACCGCAGAATAGTCTTCTATAAACCTGAAACCTTCGGGTGAAACAGCTCCTTCGTAGTAATTTGTGTCAAGGCTGTATCTCTTTCCAGAAAAAACAGCCTCTTCAAATAATTTAGCCAGAAGAACATACCTGTCATAAAATTCTCCTGACGATTTAATGAGGATTCCATGATATGTCCGTGTGTTTGCAAAGGAAACTGTAGATGAAGAATAGGATCCGTTTCGGTTTGCAATAAGCCATTCCTCATCAAAATCCATAACCAATAGAATTCAATTTCATAGATAAACGTTTCCAAATGGGCTAAAATTTTACCCTATTTTATGATAATTATGCCAATGAAGATGCCTCCTGCCGGTACCTATTTTTTAAAAAAGGTAAAATTTTATGTATGACATAAGGTACATTGCAATTTGTACAAAAATGTTTTAAAGCAGGTGTTTGATATCATCTTATGGTAAGATATCTTCCGCTTGGAAACGGGCGGATGCTTTTGGCTTTTGATGAAGATTACAGGATTGTTGATTTTTATTATTCCAAGTATGCTTCTGAGAATCACTCTGCAGGGCATCCATTTATGTACGGATTTTCCATAAACAACAATTTCAGGTGGCTTGATCGCACGCAGATAAAGTTTATGGATTATTATGATCATACAATGGTGGGTGTGATCGATTACTCATCGGACGGTATTGAATTTGAAAATCGGGATTTTGTTGATATTTATAAGGATGTATATATCAGGTATATTGCCGTCACCAATAAAAGCAATGAAAGAAAAAATATCAAGTTGTTTTTTCACCAGAATTTTTACATTTACGGGAATGATATTGGAGATACCGCAGCCTTTTATCCGGAATTTAATGGCATTCTTCATTACAAGGAGGGACGCTATTTCCTAGCTTCGACCATGGATGAAAACGGCAAACAGATGGATCAGTACGCAACGGGTGTAAAGGATGTGGGAAATCTGAAGGGAACCTGGAAAGATGCCGAAGACAATGAATTATCCATGAATCCGGTATCCATAGGGTCTGTGGATTCTGTTATACGCCATTCCTTTGATATTGACCCTGGAAAGAAATTCTATCTTTATTACTATATAATCTCTGGCCACAGCTACGGCGATATACAAGAGCTGGCAAAGGATGTAAGTCTGGAGTATCTCACAAAACTTATGAAAAGAACAACTAATTACTGGGAATTATGGTCATCAAAAGTTTCTCCGAATATTGATTCCAACACAAATGCACTGTTCAGGCGATCATTATTCGTTACAAAAAGCCATTCAAATGCCCTGGGAGCCATAGCCGCGTCCTGTGACAGTGATATTTTGAAGATGAGCCATGATGGCTATTATTATATGTGGCCCAGGGATGCAGCTATTGCATCATATGCACTGAGCATATCAGGGCACAGCCAGACAGCGAGAAGGTTTTTCGCACTGTCAACATCTCTGCTGTCGAAAGAAGGTTATATGTACCATAAATACAATGTGGACGGAAAACTTGCCAGCAGCTGGCTGCCACATATAATGAATGGAAAACAGATTTATCCGATACAGGAAGATGAAACCGCATTGCTTGTGTGGGTTCTATGGGAATATTTCAACAAATACAACGACATAGGTTTTACCGCTCCGTTTTATGAAGATCTCGTACTGAAATCTGCAGAATTCATGTCAAAATTTGTTGGCGATGATGGTCTTCCCAGAGAATCGTTCGATCTGTGGGAGGAACGGTATGGTATCCATGCGTATACGGTATCCACGGTATATGCTGGCCTTAAAGCGGCTTCAAATTTTGCCAATGTTTTCGGAGACCAGGATCTTTCGAGAAAATATACAGAAGCAGCTGACAGGATGTATAAGGCATTCGATGAACGCTTTTATTCGGACGAGTATAATCGTTATGCACGCGCTATTATAAATGGAAATCCGGACTTCACTGTGGATAGCGCCCTATCCTCGATAGTTATATTCGGCATGAAAGAACCTACGAACTCCAGGGTTGTTTCAACCATGGAAGCAATAATGGAAAAGCTATGGGTGAATGGCATCGGAGGATTAGCACGTTATGAAAATGATAATTATATGCGGATAAAGGACGATAAAAATATACCCGGGAACCCATGGATAATAACTACATTATGGATGGCCAGATACTTTATGAGGACGGGTGACCTTGAAAGATCATGGTCCCTCATTGAATGGGTCAAATCACATCGCCAGAAATCCGGAATATTTTCCGAGCAGGTGAATCCCTATACTGGCGAGCCGCATTCAGTGTCGCCGCTGGTATGGAGCCATGCGGAGTTTATAATAGCTCTTCTTGAATATTCGACATACTTAAGAAGCAGCAATAAATGATATCTCTTAAGGCAACTGGTGAGTCTGGTGTACATGATGTTTCACAGGATACCCTGTTTTTAAGTGGATAGGAATAGAAAATTCTCTGATCAGATCAGGGTATCGCCATACAGGTACATGGATTCCACATCATGCTGCATATATGAAGAAACCCATAACTTCTGGACATCCGTAAAAAGACGAGAGGCGATATTCAACATATGCAGGGCAATGGACATGATTTTCCCGGAATACTGTTATTCAAAGGGGTTCAGGGAGACATCCAGGTCCAGGATAATTGAATTCGTTCACTCCATACTGACCAGTTATCTCTCAAGCAAAAGCATAAATATGCGTTATAAATTAAAGTAGAGTTATTGTATGCAGCTATAATGGGCTCGTAGTCTAGCGGTATGATGTCGCCCTGACACGGCGGAGGTCACCGGTTCGAATCCGGTCGGGCCCATTACAATTGTCCGGTAGAAACATGATTCATCACGCAGATTGATTCGTGAGGGATTCCGGATCGACATAAAAATTATGCAGCTAATCGGTAAAGGTCAAACGGACAATGACACCGATGCCTGCGGCAATCAAGGCCGGGGTCTTGGTTTTCCGGGAATCATATTCAACACCATATTTATTCGTGAGCCGTTCATGTTATGCGCAATGGTCTATCGGTGACCATTTCATAAGTCTCTTCATTCTTGATTGAACCGATTCCAGGTATCATCAATGGGGCATGCCCGAATGCCAGCACCATGCCCTGCCTTATTTCAACAAACCTATCCTTTGGAATAATGGTTGTTAAAGGTCTTTCCTCGGGTTCCAGCCCAACGGAATGCGCATAACCTATTACTCTGTATTTAAGCATACCATATTTTCCGTAAATATTGTCAAGTTCTGTCATTACAGAGATGAATTTTGTTCCTGAAACCGATTTTTCTGCAGCTATTCTCTGGGCCTCATTTACGCATTCAATAGCCTTCCTGGCAGTCTCTCCGGGATCACCAAGGGGGACTGTGAAACTTTTGTTCACATAGTATCTCATAAAATCGCCATCTAATGTTACTGTTACGGTGCCGTTCTCAGGGATCTTCACTGTGGACAATGGTTCAGCATGTACGCGTGGATTCGGACCTGCGTTAACGTACACAAGAGGCTCCTCAGAACCGGCCCTGTACAGCCTGTAATAGGCTTCTGCCGCTAATTCAGTTTCTGTCATTCCCGGTCTGATAATATTCTTTATCTCTTCTGCCACGGATGAGACCATCTTTCCAGCTTTTTCAATGCAATCAATTTCGTACCTATCCTTCATCATCTTCATTGCACCCAGGTTTTCCGTTATATCCACTACTTCTATACTGGGGTTGAGTTTCTTGAAGAGATCATAGAAAAAAGCAAAGGTATCGCGTTCCAGTGTATATTCCATACCGACACGATGGGCACCAATATCCTTTAAATATTTTACAACCTCGCCCATTAGCTGTCCACCATCTGAATAACTCAAAACGTTTTTTATCCATGTTGTGGATTTGAACCCATCCTCTTCGCCATCCGCAACAAGAACAACGGGTTCGCCATCCGCCGGAATGATCAGGCTTGGCCTCATCCATTTTATGCCTGTAACATAAATGAAGGTTGACATCGTTCGAATAACCGCAGCGTCAAGTCCATCACGTTTCAGATTTTCCTGTATACTTCTGCTCCTGCTCTTGAGAATCTCTTCCGGAAATCTCATGAAATGCACCCGGCAATCATATCGCAATATGCTTTAAATGTTACGGACCCGCATCACTATCCTGTCGCTGCTCATCTCAAGGCCGATCGAAATGAAACCTGTCAATGGAATGACAGTATCCGCCTCTGCAACCATACTGCCCGAAATGAAGGCAGTTACTGTGAAATTCCCCCGGGATTGGCATGTTCAGGGCTGAATCAGCAGAGTCAGATGCTGTTCTTAAACGTCTTGACGTACCTGTTCCGGAAAGAATACTCACTGGTACACTACCTGAAATGAATTGATACTATATTCTCATCCCGTAAAATATGGTACCAGAAGTAATTATCCCGCAGTAAATCATGCGAAACTCAGGTTTAAAAGTGTATCGATTCTTGTAAAAAAAGTCTGTAACCGGCGATGGCTATCTGGAATCCATCAATTAAACTGCGAAATACATGACAATGCTGGATTCCAGCGCATTTATTATTATCTTGGCACCGCCGGTACACCGGATATGATGGGGCCATGGTAATTCTTCCCAGGAACTTTATTGGAAGACAACAGATCTGAAGATAAGTTACAGTTTGAGATAACGATATATACAATAATAATATATAGAAAAAACACTGTAGAGGTTGTATGTTATGGCACAATCAGTTAAAACCATGGTGGAAGGTGGCAAAGCCACTACTGGACCACCTATAGGACCTGCACTGGGTCCACTTGGACTTAACGTGGCACAGGTAGTGAAAGACATAAATGAGAAGACAAAAGAGTTTCAGGGTATGCAGGTACCCGTTACCATTACTGTAGTTAACCCTGAGCTAAAGAAATACGAGATTACAGTTGGTATTCCTCCTACGTCTGCTCTTCTGAAAAAGAAGCTTGGCATTGAGAAAGGAGCCGCTAAGAGAAAGGAATCCGTTGCAGGTAACGCAACAATGGATCAGATAGTCGATGTGGCGAAGGCTAAAATGGGATCAATGCTTTCAAATAATATAAGGGAAGCTGTGCTTGAAGTTCTTGGAACCTGCATTTCACTTGGAATAAATGTTGATGGTAAAGATCCTAAAGAAGTTCAGAATCTTATCAGTAAAGGAGAGATAAAATTCTAAAGTTTTAGTGGTGATTCCAGTGGAAGTTAATGATATTAATGAGGCTGTTGAATACATAAAGAAAAATTCTCCAGAAAGGAAATTTGAGGAAAGCATTGAAATAGCCATAAATCTCAAAGATGTTGACATGACAAACCCTAAGAACAGGATCAATGAGGAAATACTTCTTCCTAATGGAAGAGGGAAAGATCTTAAGGTTGCCATATTCGGATCAAATGAGATGAATGTTAAGGCTAGAGGAAATGCTGATTATATCTTTGGCCCAGAGGATATTTCAAAATTTGCAGATGACAAAAAAGCTTTTAAGAAAATTGTTAATGATGTTAATTTCTTTGTCTCAGAGGCACCTCTTATGACCAATATAGGAAAGAGTCTTGGACAGGTTTTGGGACCGAGAGGAAAAATGCCAAGGCCAGTGCCGCCAGGGCAGGATCCTACTGCACTTATAAAAAATCTCAAAAACACGGTGAAGGTAAGAAGCAGGAACTCCATTACAATGCATGTGGCCGTAGGTACGAGATCGATGGATGTGAAAAAACTCAGTGAGAATATTTTTGCAGTTCTTAACAGGGTAACCGGCAAACTCGAGCGTGGAAGTTCAAGCATTAAGAGCATTTATGTAAAAACGACTATGGGTAAATCTGCAGAAATCAAGGCAGGTGTTAAGAAATGACCAGAGTAAACAAGCAGAAAACACAGATTGTTAATGATTTAACAGAGAAGATCCAGGGTTCACATGTTACTGCTGTAGTAAGTATCAAGGGTATAAGAGCAAGACAAATGCAGGATATTAGAAGAAAGACGAAAGGGAATATTAACATAAAAGTAACTAGAAGAAAATTATTTTTTAAAGGCATAGAAAAAACCGGAAATGAAAAACTCAATTCACTGATAGAAACTTCGAACGGGCAGATCGCTGTAATAACATCAAATTCAAGTCCAACAAAAATTTATAAGACCATTACTGAGACTATGCAAAAAAGTGCCCCAAGAGGCGGAGAAATTGCTCCGGAAGATATCATTGTGGAGCCTTCAGTTACTTCATTTCCACCAGGCCCAATGATGACTGAATTTCAAAAAATAGGACTGACAACAGGAGTGGAAAAGGGCAAAATATCTATTAAAAAGGAGGCTGTCCTCGTAAAGAAAGGAGAGGTTATATCAAAAGATAAAGCGAAGATAATCTCTATACTGGACATAAAACCAATAGATGTTGGACTTCAGCTTCTCACCCTTTATAGTGATGGGATAATATTCACACCGGATGTACTTTCAATGACGGCGGAAAGAATTTCACAGGATCTGGCGGTCGCTTATACGTATGCGAAGGTTATGGCCAAATCCGCGGGCTACTTCACACCGGAAACCATTGAAGAGTTCATTTCAGGTGCCAAGATCAGTGCAGACGCAATAGCCATAGCTGCTACTTTCATAACGGAAGAAAATGCAAAGACATTTCTTGCAAAGGCAAACGTTAATGCGATAGTTTTAAACAATGAATTGAATAAAGGTAGAGAAACGGAATCCGAAAACCAGAAAAAGGATTCGCCAGTTGATGAAAAGATTTCAGAGGGACAATGATCCCTTATTTGAATAAGGAGGTAATGAAAGATGGAATATGTATATGGTGCGCTTCTGCTGCATTCAGCAGGAAACGAAATAGATGAAGAGAAACTCAAGAAAGTGCTTGAAGAGGCTGGAGTTAAGGTTGATGAGGCAAGACTTAAAACTCTCGTTTCAGGATTGAAAGATGTCAATATAGACGATGTCCTTAAAAATGCAACCGTAGCTCAGGTGGCTTCTGCTGCAGCTCCTGCAAAAGAGGAAAAGAAAGAGGAGCCAAAAAAGAAGGAAGAGAAGAAGAAAGAGGAAAATAAGGAACAGGAAGAAGAAGAGGCCATGTCAGGACTGAGCTCACTGTTCGGATGAGTCGATATGGATTTCTATGATCTTTTCTGGGGTCTGCTGAAATACGTGATCCCTGTAATTTTATTCATTATAAGTGTTTTATTAGACAATATGATACTTCTTGTTATATCGCTTCTGTGGATAATGTCCTCGATTTTCATGGCGTTTATTGTTATGGACAATAACAGAGTTGCGGTTTTTTAAGAAAAATAATTTTCTTATTCGGCTATCAGGCCAAGTTCCCGCAGTTTTTTAAGAACTTCAGCGGCATGTTCCTTCGGTGTGACTTTCTGATATACATACGCTATTCTACCCTGGCCGTCTATTATATACGTCACCCGTTTTGCCATAGCAAGTCCCAAAACATGGTATTTTCTGCAGATTTCCTTTGATTTGTCAGAGGCTAGCGTAAAGTTCAGGCCGTATTTTTCAGAAAATTTCTTGTGCGAATCCGGGGAATCTAGGCTTACACCTATAACTTTAACGCCCCTTTTATCAAATTCAGCGAAATTATCCCTGAAATTGCAGGCTTCAGTGGTGCATCCGGGCGTGTTATCCTTCGGATAGAAGTATAAAACAACCGGAGTTCCTTTATGCTGGCTCAGTGTTATCTTTGATCCTGACTGATCTATCGTTTCAAATTCAGGCGCAGTATCACCTATATTTAAAAGTTCCATAAACTAATATTAGTTATAAATTAATAAATATTTTGTTTTTTAACACTTTGACTTGACAGAAATAGCAAATGTTTAAGGTGAATAAAAAATGAAACCGATTGACATTAAATATTGGTTAAATGAGACATGCGGTGCATTCCGTTCAAACTTTTACGCTTATGGTTTTATCTATTCCATATTCCTGGCAGGCCTCACCCGATTATTTATCAATCCTTAAAGAAATGGAGCCATAAGCAGGGGAAACATTACCGTGGCGTCTCCGTATATGTTGACAAACCTCGCATCCGGCCTCACCTTCTTCCATGAAATTGCCTCCTCCAGTTTTGCACCGGATAGCGACCCGTCATATTCCTGCGCGGTAGTCATATATACGGCATAATCCAGGCCGTCCCTGAACTGGTTCCACCATATGGTATGATGCTTTGATATCCCACCACCGATCATTATTGCACCGGTTTTTTTGGCATCGAATATTATATCAGAGATTCTGTGTTCATCTTCCAGAAGGTTTATCTTGAAATCATGATGCTCTTCGTAAAAGGTCCACAGCTGGGATCCGAATGATCCATCAGTTATGCCTGGAACAAAGATAGGTATATCGTTTTTTGCTGCATTGTAAAGTATTGAGCTTTCATTTTTTATGCTAAGGCCAAACCGTTTAATGAGATCCACGAGAGGCCATTCCTTTTTTTCAGAGTACAGATTTTCAAGCACCGGCATAACTTTGTCCTCTATTATGATTCCGTAACTTTCATCCGGTACAAGGACGTTGCCGAGCCTGTTTATACCAATATCTCTCAGTTCTATGTCACTGTAATTAAATGAACCGCAGTAATAATTTTTGTAGGATCTTGCTATGTCGTGGTCAAGAGTTCCGGAAGTTGTTATTATCACATCAACCAGTTTTCTCTTTACTATTTCATTTATAACACCACGCAGCCCTGTGGAGATTATATCCGCAGGGAATGAAAGAAATGTTGTATTTTCCTCTGAAAACATGTCCTTGATTATACTGTACGATTCATAAAGTTTCGCCGCTGTAAATCCGCCTATTTTTCCAAACTGTTCCATGAGATCCATTAAAGTTGAATTAGACGCAACTTTCAGATCTTTAACCGGTTCTTTGAGGAGCTGATCTCTATCCATATAACGTTATCGTTTCCTTCGTAATATCTCTATTGCTTATCGCACTGAACGAATGGTTTCCCGTCCTATTAGTGTTGCTGGATCGCACATTTGGACGGCACATTTTTTGAACATGACCGGCATACCGCTTTTGTAAAATCAGAAACTATAAAGATCATATTTCAATTAGCAAGAAAAATTATATAGATACCTGAAATATTTGCCTATGAGATTAATAGAAAATTGGTTCTCAGAAAGGTACTCGGATAACCTGCAATTATCGTTCAGGGTAAAAGATCAGCTGCTATCAATAAAGACAGATTATCAGAGGATTGATCTGTTCGATACATATGATTTTGGGAAACTTCTGGCTATAGACGGGACAGTTCAGCTGACTGAGAGGGATGAGTACATCTATCATGAGCTCATAACGATGGTACCCTATCATCTTTCGGAAAAAATACCGGAAAATGCCCTCATAATAGGTGGAGGAGACGGGGGCGCGGCAAGGAGGCTTCTTGATCTCGGGCTGAAAAATATAGTCAATGTTGAGATAGATGGCCAGGTCGTGGAAGTATCAAAGAAGTATTTTCCAGAACTGTCATCATCGTTTTCGGACAGGCGGGTTAAATTGGTTATAGATGATGGGATAAAATATATGAAAAAAACGGAAGAAAAGTATGACTTTGTTATAATAGATTCAACGGATCCTGAAGGCCCCGCAGAGGGTTTATTTTCTGTTGATTTCTATAAGAATGTCAAATCCGTAATGAATGAACATTCCATTGTCGTTACTCAGTCCGGATCTCCATTTTATCAGCCTAAGGCCCTGCAGCTGGCATATCACGGGCTTAAAGAGGTTTTCAAGAATGTGAAGATATACACCGGCTTTATTCCA
>JABEBX010023573.1_pt1 | contig 10907 bp, 9 predicted proteins | sample 7245971 | NCBI WGS metagenome assembly JABEBX01 (sample SAMN14506365, study PRJNA622280) | hot springs metagenome | biome: hot spring [ENVO:00000051]|acidic hot spring [ENVO:00002120]; feature: spring [ENVO:00000027]|sediment [ENVO:00002007]; material: sediment environment [ENVO:01001048]...
TCGATAGAGGTGTTTGAGTCTTTCATATTGCATCAAACACCTCTACTAAAGTTCTAGTTTAATGTTTTCTGATCGAATTAATAATTGCTTAACACACTTTTGTAGCTCTCGAACTATAAAAAACGTAAATATTTAAATAAGAAGATAGAGTTTACTGAAATATGAACAAGGCTGGCGTTATAGGTGCTGGTTCTATGGGTCATGGAATTGCTGAACTTCTTGCGCTACACGGATATAATGTTGTGCTCATAGATAACAATAATGATGCTCTAGAACGTGCAAAAAAGAAAATTGATATTAGTCTTTCAAAATTATCCAAAAAAGAAAATTTTGATTATATAACCTTCACAAATGATCTTTCTTTGTTACGTAATGCCAGTATCATAATTGAAGCGGTTCCTGAAAACCTCGCCATAAAGAAACAAGTTTTGGAGGATCTAAGCAGTATCATACAATACGACTCTATTGTGGCATCAAACACCTCAACCATACCAATTACGATTTTATCCAGTTTTATTAAGAATCCTGAAAATTTTGTCGGTTTACACTTTTTCAATCCTCCCTTAATTATGCCACTAGTTGAGATTATCAGAGGAAAATATACATCGGATGATACAATAGAAAAGTCTCGTAACTTAGTAAAGAGTATAGGGAAAGAAGAGGTTACGCTCAAGAAAGAAGTGCCTGGTTTCATAGTCAACCGCATAAATGCTAGGCTATTTAGCGAAACTTTCAGACTAATAGAAGAAGGATTTTCGAAGGAACAGATTGATTCTGCTTCGATTTATGATCTGAGATTTCCAATGGGAATGTGCCAACTTCTAGATTTTGTTGGAATAGATGTTGTTCTTTATGGTGCCAGAGAATTGCGTGAAAATGGTTTCGAAATGGAAATTTCCCCGATACTTGAAAGAATGGTTTCTGAAAGTAGATTAGGAATAAAAAGTGGTAAAGGCTTTTATGATTATAATGGTAAAGAAGGAGGTAAAATTCATATAAAGCATATTGAAACAGGTGATCTAGCTAGAAGACTAATAAGCGTTGGCATTAATGAAGCATATTGGTTGCTGAAAAATGATGTTGCTGATTGCGATACAATTGAAAGGGCTATGATAAAGGGGATGAACTGGCCCAATGGTCCTTTCTCTTATGCAAAGAGTTTCGGTTTGGAAAAAATTGTGGCAGAATTAGAAAAGGAGTACACCTTGGAGGGAAAAATATGGTACAAGACAAATGGGGATATGGTCAAGACAATAAATTCACTCTGTAAATGAGGATAACGTTTTTTAAGTCTAAATATATTTTTATCACGTTAGAGAATGTTTCCTAATGGTATAATAACGTAATAAAGATATTTCAAAGATATCATCTAAACAAAACCTTAATTATTATAACTCGGTGCCTAGTTACGAGGAGAATATAAATCTAGAAATTGTGAATCCTTAGTTGGAAATTTTACTTACTCTTCGGGGAGGTAGAATCTAAGAAAATGGGTACAGCCTTTCATTTTTAAGGTAAATGTAAAAACACAGTTATATCTTTGTTTATCAATGAAAAGTTTACAATTTCTAAATCTAGAAAAAGCTATATACAGATTTTCCTATATAAAAATCATGGATAAACCATGGAGGAATATATGGCCTACATATTTAACGTATTCACTGGAATATCCTGATATCACTATAGATCAGATGTTCGAAAAATCCGCAAGTTGGTATAAGAACAAAACAGCCTTCATATATTATGGAAAAAGAATATCATACGGTGAAGCTTGGAAATCAATTGAAAGGCTGTCTGGGTTCTTGAGCGAACTAGGAATGGGGGAGGGATCTAGGATTGGATTAATGATGCAAAATTCGCCGAACTTTATTATTACTTTCTTTTCAATAGCTAAAATAGGCGCAACTATTGTTTTAATGAGCCCTATGCTGACGTATGAGGATGCGAAGTTCATAACAATGGATTCGAAATTGAATGCTATAATAACTACTGGAGAGTTGTTGCCTCTTGCTCTTAGACTTAAGAATGAGTTTAAAATTGAAGTGATTGGTGGCGAGCTATCTTTTTATCTTCCAGAGAAACCAGACTTGCCGGTCCCAGATTCTGTAATGAGGAAATATGATCTAACTGGTGCTCATCTGTGGAATGAAATAATGAATTCTAATTTTAAAGGCGTGGTTAGCAATGCAAATCCTGATGATGAGGCACTGATCGCTTATACCTCTGGCACTACTGGTATACCAAAAGGATGCATACATACACACAGAAATGTCATAGCAAATGCTATGGATGGAGCAATATGGCGGCGCCTTACGCCTGCAACTGTTGAATTAGCTGTTGCACCTTTCTTCCACGTGACTGGGCTTTCTTTTTCTATGTTGTCTCCCATATATGCAGGCGGCACATTAGCCATACTTGCTAGATGGGATAGGGAAGCAGCGGTGGAGGCTATCGAAAAGTATCGTTGTACTCACTGGGTTGGAATTTCCGCTATGTTCGCAGATTTGCTCGTACTTCCCGATTTGAATAAGAGAGATTTTAGTTCACTAAGGTTTATTGGTGGTGGAGGAGCATCAACTCCTAGAGCATTAGTTGAAAAAATGGAAAAGTTATTAAATCTTCCATTTGTCGAAGGTTATGGGCTAACAGAGGCAATGGGGCAGACACATATTAATCCTCCCGAGAAAAGAAAGCTTCAATGTATAGGTATTCCACAGTTTGGATACGATGCACTTATTGTTGATATCGAAACTGGAGAAGTAAAGGAATCAGGAGAGGGAGAAATTGTAGTTAAAGGGCCTACAATATTTAAGGGTTATCTTAACAATCCTGAAGAAACAGAAAAGGCATTTATCAATATTAATGGAGAGAAATATTTAAGGACAGGGGATATAGGGTATATGGACGAGGACGGATCATTTTTTGTGATAGACAGACTAAAAAGGATGATTAATAGAGGGGGTTACAAAGTCTGGCCAACCGAGGTGGATGCTATCCTAACTGGGCATCCAGCCGTAAAGGAAGTGTGCGTTGTATCTACTCCTGATCCAAGAGTTGGAGAAGAAGTTAAGGCATATATTGTTTTAAAACCGGACTATCAAGGGAAGATTCTTCCAGAAGATATTATTAATTGGGCAAAGGATAAGATGGCAGTTTACAAATACCCAAGATATGTTGAATTCATCGACAGTATTCCAAAAACTGGATCGGGAAAGACTAATTGGAAACTTATGCAAGAAATAGAAAATAACAAGGTAAGAAATAAAAACTCTTAGATAATTATTTAAAAGAAATGATTATCTCGCTATACTCTAGAATAGAGGGTATTGTATACTGGACAAGCCTAACGCTATACAAATAATATTAAAGACCTTAATAAGCTGAAGATGATATTCCCATTACACCTAATACGAATTCAAGAGGGGAAAAATAATTATGGAAAAAATATTACGAAGAAGTTCATAGAGGATAATCCACGCTATTTCAGGAATACTTCAAGATCACTGTATCTGATTCAGTATTCTCCCATAATAATGAGACAACAGGAAGCTGCATATTTTAAAGAGTGAAGTACTGTAAAGAAACGTCTGTATTCTTCAAAATCCTCGTCCACAATCTTATGCTCTCTATATTGTTAGTGAACTTTTGTTTCCACGTTATTGTTTAATATAATTTTATATCTAAAGGATAATAATGAAGATATAGTGTGAAGTTAAAAATCAAGGTTAGATAAAAAAGAATATAGTTTCTCAGGATTTGAACTAATTACCGTAGAGAATAAATTCTAGGAACTATTTCATTAAGTACAATAAATTATGGGTGCATTATATGTATGGAATTAATGTAGATAGGCGCAGTAGCATAACTATAATAAAAATAAACCGCCCTGAAAGGCGAAATGCTATTGATTACGATACAGCTGTTGAAATGGGCAAGGCAGTTGACGATTTTGAAAATGATGAAAAAGCTAAAGTGCTCATTCTTAGCGGAGATGAAAAAGCCTTTTGTTCTGGTGCAGATCTTACGGATACGAAACGTCTATCAGGAAGAGTATTATCTCCAGAAGGGCCTCTTGGATTTACACGTAAAATAGTCTCAAAACCAGTCATAGCTGCAGTTTCAGGATATTGTGTTGCTGGAGGTTTCGAAATTGCGTTATGGGCCGACATAAGAGTCGCAGATGAAACCGCAATTTTTGGTTTCTTAGAAAGAAGGTTTGGTGTTCCTCTCATAGATGGTGGAACACAGAGACTTCCTAGGATAGTAGGCTTAGGTCGTGCGCTAGATATGATTATTACGGGAAGAACTATCGATGCCAAAGAAGCCAAGGAGATTGGCATAGTCAACTACTTAGTTAAAAAAGGTGAAGTAATGAAAAAAGCACTGGAGATAGCAGAAACTATATCTTCATACCCTCAGATCACGATGAGAAACGACAGGAAAGCAGTATTGTCTGGGATAGGCGTTCCTATCTCTACAGGATTGGTAATCGAAGGAAACATTGGAAAGGAATCCATTGAGAATCATGGGATGGATTCAGTAGATCTGTTTAATCAAGGTTTGGGAAGATCAGGTAAATCTATTGAGCGCCGTTAATCTCTCTCATTTCTTGGTTCATTTATCTTCGATGTAATTCCAGAGGCATATTTGGCTAATGCTTCGTCATTTGTATAATCGTAGGATCTGGATAATTCAATGATGCTTGCTTCTATGGATCCTTCGGCATGGATCATTGCAGTGGTGAAAAGTGCATTCAGTGATGAAATTATGTATCTTAAAGTATTCATAAGCTTAAATCTATCTTCCACATCACCCTTTGCACCTGCCAAATATTTCTTAAGCAAATTCGAAGTCTCAGGATTTTTGAAATCCATTGATGATGGTAGTGTTGCCATAATTCCCCCAGCTATGTCTACTGCACTTCTTATTATATCTGTGTAATGAGTATTAGCTAAGAGTTTCCCAGCATTTGTATAAATTGTGTTAGGGGTGAAAACACCGGTTGTAATATCTTTTACACCTTTGTAAGCCGCTGAAATCCCCGCCGACCTTAAAGTTTCCTTGTACATAATCAGATCAACTATATCTCTTCTAATGTGAGATGCACCAAATACGCCATTTGAATCAGCCAACAATTTTGACAACCCAAGTATCAGAGAAGCCATGGCAGATCGATAAGCAATTGCAGTAAATCTATGGAATGTTGGAAACATAACTGCAGTAAGACCTGCGTAATCCCACTCTCCGGCGAGAAAAACCCTTTCCCACGGAATAAAGACATCTTCAAATATTGTGACTGTTTCACTCTCGGCATTGTTTAGTCCAATAACAAGTGTTTCATCGCTCAAAGAATCTTCAACGCTTTTCACCGGTTTAGAAATCATTTTCAAACCAGGTGTGGAGGGGGATACAGCAAATGCTACTGAGTAATCCTTATCACTTTCAAGCATGTTCCTAGATGGTATTACAAGTATTTCATTTGAAACCGCTGCCTGAGTTGAATGCGCTTTAGCACCCCTGACAATTATGCCTTTTTCATTTCTATCGACTATACGTAGATACATGTCCGGATCCTTTTGTTCCGAAGGGCGTTTCATTCGATCTCCTTTTACATCAGTTTGTGCAACTGCCAAAGCAAGGTCGTTCTTTACTACGTATTCATAGAAGTTTGCAATATTTGATGAGTAATTAGTACCGTACTTCTTATCAACTCTAGCGGAGCTAATCATTAGCGCAAATATTGCATCCGAACCGATTGCCTTTATTATGTTAAAGATCCCTCTACCATACTCTGTAGTTTTATATATTAGATCAAATCGTTTGTTAAGGTCTTCTGCACTATGCGGTATATGGTAAAATCTGCTAATTTTCCCATATTTTTCATCCTCTGTTACTGTTATTTCTGCATAATCATCATCAGTCTGAAGAGCATATAAATCTGATGCGTGCTTAACAGTTACTCCAAGAATACTGTGTTTAGTTACGTCTTCAACTTTTTTTCCTTTATAATAGATAATTCTTCCATCCCTTAAGCTATTAATATAGTCATTAGCTGTTCTTAACATGCCAATTTATAAATTGTTTTTATTTAAATTTTTTGAAAAAATGGGGTGTGGGACACTATTCTCCGTTTCTTATTTCTTCCCTCTCTTCTCCCTTTGATCTCGTGATTATTACATAGACCTATCTACCAAGATATCTCCTGGGCACATAAACCTTTGCAGATGTGCCTTGTTTTGTGACGGTCCTTTCCAGTATTCCATCTCTATCTCATCGTCATTCAGGATAAGGGAATTGTACAACACGAATATCTTCCTGCTCAACTGTTGTTAATAGAATGGAAATTCATGAGAATGTCTATAGACATGCTTATATTTCTTACAATATATATTAAAGAATGCCCGAGGTCTTTGACGAGGACATAAAGCTCAAGCTTGAGGAAATTGACAGTATTATTGCAAAGAAATACAAGCTTGAGCATCCGATGAAGGAGAGGGACTGGAAGACCAGGAGGTCATTCTGGCGATACACAACCTGCACATTCTTATTCTAAAGAAAAAGGAGGTAGAGTCGTCCGATGCGACTGGTGACTGTACAGGCTATTCCCTAACGATAAAGAGGAATTATGAGACATATGCCCAGAGACTGAAGGATAAGGCAAAGGAAAACAACTCAAGCAAGAAAGGGGGAACGGGTAAAAAGAGGCTCTTTGCATACTCTTTCTTTTCAATGTATTTCAAGACAAGGATGTACGTTGCATTCTGTTCGTCTATGAAGTCGGAGAAAGACGCATACCGAGGAGCACTTGAAATGCTCAGGTCAATTGACATAACACTGAATTCCCTGAGGCTGGACAGATACTACTCATCTCCATCATACGTGGATGCACTTAAAGAAAAGAAGATGTTCCTTATACCTAAGAAGAACTCAACACTTAATGGTTCAGCAAAATGGAAATCCATAATCAATGAATTCATTCTGGACACTGTACCCTACCTGGAACAGTATCATCAGAGAAGCAACTCTGAATCTGCATTCTGCGCAGACAAAAAGATGCTCGGGTGGAACATAGCACAGAGGAAGGATGACAGGATAGACAGCGCAATATTTTGCACTGGTTTATGGCACAACCTATTCAATATTGGGCCATCTTAGAATAGTGTCCCACACCCGAAAAAATGGATATAGAAACATTATTCTTAAATCGATAAATGCTTGATAGGTTGCTCAATAAACCTGTAAAGATTATGATGTTTTAATGCTTATTTTCTTTTTTGTCTATTAAATAATGTCATATTATCTCCTTATTTGAGTCACACCTTCTCAGAAACTTTTATTTTTAGGTTTTTCTAACAAACGATCCGTATAATAAAATCGTAGTTTGTAATGAAAATTATTGTTTTGATCATTACTGTTTAATTCGCAATCTGTCCTTAATATAGTCTTTCATGTTAACTGTATCCTTTGTTAACCCCTCTTCTTTCAATTTAAATTTTTCGGTTCTTCCAGTTGGTGTCTTCGGCAAAGAGGTTACGAATCTTATGTATGATGGAATCCAAAATGAAGGCATTCGATTAATAGAGAAATTTATTACTTCTTCTGGAGTTAGATTTTCGCTAGCAGGAACAATTACAGCAAGTACTTCTTCATCAGAATAACCGCTCTTAACTGGTACAACCGCCACGTCCCTTATTAAATTGTTTGTTAGCAATATTTGCTCTATCTCAAACGACGAAATGTTCTCTCCCTTTCTCCTTATTGAGTCCTTTAGTCTGTCAACGAAGTAAAGATTTCCATCATCATCAATTCTACCAAGGTCACCCGTATGAAACCAAAGACCACGAAATGCTTTAACTGTTGCATCTGGCATTTTATAATATTCAAGAAACGTTACATAAGGTAGTTTGGGGCGTATTAGTATCTCCCCCTGCCCTTTTTTAACAATGTTTCCCTGTTCATTTTCAAGAGCAATTTCGAAAGGAGGTGCTGCTTTTCCGCAACTTCCAGGAGGATTTTTTTGGTTATACACGATACTATAGGGAGAAGTTACTGGTATTCCAGCTTCGGTTCCACCATAACCTCCTGTAATCTTTATATTGAAACGCCTAATTGCCTCATTCCATACCTCACTAGATGAATAAGCAATGGCTATTATTGATTTATGATTCCTTTCAATATCTGATTCAGGCTGCTTTAATAGCATCTCAAGAATTGGTCCTACTGCGTGGAAATGAGTTATTCCATATTCATTAATGTGCTTCCAAAAAACTTGAGGATTGAACTTTTCAGTTAATACCATTGTTGCTCCGGCTAACATAGATGATATAGTCGCAAGATCCAAAGCCATTATATGGAAAAGAGGGAGATAAACATACACTTTGCTATCCTCATTTACCCCTCCAGCATCGATCATATCTAGCGCAGTAGCTATGAACTGCGCATTTGACTCAACAACTACTTTTGATGGGCCAGTGGTGCCAGACGTAAGCATCATTGCTGATGGATCGTCCCATTTTAGAACTTCGGGAGGCATAATATTTTGAGAGTGGTTTATTAGTGATTCGTAATTAATAGCCGGCTTTTTCACATCGTTTATGGGATTTCCTATCACCACAACTTTCTTAAGTTCATTAAGCCTGTCGGCAACTTTTGAGAAAGTGTCACTGAGTCTGTAATCTAGAAATGCATACTTAGTGTCTGATTTCTGAAAATTATATATGAGAGGGTCTCCTAAAAATCCAGTGTTTACAGTAACTGGAACTGCTCCAATATAAAGTATCCCAAAGTAAGAAAATATCCACTCGGGGGAATTATAGGCAAATATTGCAACCTTATCTCCCCTTTCGATCCCAATTGACTTAAGACCCGTTCCTAACTTAGATACAATTCTGGCAGTTTCTGCATAACTATATTTACTGCCATTTGTAGATATAAGCCACGTTTTATCTCCGTACACCTTACTCTTTTTTATCAAAAGATCATTGATAGATGGAAATTCATTTAAACAATTCATATAAACTTCCAGCGGGTAAAATCCTTCTTTAGCTGTTGCATCAGGTGGGCATCTAAAACTAGCTTCCACATTATATATAATGTATTGTTTTATTTAAGTTTAATCCCGGTATAATGCTTCTGATTCTATTATTTCGAGCTCATCACGCAATTTTTAATTACCTAATTTTTTGATTGATCCGCTCCCTTTATACATTGGACGGTTATACCAGAGATTATATAGACGTAAAGAGATATAAGAAGAGGTTCAGGGGGATTTCAAATCTCTCCTTTACTTGATAGAAAAGGTTATATGAAATGTCAGAAAAATAAATTGTAGAACAGAAGGTTGCCATAGTAATAGAATCGTTCACTTCAACAAATATTGCAGAACTGTGCAGGAGATACGGTTATCCGTCATACAGTTCCACAATTGGAAGGAAAGGTTTATTAAGGGTGGAAGCAAAGCCCTAGGTGAATCATCAAAAGGCAATGAATACCAGAAGGACGTCGATGATCTGAAAAGATTCGTTGGTGATCAGGCACTTGTCATTGCAGGTTTAAAAAATCAACAGGGGGAGATGAGAATGATCGTTGAGGATCTCAGGGATCGCATCCCAATTGCAAGGATATCAAGGGCCACGAACACGACAAGATCCACCACATATTCCCTGGATTCTCTTCCACGGAAAGGAAAGGAGGGCAGGATCAGGAAGCTGATCAAGATTGCTTTTGTGGTAACGGAGAAGAGGGGATTCCCGTTATTCCACAGGGCATATGGACGTAACATATCCAACAGGGTCATCATGGATGACCTTGTAAAGGGCCTATGGATTAGAGGCTATATTGAAATCATCGTGTATAGTGGCATCTTCGAGCTTAAGAGGATCAAATCCCTCCTGAAACTGTCTTTCACCATGATCTGCGGCCTGAAAAAGACACCTGACCTGAAAAGGATCATAGACGGGATAGATCGTAACGAAATATACACGAAGGCCCATATGGTCACACTGAAGAACACGAAGGTGTACTGCTTGACCTCAGGTCAGTGAGGATGTGGCTTAAATCTCACATAGAGGGGCATGTGAGGGTATGCTATCTCGCATATGCAATACTCAGTTATCTCAATTATATCCTGGAAAGTAAGGAAATATCAGGATCAGAGGCGCTGGATATCCTCAGGACTGGATACAGGGTCTATCTTGAGGATGCGAAGACCGGATTCAAATGGGAATCGATGGTCTCTCTGTCCGCAATACAGAAGGAAATCATGAATGTAGTGATCAAAAATACCTAAAAATATAGGTAATTAAGACATCTAGCTGATAGATCACTGGAGGATTTTGATCCGAAATGCGATGTACATTCTTTTGCCATTCTTATGGATATCTCTAGGATTATCATTTACCTTGTCCCATGGACATTTTACTAAAGAATTATCTCGATGCTGAGAACATCGGCAGGCATATCTACTAGTAGATGAATTGGAAAAGAGATCTATGTTATAATCACAGACTCAAAGGAAGAAACTGATCCTAAACATTATCAAAGACTCTCAATGCCCCGATTTCCAAGCTTTCGGATAAATTCCCCTATCTATGAAAACGGCATCCGGTTTAATATAATCCTTCTCCCTGGTTCCCATAGCAAGAAGCTCTCCTTTAGTACTCATTATTCTAACAGTTGAACCGGTCCCATCGTCTTCTATTATCCCAGATCTATATACATTAGATCCATGGGCCATTGCATCTATTGCACTATCCTTTATTGTTATTCGAGAGAAATTCATTGTGACGTCCTCTGGATCAAGTATAAGCGAGGAAAGTAATTTTTCATCACCCTCTTTGTAAAAGGTATATGCATCTTTTAACTTTTGGAGAGTTACCATGTGTGATTCGTCTACTGGCCCGCTTCTA
>JABEBX010000668.1_pt1 | contig 10894 bp, 9 predicted proteins | sample 7245971 | NCBI WGS metagenome assembly JABEBX01 (sample SAMN14506365, study PRJNA622280) | hot springs metagenome | biome: hot spring [ENVO:00000051]|acidic hot spring [ENVO:00002120]; feature: spring [ENVO:00000027]|sediment [ENVO:00002007]; material: sediment environment [ENVO:01001048]...
ACATACGTGAGACCTTTCTTCCGATCTTCTTTATGCGCTTGATAAAAAGCAATTCGATCCGACAATGCAGCGTTATAGATCCGACAATGCAGTCCCAACAATTCCTGCAGTCGTTCTTCCTGCATCGCTGATGGATACAGTCGATATGTGACCTTTCGATTCGGACCCGCATATCGTTTCTGTACCGATTTTTTCTCTAGGGCATCTGTGATTGCTTCCATGTCTTTCATCATTCCATCGGCATCGGTTTTTGTCAAGGAAAAACTTATACTCTATAAAAAAAGATGCAGAGTGCTATCTGCATTACTGCTATCTGTATCACCAACCAAATGGGTAGTTAGTTGCCATTATGGATGGAGTATAGTTAGCATAAGAAGATGATAAGGAAAGGATAGCAGTTTTTGGGGGAACGTCGGAACAGAGAGAAATATGTATTTGAGAGAGAAAGATGCCCATCACCAAAAAGACCTTACTAACAATCTGGTGGATCGCCTGGCTTGGGGCCTGGCCTTACGCGCCGCGAGAGAAAAGCCCTGGTGATCACCTGCGCCATTGCCATGCTATTAGCCGGCTGCGCCAGTCTCAAGGAAAGGCGGTACCATTTTGTTATTATTGTTAATTATCCCATATTACACCGGCAGTGCATGGATCATTATAAACGTCATACCAGCCATCTTCCCAAACACCGTTATACCAGCCATAATGCCAATAAATTTTTTTGAGACTGTCCTCGAGATAATTAGTTGTAGTAATATAATAAGATGGTGCAAGACAAACACCGTATCCTGTTCCATTCGTATAAACATGAGGATCAGAATATGTACCAGGAATACCACTGTTAATACCAGCGTTAGCCGCGTTTTGCCAAGCCCCGTTAGTACACACCAACATTGTTCCACCATTATAAGTGCTACCGACCAAAGCTCCATCCTGTCCACACCCCCATCCCGGCTGGACATACTCATCATTGAAATACACTTGCCCGTTGGTCGTGAAAGACCCACTTGCCTGAATATTCCCATTAGACCAGACATAATTCGCGCCTAGTTCATTTCCGGTAAATGTTCCTGCTACAGCACCGTTTCCACCGTTGTTGATCCATCCAGCCGCGCCGCCATTCACGGTCAGTTCATTTTGTGCATTGACATTGCCAGTAGAGTTGACGTACCCTCCTTGAACCGTATTTGGTGTGGTAATATTCCCTGATGCATTAATGTTATCCACTTCATTGATACTGGCAGGACCGCTGGCATTTTGATTCTGCACATAGAAACCACCAGGGGTACGCACTGCTGCGTTGGTGCTATCCCCATAGAAGTAGTTACTGCCAATCTGCAGGGAACCTTCCTGCCCATTGGGAGTGCCAGCAGCCAAGGTTTCTGATTGTGCATTTAGCTCGTTAGCGTTATTGACATTGTTACCACCCATATTCAAATTGGTTTGCATGGTATTTAACTGCGGTTGGCCGGGGACGGCGACACGGTATAAATAGTCGTTTTGTACCTGACCATTGCTGTATTCAATCAATGCAGCGAGATGCCCTGCTGCTACATTTTGATAATTGGCAGTGGGTATTTGCCAGCCGGCATAAGCTCCACAAGCGTTTCCAGCAGCACATCCGGGAACTGCATATTGACCCGTACCTCCACCGACGACACCGCCAGAAGCACCCGCTTGGGTAGCAATCTGTGCTGCCGTACTTCCTTGCAATGTTTGCCCACCAATAGAGGTTACCAGGGCCTGTAATTGATCTGCTTGCGGTTGCAATACTTGCACTTCCCAAGTTTGTCCATAGGGGTTGGTACTATTGAACCCATTCGGAAGAAAACCAGTATTTACCAGATCAGAAACAGTAATAATTGCTGGCGTTGTCGCTGTACTATTGGCTTCCACTTGGGCCGCATAGGTCGTGATATATCCATCTGCCGCCTTTGCAATCCGCGCCATCTCGATGGATGCCACAGATGTCTGCATTTGGTTCCCATAACTGGAAATACCGGAAATAACTACCGGGGCAACAATGGCTGCAGCAATGAGCGCAAATACCAAAGCAATAGGATTCATTTCTTGTTTTCTCCGTTATTAAGGTGCGTCAATGGCGTACACAAGACTGCCTTCGGACACACCATTGGGAGCCGTGCCAATGGACCCACAAGGCGATTCCAGCGTACCATTGATGTCCACGCCGTAAGCGCAATCACCGCCAGTGACATTCCATACATCAGTAGCCAAAGCAGGATTTTGTGGATTGCTCCATGCTAGTAATTCACCATTTTCTATTTCCGCGACAAATCCGGTAGGCAGAGCATAGGGCATAGCATAAGGATGTAACTGGTTGGCAGATAGGATGCCAGAATATCCAGGATTCGCTTCAGCAAAAGCCATCGCTGCATGGGTTCCCGCAAGATAAGATGCAGCGCCACCCTGCGCTGTAATTGTGTTTGTTCCAGATACCTGTTCAGGGACTACTTGACTCAAAACAGACTGGATCGATACAAATCCTAGCAAGACCAGTGGTAAAAAGAATGCCCACATAGCTCACCTCCGTTGCAAGCCAAAATGCAGTATGAACCATACACCAATTGTGGACAACATTCTTTTTTGATGTGGCCCTGGGTAGGAAATTCGCAACATTCGTCCCGTCCAGTCAAAATGAGCCGATGCCAAACACAATGCCGTCCAAAAAACCCAAGGTGCCCATTCTATCACCACGCCATGTCGCATATTCCATGCTATCACTGCACAAAATAATGCACCTAGCATATCTGTTATTTTACCACCGTATCGAAGTGCGAACAACATTATCTACCACCTATCAAAAAACGATTTTTCTGCATTTCCAGATCCATATTGAGAGATGCCATATCTCCCTTGGCGATTTTCTGACGCAAGGCTTCATCATCAATAAAGAATGGTTGTACCTTGAGCACCTTTCGAGGACCGTTAGCAGCCGATAGCTCTCGCTCCATACGCAAAGTAACGATTCCCCGTAATGACTGCGATAGACCCTCCATTCCCGCCAACATCCCGATCTTGAGTAATGCCTGTTGGGCGTTGTCCGCATGGAGTGTGGATATGACCAACATCCCGCTGGCCGCCGCAAGGCAAGCCGCTCTTGCGGAAGTTTCTTCTCGAATTTCACCAATGAAAAATGTATCAGCACTGGACCGTAAGGTATCCATCAACACTCGTTGAATTTCTTTATCTTCTTCGATTTCTTCTTGGTAACATTGACCAGCGCCATGCGGACCTTGGAGATCATACTCCACAGGGTTCTCTGCCGTCCAAGTGAAACCGCCGATTCTCTCCAATCGATCAACAATCAGCGCACAAGCCGCTGTAGATTTACCAGCACCAGGACCACCGGCGAACAATAATAAACCGCCACGAAGATCCGGCTGTCGCATTTTTTGTACGATTGGCGCAGGGATTCCTAGTTGATCAAGTAATAATAAGACAGATGCTATACGCCGCAGTATCCATACAGGTCCGTTTGGCGTATCTCGACGTTGCACCCGTAATTTCATGTCTTGCCATGTCATGCGATAGCGAAACCCCAATTTCTGGTTCAGCAACGCTGCATATAGGCTTTGCAGTTCTTCCAGACAGGATTCCGGTACGATCTCCAGACGGAGATCACCGGAAAACCGTTTGAAACGTCCGACCACAGTTTCTACACCGGCAGAAGAAGGAGATTCTACTGCAAGATCAGAAAAGCATAGGTCGGATAATGACATTAGTAATTACTGATCATTGCCAAACACAAAGATGATGGAATTTGCGCCGCCGTTACATGCTTGAGCAGCTTGCGCACCAGTTGGTGCCCCGTTCATGTTGTTGCTGCTCTGAACCTGCGTACCATTGACTTCCGTATAAACGTCAGACACCTCTGACACAATCTTGGTACACTCATGGGAACCAAGGTTAACACCACTTACTTCCACCTGATACTCGTAGCTAGGCAATCCAGCACTGGCTGATGCCAAGGCAAAAGTTCCGCCAATAGGAGTGCTACCTTGCAGACCTTTGGGGATGATGCTGTCTTCCTGACTGGAAATACCAGAATAATTTCCCTGTACGCCGAACGTCTGCTGGGCATTGCCCTGGATGGTGGTGATATCGCCAACCAACGCGCCAGCTCCGCCGCTATGGACGAGGCCCAAACCAAAATAAATACCAGCAGCCAGAAAAACAACGAAAACGATGACTGCAAACATCAATGCAATAGGGTTCATTGCCGATTACTCCTTCTTGGATAAAAAATCTGTAATAGTATAAACCAATTACAACTTGAAATATACCCCTTACCCTCCGTGTGCCGCAGTCATGACGTTTTGCATCTGCGACATGCCGATCACGGCAATCAAAAACACACCGTTGACGGCTACCGTCATTGTCATCGCTCCCATACGAACCAAGCTACTTACCTGTCGGTCAGTCTCTTGTATCCATTCATTTCCCAAGTTTTCTAACAATTTGGGGAAATCAAGCGAACCAGAAAATGCGGAAATATCATCAGCAAGAATCCGATCAGGAAACCCATAGCCACCCTCAATGAGAGCCTGACCCAGTTCCTTACCATTCTTCATACGTTGACGTGCGTCAAGCAATCTCGTTTTTAGCCATGCGTTTGCATATTCTGCTTGAATTTCCAATGCTTCCACTTGTGGAATTCCAGCGGCAGTAAGTCTTGAAAATCCTAGCATCCATTGCGCCCCTTGTAATTTGCGATACACGCTCCATGGCGGGATATTTTCGACAAAAGAGCGACTTGATCCAGACCATCTTGGCAAAGAAATAAAAGAGATTGTGGCAAAAATTATAAGCAGTACAATTCCGATATAAGTAAAAGGGCTTGCTGCAATTGCCGCCATAGGTAACATAAGTTTTGCCGTAACTGGCCAGGAAGATGTTGGTGCCAACTGTTCCATTGGTGGTATCATTTTCACACCAATAGTATAAATCAGGTACAGCAATAAAAATCCCATAACAACAGGTTCTAGGGATTCCATTACAATACGACCTATAATCCTAGAAACAATTCCTTGCCCTTCCAGCACGGATCGTAATGATTGCGGCAACATTCCAGAAGATTCCCCTGCACGAATTACCGCAAGTTCAGAAGCAGGTGCCCAACCACGCAATGCTTGTGCCAAAGATTCCCCGTTGGCAATGCGATCTCCCAATTCATTCAATGCAACCCGATCAGGATCAAAGGCAGCAAATATTCCGCCTGCACCACCGCGCAAATCAATCTGTCTACGCAACCTTCGAATGGCGTCACGTAACGGAGTACCATTTTCCACATAAACGGCCAGCCTTCGATAAAAAGCCCCCCGTTTTTTCGTGCCCCAGCTTTTATGAGCAACCGCTATAAGAAAGTCTTCCAACCATTGACTTCCGATCACAGATCATCCTCCCCAATAGCGCGCAGATTTTCCGGCCGAGGCGGGATGGGGCCGAGCATTTCGACATAATCCCGGGGATCCACAATGCCAGCCAGCACCTTGAGAATGCCATGGGCTTCCATGGAAAGTTCAGCGTCCGGACGGGCCATGTAAAGTTTTCTGGCAATCATTGGCCCTTTTTGAACCATATCAGAAAGTAACTCATCATCAGTAGCGATTACCTGAGCGACCACAGTACGACCCTTCAGTCCAGAACCGCTACAATGAGGACAGTTAGGATCGGTTCCGCGAAAACGTACACCAGAAATATCGTCGCTCCACGTTTTCAGATTGTTCCAATCCTCTGGGTCAAGATCACTGGGAATATCAGTGGAAGAAATGGAACAAACAGGACAGAGCACCTTTACAAGACGCTGAGCGATAAGAGAGGATAACATTTTCGGGTCTAACAAATAAAAACCATCGATACCCATAGCAACTAAGCGTTGCACAATCATAAACGGATCGGAAACGTGCAAAGTAGTCCAGACCTGATGTCCGGTAATCGCCGCGTTGACTGCCTCTTTTGCAGTCTCTAGGCCACGAATTTCCCCCAACATGATAATGTCTGGGTCTTGTCGCAGCGAAGTTTTCAACTTTCCAGAAAATGCCCGATTTTTTTCTTCATCTGTATTAGCATTAGCAATTCGGTATTGCCATACATAATCGCTAGGGAATTCGTATTCCACGGGGTCTTCGATAGTGATAATTCTAATGCCATGCCGTGTAACCAAGATAGTCTGAATCATATTTGCCAGAGTAGTGGACTTACCAGATCCCGTAGGTCCGGTAAAAGGATTAATTCCCATGGTCATACGCGACAAACGATTCAATGTACGCATTTGTCTAGGAGAATATCCTAAGCTAGAAATAAGCGTTTCATGATTTTGGGAAGTATTCATTTTGTATAGCAGACGCGCCGCGACATTCATGCCACTCATCAGAGGCGCTTTTGCCAAACGAATTCCAGATAAGCCCAGGTCGCCTCCTGCTTCATCCCGCAAAAAAGCTGGACTACTGATTACCGCATGTTGATCTTCCGTCTCACGAAAAGAAGCATCTGTAACTGATGACATTCCCTGAAACATGGCACGGATCATTTGCTCCCCTTCATTTTGAGGGAACTCTTGCCTGTCTTCGATAGTGCCTTTCACCCGGAACTGTACACGCAGATATCCTTTGTTACCCTCTTTCTCTCGCAACGTCAGATGAATGTCACTGGCTTTTTCCGCAACTGCAGCGGAAATGAGACGACGTACTTGGCGAACCGCTGATAAATTGGCAGAATCACTGCCGGATGTCACTGTTTGAATTTGTGAAAGAGTGGTCATGTCACAAGATTCCAAACGCACAGGAACCCCTTGACGAATCGCTTCCGCTTTCCATGACTGAATACTCATATGGCTTTGTCGCCCTGCCAACACATACAACACTCGTCCATCCAAGATGGCGAATTCACGCACGTCCTGTGGCAATGGCGGCAAATTTACAGATTCTTCATTAATTTCCGCAGACTGATTTTGTAGAGCTTGCGTAAGTTGTTCGCGAGACAAATAACCTTTGGCCAACAGAATTTCTCCAAGTGGTTTCCCCGGCATTTCCATCTGTAATTTCAAGGCAATCTCCAGTTGCATCGGTGTAATGATTCCACGATCAACAAGAATTTCTCCTAATGGACGCGACTTCTGATCTGATTCTTGCGAAATTTTGTCGGCATCATTTCGAGAAAGCCCAAAACGGCTCAATACATTAGCCATATTAATTTCCTCCTTGTGCAGGGAAAGCACTCATAGGAGTAGCCTCATGTGACATGGGCAGCGGAGAAATCATCGGTGTGGCTGCTGGTGTCATTACCGATGGTTGCTGATCTTCAACGCTTTCTCCATGAGAAGAAGTGGAAACAAAAGCTAAGGGAACAACCTTTCCGTCATGGCTTGCAATCACTCCTTGGTTATCAATTTTCACAATCGTCCAACCATTTCCTAAAGATCCACCTGCATTAGCATTCATGACCGTGCCATTAGGCAAGGCGATGGTTGCGGTATAATGCCCTGCCATGCCGGAAAGCGAAATGACGCGCGGAAAACGATTTTTACCATTATTTTTTGTAACAAAAGATGGAATCAATCCATCGTTTTGGCCAATGCCAACGCTTGGACCAATGGTTGTTTGAGGGAAAGATGCAGGACGATTATCTGTTGTTTTCCCTTCCTTGGTTTTTTTAATTTCCGCTTGAAGGCGAGCAATCTCCAATTCTGCTTTGAGCAAAGCCACTTTTCCTTGCGCACGTGTCAAATCACCGACTGTGTTTACCCCTAACGGTGAATTCATGGCATAAGCAGATGATTGCGAAAAAATACAACCAAAAAAGAGTACGGCAATCCATTTTTGTTTAATCATTCGATTTCTCCAGAAGCGTAGAATGCTGGTTAATTCGGGCTGGAATCTTAACGGGCATTGGTGCAGAATCGGAACGTACATACAAATCTCCGATAATTTTTACAGACCCGCCATTCTTGCCAGATTGCGTATTCAGTTGTGTTAAACGCAATCCTGGCACTCTATCCCATAGAATACCAGAAGCCAACAACGTGGGGCCATTGCCTTGAATGGTAACAGACAATCTTTGCCATGGTCGTCCAATGGTTTTTGGCATAGTAACCGCCTTTTCTCCCGGCAATTGCTTATGTTCCTGCATACCCGCCGCGTGGGAAACCAGAACTTTCACTCCAATGCTTTGTCCTTCTCCATACAGCAGCGCCTTGGCAGAGGCGAATGAAAGTAAAATCCCATCATGATCGTTCCGCATTCTTTCTGTTACACCTATCGGTCCATCAATCTCATTCCCATGATTAATAAGCTGTCCTGTTGGATGTTGCAGCGCGGTTGCTCCATCCCCTCGTAACCATTTTGCCCGTAACGTTAAAATTGCATTTTGTGGCGATATCGGAGTAACCGCGCAAGATAAACCAGCTAATGGCCACCCGAAACTGGATAACGGAATTTTCTCCATTGCATTATCGCATGCGTTCAAAAAATTTTCAGGACTTGGCTCTTTGAGCCATGGCAAATTCGCTGCAGCTTCCCGTTGCCTCATGGCTTGCAATACTGCCAAGCGCTGTCGCTCTTGTGCAATGCGCTGTTCCCGCAGTATTTTTTCATGATTTTCCCAGATAATTCCCCCAGCAATCGACCCAGCCAAGAGCGTTCCACCGGCAACCAAAGGAACAACCCATGGCTTTTTCCTGATGTCCCGAATCGTCCATGTGGTTTTTGACTTTTTAACCAGTTCCGCAATCTTATCGATACCACCATCAACAAAAACGGTCCATTCACCATAGGATGCATGCTCTTCTCGGATACGAGCTACCGTATCTTGATCACCAATTACATCTCCATCAGGCAAAATTTCATAATTGTCGCGTACTGCAATGTACCAATACTGACCATTCCCCAAATCGAAAAGTCCTAACCATGGTTCCTGCAGAACTTCTGCAATGCTGGCAGCCAAGGAAACCGTGTTTCTCGAAAGAATGGGCCTTCCTTTGTCATTCAAGATGGGCGAACAAAATCCAGATTGATAAGTCCGATTTTGGGTTCGGCGAACAACAACCCACCAGTCTTTTTTCCGAGCGCCTGCCAACAACGAAGTTCGAGACGGCTTGCGGTCTTCATGCCGCCAATACATACCAGCTACAAAGCGGCGTTTTTCTCCAGGAATATCGAGAATGGCAGTCATCTCACAAAATCCTAGCAGTAATCACAATAGCAACCATTGTTTTGCTGGTCGTAGCGTCTGCACCTCCACCTAGTAAGGGGAAGTCAGGACTTCCTATCCCATTTCGTGTCGTGTTTCCACTGGCCTGCGAATACCCTGTCAACAACAATGTTTGACCTGGTTTCAGCTTTGCTAATTGCTGAAAGGTTGAACTGTCTACAGTTGGAGCCTGTATGCTGCCGCCTGAATCACTGATAGTTGTAATACCAACCAGATTACTGATAGTCATATTCATACCTAGATAAATATAGCCATCATCAATCCGTGGTAAAAAGAGTGCGGTGAATCCAGTTGTAACCGTACCAGGAACCAACCCTGTAGTGCTTCCCACATTAGCGGTATTCGTGGAGCTGCTCTCTGCAAGATATGTAGTTTGTTGTGCCACCTGAATAGGCGCAGGCTGGCCGTTCTGCGTGATTGCACTACGCGAAAATACTTGAGTGACATGACCTAGTGTCGCGAGTGCCTGCACAGCAACAGAACTACCGCTCCATTGTCCTGCAGCACCAGTAGCCGAACTCAAGATATTGGCACCTATGGACATCGGAGACGTACTTCCTGTTACAGAGGGTGGAGCTACACCTTGCAAAGACACACCGTATTGTTTCGCCAAATTATTAAAAGCACCAGTTAAATTTAATCCGTAATTTTGTTCGTTATTCACCTGCACGTTGTAGACATGCACAGTGATGGCCACCTGGCGGGAAAGCTCCCTGGTCAACTGACGTACCCAATCTCGGACCTGCCCTATCTCCGGAGGCGTTCCTGTCACCGTGATAGTGCCCATGCTCGCGTCAGCCGTAACTTGCGCCCCGGGACCGGCCACGGTCTCCGCTGTCTTTTGGAGACCTTTCCAAACATCGGTTGTAGACGTGTTGGCAATATCTGTTGATCCTGTAGATTCATTACTACTACTAGTTCCGCCAGTTGAGCCAGTTGAACTGGAGCTTAATGAAGTACCGCCGACAGTACTACTGCTTCCAGAGGAATTACCATTCGCACCAGTGGATGCTTCAATGGTTCCACTGGCATTCGTGGACCAATTCAAGGCAGGAATAGAAAATGTTTTTGTTTCTGTACGAAAAATATAAATTGCACCATCACGATAATTCCACCAAAAACCATCTTTTGCGGTTACATAATCCAACAATCCCGAAAGGCTACCATGCCAATCCAATGGAATTTCATGGTTCGCATAGGAGGATTCGCTCCGCTGATTGGATAATGGGTTGAAAATTGAATTAGTTTGACTTGGCAGTGGCGGTAGTGTTCCAGTGGAAATAGAAGATGACTTTTCAAAAAGATTATCTACGCGAACCGGAATGCCACTAATTTCAGAAATCTTTGCAGCAATCTCACGAATAGTCATTGGTTGAGTAGAAATCAAAGTAATATGGCGAGAAAGTACAGGAGACAATGATTTGGAAATGGCTACAGACGTACCCATCAGATACGGCGTATCCACGGTCTGCACAATTTGTGGAGATTTTGGCAGATGATAATTGGCGATAGTTTGTTCTGTACGCTCCCGCATCTGATGCGCTTGATGAAATGTAGCGCATCCAGTCAGCAGCAAGGGAGTGCCAACCAAAGCAAACCGTACCGCCGCCGAGACGGAGATACGCTTTACAAATCCTTTTACCACAGCATTCTTTCCCGTAGTTTTCAC
>JABEBX010023220.1_pt1 | contig 10893 bp, 12 predicted proteins | sample 7245971 | NCBI WGS metagenome assembly JABEBX01 (sample SAMN14506365, study PRJNA622280) | hot springs metagenome | biome: hot spring [ENVO:00000051]|acidic hot spring [ENVO:00002120]; feature: spring [ENVO:00000027]|sediment [ENVO:00002007]; material: sediment environment [ENVO:01001048]...
AACTCATTCAATTCATTGGCTTTGTAGATTTCCTGGAGATGGTGGTTGATGGTTTGAACGCCGATCCCAAACAGCTCGGCCATCTTCTTCTGGCTCAGCCAGAGGGTCTCGCCCTCGAAGGTCACCTCGACCCGAATGGCGCCGCCGGGTGTCGAGTAGAGAAGAATCTCGTGATTTGCGGGGTCCATCGTTCTCCTTCTACGCAGCGCACGCGCTATACGAGCAGCCAGCGGACGGTCGGCTGGTGGAAATGCACTTTACCTTGCCGGCGAACTCCCGCTCTGGCGCCCTGAGCGCGAGCAGGCTGTCGCCGAAGATCAGCCGGTTGTCGAAGATGCCGTTCTCCGTCACGCGCCGCCTGGCGTGGTGGCCCTTGCCCTTGGGCTCGGGCGGGTCTTCGAGGAGTATGCGCGGCTCCAGCCTCGGCCTGTTCTCCTTGCCAATCCACGTCCATTCCAGTTTCTGCCTTTTATCTGCCATTGCCATTTTGTTCCACGGGCGCAGATGGCTGCTGCGTGTGCAGGTACTGCCAGCCGAGCGTTACCGCGCAGGCGGCGAGCACCTTGGCGGCTTTCTCGATAGCGCTTTTCGTCAGGTTGGAAAAGTCAATCGAGCAGTGCTCCGGGAACGGCTCCCCATCGGCAATGACGGAAAGCGATTGCGCCGAGCATTCCGCGTTGGTAACAGCCATGACGCCGGCCGAGTTGCGCTTGAGCACGTCGGTGTAATGCCGCCACGAGGCCTGCGGCTGAATTTTGTCTCCGTCGTAAACGGAAAGTTGGCTCTCATCCTTGGGCGTGGGCCGGAATGCCTGTGTCGTCGGTCGTCCGTTCTGGATGAAGTTGGATGATGAAGAAGCGGACATGCCTTCGGCATGGATGATGCCGCAAAGACTTACACGCCTTCGGCGTGGATGATATCAAGTACACTTCTCCGTTCCATGCTGGGGGCATAACGTTGTACTGGGTGGGGGGATAACATTGTAACGAGTGGGGGGAGATGATTGTAATCGGCAACTTTCCCAAAAACAATCTGACGTGCGCCCAGAGCGGCAAAACAAGCGTATGATTAATTATGGGCTACGATGTGGCTCATAATCCCGGAAGGATCCTACTATGCCTGCAAATACTGTTGTTCGTGCCCGCATTGACTCGCACGTCAAAGAAGAGGCCTCGGCCGTGCTGGCGGCCATGGGATTGACAGTCTCCGACGCCTTTCGCCTACTTCTCACACGCATTGCACGCGAAAAAATGCTCCCCTTCGAGCCGCTAACGCCAAACGAAACCACCATCGCGGCCATGCGCGAGGCCCGTGCCGGAAAGCTCAAGAGCTTTGATAGCGTCGAAGCACTCATGGCGGACCTGCATGCGGAAGATTGAGCCCACAACGCAGTTCAGGCGAGACTACAAGAGGGAGGCCAAAGGCCAGTACCGCGCAATGCTTGATGCGGAGATGACGTCCGTCGTGCAAGCCTTGGCCAGCGATCAACCGCTTGAACCACGTTATCGAGACCACGCATTGACCGGCGATTGGAAAGATCATCGCGACTGCCACATCAAGCCCGACTTGGTATTGATCTACCGGAAGCCAGAGGACGAAGTGTTGCAGCTTGTGCGCCTTGGTTCGCACAGCGAACTCGGGCTATAACTGAGTTGCCCGGATCCCTTCACGAAATCGCGGGAGACACAATCTTCGGCGGTCCCGGCTTACAACCCCAACCAGTTAATGTTGAAGTACTCTTGTTTATGATTCTCGTTCCAAGAATCTATTCCCGACAGACTCGAAGTGGAAATGGATACTGCGAGTATGTTTTGCTACTTCGAAGCTGACGTCAGCAACGAGTCTACCGCCTCGCGTTTTGCATCGTCGTCCAAGTGAGCGTACCGTGCTGTAATCGCCAACGTCTTGTGGCCGGCCAGTTCCTTGATAGCCACAAGATTTACTTTCCGCATGGCAAGGCGTGAGCAGAAGGTATGCCGATTATCGTGCCAACGGTAATCAAATAGCTTCGCCTTTGCTCGTACATCGTCCCACCAGATGCGAGGTTGTGTTGGGAAAACAACCCCTTTCATCTCAATCTTGGAAACCAATGCCTTTCTGGCCTCAAATGCCGAAAGAACAGAAGCGTTCATCGGGATAACCCTTCCCTTCCCATTCTTTGTTTTCTTGAGAGTGATCTCTTTCCTCTGAAAATCCACCTGGTCCCAGAGAAGTTGCTTTCCGAATTGCTCCGAAAGGCGCATGCCGGTGCCGAGAGAAACTTCCAACTCGCAAATCTTCTCTGGGTAATACTTCTCAATCAAGTTACGCAGGGTCTTTTCTTCCTCATCGCGCAGAAAGCGGATAACCCCGTTCCCTTCTTTCCTCTGACGCACCAGCCGAACAGGATTACCCTGAACTTTCCCGTTGCGAATGGCCTCCCGGTACGCAAGGCTCATCGCTGAACGATAGCGGTTTGCAGTCGATCCAGTTTTCGTATTTTGACTCAGCCAACGGTCAATTTCTTCTGGTCTGATTGACTCGGCAGAGCGTTCACCGAATGTTGCCGTCAGTTTGCTCAGCCTTTGCTTGATATTTCGAGAGTCCTCGTGATGCGCTTGTGTGAACTCGTCAGTGATGTAATCAGCAATTTCACTGAACTTAATTGGAGCCGTGCGGAGGTTCTCCGGCATCTTTACGCCGACGCGGCGCTCATTGCGCCGCTTGTTTAGGAACGCGAGCGCATCGCTCTTACGTCCAATCTTTTCTCGATGGAGCTTGCCGTCCCCATCTCGGTAGCGAATCCACCAGACCCCACTCCCTGGATCACGCTCCCAAAGCCCTCTTGTCGTCGGTTCCTTCTTCCTTCCCTCTTTCTCCCTTGGCGCCATCGCAGTCTCCTGTCACACCCCACAAGAACAAAGTATCACCAGAAGTATCACCACGCCTTAATCGAAGGGATTCCAGAAGCGAATGCAACTACGTAAACCGTTGATTCTATGGTGCCCGGAGGGGGACTTGAACCCCCACGGCCGGTTAGGGCCTGCGGATTTTAAGTCCGCTGTGTCTGCCGATTTCACCATCCGGGCTATTCATCTAACTTGTTGATTTTACGATATATGATCGGTTTTGCTCGTTTGGCGCATAAGCTGTCGACTTGAAACTGTGCAAAAAGATGTGAAGATGTTCTGGGTTTGTACAGGCTCTTTTCATCTCCCAACAAGACGCTTTGACCAGCTCTCGGGCCAATATCCCCTCACCAAGTTCTGAGAGCGCGCTGTGAGACATTCTAATACCCATCGCAATCTCAGCCCCACTTCCAGAATGGCCGTGGCTCTGCGCTGCGCCGGTTGCTGTGTGTTGAGGCGCCATGTTCCGCCTGACCTCGTTTGGCTTGCCCAAACGCCGCACGTCAAACCTACCAGGCTGCTGAAGAGATCTCCTCCTCCCACGCTCAAGCCTTGCGCGGCCCCTATGCTACCCGCTTGCGGCCCAAGCTTCTGCGTTGCTGCCGGCTCCTGCTGAATCGCGACCGGGCGCGACTCCGTATAGGACGTCCTGGTTCGCTTCCGCATGTGCCGAGTTTTACCCTAGTCTCCGATCACCACAAGATGGGGTTCGTTGAGCACTCCCCTCTATCTCGCACCAGTGGCGAAGGGTCACTCTTCAGATCGACTGACGCCTTGCACTCACTCGATCAGCCGATAGCAAACAAGAAATGAGTGCTTCACCGTTGCGGCGATGTTTTTATCCTTGGCTCGTTCGGCGAAGTCTGTTCCCGCTGTAGAGTGCCGCGATAAGCGGGCAGGAAACATCTCCCTTCCGCGTGTGGCAAGCATGCACAAGGCCGGACAGCACGGTTTCCATGCGCTTGAGATCCGCCAGCTTCTCCCGCACGTCTTTCAGTTTCTGTTCGGCAAGGTGACTTGCTTCGTCACAGTGGGCGCCATCCTCTAACCGCAACAACTCAGCGATTTCATCCAAGCTAAAGCCAAGGCGCTGAGCGGACCTCACAAACGACACCCGCGCCACGTCCGCCTCGCCGTATCGGCGAATGCCACCATAGGGCTTGTTCGGCTCCGGTAGCAGACCTTTGCGCTGATAAAAACGGATGGTTTCCACGTGGACGCCAGAGGACTTGGCGAAACCACCAATGGTCAGATTGCTGAGATGATTTTCCATACCCGTTGACTCCGTACCTGACTACGGAAGTAAGGTTAACTCATCAGGAAGGGCGGTTGAAAGAACAAGGTGATGTCGAGGTCACATGGACGCGGCGCTCTCTGGGCAGGAGGATTGGCGGCAATCCTGGCCTCGACCTGCTGTTTGGGGCCGCTGGTTTTGGTCGCTTTGGGCGTCAGCGGCGCCTGGATTGGTAACCTGACGAAGTTGGAGCCGTACCGTCCAATCTTCATCGGCGCTGCCCTGGCTGCACTGTTCTTTGCCTGGCGGCGCATCTTCCGCCCGGCGCATGCCTGCAGGCCGGGTGAGATATGCGCGATCCCTCAGGTGCAAACCTCCTACAGGGTCATCTTCTGGGTGGTTGCCGCGCTGATTCTGATTGCGCTCGTCTTTCCGTACGTCTTACCGCTTTTCTACTGAGAAGGAGACACACCGCGATGAAAAAGCTCGTCACCCTTATCTCCCTGACCACGATGCTCAGCGCACCTGCGTGGGCCGCTACCAAAACGGTTGTGTTGGCGGTGTCAGGCATGACCTGCGCCGCTTGCCCGATCACTGTAAAGAAGGCGCTGAATCATGTTACCGGCGTCGAAAAGGTTGAAATACGCTTCGAGAAACGAGAGGCGGTTGTCACCTTCGACGATGCCAAAACCAATCCAGAAGCTCTAACCAGGGCCACCAAGGACGCAGGGTATCCCTCTACGATCAAGCAATAAGGAGTTCGAAATGACTGACAGTATCACATTGCGCATTGCGGGGATGACCTGCCCATCCTGCGCCGTCCATATCGAGAAGGCGTTGCAACAGGTTCCCGGCGTTCGCACAGCCGCGGTTTCCTATCCGAAGGGAAGCGCCGAGATCACAGCTGACGCAAGTCTGAGCCATGCAACCCTTAGCCTTACTGTCACAAAGCTCGGGTATAGCGTGTTGTCCGCCGACACCGCCGGCACCGCCGAGAGCGCCACAGGTCTGCCGGAAAAGTCAGGGGGAGAGCTGGGGGACAAACTCTCAGAGGAACGGCACGCCTTGCACGTTGCCGTTATCGGCAGTGGAGGGGCGGCGATGGCGGCAGCCTTGAAGGCCGTCGAGCGCGGCGCGCGCGTTACCCTCATTGAGCGTGGAACGATTGGCGGCACCTGCGTCAATATTGGCTGCGTGCCCTCCAAGATCATGATCCGCGCCGCTCATATCGCCCATCAGCGCCGGAGGAGTCCGTTTGACGGTGGTATCTCTGCAACAGAGCCCAAGGTTCAGCGGGGGTGGTTGCTTGCCCAGCAGCAGGCGCGAGTGGACGAACTCCGGCATGCGAAATATGAAAACATTCTGGAAAATAATCCAACCATCACCGTATTGCGTGGAGACGCTCGCTTCAAGGATGGGCACAGCCTCATCGTGCATCTGAACGATGGCGGCACGAGGGAGGTGCTCTTCGACCGTTGCCTGATCGCCACGGGCGCGAGTGCCGCCGTTCCACCCATTCCCGGCCTGAAAGACACGCCATACTGGACCTCTACTGAGGCGTTGGTCAGCGACGCCATTCCTGAGCGTCTGGCCGTGGTGGGCTCGTCAGTGGTGGCGGTGGAGCTGGCGCAGGCCTTTGCGCGGTTAGGCAGCAAGGTGAGCATCCTGGCGCGCCATACGCTGTTGTTCCGGGATGATCCCGCTGTCGGCGAGGCTGTTACAGCCGCGTTTCAGAACGAAGGAATCGAAGTTCTGAACCATACCCAGGCCAGTCGAATCGCCCATGTGGATGGTGAGTTCGTGCTGACCATCGGCGAGAGCGAAGTGCGTGCCGACAAGCTGCTGATTGCCATCGGCAGGACGCCCAATACGCGCGATCTCGGACTGGAAGCCGTGGGCGTCCATCACAATGCACAAGGCGCCATTATCGTGGACCAAACGATGCGCACCAGCGCGCCCCACATCTATGCCGCGGGCGACTGCACCGATAAGCCGCAATTTGTGTATGTCGCGGCGGCATCCGGCACTCGAGCCGCAATCAATATGACCGGGGGCGAGGCCAGGCTTGATCTGGCCACGATGCCCGCAGTGGTCTTCACAGATCCGCAGGTTGCTACCGTCGGCCTCACGGAGGCGGAGGCTCATCACCACGGAATCGAGACGGATAGCCGCACTCTCACGCTGGACAATGTGCCGCGTGCGCTCGCCAACTTCGAGACGGGAGGCTTTATCAAGCTAGTTGCGGAGGCCGGCACCGGGCGCTTGATCGGGGCGCAAGTTGTGGCCTCCGCGGCGGGAGAACTGATCCAGACTGCGGCTCTTGCCATTCGCGCACGGATGACGGTGGCGGATTTGGCTGACCAATTGTTCCCGTATTTGACGATGGTCGAGGGCCTGAAACTAGCCGCTCAAACGTTCGTGAAGGATGTCAAGCAACTGTCCTGCTGCGCTGGATGATGGCTACGGCTGGAACGGGGAAAACGGCTAGAGTAATTTTCCTGTAGGTGGCTTGCGACACCTCGGCGTGCAGTGGCTTTTTCTCTAATGAAAACGCCACTGCACGCCCGTTCCGGGGTACCCATCAACCGGAAAATTGCTCTACCTCTACGACCTCTGGGAGGTAGCCGCTGCGCGCAAAGAAGTGAGAGGACTGTATCCCGGAGCGCATGCAGGTAAGACGAGAGTGGGCACAGAACTGCTCGGGCTCGAAGGAAGGGAAGTCCGCGCTAACGCCCTCCGCCAGTCGTCCTGTTCGGGAGCGTCCATCGTTCATCCATATGGGAGATGATGGGGATGTCACTCTTTCCGGTTGTAGATGGAACTACCCGGCGCCTTTCGGCGTACCTGCTTCAAGCCACACGGCACACGGGTCCAAGCAACGATGCCCATCTTCGAGATATTCAAGCAGACCATCTCCTCCTTGTGGGATACCAAACTCCGCAGCTTCCTTACCATGTTCGGCATTATCTGGGGAATCAGCTCCGTCATTTTGCTGGTAGGCCTTGGAATTGGTTTTGGCATTGACCAGCATAAGCAGCTCAGATCCATCGGGACCGATATCGCAATCTGTTTCGGGGGAAAGACCGCCATGCCCTATCAGGGATACGCGGCCGGGCGCGATGTTCCCCTGACCGTGGACGACGCCATCGCCATTCGCGACGGCGCACCGCTGGTCAAGCATGTCTCGCCTGAACTGCAGCGCACCGTCAGCGAAGTAAGCCGCTGGAATGGAGCCAGCCGAGCTGTCCGCGGCGTATGGCCCGAGTACCAGAACTTTCGTTCGCTGCACATCGAGCGAGGACGGCTCATGAACACCGAGGATGAGAACAGTGGCGTTCGCGTCGTCGCGACATCCTCGGCCAGTTCCTGCTCGAGAGCCTGGTTCTAACCTTTCTTGCCGGCCTGGTCGGAGCGATCGTGTCCATTGTGACGACGTATCTTATCCCCCCCATGCCTCTTTACTCCGCCCTCTATCAAACCGCAAACCATGACGGCGACATCATCCTGCACCCCTCGATGGGGATCATGCTGGCGTCATTCGTTCTTCTTGCGCTCGTCGGAGTCGTATCCGGCCTCTTGCCGGCAATTCGCGCGGCGAAGATGGATTCCGTCGTTGCCCTTCGCCACGAATAGGTTCTGCACGAACGGATCCTGCGCGAACGGCGAGAGGCTTCGCGTGGCGGAATGAAGTCTTGCGGCGGATAGGGTATCGCTGTCGCCGGGTGTCTTTTACCACTTACGCTGAAAATGCTCTAGCGTCCCTCATAGACCTGGCGATAGAGTTCGCGGTTCCTTAGGATGGCCTCGACATAATCCCGTGTCTCCGTATAGGGAATGGACTCCACCCACTCGGCAATCCCTTCGCCGTTGTACGCCGATATCCATCGGTTGACCGGCGTATCGCCCGCGTTGTAGGCGGCCAAGGCGTAGTCGATCTGCCCGCTGTAGCGGTCGATCGATTTGCGGAGATCCTGCGTTCCCAACTCCAGGTTGATGGAAGGAACCAAAAGCTCGCTCGCGTTGAAGCTGCGTTGGCCATTGCTTCGGGCCAGCGACCTGCCCACGGACGGGAGTAACTGCATCAGACCGCATGCATTCGCCGGGCTCACGGCGCCCGGGTTGAACTCCGATTCCTGCCGGATGAGTGCGGCAACAAGATAAGGGTCGAGTCCATTGGCCCGCGCATCCTGCTCCAGCGTCTGCCAGTAGGGTCGCGGCAACAGCAGTTCCCAGTACACTCTGGGAGCATCTTGCACCGGCAGAGAAAAGAAAGGAATCCCGCTGCGCTTCATGGTATGCAACGCTCGATGGGTCTCGCCAAAGCTCTGGTAGATCTCCGCCTCGGCCAGCGCTCCCCACTCGCTCGACGTATCGCTCAACTTTATCTCTGGCCCTATGTACTCATTTAACGAGGCATTCGCAAGTAGTCTGGCCTTGATGAGGTGCGGGTCGTTCTCCGGCAGCACATCCGTAAGTTCCGGGTTGCTAAATGCAGGAACATAGGCCAGCGTTGGCGATGGAGGCACATTCTTCGGATCTCCGATCGCTGCGATTCGCTCTCGCGCCGGGATCGCATAGTAGCTGTTTACAAAACTCTGATTGAGCTTGTTGTAATAGTTCAACGCCTGACCGACGTTGTGATCGACATCCTCATACAGGCGCCCTCGCCAATAGAGGGCGCCCGGCACCTGTTCACCCGCTGGATAGTCTCGAATCTGCTCATCCATCAGTTGAGCGGCTTCCGCATACCTATGCAGCCGATAGCTCAGCCATGCGGCGCGCCAATGCGCTCTTGGGGCGTAGATGCTGTTCGGGAAGTCCTTGACAAGCTCCCGATACGCTTCAGCAGCGTTCGCATCGTCCAGTTGAATCAGATACATGTTACCGGTCGAGTACAACGCCTCCTCCAGCCACCGGCTGTGCGGGTACTCCGCCATGAGCTGGTGTAGAAGGGAGTTGTGCTGGTCCAGGTCACCTGCGTTCCGGGCCAACTCCGACTCCAGGTAAAGCTTGAGCGCAGCGCTGTCGTCTCCTGTCACAGGCAGACGCTCCACATCCTCACGCGACAGCAGATTGAGGCGCAGATCGCACAGCGCCACGTATATCTCCAGCGCATCCCGATCCCCCTGGCTCAGATTGTCGCCACTGTTCTCCAAGGCGCGATATTCATCCCTCGCCAGCCTGTACTGCTTTGCATTGAACAGAGCATCCGCATGCCGTTTGCGATCCGCCGCGGACAGAGGGTTGTTCATCGCCGCCAGTTGGATCTTCGCTTTCGTCGCCTGGGGGCTCAGCGGATCGCCAAGGTAGATACCTCGGTAAAGAGCGGCGGCCTTCTCAGGGTTGCCGTCGGCCTGATAGGCATGCGCCAGCGCAAAGCGAAACTCCACGTGATTGCCGATCGCACTTCCAATCCATGGTTGCAGTACCTCAAGGGACTCCTTTGCATCTCCGCATGCAAGGTAGGCAGTTGCAAGCAGAATCGGCGCGGAGTCGTCAAACAGGCTTCCCGGATGAAGCTGTGCGAAGTGGCTCAGCAACGGAATAGCGTCCTGAGGATGGTTGCCCTCAACCGCCGCCTGTGCCTCCAGATAGTCGGCATAGTCATCCAGCGCCGTTCCATGATTGCTGGCTTGCCGAAACTCCCGCTCCGCGTCGCCGTATCGGTCGTCGAGCATGTAGGCGTGCCCCAGGGCCAACTCGGCAGAGGCTGCCGCCTCGCCACGGTGGGATGCCGCATACGCGAGCACTCCAGCGTATGCGGCCGGCGTCCGATAGGTTAGCAACTGCTGCGCCATGGGCTGCAACTCCGACGATGCGATGAAAGCGCGCCTCAGCCGACGGCTCTCTGCCGTCTCCCGCGGCAAGTGTCTCCGATACCGAGCCTCACGTTCGCGGGCTCTTCGCCTCTTGAGTTCCGCTGCCGTACCTCGACTGCCTCGCCGCAAGGAGACCTCGCGCGCAGGGGCTGGGTGATGCCTGGCGCTGGCGGTCTTGCGGTTGCGCACCCCTGACTCACGACTCACACGGCGCTTCGCGTGCCGGGCCGTGAGGGTACGATGAGTGCTTTGCTTGGATGCTCCTCGCTTGGCCGCGCGGCTCTTGGACAGCGGCTGGGCCGACTGCTGGGCCGGCTGCTGGGCTGCCACGACCTGCCCGGCCGTCGCTCCGGTCATCGCAACAAGCAGCGCCCAGCCAAATGCGAAACCAAATAACCATCGCGAGCCCAACATCTTCATCCAGCAATCCACCTGGATTAACTGTAAAACGATCTTGCCGGACCTGTTTGCACATCGGCTGCAAAGCGCGAACCATCCAAGATAACTGTGGTCTCATGAAGAGAGCCGCAGCCTTGTGAAGAAAGCAGAAGACCCTACAGCATTCTCCCTGTAGTTGTAGCGTGGGGCTTCGATATTGATGGGCGCTTTCCCCAAGGAAAACGCTTGAGCGACTTCCCCGAGGGTGCAATGCCGCGTCTCGACGTCCATGGGTGTTTTCCCCCAATGAAAATGCCACTAAGCACCTTTCCGGGATACCATCAACAGGGGAGTCGCTCAATCCTGTAAACTAGTAGCACTTATGGCTGTCCAAACCTCTCTCATCGCTGGTGAACCTCTCGATCCGTTCGAGGCAGCGGTTCCTTCCGAGTTGCAGGTGGAGGCTCACCCGGACGTGGCGCTGGTGGAGCGCGCCAAGGCCGGAGACGCCGCCGCCTTTGAACAGCTCGTGCAGCAGTATGAGCGCCAGATCTTTCGCACCGCGCTGCATATC
>JABEBX010018395.1_pt1 | contig 10883 bp, 13 predicted proteins | sample 7245971 | NCBI WGS metagenome assembly JABEBX01 (sample SAMN14506365, study PRJNA622280) | hot springs metagenome | biome: hot spring [ENVO:00000051]|acidic hot spring [ENVO:00002120]; feature: spring [ENVO:00000027]|sediment [ENVO:00002007]; material: sediment environment [ENVO:01001048]...
CGGATAATTAGTTATCGCTAAGAAATTGTAGATTTTACTATTAATTTTAAATACCTTAGCAGTTACTATTATCAAAAGAAGAGTAAGTGGAATCATAACGCCATGATAATAATTAACAACATCAAGCGTAAAGTCACCAAGCCTGAACCATGTAACTCCTGGAAATACCGGGCTAATCAAAAGCATCAGTGCTATATAAATAATAGTAGCTTCAGCATTCTTTTTTAGGTCAGTTAAAAAATCCTTTATGCCTACACTCATTTTAGGTCACATTATGAAATTACATTACAGCTTAAGAATGTTAAGTATATTTTAAATACAATATAATCGTAATTAATCTACTTTCAAAATTAGAACTTTAAGAGCAGAAAGTATTATATAGGTTATCTAAATATACTAAGTAGATAAAATATAGGTGAATAAAAATGGTAGAAAGCGAAATAAAAAGATGGACATTAGATAATGCCCATAGTTCGGTAGAATTCGTCGTCAGGCATATGATGATTTCCAATGTGAGGGGAAGTTTTAAAGAATTCTCCGCAGATATAAAGATGGATCCCAACAACGTTGAATCAGCAGCTGTCACCTTTGTTGTTAAAGTAGACAGTGTGGATACAAATCAGAAAGACAGAGACGAAGACTTGAAATCATCGAAGTTCTTTGATGTCACAAAGTATCCAGATATAAAATTCACCGTTAAAAATGCTAAGAAGACAGGAAACAAAGTAGAGATAAGGGGAGATTTAACTATTAAGGATGTAACAAAGGAAATTCAAGTAGTTGGTGAGTTGGACGGACCAGTAAAGGACCCATACGGTAAGCAGAGGATAGGCTTTGAAGGTGAGACAACAATAAACAGGAAAGATTTTGGCCTAACATGGAACATGATACTCGAGGGAGGAGGAGTCATGGTAGGCGAAACAGTGAGAGCCCTTATACGATTAGAAGCTTATTCAGATTAAAGGGTTAACAAAACCTTTTATCCTTTTTTATATTATAAATTCATGGATGGAAATGCACAAGTTTTGGAATTAGACAATTTTGTAACTAATGACACTGTTGCAGTTTTAGGCTTTGTGGAGTCTACTACTCTTGGACTTTTGACTTCATCATATTTGATAGAACAGGAAAAGCTCCATCAGGTGGCTCAGGTTAAATCAATTCATATTCCACCAGTTACTGTTTTTATAGGAAGGAAATTAAGATCACCTTTTAGAATATACATGAGAAAGGACGGAAAATTAATGGTAATAACCTGTGAAGTACCTATAGATGATGACGGTCTTTACGAAATATCATCAGTATTACTGGAATGGCTGCAGAAGAAAAAGGTCAAAGAAATAGTGGTCTTGGAGGGAATCCCTGTAAAGGGAATACCGGAGACAAGACCTGTATACGTTGCCGCTGAACCAAATAATATCAAAAAATTTTCTGAAATTGGCGTAGAGGATGCCGAGTCGGCCATAATAGCCGGGATGGGCGGAGCAATTATAAATGAATCACTAGGCAAAAAGATGACAGCTCTATCATTAATGACACAATCTTCAGTTGACATTCCTGATCCTGGCGCCGTTTTATCTATAATCGAAGTCCTGAATAAGGTGTACGGATTTAACATAAATGTACAGATCTTGGAAGAGTCAGTTAAGAAGTTGCACGAGGAAATGAGCAAGGTTATAGATCAGTATAACAAAATTCAGGAAGCTAAGTCAAGTAAGGGCGCTGAACCTTCAATTTATGGATAATTTTTATTCATTACATTTAAATTGTTATTATTAATCACAGAGAATGGTCAATATTTCCGTAATTGGAGGCAGTAAAGTCCCCAATGATATATGCGAAATCGCAACCAAAGTTGGGAAACTTTTAGCAAAAAAGGGTGCAATAGTATTCTGCGGAGGTCTTGGCGGTGTAATGGAGTGTGTATCTAAAGGGGTAAAGGAGGAAAATGGAATAGTAGTTGGTATATTGCCCGGATATACAACCAAGGAAGGAAATAATTATCTTACTGTTAAGATTCCAACCGGAATGGGCTACGCTAGAAATTTTCTTGTTGTAAGGGCTGGTGATATTGTTATTGCTATTGATGGATCCACTGGCACATTGTCAGAAGCATCTTTTGCACTTGCTGAAGGTAAGGATGTAATAGCTATAGGGGACATAACCATTGATCCAAAGAAGGAAAATGAAGGAAAATTTTTCAAAGTCAATACACCAAAAGAAGCAGTTGAGTTAGCATTCTCAAGGTTAAATAAGGAAATCTATGAATGAAAAGAAAATGGATAGAAGAGTATATTTCTTAGGTCTTTCCAGATTTATAAGAGCAATGGGCAGGACATCATCTTTTATATTCCTCCCTGTAATATTATATGAACTATACAAAATGAATTTAATAGAAATTGGAGTGTTTTCAGGCATAGCAACGCTCATTATGGCTATTTTCCAGTATTATTCAGGGAAATTAACTGATCGGTTCGGCAGGAGAAAATTTCTAATATATATTCCTATCCCAGTTGCGATCTCGTATTTCATTATGTTCATAATAGTTTTAAAAAACTGGGAACCTTATCTGCTGATATTATTCTGGTACCTCACCGTATTTATGAATGCCTTACAGTTCCCTGCAATTCAAGCATCGGTTGCAGATGTGACAAATATTGATCAAAGACTTAAAGGATTTACTATTATAAGGTTATTCGTAAACACTGGTGCAGCTGTAGGTCCTCTCATAGGTGCTTTTGTGGGTTCTGTTAATTTTTCTTATATATTTTTAGTTACATCTATTGCAAGCATAGTAGAACTTGTCGTGCTTTATACTGCAATAAATGAAACATATATACCGCCTCCTATAACCCAGAAAAGGTCGATAGGTAAAATGCTAAAATCCAGCTATTTCCTTTTCCTGTTTTCTCTGGTCGGTCTAATCTTTTCTTTCCTATTAAGGCAAAGAGGTACAACTTTTACTATATTCATCTATGGATTTGAACATATATCTCTTGTGGAGTTAGGGTTTATTTATTCCCTAAACGGAGTTCTCGTCGTAGCCCTGCAATATCCAATTTTTTCATTTATGCAAAGAAAAATGAATTTTATGTACTGGCGTGGTGTAGGGACTATGATTTATTCGTTAGCTTACTTTATGATAATTATGTTCACAGGCTTTTATGGGTACATGTTCATAATGGGAATTATGACAGTAGGCGAAGACTTCGTATCGCCTACAACGGAAACAATAATAACTTCAGTTGCTTCATATGATTCAAGAGGTACTTATATTGGTACCTATAATATGATAACAAGTCTGGGTAATTTTTTAGGTTCCGTTTTTGGTCTGTACTATCTAAATATTTTCAGAAATGTTCCAAATATATTTTGGGAAATAATGTCTGCAGGACTTTTAATAGTAGCGATATTGTATTTTCTAATATATCCATACTACAAGAAGGAACTCAATATAGGTCAAACTGGCATTTCAAACACCAGTTGAAAGGGAGAAGGTAAAAGAGCATACTTCATTATTCAAGGAATCAATTCCATTAATAGCTAGCGAAAATCTAATAAGTCCTATAACGAAAGAAATGATTATATCAGATTTGAATAATAGATATGCAGAGGGGCTTCCAGGTCATAGGTATTATCAGGGTAACAGAATTGTTGACGAAATTGAAATAAAAACAGAAGACCTTGTAAGAAGACTGTTTGATGCCAAACAGGCTGATGTACGACCAATATCCGGAACAAACGCAAATCAGGCTGTAATATTTGCGTTATCTTCCCCGGGAGACAAAATAATGTCTCCTAGTTTGGATGATGGGGCCCATATTTCATCCGCAGAATTTGGAGCAGTCGGAATGCGTGGTCTCAATATCACACATATGGCATTTAACACAGATACGATGACAATAGATGTTGATGAGACGAGGAAACTGATTCTTCGTGAAAAACCAAAAATATGCCTCTTTGGTTTCTCAGTATTCCTATTTCCGGCCCCTATTAAAGAACTCAAGGAAACTATGGACGAAGTAGGTTCTAAGGTATGGTATGACGGTGCTCACGTACTAGGTTTAATTGCCGGAAAAAAATTCCAGGACCCACTTAGAGAGGGTGCGGATATAATAAGTGGAAGCACTCACAAAACTTTTCCTGGCCCACAACATGGGATAATTTTGGGAAACACTGACGATGAAACGTGGAAAAAAATAAGAAGGGGAGTTTTTCCGGGTGTTATTAGCAATCATCATCTTGGTGCTATGGCAGGACTCGGTATAACAGCGGCCGAGATGATAGATTTCGGTGAATCGTATGCATCCCAAATAATTGAAAATGCACAGACTCTAGCTAAAGAACTTTACGCGCTTGGATTTGACGTAGTAGCAGAAAAAAATGGATTTACAAAGAGTCACACTATCTTAGTAAACGTTAAATCAAAAGGTGGAGGTAAATATGTGGCCGAAACTCTTGAAAAAAACAATATAATTCTTAATAAAAACATGATTCCAGGGGACTCAAACAAGAAGTCGCAGGATCCGTCCGGAATAAGAATAGGGACACAGGAAGTAACCAGGATTGGAATGGGAAAGAGTGAAATGATAGAAATTGCAAACTTAATGAAAAAGGCATTAGATGGTAAGGATGTTAAACAAGAGGTTATAGAACTTAAATCAAAATTCCAGGAAATAAAGTATTGTTATGGAAAGGATAAGGCATATGAATTCATAGAGCTCTTTAATAAATAAATATAAGATAATTTATAATTTATATCTGATTTATTTAAATTTTCCATTTTTCTCAAAAGTATTAAATTTTTGAATTGTATCAGTCTTGACCCGTGGTTTATAATGACTGATTCACTTGCAGAACTTGAAAACAAAAGATTGGCGATTAAAAAAGAGCTTGATGAGGCCAAAAATAGAAGGGATGAACTCAGAAACGAGATGGATAGATTCGCAGAAGAAAGAAATAAACTTAATAACAAGGTTAAAGAGTTAAAGAAAACACTGAAAGAGATGAAGACAAAAAAGGACGAGTTACTTGCCAGGGCTAATGAAATAAAAAGTAAGAAGGATAAAATTACTCGAGAATTAAAACAAGAGTTAGATAGTCGTAAATCATTAAAAAATTCAATTATAAGAGAAAGGGGTAAGCAAATAGATATAAAGAGATTGAAAAAGGAAAGAGACGATTTGATAAAGAAACAGATGACTGGCGTATACAACAAGAAGGAAGAAGAAGAGATCATAAAGAAGATAAGAGAAATTGATAAGATAATCAAAGAATATGAAAAGGAAACAGAAAAGATTGCAATGAATGATGACGCTTATAAGAAATTAGATGAAGATATAAAAGCCAAAAGGGATGAAGTTCATAAGCTCCAGGAAGAATATCAGCAAATCATGAAAGAATTTGCACCTATGAGGGATGCGCAGAATAAAGTGTTTGAAGAGATGATTGAAACAGGTGGAAAAGCTGATGAAATTCATGAGAAATATCTTCAGGTGCAGGCGGAGCTATTTAAACAAAATCAGAAGCTTGACGAATTATTCAATACTATTAGAGAATATGAGAAAATTATAGTTGGAATGAAGCAGAAGCAATCTAAGGAAAAGAAAAAGGTTAAAGAAAATGAAGCAAGAATGAAGGCAGAAGAAATATACGAAAGGTTCAAAAATGGAGAGTCTTTATCAACTGAGGATATTTTAATCCTGCAGAAGGCAGGATTTCTTTAAATGAACACAATATATCTATACATTTTAGTAATTATTATCTTAATTTTTATATATTTTGTTGCTTCAAGGTATTCTAGACCAAAAACGATTTCAAAGGATGAAGATATAGCTTACAGCAAAATATCTTTATCACGAGAAATTCTAAACAAAATAGGTATTTCAGAAGTTAATGAACGGTTTGAGGATGAAATAAAAAGGTGTGAGAAACTAGCAGAAATGAAGAATTATGCAGCCGCTGAAAAATGTGCTGAAGAAGTTCTCTCGGAACTTAGAAAAATAATAGAATCAAAGAGAATAGAAAGTGAGAATGAAGGTGGCATAATTTGCCCAAGATGTGGGACTAAACTAGCTAAAAAATATGAAAAATGTCCAATATGCGGGGAAAAATTATGAATACTATTAAATCAATTCTAATTGGCATAATATTATTCATACTTTCACAGATCATCTTACTTTTACTTGGAATAGAGAAGCTCTACTTCGTATTTTTTATACCAGTATTTGTCTCGAGTTCTCCACTATCTATAATACCATTTCTCTTATTATTCATACCTATCTTTATCTCATTTTTTGAGGGCCAGATAAGTGTAGAAAAAAATGAATTTCAGGGTTTTCTGCAAAATGACATAAACTATACAAAGTCAAAAGAGGTTAATTATGGTGGTATCCTTCTAATAGGTCCTATACCCATAATCTTTGGAAAAGGAGTAAGCAGGAAAGTTTTGATCATATTAATATTAATAATGATTGCAATTACAATTTCACTTATTGTCTTCTCCAGATGAGACTATTGATCCCTCTATTTTACCACCTTTCCTGAGAAGGAGACCTCCACCAATTACACATTATCTGAAATAACTACTCTATCATATATAGCTGAATTCTGGATAGTTACATTTTTTCCAACTTTAACATTCTTCCCAAGATATATTTTACCTCTGAAACCTTGCTTATCCTGAACCGGTTTAGACATTTCCAGATTTGCTCTTATAAGGTCCCTTGGCCTTCCAATATCAATCCAAGTTCCCTTTATTTCATAACCGCCTATCCGTTTCTTTGATTCCTGAAGGCTAGGTATTAGATTCTTTGCAATATCGCTAACTTTTCCTTTCTCGATATAGTCAAATATTTCCGGTTCCATTATATAAATGCCTGCATTAGCTAGATTTGAAATAGCATTTTCTTTAGGCTTTTCTTGGAATTGAATAATTTCTCCGTCCTTTAATTTTACAACTCCAAATTCTGAAGGGTTATCAACCCGGGTAAGACCTATTGTTATAACATTTTTTTTATTTAAATGGAATTGTAATAAATCTTTCATATTCTCTTTAAAGACGGTATCTGCATTTCCAACCAGGAAAGTTTCTTCTAAAAATTGCTCTGCCTTCTTAAGCCCTCCTGCGGTACCAAGTGGATCCTTTTCAACCGAGAAAAGAAAATTACCTTTATTTGCGAGTTTTCCGGAAAATAATTCTACTATTTTCTCATATTTATAGCTTACAGTCAAAATGTAATCTTTTGAAATAGTTGAAAATGAATCAATTAAGTAAAGTATAACAGGTCTTCCTGCCACTGGAATTAATGATTTGGGGATATTGTCAGTAAGAGGGCGCAGCTAATGGTGATGAAATAGCCTCTTGTACTGCTTGTTCTACTTTGTTCTGTCCGGATGAATCAGATTCTCCTATTCCAATCATAGCGACTCCACCACCTGACATTATTGTTTTGATATCTGCATAGTCTAGATTTACAAGTCCAGGTTTTGTGATAATTTCTGTCAATCCTTTCATAGCTTCCATCAGGATTTCATCAGCAACTTTAAACGCTTGATCGAGTGGCAACCTTGGTACTAACTGAAGAAGTTTATCATTTGGAATGACGATAGTTGTATCAGAGTTTCTTCTCATTTTTTCTAAACCGTAAAGTGCATTTTCCATTCTTACTCTTCCCTCTGCGGAGAATGGTAGTGTAACAATGGATATAACTAATGATTTTTGCCTTTTTGCAATTTCTGCAACCACTGGCGCAGAACCTGTTCCTGTTCCTCCACCCATTCCAGCAGTAACAAATGCTATATCGACCTTACCCAAGGCATTTATTAGATCCTCTTCTGCTTCCCTTGCAGCTTCTTCTCCCACCTGTGGAAGTGCACCTGCTCCTAGTCCACGAGTTGATCTCTTTCCTAATAAAACTTTCCTATGAGCTTTAACTGTTAAAAGGTGTTTAGCATCAGTATTTGCAGCAATCATTTCTGCCCCATAAACACCCTCTTCCATGCATCTGTTAATAGTATTGCTTCCGCCACCCCCACATCCCACTATTTTTATATTTACCTTTAACTGTTCTACTATCTTTGCTAGCTCTTCATCATCTGGAGAGGCAATCGGTTGCCTTGGGGTCTGTATACCAACAGGGCCAGGCTGAGATTGTTTATTTTCCTGTTCATTATCAACAACCTCATCACCTAAAGCATTTTTGATCAATGATTTCATCGGCATAATTTACACCTGTGTCATCTATATGTATGACGCTATATATATACTTTGCTAACTGGTATTTCATTATATTTTTCAATCAAATTTCTATTTAATTAGTAACCAGTGAAGTATAACATTTCCCATTATATAGACATTGTATGAAAGTTGTCTGACAATTCATAACGCAAAAAAGACAATAGCAGAAATTTACTTTAAAAAAGTTTAAATATTAGATGTGAATTTTGTAGTAGTGAAATTATGGTTGATTACGTAACATTAGTAGTATGGGAAGCCCTTCAGGAAGATGTTGGGCTAATAAGAGCAAGAATAGATCTTGCTACAAGAGAAGCACTTAATGTATCTATACTGAAGAAACAATGATTGAGATGAGAGAGGAAGCCGTCTCTACTGAGGAAGAAGGAGAAAGGATTACATACGAAGATATAGGAGGACTTGGAGAGGAACTTAGGAAAGTCAGAGAGATGATTGAGCTTCCGCTTAAGCATCCTGAGTTATTCGAAAGACTTGGAATAGATCCTCCTAAGGGTGTAATCTTATACGGTCCTCCAGGAACTGGTAAAACATTAATCGCCAAAGCGGTAGCTAACGAATCAGGAGCAAGGTTTTTTTCAATAAATGGACCGGAGATAATAAACAAATTCTACGGTGAAAGCGAGAAAGCTCTAAGAGAGACATTTGATAAGGCCTCAAAGGAATCCCCTTCAATAATTTTCATAGACGAAATTGATTCTATTGCACCTAAGAGGGAAGATACACAGGGAGAACTGGAAAGGAGAGTAGTAGCTCAGCTCCTAACACTAATGGACGGGCTTAAGAGCAGGGGACAGGTAATTGTTATAGCAGCTACGAATAGATTGGATGCTGTTGATCCCGCATTGAGAAGACCTGGGAGATTTGATAGAGAAATAGAAATTGGAGTTCCTGATAAAAAAGGAAGGAAGGAGATATTGCAAATACATACAAGAGGAATGCCATTGGAGGGAAAACCGGAGGATAAGGAGAAAATTTTGGAGGAACTAGCCTCTGTAACTCACGGGTTTGTTGGTGCAGATCTGGCAGCTCTGGCCAGGGAAGCGGCTATGAAAGCCCTAAGAAGGTACCTCCCGGAAATAGATCTTGACAATCCTATACCGACAGAGGTATTGGAAAAAATGCAGGTCAATAAAGAGGACTTTATGAGTGCGCTAAAGGAAATTGAGCCTTCGTCACTAAGAGAAGTGACTATAGAAGTTCCAAATGTTTCCTGGGATGATATAGGGGATTTAGAAGATGCAAAGAAGGAGCTAAAGGAAGCAGTTGAACTTCCGGTTAAGAATCCTGAAGTTTTCGAAAGAATGGGTCTTAGACCCCCAAGAGGAATACTATTTTTTGGACCTCCTGGTACAGGTAAGACATTACTTGCAAAAGCGGTTGCGACTGAAAGTCAATCGAACTTCATATCCATAAAGGGACCTGAAGTAATGAGTAAATGGGTTGGAGAGTCAGAAAAAGCAGTCCGTGAAATTTTCAAAAAAGCAAAACAAAGTGCCCCAACTATTGTATTCCTGGATGAATTGGATTCAATAGCTCCGAGAAGGGGTCTCTATGCATCATCTGGTGTAACTGACAGAATAGTGAATCAATTGCTTACAAGTCTCGATGGAATGGAAGCTATGAAAGGAGTAGTAGTTCTAGCGGCAACTAACAGACTAGATATAATAGATCCTGGGCTTCTTAGACCAGGTAGATTCGACAAAATAATATACATCGGGCCACCAAACAAAGACGCAAGATTGAAGATACTCAAGGTCCATACAAGAAAGATGCCTCTCGCCGAGGATGTAAACCTTGATAGTATTGCTGAAAGAACAAAGAACTATTCCGGAGCAGATCTAGAAAACCTAGTTAGAGAAGCAGGATTAGAGGCAATCAGGGAAAATATTTCCGCAAATAAGGTAACAATGGCTCATTTTGAAAAAGCCTTACAAAAGATTAAACCTTCCCTTGACGAGGAAACAATAAAATATTACGAAGACGTATCTAAAAACATAGGTAGGGAGAGTAAACCTACCAGGAAAGAAGATCTGATATATTACAGGTGATAAAAATGAGAAAATTCGTAACAGAACTAAAAGGAAAGACTGTAATGACGAGTGAAGGACTGATCCTTGGAACAATATCAAACTTTGTAGTGGACACTGAAACCGGGCAGGTTAATCACGTATTGGTGAACCCTGCCGAAGGTATAGAGAGCGATAAGTATCAAAAAGATGCACAAGGAAGGCTTGCAATACCATTCAAAACAATGAAATCAGTAAAGGATGTTGTAGTTCTAGAAGTAAAGGACTAAATTTTTTAATTTTATTTTTAATCATCAAAAATACAAAACATTAAATTCTCTTTGTAATAAAGGTTAGAAAGGGTGCTCCAATGAAAAGAAGTTCCAGAGATTGGAAGAAACGTCACAACATGAGATGGAAATGGAGAAAGAAAAAGATAAGAAGGTTAAAGAGAATTAGAAAGGCCTCCAGAAGCTAAAGGGAGCATGGGGTAGTCAGGTATCCTAGCGGGCTCCAGTTAGGGGTTGATTTAATGTGGGTCATCTGACCATGATGAGAAACTGGAGCGATGACCCTAAGAGAGACCCGCAGATCTGGGTTCAAATCCCAGTGCTCCCATC
>JABEBX010017093.1_pt1 | contig 10882 bp, 10 predicted proteins | sample 7245971 | NCBI WGS metagenome assembly JABEBX01 (sample SAMN14506365, study PRJNA622280) | hot springs metagenome | biome: hot spring [ENVO:00000051]|acidic hot spring [ENVO:00002120]; feature: spring [ENVO:00000027]|sediment [ENVO:00002007]; material: sediment environment [ENVO:01001048]...
CTCTCGGTGCGCAGCATCGCCGCCTCATGCAGCGTCGGGTCCAGGCTCGAGGACGTACTCGCCATCATCTGGGCCGCAACCCCTGGCGCTAAACCCAATCCCGTCTGGGCATTGCCGCCGCCACCGGAAGACCTCTTCGCTCTCACCGCCTCCCCCGCGCCGCTCCTGGAGGTCGTCTCCACGGGCTGGCTTTGCGGAACCTGTGTCGCTGCGGGATTCGATGGCCCACCATAGAAGCTGTTGTACGCATAGACCACAAACACCAGCAACAGCCCGCCGAAGACGATGCTCACCACAAACGTCTTTTTATCTTTGGCACTCCCCTTGGCTAGAGCGGCGCTCATGGCTGGCCTCCCTTCCCGCCCTCAGGATCCTTGGCGTTATTGGGCTCCCCAACCTCGGCGGACAGCTCCCCCGCTTCGGGCGGACGCAGATAGGTTGTCAGCCGGATACGCAGATTTACCTGCCCCGTCTGCTGTCCCGTCAGGTTGATCCCATTGATGACAAAAAATCTCCGGTTCCGCTCCAGCGCATTGATGAACAACACAATCGGCCGATAGTCCCCCGAGACGCTGGCATCCATACTCACCTGCGTGAGTGCATACTTGCCGGAAAGCACCGTACTATAGGCATACTCCGCATGCGTCCAGCGCACTCCGGTCTGGTGCGCCAGATTCCCAACCTCCGCCGCCACCTCCGAATCGGCATACGGCAGACGCGTCGCGTAAAACGCATCTGCCTCCTGGGTCGAGGTCACCAGCTTCTTGTCCAGCCCGCGCAGCGGCCTGGCCGCCAACTGCGCCGCGATCATCCGCACATGCTCCTGATCCAGCGCGGCATCATTGTTCGCACCCAACCCTTGCCACACAAAGATCATGTGGAGGATCAGGTACAGATTCAGCAGCACCAGGACCGCAACCCCCGCAAGGTGCAGATTCAGAGCGGTCGCCAGAGAGAGCGCCCGCGCCATCAGGCTCGGCGCACTCTGCGCCGCCTCCGGGCCAGGAGGCGGCGGCACGATGGGAGTTGGGGGAGTTGGGGGAGCTGGGGGAGTTGGGATCGTCGCGCTCATCGCACACCTCCCTCCGGTGACGCCGAGGGCCGCGCATGCCTCGCAGAGGCCGGCCGCGCATAGCTGGCAGGAGATGGCTTGGCATGTCGCTCAGAGGCTGACCTCGCTCGCCCCCCACCACTCCTTGCACCGCCCGCCGCGGCAAGCGGTCTCCGCGCAGGATTCTTCACCGCTGAGCCGCTGACCTGCTGACCTTCCGACTCGCCGACCTGCTGACCCGCTGACTCGCTCGTTGACGCGTAGGTCTCTCCCGGCGGCAGCGGATTGTAGTTCGCGAGAATCTCAAACTCCACGCCCGGAGGAGGTCCGGCAGCCGCCGCGGCGCCATGACTCCGCGTTACCATGTCCTCCTTCGCCTCGGAGGCCTCGCCGGTCAGCCGTGGCGCCAGAAACCGCTTCGAACGCTCCAGGTTACGCACCAGTTGCACCGCGCGGTCCCGGTCGCCGGACACCCGCAGCCGGATCATCACATCCCCATTGCTGTCGGGCTCAGGCTCAATCGACGTCACCTGCACCCCGGTTGGAAGCACGGTCTCCAGATCCATCATCACCGCGGTCCACGAGAAGCTCTTGCGCAGAAACAGCGCATTCAAAAAGTGCGCTCGGTCCAGCATCGCCGCGTTGGCCGGCTCGCGCATCCGCTGCTCATTCTCCATCTTCTCGTTTTGCGCCGCCACCACCTTGGCATGCACCGCACTCATCCGCGCCTCGGCCACATCCAGCTCTCCCCGCAGCACCTGCGTCCACCACAGCGCCGCACCCCCCAACATGACCAGCACCACCATGAAGATGCGCAGACGCAGAAACACGGGCCGAAGTTCTACAAACGGCCGCGTAGCGAGATTGACCGTGATCCGCATCAGCCTCGCAGCGCCCCCAGCACGCCTGCAAGCCACGCTCGCGGCGTCTCCACACTCACCGCATTCGGCAATAGAGCTTCGGTCTCCACCAACTCCCGTACCTTCAGCCCCTCGTTCTCCCCCGCGTCCAGCATCTCCGGCGACTTCAAGATCCGCCTGAGCCTATCGGCCCCCACCGAGCCCGCGCTCAGCACCTCAACCGGCACCACGGCCAGCGTGTCCTCAAAGTACGCCGCCGCAACGCTCACCGCCTGCGCAATCTCCGCCACCAGAGGCGCCGACGGAAGATCAGGATCCCCAAAACTTCCCTCCGCCGCCTTCTTGAATGCCTGGTCCGCATACGGATCGCGCCCATGCTCGGGCAGTGGCTGCTGCGCGGCCCACTCCCCCGCGGACTCCTGCGCATCCACCAGCGGCAACCCCGCGGGCTCCGCGAAAACGTGCTCCTGAAGATCGTGCGCCTGCAGATCAACGCTACGGTGGAGCAGCACAACCCCTCCCCGCACAATGGCGGCGGTCACCCCCACCGGATTGGCATTTACCAGCAGCGCGGGCTGCGCATCATCGACCACCGCCAGGCAGGCCAGCGTGCTCGGCAATACGGCTCCCGGCTCAAATCCCGCCTCCCGCACCACGGCCTCGTACTCTCTCAGTACATCCCGCGGAATCGCAACCGCCAGCACCCTCACCACGCTCTTGCTCGTGCTCATCGTCTGGTAGCTCACCATGGCTTCATCGGGGTCGAACGGCAGCAACTTCTTCAGGCGAAAGCGCACCAACGGCAGGGCCTCCGAGGCTCGCGCCGGCAGCGCTTCAAAGTCCAGCAGCAGAACCCGCACCGCGGAGTCTGGAATCACCAGCGTCAAATTCCCATCCCGCGCATTGGCCCGTTCGCCAATCTTCTCCAGCGCACCTCGCATCGCCTCCACCACGGCCACGCGATCCACCACATTACCCGGCTTCAAACCCGGCGCCACCGCCCCCATAGCCAGCGTCACCCGCGCCACCGCGGCAAGCGGCGCTGCCGCATCGGCGGAACGCGCTGCCACCACGCCCTGCGGCATAATCTCGCAGGCCACACGTGGGCGGGTTCCGGAAGCTTTGGGAAGAAAGTTCATCGATCTCTAACTAGAGTACCCTGCGAGAGTTGAGGATGGCGGCGCTGAATTGTTGGACGTTTCAATCGCCGTGCCGTTTTCGAGCATTTTGCGTGTTGATGGGCACCCCGGAGAGGGCGTGCAGTGGCGTTTTCTTTGGGGAAAAACGCCCATGAATACCTTTCTGAGATACCCGGCAACAGGGAAATCGCTCTCGCCCATGCCCTGTCCGCACTCAGCGTAGCTCTGCGCCAGCCCTCAAAATAGCGGCAACAGCCTCTGCTTGCAAACTGCCCTGCCATCCGCTGCCATAAGCACCTGACCCAAAGAGGCGTCCAACGCTTCGCCGCTGAAATCCCCCGCGCTCGCCTACCTTCCCTGCTCAATGAACGTCGCCTTGTTGATTTCTCGCAACGTTGTAATCCCCAGCCGCACCCGCTCCAAAGCCGAGTCCCGCAGGAACTTCATCCCCTTCTCCTTGGCCTTCTTCCGTATCTCCGACCCCGGCCGCTTCTCCAGCAGCATCTCGCGAATCTCATCGTCCAGCTCCAGCAGTTCGTGGATCGCCGAGCGCCCGCGGTACCCCGTACCGCCGCACTCGATACATCCCAGCCCCTCCTTGAACACCACGTCCCGCCACTCCTCCGGGTTCAGACCGTTCTGCCGCATCTCCGCATCCGTGTAGTGCACCTCGCGCACGCAGAACTCGCACACCTGGCGAACCAGCCGCTGCGCCAGAATGCAGTTCAGCGCGGAGACAAAGTTGTACGGCTCCACGCCCATGTTCAAAAAGCGCCCCAGCACATCCACCACGTTATTCGCATGCACGGTGGTAAACACCAGGTGGCCGGTCAACGCGGAGTTGATCGCGATCTGTGCCGTCTCCGCGTCGCGGATCTCGCCCACCAGGATCTTGTCCGGGTCGTGGCGCAGAATGGACCGCAACCCTCTCGCAAACGTCAGGCCCTTCTTCTCATTCACCGGAATCTGCGTGATCCCGCGGATCTGGTACTCGACCGGATCCTCGATCGTGATGATCTTGTCTTCCTCGCTCTTGATCTCATTCAGTGCGGCATAGAGCGTGGTCGTCTTTCCGGAGCCCGTCGGCCCGGTCACCAGCACCATCCCGTACGGCTCCTTGATGTAACGCCGGAAGCGCGTCAGGTCGCTCTCCGCAAACCCCACCACATCCAGCGAGAGCTGTTTGAACTTCTCCGACATCGACTCCTTATCCAGGACGCGCAGCACAGCATTTTCCCCATGCACCGTCGGCATAATGCTCACGCGGAAGTCGATTAGCCGCCCCTTGTAGCGCACCCGGAACCTGCCATCCTGCGGCACGCGCCGCTCGGCAATATCCAGCTCGCTCATCACCTTGATGCGCGACAGAATCGTCTGGTGATGTTCGCGCGCAATCGGCGCCATCGCCTGCTGCAACACTCCATCAATGCGGTACTTCACCTGCAGGCAGTCGTCGTAGGTCTCCAGATGAATATCCGAAGCTCGCCGCTCCAGCGCGGTAAAGATCGTTGTATCCACCAGCCGGATGATCGGCGAGATATCGTCATCGGCCGTCAGCTTCTCGATCGAGATGCTCTCATCCGCGTTCTCCTCGTTGGAGAGCACGTCGAAGGCCAGCCCCTCGCTGGCCTCATCCAGCACGCGCTGGGACTGCTCATTCTTCTTCAGCAGGTCGGTGATCTGGCTCAGCGTCGCAACGCGGGTCACAATGCGCGCGCCCAGCAGCCCCGCGATCTCATCGATCACCATCAGCTTCGACGGGTCGGCCACCGCGATCGCCAGCCGCCCCTCGCTCTGCTCCAGGGGCACAAAGTTGTACCGGAACATCATGTCCACCGGCACGGACTTGAACAGCTCCACCTGGATCTTGAAGTTCTTCAGGTCGATGGTTCTGTTGCCTTTACGGCGCGGCTAAAGCCGCGCCCTTTCAAAACGTCGAGCTTTTCCGCAGCCTGTAAAGCCCCATTGATTCTGTTGCCTTTATGTACGGGCTAAAGCCCGTACCCTTCAAGCTAAGGCCGGGATCCTGCCAAAACAAGACTTTCACCACAGACTGCTAATCCCCGCCCTGGAATCTCTACTCTCTACTCTCTACTCTCTACTCCCTGCTCTCTACTCCCTGCCTTCTATCCGCCTGAGCCGTTCAAACTGAAGATCGGAAGATACAGGGCAATCAACACAAACACTACGACCACACCCATGACAATCAAGATCACCGGCTCAATCATGCTCATGATCGCCGCCAGGGACGTCTGCACATCCTCCTCGAAGAACTCCGCAACCGAGCTCCACCGACGTTCTCACCGCCTTCGTAATCGACCGCGATTCAATGGAGCGTGCCGCCGTCTCCAGGCTTGGCACCAGCGGCAGGCCGCCCGTTAGCAGCGTCGCCAGCGTCCGCGAGAACAGCCCCACCTGGTACTTCAGCCAGACCGCGCCCACGATCGGTGTCTTCACCCGCACCGCATCGATCAGATCCGCACCGGCGTCGCTTCGGCTCCAGCGCACCACCAGGTAGCCCATCAGCACCAGCAACGGTAGGACGTATAGCCCATAGTGCTGCGCATTCTGGCCCACGGCGAGCATGAACAACGTCACCGCCGGCAGTTTGGTCCCAAGCTGCGCATAGAGCGACGCAAACCGCGGCACAACAAAGGTAATCAGAAAGGTAAACAGCCCACATACCATCACAACCAGAAATACCGGGTAGATCAGCGACGCCCGCAGCTTCTTGCGGAACGTCAGCGACACCCGCTGAAAGTCCAGGTACCGCTGCAACACCTCCTCCAGATTGCCCGACCGCTCACCGGCCAGCAGCGTCGTCGTGTACACCAGCGGCATGGTTCCCTGCGCTTCAAACGCCGCCGAGATCGACTCTCCCGTCTTCACTCGTGCGCCAACGTCCTCCAACTGCGCCCGGAACCCAAGATCCTTCTGCCGCTTGGCCAGCAGATCAAGCGAGCTCAGAATCGGCAAACCTGCCCGAATCAGGGTCAAAAACTGCTGATTGAAGATCAAAAACGTATCCAGCTTGATCTTCTTCTTCGACGCTCCCCCCAGCGTCGACCTCGGCTTCACCGAATACACCAGGAACCCCGCCTGCGTAAACCGCGACCGCAACTCCTCGGCCGTCGCGGCGGCATGCGTCTGTTCCTGCACGCGGCCACGTTCGTCGGCGAGTTTTACGATGTATTCGTTCATTCCGCTACTTCGGCTCTGGACTGATGGACTCTTTGGCTCTGGATTCGTGGGCTCTTCGGCTCTGAATTCGTGGGCTCTTTGTATCTTAGACGCTCACGCCAGCGTTTCGCTCCCAGCCAGCCAGTCAGCCGGGCCCCCCCTACGCGTTCCCCGTGGATAGAGCCATTTTCCTGTAGGTGGTTTGCGACGCCTCGGCTCCCATGGGCGTTTTCCCAAAGCAAACGCCGCCGCACGCCCTCTCGGAACACCCGTCCACAGGAAAATTGCTCCAGGAGACTCCCCGCAGCCACAACCCACCGCTCGAACTCGAAGGAAGCTCTGAGGAAGCACGTGCATCCCCTCAGCGGCTAAAGCCGTGGCAAACATTGGGCTTATGTAGGACTAAACAGACTCCTGATGGGCCTTCGGCCCCCTAAACTGGCTTCTGGTGAGGCCCCGCATGGGCCTACGGCACCCTCGATAGAGTCAAAAACTGGTTTTTTGTGAGACTGCGAAATACTCGACGTTTTGAAGGGGCGCGGCTTTAGCTTGAAGGGTACGGGCTTTAGCCCGTACATAAAGGCAACAGAATCAGCGGGCTTTAGCCCCTGAGGGAATGTCTCTGGGGAATTTCGGTCGAAACAAGGCCTTTTCCCGCAGCTTGTAAAGCCGCGTGGCGAGCATTGGGCTGCCGGGGGGGGGCTAAAGTCCCGCCCTTTCAAAACGCGGCCTTATTCAGAGGTTTCTGAAGAGAAAAGCGGCGACCGCAAGGTCGCCGCTTCGTTCTCTCTACACTCTAAACTCTACCCTCTACACCCTGCCTTTATACGCTGAAGCTGGATCCGCATCCGCAGGTCGACTTCACCTGAGGATTATCGAACTTGAACCCGGCAGCCTCCAGCGTCTCCACGTAATCCACCGTGCAGCCATTCAGGTACATCGCGCTGGTGGCGTCCACAAACACCTTCAGATCATTGAACTGCACGATCTTGTCCATCATTCCCACGGCATTCTCAAACGACATCGAATACTGGAACCCCGAACATCCACCGCCAGCCACGCCAATCCGCAATCCAGCAGGCACTGGATCCTGCGTAGCCATAATCTCCTTCACTTTCTCAATCGCCGCCGGCGTAAGCACAACGGATGTCGATGGAGACGCGGGCGCATTCACAACTTCTGCAGTGGAGTTCACGGGGGTCGTAGCCATAAGTCTTCTCTCTCCTCTAAAAGTGCGTTCTTCAGGCAGGGATCGGGGATTACCCCTGAATGTTCGAAAAGCAAAACGTCCTCCGCACTCCGCCGCGCTACCTTGTTTTTCTTTGGGCTCTTGACCCTCGTCGTGCTCGCCATTGGCGCGGTAACCATCCTGCTTCTCCGCGCCATATCATATTTTTTCGCGCTATGTAGACTAAAGTTTATAGACCCATGGACCAAACTAGGTTACTATATAAATTTAAGAATTAGGCGCAATGGGCGTATCATGGCGTTGCTGGTCACTGGCTATCACAGACTCGCGCAACCGCGACCCTGCATAGATTGGACCAGGACATCAAGCTTTCCTGGAGGCACTCCATGAATGCACTTCATATAGCAGCCATTGTCTGGGGCATCTGTGTTACTACTTTTGTGGCCCTGATGATCTACCGTGCAACGCTTACGCAACACGAGACAGATCAGCTATTTCTCAGCGACTCCGCCCTTCCGGTTGTTCAGGAAGAGAATGAAGAGATCGTCCGCCGGGTTAATTTCATCCAGCCCTTTTGCGCCGGAGCCGGTGGAGCAGCCGCTGTGATGTCCGCGCTGGTCTTCGGCATTTGGGTAGCTGAGATGGTCGCCAAGTCGCACTCCTAGCGTCCGCATGGCGTAGATCACCCTGCTCCTCACGATTCCACTTCGGAAGCCTGCTCTTCACGAGCAGGCTTCTTCGTTCCGTGGCGTCATCCGCAGCATCTTTCGCCTGCGGAGACACTGGACGCCTCCAATCAACGGCTTCAAAGGATAAGAATAGGGGACAGAAGACTATCCCCTCCACCGCTGTTCCCTGTTCTCCTCAGCCTGAGATCACCTGCGCCGCGGTATACCGCCCCAACTCCTTCACCAGGCTACAGTGCCGCTGCAGCGCGCCCACAGCGTTGTCTGCCATGGCCTCTCCCGCGTACCGGAATTCCACATAAAACACATACTCCCAGGGCTTGCCTGGCACTGGCCGCGACTCGATCCTGGTCAGGTCAACGCCCCGACAGGCTCTCGGACTGCGGATCTGGCCGCGGGTCTGGCTGCGGATCTGGCCGCGGGTCTGCGCTCCGCCTCAGCAGATGAAAACGAGTGAAGTTCTGCGCATGGTCCTCGATCCCAGCCACCAGCACCTGGGCGCCATACTCCCGCGCGGCCAACTCCGGCGCTATCCCCGCCGTGTCCCGCAGCCCCTCTTCCATCAAATGCTTTACGCTGCCGGCCGTATCGTAAAACGGCACCTGCTTCGCCTGCTGGAACTCCCCCAGGAACCTGCGGCACTGCGAGAGCGCCACCGGATGCGAAAGCACGTTGCGTATCTCCTCAATCTTCACTCCCGGCGCCGCAATCAGGTTGTGCCGAATCCGCAGCAGACTCTCACCATCGATCCGCACCGGATGCGCCAGCAACAGGTCGTAGTGCTCGGCCACCGAACCATGCAGGCTGTTCTCAATCGGCAGCACCGCCGCATCCACGCGCCGCATCAGCACCGCATCCACCACCTCGGCTGACACGCTGTACGGCACCACCTCCACCGCGCCCAACATCTCCAGCGCCGCCATATGGCTGTTCGACCCGCGCTCTCCCTGGATGGCTATACGCCGCAATCCACCCGCGCCGGCGCCGCCTGCAACGATCTCCCGCTCTCTGCGCATGCATCTCCCGTGCTACTTCCGTACTTCCTCATCGCCGGCGCAGAATATCCGCGGCCACCGACAGAAAAAACACCACCGAGATGATCCCATTCAAGGTAAAGAACGCCGCATTCATCCGCGTCAGATCCCGCGGATGCACCATCATGTGCTCATAGGCCAGCAGCGCCACGACAAGGCACATCCCCGCCAGCGCAATCCATCCCAGGCCGAAGACGTGAACCATCAGAAACAGCAGCGCCGCCATCATCAGGTGCATGGCGCGAGCGATCCAGAACGCGCGCTCCAACCCAAACGCCGCCGGCACGCTGAACAATCCCACGCCGCGGTCGTAGTCGATATCCTGGCACGCATACAACACATCGAACCCTCCGACCCACAGGATCACAATCGCCGTCAGAAGTGCGGCACGCGGCGCAAAGGAGCCTCGAACGGCGATCCACGCGGCCGCCGGCGCAATCCCCAGCGCCAGTCCCAGCACCAGGTGCGACCACCGCGTGAGGCGCTTCATGTAGCTGTAGCCCAACAACACGGCCAGAGCGAACGGAGCGCACTCCAGCGTCAGCCGGTTCAGAAGCGCCGCCCCCGCCAGAAACACGCACGACGCGACGATGGTAAAGACCAGTACAAACCCAGCCGACAGTTGCCCTGCCGGTAGCGCCCGCATGGCCGTGCGCGGATTTCCAGCATCCAGCCTCGCATCCACCAGCCGGTTGAATGCCATCGCCGCTGACCGCGCCGCCACCATGCACAGCACAATCAGCCCCAGCGCCCGCGGCGTGGGCCACCCATTGGCCGCCAACATCGCGCCCGTCAACGCAAACGGCAGCGCAAAGATCGAGTGTTCCCACTTGATCATCTCCAGCGTGATACGCGTGCTACGCAGAACGTCTTCCATCTATCTCTCAGTTGATCTCTATCTATCTCTGCCGATCTCTATTCATCTCTGTCCATCTCTTCATCTCTATCATCTCTATCATCTATCTCTATCTATCTATATCGTAAATCGCCGCGCCCGCCCGCGATCACATGCCTGACACAAGAGCCATTTTCCTGTTGACGGGTACTCCGGGGGGGGTGCAGCGAGGGACGCACGACAGAGGGCTCTGAGCGAGAATCTGAACAACCCCTGATTCAATGAGCATTTTGATGCCCGGGGACTCTGGGTAGGCCTGTCCACTTGAGAGACTGCGACTGGACGAAGGTGTTGTTCTTCCGCGGGGAGAAACCTGGCAGTGACAAAAGTCACTGCGTGTATTGCTGCTGACGAGTCAACTGCTGTGTAGTCCTGAAAACGCCGGATCACAGCATGGAAACGGATGGCTATCTCGTTTGCGGACAGCGCTCCTGGGACGAATGAGAGCCAAAACAGCAGATTTCATGTGAAGAAATGTTTTGAGGGGAGACATCGTGCACTTTCAATTGAAAGGCTTGCTATTGAGTGGAATCATCCTGGGTTCGGCGCTTGCTTTGGCAGCACAAACTGCACCAACATCGAAATCCGCCGCTCCGAAAAAAGTCGTTTCAGCGGCCAAACGGAAGATCTCCGCTGAAGGGCAGACCTGCCTGGACTGTCATACCGGAACAACACCTGGTCTGGTGCGGCAATGGCAGACCAGCGAGCACGCCAGGCAGGGTGTCGACTGCTACTCCTGCCACAAGGCGAACGCGGATGATCCGGCGACCTTTAATCATTATGGTCAGAAGATTGCCGTGATCGTCACGCCCAAATATTGCGCGCGCTGCCACGCAACAGAAGTGAAA
>JABEBX010017447.1_pt1 | contig 10874 bp, 10 predicted proteins | sample 7245971 | NCBI WGS metagenome assembly JABEBX01 (sample SAMN14506365, study PRJNA622280) | hot springs metagenome | biome: hot spring [ENVO:00000051]|acidic hot spring [ENVO:00002120]; feature: spring [ENVO:00000027]|sediment [ENVO:00002007]; material: sediment environment [ENVO:01001048]...
CCTCTTCTTCGACCGGTTTGGGACGTTCCCAAGGCAGCGGTTGGGTGCGCTTCGTTCGATGGGGCGGTTGCGGGATGCGGGTTGAATCACTCATCGCTGGGCCACCTCGGCGCTGGGTTTGCGTTCGGCCTTTCGTCCCAAACGGGCCTCGACCTCCAGTACATGCTGGGTGGTGGCGATCACGGTGTCCGGGTTCAGGCTCATGGTGTCGATGCCCAGTTCGACGAGGTATTCGGCCATTTCCGGATAGTCCGACGGCGCCTGGCCGCATAGCCCGGAATGGATGCCATTGCGGCGACACCCCTCAACGGCCAGCCGGATCATTTCCTTCACGCCGTCGTCGCGTTCGTCATAGTCGAAGGCCACGATTTCGCTGTCACGGTCAACCCCGAGGGTGAGCTGGGTGAGGTCGTTGGAGCCGATGGAAAAACCATCGAAGCGCTTGGCGAACTGGTCGATGAGAATGACGTTGTTCGGGATTTCGCACATGGCGTAGATCTGCAGGCCGTTCTCTCCACGCTTGAGACCGTATTCAGCCATTGCGGCGAGCACGTCGTCAGCTTCCTTGACGCGGCGAACGAAGGGCAGCATCAGGATGACGTTGGTCAGCCCCATCTCTTCGCGCACCCGTTTCATCGCCAGACATTCCAGCCCAAAACCCTCGGCATAGGCCGGGTGGGCATAGCGCGACGCGCCGCGAAAGCCGATCATTGGATTGGATTCATCGGGCTCGAAATCAACGCCCCCAATCAGGGTGGCGTACTCGTTGGACTTGAAGTCCGACATGCGCACCACCACCGGCTTGGGCCAAAATGCTGCGGCAATGGTGCCGATGCCTTCGGAGAGCCTTTGCACGAAGAACTGTGCGCCGTCCGGGTAACCGCGCAGCATGTGCGCAAGAGTCTGGCGCGTCGTTGCGTTCTTGATCTTGTCTGGATGCAACAAGGCCAGCGGGTGCGCCTTGATGTATTCGTTGATCACAAACTCCATCCGCGCGAGGCCCACGCCGTCATTAGGCAGAAACGAGGTCTTGAACGCGATCTCGGGATTGCCGATGTTGATCATGATGCCCGTGATGGGGCGGGGCATGTCGCCGATCTCGGTCTTTTCGGCGTAGAACGGCACGATACCGTCGTAAACCTTGCCGCTATCGCCCTCGGCGCAGCTAACTGTGACTCTCTGGCCGCTGGGAACGGCGCTGGTCGCATTGCCCGCACCGACCACGGCCGGAATGCCGAGCTCGCGGGCAATGATGGCCGCATGACAGGTGCGCCCCCCGCGGTTGGTGACGATGGCCGCTGCGGTTTTCATCACCGGCTCCCAATCCGGCGTGGTGATGTCAGCCACCAGCACTTCGCCGGGTTTGAAATCGGATAGATGCGCCACATCGGCGATCACCCGCGCCGTGCCACTGGCAATTTTTTCGCCCACTGAGCGACCCACGGTGAGCACCTCGGCATGACCGTCGAGCACATAGCTCTCGATTTCGGTCACGCGACGCTGCGAGGCCACGGTTTCAGGCCGCGCCTGAACGATGTAAATCTGACCGTCCAACCCGTCTTTGGCCCATTCCATGTCCATCGGATGGCCATAGTGCTGCTCGATTTTGATTGCGGCGTCGGCCAGTTCGAGCACATCGGCGTCTTCCAGACAAAAATGCTCGCGGTCGGCCTTGGGCGTGGGGAGGTTGCGCGTGGTTTGCCGGGTCTCGCCCTCGACGAACACCATTTTCACCGCCTTGTCACCCAGGCTGCGGCGCAGCACGGTGCGATGCCCGGCGGAGAAGGTGGGTTTGTGGACATAGAACTCATCGGGATCAACCGCACCCTGCACGACGTTTTCGCCCAGGCCGTAGGCGCCAGTGATGAACACCACGTCGCGAAACCCCGATTCGGTGTCGAGGGAAAACATCACCCCGGAAGCTGCAAGATCGGAGCGCACCATTTTCATCACGCCGATGGACAACGCCACCTTGAAGTGGTCGAAACCCTGATCGATCCGGTAATGGATGGCCCGGTCGGTGAACAGGCTGGCAAAGTCGCGGCGGCAAGCATCGAGCAGGCTTTCATCGCCCCGGATGTTCAGATAGGTGTCCTGCTGGCCGGCAAAGCTGGCGGTGGGCAGATCTTCGGCGGTGGCTGAGCTGCGCACCGCCAGGCTCACATCCTCGCCGTATTGCTCCTGCAAGGTGCGATAGGCAGCGATGATCTCTGCGGCCAAGTCTTTGGGCAAACCCGCGCCGTAAATAATTTCGCGGGCGCGCTTGCCGCGGCGAGCGAGGTCTTTCACATCGTCTGGGTCGAGGCCGTCAAGCGCAGCATGAAGCGCATCCCAAGCGCCTGCGGCCTCCAGCATGTAACGGTAGGCTTCGGCGGTAATAGCAAATCCATTGGGCACGCGCACGCCCTGGCTTGACAGCTTGCGATACATCTCACCCAGCGATGCGTTTTTACCACCCACCAAAGGTACATCGCCGATCCCAATCTGGTCGAAAAAACGAATGTAAGTGCTGTGACTCATGCGGCTCTCCAGGGAGTTGTTTTGTGATGTTTTGCAACCGATCTGCTGCACTTAGCGTCTGCCGGGCGTCCCAGAGGTGGGCAAAGCCAGGTGCCAGACACTAAAACCGCCACTCGCTTGCTGCAGCATGCGAACCTGCGAATCTGGCGGAAGACCGATTCAGCGTAGTGCCGCGTCACGCCAAACCCTTGCGCTACATCAAGCCCGCGCAGAAGCACGCCTGCCGAGGTCGTCCATGCCTGCGGCGTGAGCAGCAGCAGCCCGAATGCCGGGTCTTCGCAGTCGTGCCACCATGTCATCAGCGCCGTGCGGTCGGTCGACTTGCAAGCCGGCGCACCGCGCCAGATTCCAGCCCACGCCCGTCGTCTGCAGATCTGCACCGGGCTCCGCCCAGACCTCGGCAGCAGTCCGTGCTCGGTCAAACAGGTGCTGCTGCAGCGCTCGCCTCTCGGACAGAACGTCTGGCTCGAGTCGCTGCAGGAGTTCCATAAACTGCAACAGACTGCTCAAGAAGCCTCGCCATTCACGTCTCCCTGTTTGGTCTGGCAGGCAACCACGCGGCTCGCCCAGATGTTGCGCAGCCAGGCGCGTGAATCGGCCCGCGGATGATGCCCCAAGAGTTGATCAAGCGCCTTGATGGTCGCCAGGCAATGGTGAGACTGGGCCAGCTTCCATCGGCCATGTTGGAAACATCACCCGAGCGGGTGATGCGCTACTTTCAGGACCCTGGAGTCAAATACACCGCCGGTTAAAACTTCTTGGGGCTGAAGCAATAGGCGGTTTTGCTCGGCATGTGCAGACCACCGATCCGGTCGCATTGACGAAACCCTAGGCGGTATCTGCAGGCGTGTGGCAGAACTGGTGACCGCCAGCAGGGGCCCAAGGAAAGACCTATGAAGCCAGTGAAGTCAAAGACCAGCGGAAGGGCGAGTGGGCCTTGCTTGGCTCCTGTGAACAGAATGGCGAACAGCACACCGAACGCCAGGATCATCAAAATGAAGGGGGGCTGATACGGGAAGGCCATGCTCGTGCCGAACAGGGCCGCGACCGCAGTCACCACCAGCGTTGACGCCAGGAGAGCATAGGTTTTGCGTACCAGCGCATGGGTGGCCACAGAGGCCATGGAGCCTGCAAACTCCGGCAAATAGGACGGTCGAGGCATGGTCCAACTCCATCACATGCTGTGGTCTGTGATCCGGCCCATCATGGATACCGGAACACGAGATAGCGAGTCTGTGCGGCTTCATGATTCTTACCCTCGATGCACATCAGATGACACCCCGGGGATTTTGTTTGACTTGTTCGACGATGTAACCTCACCCACGCTTGCCATGTCGATTTGACTCTGCGCGGGCCACCGCAGGGGCGCGCTTATCAGGCATCCAGCGAAGAGCGGAAGCGCAGCACGCTCACTGCCAGCATCACTGCCGCCAGCGCAGCCAGCGCCGTGAGATCGGGCCAAAGCACCGCAAACCCGACGCCCTTGAGAAAGACGGCGCGAATGACCACCAAAAAATAACGCAGAGGATTGATCAGCGTGAACCACTGCAGCACCTGCGGCATGGCGGCGATGGGAAATGCAAAACCGGAGAGAATGAAAAACGGGTTGACGAAAAAGAAATTCAACGCGAAGGCTTGCTGCTGCGTTTTGGAGAAGGTCGACAGCAGTAAGCCCATCCCGACGGCCGCAAGCAAGAACAGCATAGAGCCCGCCAACATAACGAGCGGGTCGCCGATGAACGGTACCTTGAACCATAGGATCCCGATGGCGCTGACCAGCAGGATGTCCCCCAGTCCAATGAGAAAGAATGGAACCGTCTTGCCCAGAATGAATTCCACCGAGCGGATCGGACTGACCATGATCTGTTCCAGTGTGCCCACCTCTCTCTCGCGCACGATGGCGAACGCCGTCAGACTCACCACCTGCAGCAAGGTCAGGCTACCAATCACACCGGGAATAAAAAACCAGCGATCTTCCAAACCCGGGTTGAACCAGGGCTGCAGTTGCAGGCTGATGCCTGTTTGAGGAGCGGCGAGGCTGGCGTGAGGTGGCATCAGCCGACTGGCTTCGTCGCTGGAAAACTGCGCGACGATCTGACTGATGTAACCCAGCGCGATGAGCGCTGTGTTCGAGTTCGTGCCATCAACTATCACCTGCAAAGGCGCACCTTTACCGTTCTGCAGATCCTGCTGGAACCCGGCATGCACGACGATGGCCAGTACCGCGACATCGTTGTCGATCGCATGCGTCACCTCGGCGCGGCTACGCGCGGCCTCGACCACATCAAATCGGCCGGACGCCACGAAATGCGAAATGAGAGAGCGGCTGGCTTGGCTTTGATCGAGATCGAGCACCACCGTGGCGACGTGGTGCACGGTGAATGTTGCGGCGTAGCCGAACACCAGCATTTGAATGATCATGGGCACGATCAGGCGAAACATGGCCCACCGGTCCCGCCGGATCTGCAGGAACTCTTTCATCAACATGGCGCGCAAGCGTTCGAACATCGCCTCAGTCCAAACGTTTGTGGAATGCACGCGCCGCGAGGTAGACAATGACCACGGCAAAGATCAGAAGTCCCAGCAGTGGCTGCCAAAGATCGGCAATCCCGCTGCCCTTGAGGAAAATGCCGCGCAAAATGGTGACGTAGTAGCGCGGATAGACGATCAGCGTGAGCGCCTGGATCGGAGCGGGCATCTGATCAATCGGAAAGGTGTACCCCGACAGCAGCGTGGTGGGCAGCATGGTCACCAGCAGCGCAATCTGGCTGGCGCCGAGCTGGCTGCGGATGCGCACGGAAATCAGGTAGCCAATCCCAAGAATCACCATGCTGAAAAGCGCCGTGGCGGCAAACAGCGTGACCAAATTGCCGCGCATTGGCACCCCGAACCAATACACCGCGAGGCCGAGGCAGACCACCGCATCCACCATGCCGACCACGAAGTACGGCAACAGCTTGCCGAGCATGACCTCCAGCGCGGTGACGGGCGTGGAAATGAGTTGCTCCATGGTGCCGCGCTCCCACTCGCGCGAGACGGTGAGTGAGGTCAGCTGCGCGCCCACCAGCGCCAGAATGACCGCCACAACCCCTGGAATGATGAAGTTGCGACTGTCGAGTGTTTCGTTGAACCAGGTGCTGGGCTGCAGATTGACCTGCCCGATCAATGTGGGCTGCACCCCATGCGCTGCCCGCCATTGCGCCTGGATTTGCGCATTCGTTTGGGCAATCACGCCTTGGAGGTAGCCCTGCGCAATATTGGTGGTGTTGACATCTGTCGCATCAAATATCGCCTGAATGGAGGCGGTTCCCGTTGACGCCAGATGCCGCGAGAAGTCCACCGGAATGACCACTGCAGCAATGCACTGACCGGCATTCATGGCGTTGCGCAGGTCTGCCTGACTATGCAGCACATGGGTGATGGAGAACCAGCCTGCGGCCTGAAACCGACTGTCAATGGCCCGACTGAGCTGGCTGTTCTCCTGGTCATAGACACAAAGAGGAACATGCTTGATATCCAGACTGACGCCATAACCGAGTAAACCCATCTGCATCAAAGGCATGATCAGCGCGATGGCGAGACTGCGCGGATCGCGCCAGATCTGCAGCGCCTCCTTGTATGCCATGGCCAGCAGTCTGCGCAGGTTCATGCACGACCTCCCGCATGGCGCTGGTCCGGCGCGAGCCTCGCTGCGGGCAGATTCATGGGTGTGAAGCTCAAGCCGCGCTCCTCGCATCCTGAGCCCGTGACACGATGCGAACAAATACGTCCTCCAGGCTAGGCACCACGTCCCGAATCTGTCCTGTCTGCACCCCATGCGTCTGGAGAAAGTCCGGCAAGGTTTCGGACGTGAGTCCGCCCTGCCCGAGCACGACATGCAACTTATCACCAAAGATGGCCGCCTCGACCACGCCAGGCGCGGTCAGTAGCGCCGTGCGCGCAGCACCCAGTGGCGCGCAGGCTACCTCTACCAGTTCGCCGCCTAACTCTCTAGTGCGCAGTTCACCAGGGCTGCCAACGGCCATAAGTTTGCCGCGATCAATCAGGGCAATCCGGTTGCAATACTCGGCCTCGTCCATGTAGTGTGTGGACACCAGGATGGTGACGCCACCGGCGGCCAACTGGTGGATCAAATCCCAGAACTTTCGTCGCGCCTCCGGCTCCACGCCGGAAGTCGGCTCATCAAGGAAAAGCACCGGCGGCCGATGCAGGATGGCGCAGCCCAGCGCCAGCCGTTGTTTCCAGCCGCCCGCAAGCGTGGCCACCAGCGCGTTTTCCCGCCCCTCCAGCCCGGCCATCGACAGGGCAAACGCCACACGCTCAGCCATCTCCTGTTGCGGTACGCGGTAAATGCCGCCGAAAAATCGCAGATTCTCGGCCACAGTCAAATCGCCGTAGAGCGAAAACTTCTGCGACATGTAGCCGATGTGCTCACGCACGGCCTGCGACTGGCTGCCCACATCAAAACCCGCCACCGTGGCGCGCCCCGCGCTGGGCGTGACCAGCCCGCAAAACATTCGGATCGTGGTGGACTTTCCGGCGCCGTTTGGTCCGATGAACCCCATCACCTCACCGCGCGCAATAGATAGATCGAGATGATCGACCGCGACGAAGTGACCAAACCGCTTGGTCAGCCCTTGGGCAACAACTGCGGGATCCTGAGCAGGGTTCATTTGCCCTGCCCTCCCAGCAGCGCCACGAAGACATCTTCGATGCCAGGATCGGCCGTCTCGATGCGGGCTTCGGCAAACTCCCGCGTCGCGAGCAGCAATTGAAGTTCGGGCGTCCGCTGGGCAGCATCATCCACCCGCACATGCACTCGGTCTCCCATGAGCAAGACGCCCAGAACGCCCGGCTTGCCTGCGAGAACATCGCGCAAAGCGCGCGGCTGCGCCGTCACGATGGCGAGCAGTGCGCCGGGCATGGCGGCCTTCAGCCTAGCCGGCGTGTCGCAATAGCGGATCTCCCCTTCATGGAACAGCGCCAGACGCGAGCAACGCTCGGCCTCGTCCATGTAGGCGGTCGCCATCAGAATGGCCACGCCGCTTTCGCGCAGGTTGTAGAGAATGGCCCAGAAATCGCGCCGTGACACCGGGTCCACGCCTGTGGTCGGCTCGTCGAGCAGCAGCACGCGCGGGGTATGAATCAGCGCGCAAACCAGGCCCAGCTTCTGCTTCATGCCGCCAGAGAGCTGCCCAGCAAGCCTGCGCTCGAACCCGGCCAGTCCGGCGGCATCGAGCAGTTCCTTGCTGCGCTGGAGGCGCTGCTTGCGCGGAATGCCAAACAGCTCGGCATAGAAGTAAATGTTTTCCGCGATGGTCAGGTCTTCATACAGGCCAAAGCGCTGCGGCATGTAGCTCAGACGCAGCTTGGCGGCTTCCGGGTTCTGCACCACGTCCACGCCATCCACCAGGAGCGCTCCTGCGTCTGGATGGAGCACTCCGGCAAGCATGCGCATGGTGGTTGTCTTGCCCGCGCCATCCGGGCCGACAAGGCCAAAGATCTCGCCTTTCCCCACACTGAACTCCACGCCGCGCACAGCATGCACCGCGCCGAAGCGCTTGGTCAGCGCATGCACTTGCACAGCCGGATCGCTGGCGATCGCGCTCATTTTTCGGGAGGTAACAGAGCGATGGAGGCGTCGGCCGGCATGCCCGGCAACAAGGCGTGTGCCGGGTTGTCGATATCAATGCGAATGCGATAAACCAGAGTGACGCGCTCGGCATGCGTTTCAACGGTCTTGGGGGTGAACTCCGCCTGGGAAGCGATGAAACCGATGCGCCCGTGGTAGACATGCCCCGGGTAGGTGTCGGTCGTCACAGAGGCTGCCTCGCCCAGGCGGATGCTGCCCAGGTCCTGCTCGTTGATATAGGCCCGCAGCCAGACATGGTCGAGATCGTCTAGCGTGAAAATCGCCACGCCAGGGCCAGCCAGCTCGCCCAACTCCGCCTGTCGAACCGCCAGGACGCCGCTGAATGGTGCGCGCAAAGTGGTGAACGACAACGTCACACGATCGAGTGCCACCTTGGCCTGCGCTGTCTTGAGGTTAGCCTGAGCCAGAGCGATGTTGTTGGCTGCAACCTTGACGAGCGCCTCATCACGAGCCAGCACGGCGCCAGACTGGCCTGCCGCAGTTTTCGATAAGTCGTATGTCTGGCGTGAGATGGCGCCAGCCTCAAGCTGCCCAGCGTTGCGTTGCAGATCACGCTGCTTTTCCGCGAAGTCCAGACGGTCACTGGCCACTGTGCTGCGGGACGCAGCCAGATTGCTGGTCGCGACGGCGACCTGCCGGGCGGCCGCTTCAAGCGAGGCCTCATCGATGGCGAGTTGTTGCTGATAGACGCGACTATCCACCCGCGCCAGCACGGCGCCAGCTGTGACGGCTTTGCCTTCGTCGAAGGGCAACTCGGTGATGGGCGCCTGCACGTTGGTGAAACTCAGCACACTTTGATGCGCTTCGATATTTCCGCTGACCACGACGTGGTTGGTCGCCGCGCCAGGGCCAAACACCCAACGATGCGCAGGCGGCCAAACCCACACCAGCAGCGCTGCAACGATCAGCGCTGCGACCAGCCCAGTCCAGACAAGACGACGGCGGCTCATGATGAAACTTCCCGGCGGAAAAGAATAGAAGAATGCTCAGTCTAGTGTCACGCGCTGCACGGAGAAAAGATAGATGTGTAGTCCCTGCGCCTTTCCATAGCCCCGGACATTCCGGATGCGCCCTGGGTTCGCAGCTGTTACTCCGGCCACAAGTAGTTTTCGTGTTTATCCGGTTGTCACAGATACCCACAGGGAAACACTGAAGAAATGACCTCTTGGGCGAAGCCGCTTGTGTCCAGGGTCGCGGGCGGTGCGAAAAACGGGTGTTTCGCGGTCAGGAGGTCCGAAGCGCGGCCGAAAATCAGCGGACGCTGCCCTTTGCCCCATTTTTCACACTGCGCACGCACCTCGGGTGCCGGAGTTCCAAACCAGCCTACGCGCCCGCATCAGATTGGCCATGGCGAACAGCGTGTGCAACTGCGCCGTGTTCTTCGCCAGACCGAGGTAGCGCGCCTTGTGCGGTGCCGAAAGAGGTTCTTCACGACGTGGAACGGGTGCTCGACCTTGGCGCGGATGCTGGCCTTGATCTGCTCGATCCACTCCAGCTTCTGCGCCCAGCCGTGCCCGGCCAGCGCGCGGCGCTTGCCGGGGTGCATGGCCACATGCCAGTTGACCGGAACACCGATGTTCTCCTCGCGCTTGGCCACGCCTTGGTAGCCCGCATCGGCGAAGACATCCTCCTCGTCGCCATGCAGCAGATCTTGTGCCCGGGACACATCAGCCACATTGGCGGCGGTGCCGATCACCGTGTGCACCAAGCCCGATTGGGCATCGACGCCGATATGGGCTGCAAGTACCGAAATTGGCGGAATACGCACCCAAGGTCATTTGCCCGCCTTCAAACCATGAAAGCGGCCGAAAGCCGCGCTCACAGTCTGCATGCTTGCCTCATCGAGGCGACCGATCCGCTGGCCGATTTTCGTTTTCGGTACGGCGGTCGGTTTGTCGATCATCACTTGGGATGTTTTTTGCAGGCCGTTGGATGCGTGGGGTTCGACCGTGATCCGTAACAGCGGCCAGTCGCGTAGTTCGCTGGTCAGGCGCAACACAGAGACCGATGGCAGAGCGCCGAAAGCGTCATCTTGCATGACCAACGCCGGTCGAAGTTTGCCATAGTCGCCCTGCAAGGCGATGGTGATGAGGTCTCCACGCTTTACTTCCATTCGTCGTTGAACTCTTCAAGGGCAGATTCCAACTCATGCATGACGGCATGCTCGTCGCTGTGCGGATCGCGGGCGGCGGCGGCCGCTTCCAGCGATTGCCGACGCGCTTCCGCCTCGAAAGCACGTCGTTGCTCGGCTGCTAAGCGCTCGCGGACAAGGTCGCGCAGCAATTCACCCAGCGACTGGTGGTGCTGGCCAGCGACGTTGGCCAATTCGGCCTTGAGGGCAGGGTCAATGCGGAACGTCACCGTATCACCCTTGGATGTTGTCATGCCGGGCATGGCGCTCTCCATGTAAGACATTTATGTAAAACATAGTGTAATGCGTCATGCCTTACACTTCAAGGCGGGTTCGATTCGCTCTGGCGGCGCGCATGCCCAGGGCGCACCTGGCACTCCATCAAGGACAGTACAACTAGGGAGATCGCGACCAAGCCCCCGAGGAACCATGCGGGGCAGATCAGGAGAGGCTTGGGTTGGTGTGCAGGCGCATGGGCTGCCCGGTCTGCTCGCATGGGGTCAGCAAGCGGCGTGCTGACGCGTTTGGATCACACCGACTTTGATGACAGGTGAACGCAGAAAAGAAAAA
>JABEBX010023521.1_pt1 | contig 10868 bp, 9 predicted proteins | sample 7245971 | NCBI WGS metagenome assembly JABEBX01 (sample SAMN14506365, study PRJNA622280) | hot springs metagenome | biome: hot spring [ENVO:00000051]|acidic hot spring [ENVO:00002120]; feature: spring [ENVO:00000027]|sediment [ENVO:00002007]; material: sediment environment [ENVO:01001048]...
TGGAGCGTTCGACCAGGGTGCCATTTTCAACAAACTTTATTCGCTTGGAACTAAACCAGTCGTGAAGATAAGGAAGAACGCATCTCCAGATTACTATTGGGGGAGCAAGTACAGGAGGAGGGAAGTGAGGGAGTACAGGGAAATGGGGTACGAGAGATGGTCTTCCTTGAACGGCTACGGCATGAGGTGGCCAGGAACTGAGGGAATATTCTCAGCAGTAAAGAGAAAGTATGGTGAGAATACAGTATCAAGATCAATGGACGGGCTGATAGCGGAAGGCTATCAAAGATTCTGGGCGTATGACGTGATCAAGTGTTACGGCGAGCAACACTCGTCCAATCACACAAAAGTATAGCAAAATATCCGAAAAATAAGTCAAATTAGGCGATATTATTGAAACAAGGCGTCAGTAGATTCATTAAACAGAGCATATTTAATAATGGAATAAGTCTAGAGGCCTAAATCTAAAAAACAATTTTCAATTTGAGTGAGAGAAAATTATAAAATTTTGTTCAATATATTCTCTTCCTTTCTTTACTAAATACTATCCTGATTTTTTCGCCTCTTATGGAACATTTCAATATTCATTAAATTCACACTTAAAGTAGTGGCTGATTTAACCGGTATAGAACTACGGTTCCAGGTAGAAAGATGGAAAAGTAGTTATTTTATATTTAGGCTGGGATCAATGATTCCGTACTAACACAATAGATGAAAATATTCATGGGTCATCTCTTAACAGTTAATGGTAAATCACACCACTTATCATTCCATGACTCCCTCTCTAGAAAAGTATATTTTACCATGATTACCACTATTTTTCAATCATTTTACCAGCATTTTACCACTTCAAAAATTTCTTCCCATACTTAAGCGAGAGCATTAAGAATCCCTTCAATGTTAGATGGTTTGTTTAAACGAACGCATATCATATGAATTTTTAATGAACTGATATCAGCAGAATCCATTATTTAAAACACCACTCTTACACTAATTTCTGATTTATCTTGTGCCTATCTCACAGCATAGAAAATTCTATTTGTTTTAATAAAATGGTCCAAGGAGTGAACATTTGAATAAGAGCGTCAAACAAATCGGAAAAGAATAAAAATCAATCTCGTCATTGTGTAATAATATTATCTTAATTGAACTTAAAGGTATTCTTTAACAAAGTGTCTGAAAAGGGTGTTACAATAGGCACCATATCACAGGACAAGAGTTTTCCATGTGTACTCTTCACTTCATTGACTAGATTTAATAAAATGTTTCAGATCTCTGTTCCACCGATATCCTTCTCTCTCTAGCTCTCTGCTGCACTCCTTCCAGTCCTTTATGAAAGGTCCTATCTTTATTCCTGATCATCCTTAACAAGTTTGTATTTCTCATTGATTTTACTTAAAGATCCGTTATCAGATTGTCCATATTTCTCTGTATGTTGCATTTTATTTGGAACTGTGTTATTCTGTGTTCCATTCCTGCGCCTATCGAGTTTCCAGGTCCTGTAAGGTTTAACTGATCTCTCAATGAAAATCTGTTTTTGTTCGTTTTTTATTTCATTGTATTTCAAAATTTCATCTACCATCTCCTTCATTGTGACAAACCACTCGAGAAATTCTTTCTTATCATAATCGTTCATTTATTAGTACCTATAATATAACCTAGTTACATACCTCTATTTATTTCCTTAGGTGATATTTCAGGTAATTTCGGAGGTAATTCTTATATTCCTTTTTCAGATGAAGAGATATGAGAAGGGGTGAAATCACCAGCTTAACGAGAGCATCAGGTAAAGGGGGGTCTCTTAGAACAACAGTACCTATGTCGATTGTAAGGCATTTAGACCTGAAGGAAGGAGATATAATCAGATGGGGATTTAGATCAAACGGTAATGAGCTAGAGATAGTTGTTTCGCCGGTGAGATAATGAATTCTCAGAGGCTAATACATCTTAACTTAATTCTTAAATGATCACTGCTGAAACCTTGTATTGATAGCTAGGTACTGCTTTACTATATTTTGTTCCTTCCACATTCAAAATAGGTGCCTTACGAGCTGGCACCAGACGTTTACTTGTTTTTACTGCCTTTTTTTTGATTCACAACGCAAATTCATATTTCCTCCTTCTGTCAACCTTCTTATTACCTTTACTATCCTCTACTCCGACAGGGATTAAAAAATTCCTTGAGATAAGACCGATATACAACAGGAGAGATGAGAGGATAATGGTCTATGCGTTCTTGTTTGTACTGACCCTACTCATATCAAGGTTATTCGAGAAGGCAGTAAATAACACTGAGACAATCGATAGAATATCAGAGGATATACCCAACTGGAGGCAGAACCAATAAGAACAGAGAATAGTTTACTATTCCTCTTCACAGTGTCAGAAGAAGCAAAGACCCTCATGGAAAAGATTAAGACACCTTATCCTAAAAAGGTGCTTGGATAACCAGCAACATAATTTTGAATAAATCAAGTGTAAATCTCAAAGGACAGCGGTTCGTGAAGATATACGATAATCCTGAGATGATTTGGTATTGCAACTCATAGAAGGCGGAATAATATTATCTAAAAAGTGTTCATATAAGAATAATCGAAGTAAATCTTATTAACAATATCCCTCAGATATCTTTTCGGCCCTGTCCCCAGTGTTGCTCCTATCATATCACCTATTTTAAAGTTTACAATCGCATAAATCTCCTTACTAAGCTTAAGCGATAATTGCCAATCATCTACCCCATTGATATACGTCTCGTCAAACACGAGACCTTGATTTTTTTTGCACCATTCATTACTTAGAATTCCAAAATCGCTGGTCATTATGAATGGTTGTACGTTTTTCATGACTATTTTAGCTAGAACTTTATTCCGAGGTCCCAATCTCCATTTAATATTAAATCTTCTTTCTATATTCCTTCTCAACTTATATGATGGCTTATATTCTGACAACTTGTGATGTACTAGGAAATAAAACAAATATAACAACTCATATGTTAAGAATCGCTCTTGCCCTATAGTCGAATGGTAAGAGTGATACTTAGACGGGAAAGTAAACACAGTCATTACTCTCTCATTATTTAATTCAGAAAGTTGATTTACTAAGATTGTGATTTCGTCAATCTTTTTCATATCATCGTTTGAATAGATTATCCACTTCGGATTGTATTCCATTGCTTTCTTAATTCCAACGTTGAAGTTATGTGCATGGTTGAAATAGAAATCACCTATTCCCCCGCTTTCAACAAAAACCATATGAAGACCCTTGAAGATGTTTTCCCTGCATTCCTTCGCATATTTCCCATTAAAATCTGCGGTAGGAATCACAACTATGATATCCTTGTTGCCCTTAATTTCGTATATGGTACTGACCCCCTTTGGTCTATCCCTCATCCACTCTATCAACTGATCACGATTCTCAAAGCCGTTATAGAATTCTATGATCTTGCGAATATCATTACTTGTGAAGTAATTGTTACGGTAATCCACAAGACTGAAGAATAATTGATTGCGAACAAAGGTATTCTTGTCATACGGACAACATAATCTACTATTTTCTTCATTAAAATTCATCAAAATACCCCCCTATTTGGTTCTCTGTTATATTTTTAATATCCTGATTAGAATAATAACTCTTGTACCACTTCACCGTTTCAAGTAGCGATTTTTCAAAGTCGTAGCGCGGAGTGTAATTGATCATATTCTTAATTTTATTCGTGTCTAAGGAAAGAAATCTTGATTCTATATTACTTGTTTTTTTACTAACAACATCTATTTTCTTTCCCCATTTATCTGAAAACATCGAAGCAAGCTCTAAAACGGAATGAAAAGATTCTGTGGAAGGACCGATATTGTAAGCTCCAGAAATAGCCTTAGGATTCTCCATTAATTTGATTGTTAATTTTAAAATTCCATTGACTAAATCCAGGACATACTGCCAAGGCCTCACTGAATCAGGATTTCTCAGTACAAGAGGTTCTTCTTTAACTAGTGAGTTTACAATATCTGGAACAAGTCTTAAGTGACCCCAATCGCCACCTCCAATAACGTTACCTGCTCTTATCGATGACACTCCTATTTCCTTTTCCTTAAAGTAAGTTTCACTAAATGAATTCACTACTATATCCTCGCAGGCCTTACTAGCACTGTAAGGCTCCTTACCCCCGATTTCATCTATTTCTCTGTAAGGATAGATCCACTCTCTATTTTTATATGATTTGTCACTAGTCATCACAATTACACTTTTTACTTTCCCATTTATTCTTATAGAGTTTAGTACTTTTGCTGTACCAATAACATTTGTATCGAATGTTTCAACTGGGTCATTGAGGGAATCTAAAACTATAGGAAGGGCTGCAAGGTGAAAAACAATCTCGGGGTTATATTTGCCCAGCACCTTTAAAAAATGACTTTCATCTCTTACATCTCCATTAATACTAATTATATCACTATGAAGCTTTATAACATTAAACAAATTTGGTTCGGATGGTGGTTCAAGCGAATATCCGATCACTTTAGCTCCAAGCATAGTAAGAGTTTTTGATAACCAAGACCCTATAAATCCCGTATGCCCCGTTATGAGCACGGTCTTACCTTTAAAGAATACATCAAAAGACATAATTGAACCCCTATTATACATAATTCCTTCCTTTTCTTAAGAGTTGCGTATCTTTCACTATCTTGTTTGCTATCTCTTTACCTTGCAGAATAACCTGATGACTCCATAGGTACCCCCAAGTTCCGTATCTTCCTAAGAGATAAATTCCTTCTTTTTTGAAGTATGCTAATATCCTTTCCAAGTTAACCTGTCGGTTATTATCATATATGACATAACCGTATTTCAGATCAGAGTTAAAAATATTCACTATTTTGTCTAGGTTGACATACCCATATTCTTGTAACTTCGAAAGCGATTTCTCTGTCAGGGAATCTTGATATTTACCAGTATAAGGTATTTCCACTTGCAGAGCAGTATATCCTTTGGGAGAGGCGGTTGGATTAATCCTGTTAAATGGTATTAATCTTGATACTGGGATTTCTTCATCATAAAAGTATAACCAGGTGAATCTCTTTTTCCATTCCCCCTCGAGTGCGAGGTTAATGTAATGGAGTGATGTGTATTTCAGTTTTTCAATAGAAAGTTTTATTTCTTCTGGAAGTTTAGGAATAATTCTAGGAATTTCCGGAAGGGGGATCGAAGATGCAAGTATGTCATAATTCTCCGAACTCTTGTCTGTGAACCTTATTATTTTGTTCTCACAGTCTATTAACGTTACTTCCTTATTAAATTGAATGTTTATATTGCCTTTTCTAAACTTCCAGAAGTTACTAAACGCTTCAAATCCTCCGTACTTTGGATATCTGAATTTCTCAAAATAGTATCCTGACTTATAACCTAAGCCCAAGGCACCATCAATTGCATCGTTTATTGATGGGGTTGGAATTCTGACACCAACCCAGTCAGTTGTTAAATCATTTGGATCTGTTTGCCAGAACTTCCTGGTATACTTGGAGGTATAATTTTCAGCGAAATATTTCCCTTGAGAACTGACCAGCCATTCGTAATAATTTTTAGGCTTATAGTTTAGATCATAGGTCTTGTATGAATAAACTAAATCTTTCAGAATATTGCTTCTTTCACTCTTAGGTAACTTATCTAGGTGGAATAGTGCGGGGTGTGGGAATTCCATGCCGTGTATGGTATTCATTGGCTTAGATACCTTCTCTACTATTGGAGTCGCTTTAGCAAGAAGAGTTTTAACATAACTATCGTCTGTAAAAGAGACATGAGGCCCGTGATCATAGAAAAATTCTCCTATGTGGTCAGTACCCGCAGTTCCTCCCACTTTATTCGTTTTTTCAAAAATCTTAGACTTCCCCGGATAGTGATAAGCTAGCGATAATCCACTTAATCCAGCGCCTATTATTGTCAAACTGGGATATCTATACACGGTCATTTTTATTTACTCCAAGATAATAGTCAAATGTCTCTCTCATTCCAGCCTCCAAGCTATAAATTGGCCACCATTTCAAAATATTTCTAGCTTTGGTTATATCACCCTTCGCAAAGTAAGTCTCGGCGTCACCATACTGTAATGCTCCCCACTCAACATCCAATTTATATCCGAATTTTCCAATTACTTCTGAGATGTATCTTAAGCTGTAGCTTTCACCACTTCCTATAATAAATGACTCGTATCCAGAAGTGGAATTAAGCAAATACGATATTGCAGCGGAATATGCTCTTGCGATGTCTTTCACGTATACATAGTCCCACATCTGTTCCCCCATTGTAGTCTTTGCCCTTTCTCCTGCTAAAGCACATTTAATAAGATATGGGATTAGTTTTTTGTCAGAATCCTTAGGACCATATGGAGCCATCAATTTTAACGTAACTGCCCTTAAATCGTGCATTTCCGTATAGTACTTTAACACATCCTCAAAGGCTACCTTTGTTGCTGAGTACAAATTCCTCGGATGGGGCTCATCTTCCATTGTCAACTCGCTTCGATGCTGTAAATATTCTGTGAATGTGCCTGTGTTTACGAAGTACTTTACATCGTTATTTATCATCGCATCAATTATATTTGTGGGGAAGAGAATATTGGTTTCTATCATCCTGTCAATATCATCTGGTGTATGACTCCTTTTATAGTATACTGCAAGATGCACTACTACATCTGGTTTAAATTTTGATATTATATCATTAATTTTCGTTTCGTCTATGAAAAAAGTTGAAATATCTCTATTCAAGATATCATCAATACGCCAAAGATTAGAAGTTTTTCTAATTGTTATTCCTATATCATAACGATTCTGTTCCAAAAGCTCTCTTAAGACGTGTGACCCCACAAAACCATTCGCACCCGTTATAAGAATTCTAACTTTTGCTCGGTTTATTTCCATTTTAATCCCCAGTCATACGGTATATCATTATGCAAAGGATCCATTCTTACAATTTCGGCATCGCTGTATGGATGAGTTGAGCAATCAGCGACTAATGCTGGTTTGATACCTATTCCTTTAAAGCCGTTCCAAATATTTGGTGGTATTGTAACCAGCTGGTAATTTTCCTCGCCAATAAACAATTCCATAATTTCTCCTCTAGATGGCGAATCTAACCTATTATCATATAGTACAAGCTTGATCATTCCTACAGGTACAGCATAGTTCAGTGTCATCGTCTTATGCAAATGCCAGCCCTTTACTACCCCCGGATATACCATTGAGAAATAGATTTCTCCGAATTTTTGGAAGACTGAATCTTCTGTACTTAGCATCTTAAATACAGCCCCTCTTTCATCCGGTATTATGCGAAGATTGTTAATCTTAACACCCTCAATCATTATTTCCCCCCAAATGACCTTTAAATAAGTTGTTGACATTGTCATCCCACAGCTTCCAAGGCGGAGATCCACTTTCCCATAATGTCTCTAATTCAATTTTGTCTCTCATTGTGTCCATTGGTTTCCAGAAACCGTCGTGTATGAATGCTGCTAATTGTCTGTCTGAAGAAAGATTCTTGAGAGGTTCCTGTTCCCAGACTGTACTGTCACCTTCTATATAATCAAATATTTCAGGTTCAAGAACGAAGAAGCCACCATTAATAAATGATCCATCTCCCTTAGGTTTTTCCGTAAAATTTGACACCAATCCTGTTTCATCTAGAACTATGGCGCCAAATCTACCAGGGGGCTTCACAGCAGTGACAGTTGCGAATTTGCCTTGCTTTCTGTGGTAATTTATAAGAGCCTTTATGTTCAAATTTGAAACTGCATCTCCATATGTCATCATAAATGTCTCATTTCCTATGTAATCTTTTATTCTTTTAATCCTACCCCCTGTGTTAGTAGTTAACCCAGTATTAACAAGAGCAACATTCCATTCCTCAGCAGCATTTTTAAGAAGTTTGAAATTTCTCGTTTTCAAATTGAGTTCGAAATCGGATTCATGAACAAAGTAATTATAAAAAAACTCCTTTATAACATATCCTTTGTACCCTAAACAAATTATAAAGTCATTGAACCCATAATATGAATATATTTTCATGATATGCCATAGAATCGGTTTTTCTCCGATTTCGACCATTGGCTTTGGCTTAATCGTCGTCTCTTCGCTTAATCGTGTACCTAAACCCCCAGCTAGGATGACAACTTTCATATAGATATGATATCTCAGACGTTATTTAAATATTTTTAGTCGAGTATCTTGAAAATAAGGCAATTGAAATTTACTGATAGTTCTATCTCCGTTTTTTTACCCTTATTTGATACCGATTGAATAATAATGTTTATTATTGGATAAGAATCGTATATACCAGGAAGAAGAGACCAATAACGTACGAAACAAGACTCGAGGTTTAGGATATTCAGGGATATTTCGTAAGAAGTGTTACTAAATTTGGAAACAGTGCCAAGATAGAATGTCCTAAGTAATATCTTGGCAGAACAGTTTACATAATAGTAGTATGAACAGAGATCGCCTTTTAGCTGACCTTAAAACACTGGAACAATTCACAAACGATTCTCTATCCCTTGTTCACCATTAAACCAATCTGATGGAACGATTTAACAAGGAGATAAGCAGAAGAATCAAGATCATCTATCTCAGGGTTGTGGAGATAAATGACAGATGGTCACGAAGATCATCGGGAGGATTCTATAATTGCATGGATGATATAAGGGAAATGTTCCATAAGATGTATCCTTCATGATTACACAACTTTCGGGACGCTACGTCTATCATTTGCAATTTCTCAAGCTCTAAAAGCATGTTTTCCAACGAATATTTTTCGTTGAGTTGATATTACTGAAACCCTCTAAGAAGTGCTGATATTAATCTCGAGTGATATGAAGAATACAAACAGCACTCCTGTTAATGTGGATTCAGTGCGTTCATTCAATGGGAATATATCCAAATCCGCCTTCATTGCACAGAATGCCTTCTCTATTGCATCCCCCTACCTGTATACTGATAGACATTCTAGAGGAGAATATCCACCATTGAATACAAGAAGGAATCTTTACATCTTGTTCCCTGCTGCAAATATTATATTTTAATTTGCCTCAGCTATAACTTTTCCGTATCTCATGCTTTATGATGTATAACCTACGTTATACGTCATATAATCCCAGAACCGTTTTAGCTTATATATACCAACGAAATAAAATAAACTTTGGAGTTATTACTTAATCCTCATAGTCATTTTTATTCTCAATCAATTTAAAATTAAATTTAGCTGACTATCATGTTTAACAAGATATTTTTATAAAATGAGTAGCGTAACACCCCCATTTTTTAATTTTTTAGAATAACTGGCATTATTAATTATCTGTTAAGGTTTATACCTTACTCCATATGTATAATAATATTACATTGCTGATAGCATATGTAATATTCTTAAACTGGTATCCTCTCCAGCTAATGAGTATAATAACATATTTTAGCTCTTTGTAAATAATTAAGGAGAAATATTCATTTAATAAGTATTATTATGAAATAGTACTTATCTTGTAATGCCTATTGCTTTACTTTCGATCACATTAATTTTCATATGCCATACACTTTTTCATAATAACTGGTTTAGAGAAATTGGATTTAGATATCAATTATTTGAAATTAAGGAAATAGTAATACGTAATTAGAATAGTAACGTTATATCATTATTTGAGTAATGTCGATTCCTTTATAGCCGTAAGATGAATAAAACATGAGAAATCAAGAATTTAATATAGATATGGTATACGTAAAGTGACCTGAAATGAAATGAATAACAAGGGAAAAGGCTAAGGTTGATAGAATAGCTTGTCCATGGTTGATATCTAGATTTGTTGATAGAGAACGAATTTTTTTATTCGTGCCAAAGGAAAAAGTCCTTGAAATTGCAAAAGAAGAAGACGCAATACCTTTTGATGTCCCTGGAGTCGAGTTAACTCATTACAAGGAGAACGGAATGGAATATGTTAGTTTTGATTAAATAATCAAGAAATATAATTTGAAAGATAAGGCGTTATTAGAACTTGCTAAAATAGTTAGAGGCGCAGATGCTACTATCCCTGACCCGCCATCAGAATCGGCAGGTCTAGAAGCCGCAGCAATGGGGTTCCGCGAACTGGCAAAAGACGATTACGAAAATATGAAACTTCAATTTCCTCTCTATGATGCTCTTTACAGATACTGCAAGATGAAGATCGAAAATCAGACCAAATTAGAACATTCCATATAATTAATTTTTTTAATATAGGAAAAATAAATAAAAAAATATTTTATTCCAAATCTATTTATTTAATATTTTTAAAAAGATCGTCATTGACAGTCGGTATCTTTAGTTCTTTACCTGAGTATTCCACGTATATGTTTTTTAATTTAACATATTCCTCGATTCCATATTTACTTCCTTCACCGCCCTGTCCTGTTAGTCTGAATCCTGTATGGTAACCTTGTGAAGCTTCTGGGCCAGACATGTTAATATACAGTTCACCAAATCTAATTGAATCTGAAAATTTAAATATGATTTCAGGGTTTTCTGTAAAAAGATAAGAAGCGAGTCCGTATTTAGAATCATTAGCCAATGTGATAGTTTCTTCTGGATCTGAAATTGGCATGGCAGCAATTACTGGACTGAATATTTCTTCCTGGAATAACATAGATTTCTGATCAGTATTCTCAATTATTGTAGGCTCGTAAAAATATCCTTGAGAATATTCTTTGCTTAGTTCTGGTTTCTTTCCACCATACAAAATTTTAGAGCCTCCTTCGACTGCATTTTTCACAACTTCTTCTGTAGCTTTTAAAGCGCTGGAGTTTATAAGTGGCCCTACATCTGATGTATACGGATCCCCGATTTTAAGTCCACGGGTTACTTTAACGAAT
>JABEBX010018790.1_pt1 | contig 10865 bp, 11 predicted proteins | sample 7245971 | NCBI WGS metagenome assembly JABEBX01 (sample SAMN14506365, study PRJNA622280) | hot springs metagenome | biome: hot spring [ENVO:00000051]|acidic hot spring [ENVO:00002120]; feature: spring [ENVO:00000027]|sediment [ENVO:00002007]; material: sediment environment [ENVO:01001048]...
GCATATAGCTTTCCACGGTCAGAGCCTGTGCCGTGGCAGCCAGGCGATGGAGCGCTTCCATGGCACGCGCCGCCTCGTGAGGCAAAAGCCTCAGAGTCTCCAGAAGCGCTTGCTGAAGGGCATTGAGGATCCATCCCCACATGCCGATCATCATCGGGTTAGGCACATTCTGGCGAACGTGGATGAGGCCGACGGCCGCCTGCCACTGCCAGTAGTGAGCGTCGAACGGACCCTCGAGCGTGCGTCGCCACCAGCGGCGCAGCGCATTCTCTCGTTCCGACCGGGCGCCCGAGCTCAAGATGCGTGCCGTTTCTGGATGCGCGAAAAGGATATCGTAGAAACCCTGCACCAGATGATCTTCCAGGGAGGCCAAGCCAGGTCCGAGGCGAAGCAAGAGCGCCTCGTCCTCCCCGGTGAAGCGAGCGGCCGGAGGCAACTGCGAAAAAACGTCCTCTGTCACCTCGGCGATATGTGACGCCATCCCCGCCTGCCTCTCCGGCTATCGCCGCTCAAGCATCTGTGCGACCTGAGAGGCCGCATCCCGAGCCTCCAGGTGAATCAACCCCACGTTGGCCCCCGCCCGGGCGACAACCCCGAGTACGGCCTTGGGTCCAGCCGAATAAATATACATCTGGCCCTCGTCCCCGGAGACGCTCGTCTCCCGAAATCCGCCGCCCCCGAAGCTTTCGCAAATGCGCCGCCCGAGCCCCAAGGCGGTCGCCGCCATTGCCGCTAGGCGATTCGCGTCCCCGGAGTTGAGCGAATGAGCGATGGGAAGCCCGTCGGTCGTGGCGACGAGCGCGGCGCTCAACTCCGGAACGGAGGTGCGCATCCGGCCTAAAATAGTATTCAGTTCCTCGGCAATAGCCATATCCTTCTCCCCTTCTCAGCTTTCTTCGTTCCAAGGGCGGATCGCGCAAAGCCCGACGCCTCGTGAGCCAATCACTGAATCGGAACGAGATTGTTTTGGCAAGCGAAATGTAAGCGAACTGCAGCCTCTCGGAGGCCGACTCAGGCCCGTTCCACCAAGTCAAAGAGGCGCACGAGCAGTTCGCTGGCGCTTTCGAGATTGGTGGCATCGATGGGGATGACCTCGGTCGGATCCAAATCGAGGTAGGAGGCCACTTCCTTGCAGTCCCAGCAGTTGGGATGATCCTGGTGCGTGACGCCGACAACAAGAGGCACCGGATTCCGGGAGAGGAGATAGTCCGAGATGCGGCGAACTTGCGGAAAGTGGGTGGCGTCGTTCCCGGAAACGAGCAGGAGCACCCCCAAGGCGCCCTCCAGGAGAACTTCCCACGTAAACTCAAAACGATCCTGGCCGGGGGCGCCAAAGAGATGAATGGTGTATCGGTCGAGGGAAAGCTGGCCGAAGTCCATGGCCACGGTCGTCGCCCGATTCGCGGTGGAACACGGAACGTCGGTGTTGACAACCGGAGATTGACTCAAGGTCCGGATGAAAGTCGTTTTACCGGCTCCGCAAGGGCCGGCTACGAGGATCTTAATCGTGGTTTCATTCATACATTTTTTCGAGAATTCGCCTAAGCCCGGAGGCGATCCGCGCCAAGACGCCCTGTCGGCGCGCGATCGGTTTGGTTGGGCTCTCAGGAACCGTTGCCAGCTGGGAACTCGGAACCGTTGCCACGGGAGCAGGACGAGGGGGTGGTGAAATCGGATCAGGGGTGGGGGCGGGCAATGCCTGCGGTGGCAAGGGACCAACCGGTGCCGGAGCGGGCGGAAGCTCCGGAATGCGAAGCGCGGGACTCAAGGAGGGAGCCGACGCGGATGGCGGCGGCTGGGCTTGGACAGGGACAATCATCCCCAAGAGACGCAGCTTGTAAAGCTCGAGCAGCACTTGCTCCAGCGGGAGCCCAAGGGCAGCGACGATCTCTTGCGCCGAGATCCCGGAACGAAAGAGTCGCTCCGTGCCGTCCCAGAAGGCGAGCAGGTCTCCTGTCAGCCACGCGGTGGCCTCCGCCTCGGCGCGGAACCGCGTCCCGGGATGCGGAAGATAGGGCGTATAGCGTTCCGGAGACCGGATTGCGGCCAGAGCGGACAAAAGGATGCGGTCGAGGGAGATGCTCAACGGACCGACCCGCTCGCCCATGTGACTCTCCTCGAAGTCGAAGGAAGCCGATGGATCGTCAGAAAGCCGTTGAAGCACCGAGTGCAGCGCGAGCGTGTCCGGGATCGGTTGGCTGGTCGCGGAAGCGGAGACGAGCTGCCCCGCCGAAAGGACGAACGAAAAGCGATCCCCGGTGATCTTCTCCACGATTTCCAGAGTTCCGGTTCGATCGCGCAGCAGGCGCAAGACTTCGGGAAAAGGCACTTCCTTGAGGTTGCCGGAGAGAGGCATGGCGAATCGATCCTATTACGACAGGAGCATTGCGACAAAAGCCACTGGTTGGCTACCGCCTCCCAAGCCTGGAGCCAACGCGTGGCGCTCAGCTGGCTTGAGATTCACAACGCTTCAAGAGTGCCCGGATGGGTCAATCTTTTGGCATGATGTCCCCTCTCCCGCAAGTGGAAAGACGGCATTTGCGTCACGATGGACTTCCCTCTTCCCGACCTCTTCATTAGCCTAAGGCAATGGACTTTCTAGGAGAAGAGGCTCGGGAGGCCGTGCGCCGGGCGCTGCGGGAGGACTTGAGCCAAGGGGATGTGACCTCGAGCGGCTTTGTTCCGGAAGGAAGCGTTTGCCGGGCGGAAATTTCCGCCAAGGAAGAAGGAGTCGTCTGCGGGCTGCCGGTGGCGCAAGCCGTCTTTGGAGAGGTCTCCTGCGGGGATCTCCGCCTGGAATTGAGTTGCGAAGAAGGCGATGCCATTGAAGCCGGAACGACCGTCCTGTCGCTATCGGGCCCGGCGGCCGAGGTCCTCGCCGGCGAGCGAACCGCGCTGAACTTCCTCCAGCATCTTTCGGGCGTTGCCAGCCTCACGCGAGCCTTTGTGGAAGCGATCGACGGAACGGGCGTTCGGCTCCTGGATACTCGGAAAACCCTCCCAGGCTTGCGCTCTCTCGAAAAGTACGCGGTGCGTTGTGGCGGGGGGTCCAACCACCGTTTTTCGCTCGGGGATCATGTTCTCCTGAAAGACAATCACCTCGCCTTGCTCAAGACGGCCTTTCCCGGCTCATGGGCAAAAGAGGTGGGCTTGCGAGCGGAAAGGGTCCGCCGCCTGCGGCCGCTCGCCCGAATCGAAGTGGAGGCGCAGAGCCTGGGGGAGGTGGCGGAGTTGCGCACCCTCCCGCTCGATCTCTTGTTGCTGGATAACATGAGCCTGGAAGAACTGCGCAGGGCGGTCGCCCTCGTAGGCGGGCGCATGCGGCTCGAGGCTTCGGGCGGTGTCACGCTCGAACGCATCCGCGCCATTGCCGAAACGGGCGTCGATTTCATATCGGTCGGCGCCCTGACCCACAGCGCGAAGGCGATGGATTTTTCCTTGAGGATCACAGCATAATAGACCTTCACGCATCCTCGCGGCGCTCATGCATCCCCCTTTTCGGCAACCTGTGGAAGAGCAAAGAGTCCCTATCGAATGCCGTGTCCGGGTGCCGGCGACGACCACGAATTTTGGACCGGGCTTCGATACGTTTGGAGCGGCCCTGCGCTTGTACAACTGGACAACGCTCCGGGTCGGCAACAGCGGCTCTGCTGAAAGCCTCCCCCCCATGGTGTGGAAAGCGGCGGAAGCGTTTGGCAAGGCGGTGGGCGAGCCGCTCCCGTTCTTCGAGTGCGCGATCTCCGGAGATGTTCCCTGCGCGAGGGGTCTGGGGAGCAGCGCAACCGTACGCGTAGGGGTTCTCGTCGGATTGAACGAGTTGCGCGGAAGACCCCTCTCGCGCGAGCAGCTGGTGACGGTTGGCAGCGCACTCGAAGGCCACCCGGATAATGTTGCGGCGGCCGTCCGGGGAGGATTCACCATTTCGACCGATAACGGCCAGACACGAGTCGCTCTCGGGAGCCGCCTGGAGTTCGTGGCTTTCGTCCCGGACATGGAAATGGAAACCGAATGGGCTCGCTCGGTCCTCCCGCAAACCGTGTCCCTGCCAGACGCAGTTTGGAATCTTCAGCGGGCCTGCCGGATCGCCGCCGCCATCTGCTTGCGCCAATACGAGGAGATGAGAGGGCTCTTCGATGACCGCTGGCATGAACCCGCTCGAGTCAAACGCATTGAGGCATGGGAGGAGATGCGCCAGAGCGCCTACGGAGCCGGCGCCATCGGATTCTATCTCAGCGGAGCCGGCTCGACCCTGATGGCGCTTGCGGTGGGGCGGGGAGCGGAGGTGGCGACGGCGCTGACGCGCGTTGCCGCCCAGAGAGGCCTAAAAGGGAGTTGCCGCCGGATTCAGGCGGAGAATCAAGGGGCGAAGGCTTGGTTGCGGCGGCTATCCCGCCGCCTCGCGCAAGGAGGGCGGAAGCATGTTTGTTAGGTGGTCACGTCCGATCGGACTCATTCTTGGGGCGGTCGGGATTCTCTCTTGGGAAGTCTGCTTCGGGCAGGATGAGGAGTTCTTGCGACAGCTACCGGACGAACCGATGGAAACCGCCAATGCGGACAAGGAGCGGCCGGCCGAAAAGAGCCCGGGAGATCGCGCCGGGGAGAAAATTCAACATGGAAAATATCTCGTGGAGGCCGTCGCCCTCTGCGGTGAGTGCCACACTCCCCGCAACGAACGGGGAGAGCTGCTTCGCGACAAATGGTTGCAAGGAGGTTTCGTTCCCGGGCTCAGCGCGGAGAACGCCGGGTCGCTCGCGCGAACGGCTCCCCCGGTCGCGGGCCTGCCGGAAGGATGGAGCCAGGCGGACATGGTCCAATTTTTGGAGACCGGGATGACTCCCGCCGGCAAATACCCGCAACTGCCGATGCCTCCCTACCGAATGAGCCACGCGGATGCCTTGGCCATCACGCTCTACTTGGAAGGGCTGAAGAGCAACCCGGCGGCTCCGCCGTCCGGAGCGCAGCCCGGACAGCCGTAAGGCGCAAGGCGAGCAGCCGTTACCGGTTCTCCAATGCGCAGAGATGCGCATGGATGGAGCGGCCGAGAGCGGCGATCTGATAGCCCCCTTCCAGCACGGAAACGAGCTTGCCTTGGCAGTGCCGCTCGGCGACCCCTCGGATCGCTCTCGTCATTTCCGCAAACCCATCTTCGCTGAGCTGAAGATTCCCCAAGGGATCGTCCCGGTGTGCATCGAATCCCGCCGAAACGAGAACGAAGTCGGGCTCGAACGCATCGGCGGCGGGAAGAACCTTCTCCTCGAAGGCGGCTCTGTATTCGGCGTCGCCCGATCCGGGTTCCATCGGCAGATTCAAGGTAAAGCCCTCTCCCTCCCCTCTTCCCTGCTCCAGGGTGCTCCCAGTGCCCGGATAGAGCGGGTGCTCGTGGAGACTAATGTAAAGGACGGACGCGTCCTCCTCGAAGATCTCCTGTGTGCCGTTCCCGTGGTGAAGATCCCAGTCGAGAATCAGGATGCGTCGGCACCCATGCTTCCTCTGTAGATAGCGGGCGGCAACCGCTACGGTGTTGAAGAGGCAGAATCCCATGGGAGCATTGGCTCGGGCGTGATGGCCCGGCGGACGGAGGAGCGCAAAGGCGTTGGTTGCCTCACCGGAAGCGACCCGGTCGATCGCCGTCGTCACCGCACCGACCGCCAAGAGCGCCGTGTCAAAAGAGTGCGGTCCGGCATAGGTATCCCCTTGATCGAGGAGGACCAACCTGTCGCGCGAAGCCTCTTCGACCCGCCGAATATGGCCTTCCGTATGGACGCTCCGCAGAAGATCCCTTGTCCCCGGGCCAGGCTCGACCCAGCAGATGGTCTTCGGAAGGGAGGAGCGGAGGAGCGGGAGGGTTGCGGTGATCCGCTCCGGACTCTCCGGATGGCCACGCGGGGTGGGATGCAGGGCAAAGTCGGGATGCGTGACAAGAATGGTGGGAGACGGCATAAGTCTACCGGGCTCGCGCCGACTTCTCCAGGGAATCGACGGTGGGCTTGCGTTGCTCTTTTTGTGCCGCAGGGGAAAGAGAGAGCCAAGAGAATTGTGCAGCCGCCGGATTGAGGCAAAGGAAAGCCGGATCCACCGGATGATTGACTTTACGCGGGGTCCGTTGGGATAGGGAAGAGATGACACATAGGGAAATCAGTCTGGGGCATTCTCCGGATTCGGACGATGCGTTCATGTTTTACGCCTTGGTGGCCGGGAAGCTCTCCAGCGAAACCCTTCGGTTTCGTCAGGAAGTGACGGATATCGAGAGCCTCAACGAGCTGGCGAGGAAGACGGCCATCGATCTGACCGCCGTTTCCATTCACGCCTACGGTTTTCTGCGGGAAGACTACTGGCTCCTGCCGTGCGGCGGAAGCATGGGGGAGGGCTATGGGCCCCGGGTTGTCTCGGCGCAAAAAAAGACCCGAGAGGAACTGGCACGCGCTCGCATGGCGATTCCCGGACTCAAGACGAGCGCGGTAATGGCCCTCAGCCTCTATCTCGGGGTCCATCCCGAGGAGCTTCACCTGGAAGTCCATCCCTTTGATCGCATCTTGGAAACCGTCCGGTCGGGAGAGGCGGAGGCCGGCCTGGTGATTCACGAAGGACAGCTTACCTATGCGGACGAGGGCCTCTCCCTTTGCGTCGATCTCGGCCAATGGTGGAGGCAAGAGACGGGCCTCCCGCTCCCCCTGGGCGGCAACGCCATCCGAAAAGAGCTCGGAATCGGCATCGCCAAGGAATGCACAAGGCTGCTCCAGGAGAGTATCCGGTGGGGTCTGGAACACCGGAGTGAGGCCTTGGAGTATGCAGCTGGCTTCTCCCGAGGATTGAGCCCGAAGAGAGTCGATGAGTTCGTAGAGATGTACGCGAATGAACGCACCTTTGACTATGGCGCCGATGGCCGTCGGGCCATCGAAGAGTTCTTGCAGCGGGGCCGGGCGCTAGGGATGTTGCCCGTCAGCGCCGGCGTCGACTGGGTGCCGGCATAGGACCCAGGAAGAAGGCATTTGCCGTTCTCCGAAAGAGACCGTCCTACTCCCGATCGGATGCAGTCCAGCTGCCGTTTGTCTGCGAGATGTGCTATAAAAGAGACAAAGCCATTCTTCGAGGCTTCGAGGATTTGGCACAAGAGGATGCCCGGCTGACAGGACGAACCAATGCGGATGAAAGACCAACAGGAACTACTCCATATTGCGGGTCGGGACTTTACCTCGCGCCTGCTGATTGGCACTGGAAAATTTGGTTCGCATGCGCTGATGGCGGAAGCCCTCGCGGCAAGCGGAGCCGAGATCCTGACCGTCGCATTGCGCCGGGCTGAACTTGGGGAAGCTCGCCCGGAAGAGAACATCCTCTCTTACCTCGATCCGGAACGATACCTCATCGTGCCGAACACGAGCGGGGCGGCCAATGCGGAAGAGGCGGTGCGATTGGCTCGCCTCGGTGCCGCCGCCGGAATGCCCCGCTGGGTGAAACTCGAGATTCACCCGGAGAGCCGCTATCTGCTGCCGGATCCGGTGGAAACCCTTCTGGCGGCCGAGCTGCTGGTCCGAGAGGGTTTTGTTGTGCTCGCCTACATCAATGCGGATCCGGTTCTGGCGAAGCGGCTGGAAGAGGTGGGGGCCGGAGCGGTCATGCCGCTGGGCTCCCCGATCGGTTCGATGCGCGGCTTGGAGACCCGGGCCCAATTAGAGATCATCGTAGAGCAGGCGGGGATTCCCGTGATCGTCGATGCGGGGCTCGGCGCCCCTTCCCATGCAGCCGCAGCCATGGAGATCGGCGCCGACGGAGTCCTGGTGAACACGGCGATCGCTGTCTCCGACGATCCATGCGCCCTGGCACGGGCCTTCCGGATGGCCGTCGAAGCGGGGCGGATCGCCTACCGTTCCGGGCGGCCGCAACGGCAGCCCCAGGCAGTCCCGACGAGCCCTCTCACCGCGTTCCTCTGATTTGCTCTCCTCGCGGCCTCGAGGAGAGCCGCTTTCCCTCAGGTCGGGTGGTGCCGGTGCGTGGCACGACCGGAGCCGAAGCGGTACGCGTAGGCCCGCGTCAACTCCGCGCCCAGGAAGAAGATCTGGGCGGAATAGTAGATCCAGAGGAGCAGGACGAGAAGCGATCCCACCGCACCGTAGAGAGAAGCGATCGAACTGTGGCTCAACAAGAAGCCCAAGCCCGAGCGACCGACTTCGAACATGAGGGCGGTGCCGACCCCTCCGAAGAACGCCTCCTTCCACGTCACGGGCCCTTGGGGCAGGACGCGAAAGAGGACCGCAAAAAGGAGCACCACCACCAGGAAGGAGGTGAGCACCCGAGCGACATCGTAGAAAGCGGGATACCAAGGGAAGGCGCTCGCCAGCGGCTGGGAGAGAGCATCCATCGTCGTAACCGCGAGCGGAGCAACGAGCAGAAGCATGCCCACCACGGCGACCATCGCAAAGGAAACCGCTCGATCCCAGATCAGCGCGAGCAGGGGGCCTTGCGGCTTTTCCGTCACCCCCCAGATCGTGTTGAGGGAATCCCGCAACTCGACAAAAACGCCAGAGGCGCCAAAAAGCAGAGAGACGGTTGCGGTGAGCGCGGCCGGTGTACCGGGATGGGGGGGCCACGCGGTCGTGAGAAGCATTTGAACGGCCGACGCCATGGGTGCTCCGCCGAGATCGTGGAGGGCCTGGGCGAGATAAGACTGCGCCTCTTTGATGCTGAAAAGGATGCTCGTGAACGAAAGGAGGAAGAGGATCATCGGGGCGATCGAAAAGATCGTATAGCAGGCGAGAGCCGCTCCCATCTTGGGAGACTTATGGCGAAGCCAGCCCCTCAAGGCATCCCCGAAAAGGAACTGGGCGCGCAGGAAAAAGCGGCGCATCCGCCGCCGCAGCTTTGTCGGAAAGGGCGAGCGGGTGTCGGAGTGCGGAAAGAGGAAGGAGTGCAAGGCGTTCCCGTATTTAGCCGGCATGTCTCCCAAGCTTTCGTCCGAGGAGGGTGCGATGGGCCCGGCTGCTGCGCTCCACTCGGTCTTCCATGCTGCTCTCTCCCCTCGAACATTTCCCGCGTTAGCCCGGCAGCTCACGTCGTACCCACGCCTCTCAGGTTTATGCCTTGGAGAGCCGATCGGCGAGACGCGCCGGCTGGCGCTGCTGGGTGCCAACTTATAGGCAATCCGCGAAATCCTTCCAACCTCCAAACGGACGCAAGAGGGAGGCCACCCCCGTTCCTCGGTCATATCCGGGACGCGGGATGCCCGTCCAGGCGACTTAGCCGTTGTGCCGCACGGGATCCTCGAAACGGGTGTACAGGGCATTGAAGCGAATCGCAATCTTGTCGGTCGGCCCGTTCCTCTGTTTCGCCACATGGAGAGAATAGGGGATTTCCGTCGGAGAGGGCGCCTCTTCAGCGTCGAGGCGGTGGAGCAGCAAGACCACGTCCGCATCCTGCTCGATCGCACCCGATTCGCGGAGGTGATGGAGGGCGGGCTCCGCTTTCCCCTCTTCCACCCGCCGGTTGAGCTGAGCCAATACAATCACCGGGATCTCGAGCTCCTTGGCGAGCCCCTTCAGGCCACGCGAAATCTCCGCAATCTCGACCTGGCGGTTTTCCCGGGCTTGCGGGGAGTCGGATCGAAGAAGCTGGAGATAGTCGACAATGAGTAACTCGATCTTATATTGGTCCTTCATCCGGCGTGCCTTGGCGCGAAGCTGATGAATGGTCAGGCTGCTGGAGTCATCGAGATAGAGCGGCCATTCCTGCGCGTCGGCCGAGATGCGACGCAGCTTTTCGAGCGCCGAATCGTCGAGCTCGCCGCGTCGGATCTTTTGCAGGCTTTCGCTGGCTACGGAAGCGAGCAAGCGAAGCATGATCTGGGGATTCGTCATTTCTAGGGAAAAGAAGCCGGCCGCGTGTCCCGGCTGGACCCAGGCGTCCTTTTCGGCATCATACCGCTGACGAATCGCTTGGCGCGCAAGGGTGAGCCCGAGCGCGGTCTTCCCGACTCCAGGCCGAGCGGCCAGGACGACCATGTCGCCTTTTTGCCAACCCGCAGTCAGCGCATCGAGCTCGTAGAAGCCGGTCGGAATGCCGAAGAGCTTGCCCTTCCGCTGATGAAAGCAGTCGATCAACTCAAGAGCGCGCCGGAGCTCGACCGAGACCGGCACGCTCGATCGGGTCAGGGAAAGGTTCGTCACACGAAAGATCTCTCGCTCCGCATGGTCGAGCACGGCGCTGGTCGATTGGGGCTCGTCTACAATGCGCTGCACGATGTTGCTGCAGGCCCGGTGGAGGTGGCGCAGAAGGCTTTTATCTTTGACCAGCTGAAGGTAGGTGCCAATGTTGAGATGGCTCGAAAAGGAAGCCGTCAATTCGGCAAGGAGGGCGGGGCTTCCGACCTCGGCGGCAAGATTGCTATCGACTAGGCTCTGGTGAACGGTGAGCACATCGATCGCCTGGTGGCGCGCGTCCATCGATCGGAAGAGGTCGAAGAGCATGCGGTGTGCGGGGACGAAGAAGTCGTCAGACGAGATGGTCTCGAGAGCTTGATTGAGAACGAGATCTGGGTGGAGGAGCAGAGAGCCGAGAACGGCTCGCTCCGCCTCTGCGCTATAGAGAATGGCAGGGAGGGAGGCACCGGAGGAAAACTCTTTGACGACGGTCTTGGCTCGGGACACTCAGTCAGGATAACAGAGAAAGATAACGGCACCGAGAGCGAAACTCTCTTTCAGCCCAGGGAAAAGGATGCGTTGGCCCAAGGAATACGATGTGATCGTGGTCGGGGGTGGGCACGCGGGCGTGGAGGCGGCTTTGGCGGCGTCTCGGATCGGGTGCGAGGTGCTGCTCCTGACCCTCCAGCTCGATGCGATCGGTCAAATGTCCTGCAATCCCTCGATCGGAGGGGT
>JABEBX010000669.1_pt1 | contig 10845 bp, 12 predicted proteins | sample 7245971 | NCBI WGS metagenome assembly JABEBX01 (sample SAMN14506365, study PRJNA622280) | hot springs metagenome | biome: hot spring [ENVO:00000051]|acidic hot spring [ENVO:00002120]; feature: spring [ENVO:00000027]|sediment [ENVO:00002007]; material: sediment environment [ENVO:01001048]...
ATTATAGCTGATGAAAGAAGTGTAGACGAATTCACTAATGGTTTAGGTACTACACGAGAAGTTAACTATAATAAAATGTACGAATGGTATAAAGCTACTAATTTCCCATATAGTCGTTTTGATAAAGGTAATATGTCTGAGATGTTAGACAGTATTATACATAAATTAATTTATTATCAAAAGGCTATTAATTATATTGTAGGTGAACCATATAAAGAAAATAATTTCTTTAAAAAGCTATGGTTCAAATTCTTATCTCTTTTTTAAAGTAATGTATAGACTACTGAGACTATTAGGTCTCAGTAGTCTGATATTTAGCTAGGTGTCCAAGCTTTTTGCCACTCATTATAATAATCATCTAACATCCAATTATCTATAATATGCTGCTTTAATGTATCACCCATTTTATATGTACTATCCATATCAGACATTAATTCTCTTATAGCATCCGTGAATCCTTTTGAATCATTAGTTTTAGGATACACTACAGGGAAACCTTTATATGGAGTAATATTAGTAGCTATAATAGGACAACCTAGTATACCAAATTCTAATACTTTTAAATGTGATTTAGCATGATTAAATGGTACATCTTCTAATGGAGTTAAAGCGATATCTAAATTTAAACTAGCTATCTTACCTGGATAATCTTTAAAGCTAGATCCAGGATGAAATTCCTTTACATATCGTTCTATTTCAGGATGCATATAGCCAAAGAACACAAAGTCTACTTCTTTATGTAACTCTTTAACTGTATCAACTATGATAGCTAAGTCACCAGTATGAGAATGACCACCAGCCCATCCTATACGTAATTTTTCAGAAGTACCTCGTTTAGATTCTAATGGTAACCAGATATCTTTATTTAATCTATTTTCCATTACAACAATATCATCTATATACTTTCTATACCAGTTTTTAATAAACTCAGTAGAGCATACAAATCGATCACTTATATGAAGTACTTTATATAGATTATTAAAATGTCTAGTATTAAAATCTTTACAATGAATATTATTTTCTTGAATATTATCTAGTAAATCATCTAGTTCAGTAATGACAAATGCTTGATTAATATGAGCAGTTCTTTCTGTATACTTTACCATCTCATCACTGACTTGTCTTTGAAACACTACTGTATCTGGATTAAATCTAGCCATCTCATGTGTTTTAAACATTCTATTAATAGCTAATCCTTGTACACCATTATTTTTGATCATATGTAATAATGGATAGATAAGTCTATAATGACCACACCCACTAAAGTCAGCAGGCTGAACTAATATTCTAGGATGTTTATTTTCATCCAAATTCCAATCTATTGGGAATATGTCTTTCTTAACCGATTGTATTAATGGTAAGTTAGCTTTTCGATAAAATTGAGTATCTCTTACTCTTTTTGGCATTTTAGATTCCTATTATAAATTTAAATAACTTATTCAATAGTATTGAATAAACAATTGATTTTTTAAAAACTTAAGGATTTTAACACATGAAATACCAAGACAGATCTGAAGAATATAATACTCCTAGGGACCCTAGCGAAATTGATCTTTGTAAAACAGTTAAAGAGATTCTTATTGAAGCATCATTAGGAGATCATTTAAGACCACTAGATGAGTATATTGAACAAAATAGAATAGCCGATAAAAAACCTCAAGTACAAAGGTTCTATTTAAATAGGTTTATCTTTATGCAGCTTTTAATGGCTTCTATGGACACTATGGAGAGTAGATACTGTCTAGTAAATGATGGTGAAATTTCAGATTGGATTTATTTATTTAAGAAGAAAATCCTACCTATCTTCATAGAATGTGGGCTTCCACTATGAGTAATAGAAAGAAAGTAGAAGAGTATATTATTCATTATATCAATAAACTAGTTCCTAATAAAAGTAATGAAAAACTATATAGAGATATGTTTAGTAGAATGAAAGATAATGATTTTACTAAATTTATTAATGAATTGTCTCAAGGTGTAAAGAAATTAGTAGTAGTTAATCCTAACTTTAATAAAGGCGGATTAGACTTAAATAATAATCTTAGTATAGGTAAAGAATTAAAAATTAATTTCTTTCAAAGATTATGGATGCCTAAAGAAGGTGATACTCCTAAGTATCTAACTCCTAATAAGTATATTGTTTTAGATTTACCTATCAGACGACAATCTCAGTTATTAGATAAAAAGATTTCTATCCCTTCTGATAATGATACTGTAGATTACTTTACAGGTCAGCCAGCAGGAAAATCTAAAGGTGCTAAAGTTTCATATCCTGAGACTCAAGTATTAGTAGGTATGGGACTAGATAATACAGTAATAGAATTAATTAAGATGCGTGGTGGAGATGTAAATGGCTATCGTGCTTTATATAAATCATTAAAAGACAAAGGTCATGTAGATTTAGAAGTAGCTAAGCAATATAGCACTGGAGTAGAATCTACTAGACTATTACGTACTTTATTAACAGGTATGCATTTTAAGAATAATCTGTGAGGTGAAATAATGTCCAGCACACAAACATTCTACTATCGACCTAAAGATGACATGAAACCGTATGCCTTTTTTGATGACATATTAAAAAAATGGGTATACTTTAGTTTACAAGATAGATTACGATGGGGCCATAATGGTAAAGGTCTACTAGCATTACATTATCCATTAAAGAGTAGTCATACTCCTGAGTTAAACGATAATGAATATACAGGATACTACTATTATGAAATCGTATTTAAACCAGGTAGTAATCATATTGCTGATCATAGTACAGAAGGGTCAGCATAGTTGAGCGTATATTTGAAATCCCCGACCTCATATGGACGGGGATTTCAATTGTTAATTAACAAAGGGAAAATATGGATTACGCATACGAAACTATTTTAGTAGACTTAGACAGTATACTAGATACTAGATTAAGTTTAATAATGAATCTTCTAGACGGAGATGATCTAGAATCTGTTTTAGATATATATTTTAATAGAATCACTAATGACTTTACTCCTTATCTTACATATGAGGAATTTAATAACCATTATTTAAATAGAGATAATACTGTATTACCTAATGCTACTATAACATCAGTACTTTTAATGATTAGAGATTATGTACAAGGAATCTTGAATAAAACTCATAGTAGTACTGTAATTACAGTACCTCGGATATTACTAAATGTATACCCATATGACTTATCTAAAGAGACTTTAAACCACATATTAAATGGTATAATTTTCCATACTGATGAAAAGATAGACATTACTATGGTATCTATACCAGATAAAGAAATCACATTAAAATACTTATATGACAATGTAAGTACTTATATTAAGTACGATTATTATAATTGGTTAGATGCATTAGATAAGGATAATTTTAATATAGATAACTCATGTCCTGATGTGCAATTAATCACACCATCCTACCTACCTATTAAGTCTAAAGATATAAATAATGTTTTTTACAAAGATGGTCAATCTATTGACCCCTTTAACATATTTAGTTTATCTATGAGATATCTGATTAATATCCAGTTTACTAAAAGATCTATATTTAACAGAATGTTCCTAGATCAGGATGACTCATCTAAATCATCTATAGATAATGATTCTATCTGACCAGTAGCCATTTCATCTTTGACTATATTAATATCATCTAATTCATGTTCAATGATATATTCCTTATTAGATGGTCTAGATACTAGATCAGGAACTGTTAATTTAGTTAAGACTTCTGTTAATATCTGAGATGCCAATCTTTGCTGCTGACCATTGATATTGTCAATAGTTAACTTAGTCTTAGTAAAGATAGCTTTATCAGTAGAATCTAATAGTTTATTTAATAACTCAAAACTATCTGGATTATCCATATGCTTAGATCTTAGAGTTTCTATCATTTCTAAGCGAATAGATTGCGTATGGTTTAGTATTGAGTCAGGATTATTCATATCCATAGTTAAAGCTCCATTTAAATTTTAAACATATATTACTAATGTGAGGAGTACAATGTGTGTATCTACCGGATTTATCCTCAATTGACTTAACGGACTTAGACTTATCTATGTCATTTGACAGCGATAACAATCACTTTATTATTAGTGATTGTATATATGACAGTATATATCAATTTGATCAGGAGATATATAAATTAAAAGATTCATTGATTAATAACACCAGAAATGAATTTGTCTTTCAAATTAACCAAAAGAAAGATGTCTATTTAACTGATTTTATCTACATTAAGCATAGGGGTATTGATGATTATACTAAAGACGTATTACAAATAGCAAATAATATTATTGAGTTTGAATTGTTTCTAGATGAAAACAAAAATAATATTGATCTTACAAGTAGTAAATATTATCTAATGTCATTACATGTTGTTTCAGTAATGTACGACATTCTATCTAAAATTGCATCAATTAATCAGGAGATGTTAAATGGCAAGTCGAAATGGCCCTGGCTCCATATTAAGTCAACTTTTAAGAGTTATCTTAAAAGACTTAGAAATAAATAATACTAGATTTGTTGCATTATTACTTGCTTTCATTTCTGATCCTAAGAATGGGATACCTCATAATAAACGTGATATTAGTTCAGCTAGATCTAATATTATTCATGAGATAAATAAAGAATCTATTAGCTGGAAAGTGTTTATTAAAGCTTTAAGAATTCTAAATAGATCTCAATTTACAATTACAATTAAGATCAAACATGAAGATGATCTTTACACCGAACACTCGTTAGATGTTAATTTAGGACCTAGTTATAATTACGGGAATGATGAACAGGAGGATGAATAATGTTAAAAATACCGAGTTTAAATGGACCTGATTATATAAATCCTCAATTAGGAGCATTAAATATGTTTACTTATCAAACCGAAGTAATCCATCCTGTTACTACTGATAAACTTCAGATCTTAGTAGAGAGAGTATTTTCTCTATTAGGATTTGTAGATAATACTGAAGAAACGACTCGTATTGATCAAAAGTTTTCAGAATTATTAGACTCTATAAACCGATACGAGTTATCAGCTATACTAACAGCCAGAGTAATAGATGACATTGAAAACTTATTGCTAGATGACACTGAACTTATGACTCTAGTTTTAAATATGAATTCATGTTTAGCATTTATTATCTCTGATGAAGAAAGAGATTTATTGCTTGCAAAAATTCAGAATTTAGTTAATAGTATGTCATCGGACAGTTATACTGATACAATTCTCTCTAACTCAGGTGCTTATATTAACCAACTAAATCCAGTTACTAAACTTAAAAATACTTTTATAGTAAATAGTTACTATAAAATAATTGTACTTTTAGCTATCTATTCATTTGAAGCTATAAGTAGTTTAGTAAATTAGAATTTAATAATACCTATTAATAAGATAGGTTCCAATCAAACTCATTTAAAAAGGATACAAATATGTCTAGTTCATTGCGGGATCAGCTTCCTAGTCCTAGAAAAGGTAATGCTAACGTACGAGGTGTAGACGGTGTTGATCATATCAACATCTATAGTAATGGTCAGTCTGAATTAGGTCGTGAACTTTCACTCGAAACACGGTGTAGGTTTAAGCATCCAATTCTAGGACCTTTTACTTCTATGACTGGATACTGGACTTTTGTAAAGTCATATAGTCATAATGACGCATATCGTAATAAACCCGCTAAATCATGTTTGTTTTTATCTAAAAAGCAAAATGATGTAAAGAAACAAGTAATTAACTTTACATCTATTATTTTAGAAGGTATGTATTATCGGATTATTAGTGATGAAAAATTAGTACAAGAAGTAAAAGAATCTACTTTACCTTTTGATATGTATTATGTTAAAAAGGTAGATCAGACTCAACCAAGTACTAACAAGGTAATCACATATGAGATTAAGATTTCTCATCGTTATACCAAGTGGATGGTAGCTGGTCTAACTGAAATTCGTAATGCTTTAAAGCAAAATCGTCTACCTAGTTTTGAAAGGTTTTTAGATGATCCTAATGTCCCACTATATCAGGAATTTGTAAGTTCATCTATGGAAAAAGAACCTGAACAAGAAGCTCTAGTAGATAACGAATCAGTAGAATTATCTGATGAGTTAACTGAACAAGTAGCAGAATAATATAATTCCACCTAGACCTAATAGTCTAGGTGGAATATTCTTTTTTTAAATTTTTTGTATAGAACTACAAGTATAGGTGAGACAATGGCAGCTAATACAATACCAGCAGTACCATTTAAACTATTGGATAATCAAGATGTAATTCCAGTTCAAGATTTTTATAATGTTAATTTTGCTGATGTTTTAAATGGTGTAATTCCTGGGTCTAATACATCACTGTCATCGTTAACATCATTAGCTGGTAATATCACTACTCAATTACCAGGTAGTAATCTAATTAATACAGCACTAAATGGAGTATCGTCAGTAGGTAATGCTACTAGTGATTTATCATCATTAGCATCAGATGCTACATCAGCGTTTGGAGCTGTTGCCTCTACTATAGGTGGTGTAATTAGTGATGTAGGACAATTAGCTGAAACAGCTATAAATGATGTTTGTGGTATAGCTACTACAGCTATAGATGACGCTACTAGTCTAGTAGATAGTGCAGTAGGTGGAGTAACAGGAGCTATATCATCTGTATTTGGTGGTATTACTAGTTCTTTACCAATATTAAAATCTTTATCAGGAAACTGTCTAAATAACCTGTTTAAAGGACCATTATCTTTAACTGGTAATTCTAATATATGCGGAGGACTAGGTAACCAGTGTGGTAATGGTTTATTAGGTCAGATGGTTAATCAATTGACTTGTAATAGTACTAGTGATTCTAGTAGTTATAATTCATTATCATCTAGTTTACAAGGTAATTTTTTATCTAATTTATCAGGTAATGCATTAAATCAGCTAGGTGTAAATAATCTAATGTCTGGTATGTCTAATTGTTCTAGTAATCCTTTTTCATTAGGTACTATGAGAAACTTAGCGTTTAATACATTAACAGGTGGTAGTACTGGATCTCAATTATTAGATTTTGGTAATGTCGGTGGTGATTTATCTAATGAGTTACCTAATGTAGGGTCTATGGTACCAAATGCTATTAGTAATTTTACTAATGGTTTTAGTGGATTGACTAATGCAGTCTATAATTCTACTAGTGAAGGCTTATCGCCAATTAGTACTGGAGCTACAGCTATTCAAACTGCTTTTGATGCAATTAGTCCTAGTTGGGATTCATCCAGTAGTGATGGAATTTCTTCAATTTCTAGTATGATTGGTAGTACTGCTGGTAATCTAGCTAATACTACCGTCTACAACAGCTATAGTTCGTCTCTAGCGGCTTCTACACCTCCAGCAGTACAAATGGTTGACTCGTCATCATATGGGTCTACAAATCAATCTATGGCCTCTAATAACTATGTAAATACTACTATGGGTATGAGTAGTGGTGGATACGATGTTTCTAGTAGTATAAATTCATTACTAAGTGTATAGTATAATACTCCAGGACCTAACAGTCCTGGAGTATTATTTAAGTTGTTTGACCTAATGGATTATTTAAAGTAGATTGAGCATTTAAAGTAGCAGTAGTTGCTAAGTCAGCAGGAGTTTGTAATTCAGCATTAATACTAAAGCCACCCCAAATTCTACTCATTACACCACCAGCCCACGTATTACTAGCAAACCCATACATCTTAGTAGCCCAGTAAGCAGAACTATTTAACTCACTAGCATATTTAATATTATTAGCTAACGTCATACGTGCTTTAGATACAAAATACAAAGAGTTCTGAGCATCAGCACCAGCTAACACTAATAAGTAATCATATAATACTGTATTTTGATCTGACATAGCTAGATCTAATGTACCAGCAAATCCTTGGACAGCACCAACTGCAGTATTACTACCAGTTAAACCCATAATAGATTTAGATAGTATTTCACCACCTACAGCAGTAGCTTTTTTAACTAGACCTTTAAAGAAAGACCCACCTGATAATGGCATAAACATAATGTTAGACATATCTATAACACTAATAGATACTTTAGCTCCTAACATTCTCCATTCCTGATTATACGGTAAACTAGTAGTACCTCTAGTAATACTAAAGGAATCAATTATTCCTAATTGAATTTGTAATTTACCTCTGTCAAATATCTGACATAGGAAAGGGCTAGTGTAAGATTGTTTACCTGTAGCTAATGGTAAAGCACCAGCCATTAACATAGCTAATGGTAGATAGATATTTTGTAATTGAGATATTGGATTACCATAAGGACTAACTAGATCAAATGTATAATCGCCATGTTGTAAATTAGCACTTGATCCAGTCCAGAATTTAGGTATTTCAACAAACCCATTACCAAATAGCATATTGACAATACCACCTACCCCTACGCCATCTAAAGCACCTTTAGCAAAAGACTTAGCTGAATCCACTACTTTTTGAATAGGTGTACCGATTACTCCACCAATATTACCATCATCAAAGTTATAATAAACTCGTCTAGCATCAGCAGATACATTGTTTAGCATACCAGCAATAGAACTCTCACCTACGTCATTAGAAAAGCTTTCAGACTGAGGACCAGTACTATCTACTACAAAGACAGCCCATCCACCACCAGTTTCCTCTAATGACTTAAAATAAGATGTCCAATTAGACTTAAGTTTCTTAGAAGCTGTTTTACCACTACTATCTTTACTATCAATATACATTAATAGCTCAATAGGAGCTGCTTGATTCTTAACAGCAGGATTCTTATTAGTAGTTTTAGTTGATGACTTAGACGGTGACAAAGTACCTACAGTTTGTTTATAGTTTTTAATAGCTTTTTGTAAAGTAGCAGGAGTCATATTTACACTTTTAGCAGCACTAGTAACAGTATCTTTCCAGTTAGCCATAGTTAATTCAGCAGTACTAGCTGACTTTTCAAACTGTTTTAATCTATGACGAGCTACATCAAACATTAATTGAGTTTTATTAGCCATTGCATATACGTTTAAAGCTCCCTCTTTAGTAAAGATATTAGGGAGTAGTTTATTATATGTTGCAATGTCAGCAGCAGTAGCTTGAGATTTAATAGGATCACTAGTAGTATTACTTAACATAGCTGTAGGTAATATACCTCTGTATGTAGCTATTTGGTTTACTAGATCATTTACAGCAGACCAGTATAACGGCATAGTAGGTTTCATACTATAGAATGACGAAAATCCCATAGTATCGATTATTCGAGTAATAGCTTCAACACCTGTCAATAAACTATCTGTTACAGGAAAAGCTGTAAACATACTTACAGCACCTAATGTATACCCTAAGTAATAAAATGCACTAGGAGCTCTACCTTTATTAGATAAGTCACCTAGATCATTATTAAACACGTTAGATAAAAAGTTAGTTAAGCTATTAAACATAGGCACACCAAAGCGCATATAGATTCTCTGTGCTTTATCGTCAATGGCTTCAGAGTAATACCTACCCATACCAGTATTAATAGCATTAGCATCTAAAGTACCGTTTTTACCTACTACAGGTACTGTAACTTTATTATTATAGATTAATCCAGGTACTCTAATATCAGCATATCTAGTAAACTGAGGTTTACAATTGACACCTATATTACCACCTAACTGAGTATTTGTAATCTTAAGATAAGCACTAGTCCAGTATCTGTATTCTAGTATAGGATGACTAGTTAATAAACTAGGTGTGGTAGTATTTACTCCACTAGTACTAGCTGTATAGATATCTTCTAATGTTTGATTACTAGGTCCAGCACTACCTTCTAATAAAATATTAGGTATTAAAAACGATCCACGTACCCATTCACTATCTAATGGAATATTGGCATCAGACAAATTAGCCATATCAGACTCCTTAATTATACATAAAATTGACTACTAGGACTATTAGGTCCTAGTAGTCAATTAGTTTACTTAAGATGAAGCAGTTTCAGATGATGTACTAGCACTGCTAGTAGTACCAAAACCTACAAATGATAATGCTTCCTCTACAGTAGTAAAGGGCCATGCCACAGCCTGTACCTGATCTACAGTCATGCCATTCATACTATCTACTAGAGCATGGTATTCAGCTCTCATATCAGTTAAATAAGCTACACCTTGGGCATAAGCTGCTTTAAACTGCTGTAGAGTTACCCACATAGTGCCACCACCTGATAGAGCTACATAGTTGCCATACAGATACCAAGTAACACTACCATCAGTTACAGGTACTTGAAACTCAGTAGGGGCAGTAGGAGCAGTGCTACCAGTAGTACCACCAGTCTTAGTGATAATATAAGTACCGTCTACTACCATAGTAGTGCCAGGTGCTACTACAGTATCAGCAGACCATTCAGGAGAATTAGCTACTGACATATTAGTCACAGACATAGTGTTTAAGTTATTTTGATCTACCTGATTAGCACCTACCATGTATAAGGTACCATTAATTTCTACAGGTAAACCATTTAAAGTAATAAAGTTAAAACAATCATTACTTAAAGACTTAGATTGTTTAGTAATAGCTGTAGCTAATACCTCAGCATCAGTAGGAGGAGTAGGAGGTGTAAATACACCATCTACTACAGTATACCCAGGGGTCGCTAATGACGCCTGCCATTCAGCAGTAGTAATAGGAATAGCAGTTACACCAGCAGGTACTGGAGAATGCGAGCTATGATAATAGCCAGTAATAGCCCCATCGCTATTATAAGCAGCATAATATGTTTCTACTCTAGGAGTAGGCATAATATCACTCATAGGTGTAATAGCAGTGGTGTTAGTCGTTACTTCAGATACATTAGTTGTCATTGTTTATTCTCCCTTACCATCCAAACGCAA
>JABEBX010019892.1_pt1 | contig 10844 bp, 6 predicted proteins | sample 7245971 | NCBI WGS metagenome assembly JABEBX01 (sample SAMN14506365, study PRJNA622280) | hot springs metagenome | biome: hot spring [ENVO:00000051]|acidic hot spring [ENVO:00002120]; feature: spring [ENVO:00000027]|sediment [ENVO:00002007]; material: sediment environment [ENVO:01001048]...
CGGGCTTACTGGTCTAAAATGCCCGAACCCCAGAAGGCCGCATTCCGCTTTCTTCATGTATCAACCGATGAAGTTTACGGCTCATTGAGTTCCACCGATCCCGCGTTTCAAGAAACTACCCCATACGCCCCCAACAGCCCGTATTCAGCATCCAAGGCCGCGTCCGACCATCTGGTCCGCGCCTATCATCACACCTACCACCTGCCGGTGCTGACCACCAACTGCTCGAATAACTACGGCCCATTCCAGTTCCCTGAAAAACTTATTCCCCTGATGATTCTCAACGCCCTGGCCGGTAAACCGCTGCCGGTTTATGGTGATGGCCTGAATGTGCGGGACTGGCTTTTTGTGCTGGATCATTGTGACGCCATCCGGAAGGTTCTTCAGAGCGGCCGCCCCGGTGAAACGTACAACATTGGCGGCAACAGTGAAATGAAAAATATCGATGTGGTGAAAACCATCTGCTCGATTCTTGATGAATTGCGCCCGGATTCCGCGTATCGCCCCCATGCGTCGCTGATTCAATATGTAAAAGACCGCCCCGGCCATGACCGCCGCTATGCCATGGACATAACCAAAATTAACCGCGAGCTGGGCTGGATTCCAAAGTGCTCTTTCGCCGACGGCATCCGCGCCACCGTCCGCTGGTACCTGGACCATGGTGACTGGATTGAACATGTCGCCAGCGGCCAATATCGCCAATGGGTTCAAACCAATTATGGCAATCGCGGCCCCGGCGGAGGCCGGGACACATAGCCCCCGGCTTGGCCGGGGATAATATAATATGGAGCAATAAACATGCGAAAAGGCATTATTCTCGCGGGCGGGGCCGGTACGCGGCTGCACCCGGTGACGCTGGCGGTTTCCAAGCAGCTTTTGCCGGTGTATGACAAACCGATGATTTATTATCCGCTTTCCACCCTCATGCTGGCGGGCATACGGGATATTCTGCTTATTTCAACGCCCCAGGATACGCCGCGGTTTCAGCAGCTTCTGGGGGATGGAAAACACTGGGGCCTGAATATTTCATACGCCGTGCAGCCGGAACCCAACGGGATCGCACAGGCATTTTTAATCGGCAAACAATTTATTGCCGGAAATCCCAGCGCTCTGGTGCTGGGTGATAATATTTTTTATGGCCATGATTTTGCCGGCGATCTCCAGGCCGCCGCCGCCCAAACCACCGGTGCCACTGTGTTCGCCTATCCTGTGGTGGACCCTCAGCGCTATGGGGTGGTGGAATTTGACAGCCAGTTCAATGCTTTATCACTGGAAGAAAAACCGGCCAAACCCAAATCCCGTTATGCCGTCACCGGCATTTATTTTTATGGCCCCGATGTGGTGGCCGTCGCGGAAAATCTCAAACCCTCGGCCCGTGGTGAACTGGAAATTACCGATGTCAACAAGGTTTATCTGGCCAATAAAACCCTGCGGGTAAAAGTGATGGGGCGGGGCATGGCCTGGCTGGATACCGGCACGCATCAATCTCTGCTGGATGCCTCCATGTACATCCAGACCATTGAACGCCGGCAGGGCCTCAAGGTGGCCTGCCCGGAGGAAATCGCGTGGCGCAGAGGCTTTATCACCGCCGAACAACTCCGGCAATTGGCCAAACCACTTTCTAAAAATGAATATGGACAATATCTTCTGGAAATTCTTGAAGAGAAGCTGGCATAATGATGAAAGTAATCCCCACGGAACTGCCTGATGTGCTGCTGCTGGAACCCGCGGTATTCCGCGATGCGCGAGGCTTTTTTATGGAAAGCTACAACCAGCGCATGTTGGCCCGGCTTGGCATTACCGCCAATTTCGTGCAGGACAATCATTCGCGCTCCAGCCGGAGCGTGTTACGCGGGTTGCATTATCAGATTCAGCAGCCCCAGGGGAAACTTGTCCGCGTGGTGCGTGGCGAAGTGTTCGATGTGGCGGTGGACATTCGCCGTAAATCGCCCACTTTCGGAAAATGGGCGGGATTTCATCTCTCGGAAGAAAATCTCCGCATGGCCTGGGTGCCGCCGGGATTTGCCCACGGTTTTCTCGTGCTCTCGGATACCGTTGAGTTTCTCTATAAAACCACCGATTATTACGCCAGAGAATTTGAACGCTCCATTCTGTTCAATGACCCGGACATCGGCATAACCTGGCCGGATGCCGGCGCCCCGGTTCTCTCTGACAAAGACCGCACCGCCCCCCGCCTCCGCGACGCGGAGGTCTACCCCTGAACATACATCAGCAGTGCGTTACACGTTTCGCGGCAGCCAATGATGGGACGCCCGCCCGGAAGATTCGTGCCATGACAGGGCTAAACTGGCGTGAAAATGGCGCTCTTTTATCCCGTAGATGTTAGGTGTACAATCTCTTTTGTACGCCAGCGACCATAAGGATTTTCGCGTGATTAAAACAATTGAAATAAGCAACTTTCGCGGTTTTGAGAACCTCCGAATGGGTTGCTTTTCGCACGTCAATATTTTTATGGGTCACAATGGCGTCGGTAAGACAACCGCGCTGGAGGCCATTGCGCTTTCCGAAGTCCCGGCCGGCATTGATATGCTGATCAAGCTCGCACTCTGGCGGGATTTTCCGCATCCAGCGGCAGGCGCAGCGGATGGCTTGCGATTTTTATTTCCGCCCGGGAAGGAGAAGGCAGGCTGTACGATTTCCGTGGAAACCAGCGATGGCAATCGCACTGTCCGCTTTACGCCACGGTATGAAGGCTATTCGCTGGTTCCGGGCGGAAACTCTGCCGCGGCACAGCCGGAAACCCCCGTAGCTGCGGACACCGGCGGTAACTTCCGCGGCATCGATATTGAACTGAAAAACAACAAGGGAGTATTTATCGGGGAATTAATTCTCCACCAAACTGGAGCACAGTGGCAATGGAAGTCCCCTTCGCCTGGCGACTCCAAAGCGTTTTTTATTCAAGCACGTCGAGCCAACAGCATTAATGAAACTGCCGAAGTGCTGACCCAGATTGCCGAACAGCGCCGCACCGATGAGTTCATATCGGTATTACGCATTATCGAGCCGCGGTTACGGAACATTGCCGTCGGTGCTCGCAACAATCAGCCGGTGGTTCAGGTGGACATCGGAGAGGAAAGAACCTTGCCGCTGAATGTTTTGGGCGATGGTTTTTGCCGCGCGGTACTGATTGCCTCGGGAATTCTCAGTGGATGTTCCGCTATCGTGATTGATGAAATTGACTCCGGACTGCACCATTCAGTAATGTTCGATTTCTGGAGGGCACTGAACATGCTTTGCCAGCAAACACAAGTTCAGCTATTTTGCGCCACGCACAGCGATGAGATGATTCAGGCGGCCACCAGGGCGTTTGATCCAGATCCCGATCGTATGCGAGCATGCCGGCTGGAACGGCAGCGGAACGGAAAGCTCTCGGCGGTTCTGCTGGAACATGCCGAACTGGCAAGCCTTAACCACCTTGGCCTTGAGGCGCGTTAATGATTCCACAGCGCAACGGCTCAAATAAAGTGGAACTAACAGCGCCATCAGCGGTGGTTTTTGTTGAGGGGATTGATGATGTCCACGCGATACAGGCGCTAGCCGAGCGCACCGCTGATTGCGCACATGAGAAGTTGATCATTTTACCGGCTGGAAGCAGATACGAAATTCGTTCCGCCGTTACTGGACTTGTTGGCGTTGGAAGTGTGACAAAAACGGCCGGATTTAACGAATTCTGTCGCATATTGGCCATCATCCGCGACGCGGATACCGACCGCGGCGGTGCGGAACAATCTGTGCGGGACACATTGCGGAGTGCAGGATTATCTGTGCCAGACCAGCAAATGCAGGTGAAGATGACACAGGGGAAATGCGCCACCGCTTTTCTAGTTATCCCACCGGATCAGGATCGCGGCTGTATTGAGACCGTGCTGGCCGGATCGGCAGAGCAATCCAGCCGAAAATGTGCAGAGGAATATCTTCGCTGCATGCGTGCCGACAACAACTCGGGCAATCTTCATGATAAACAGATGGTTCATTCAATAATTGCAGCCAGCGCCCAACCCGGAATGCGGCTGGGCGAATCCATAAGAGCAGGCGTCTGGAATACCGACTCCACTACTCTGAACGAAATAAAACAATTCCTGCGATTAATCTCACAGGAATTGCGCGGAAGTTAAATCAATAACGTGTATTTTCAGCGGAGCCATAAATGCCCAGAATCTGTTTTATATTGGTTGCCGGATTGGATCAGAAATTAGCCGCCGCCGCCGGTGGCGTATTTGCTGATTTTTCGCATCGCGCGGTCATTGCCCCCATTACCCCGGCGGTGACATGTTCCATGCAGGCCACGCTCACCACAGGCAAAACCGCTGCTGAACATGGCATTATCTGTAACGGTCTATATACGCGGGATAATCCCGCGTTGCACCCATTTTTGGATAATGACAGTTTTCCTGAATTTCGTCGGCAAATCAGTTTTTGGGAGCAGTCCAACAAACTTTTGCAGGTTCCTCGCTTCTGGGCCGGCAAACCCATGCGCACCGCCATGCTTTTCTGGCAACAATCCATGCCGGATGCCGCGGATATTGTGCTGACACCCAAGCCGGAGCACACACCCGACGGCAAAACTGTTGCAAGCTGCTGGAGCCGCCCGCGCGATCTCTACAGCCGCCTTACCGCCAAATTCGGGCCATTTCCGCTGCACCAATATTGGGGACCTATGGCGTCACTGCCGAGTTCACAATGGATTATCAACGCCGCCATGGAAATATGGAGCCATGATCCGGTTGATCTGCAACTCGTTTACGTGCCGCATCTGGATTATAACCTCCAGCGCCTAGGCCCGGACCACCCCGCCGTTGCTAAAGACGCCGCTGATGTTGCGGCCCTTCTGGCTCCGCTGGTGGCACTGGTGCGCGCGGATGATGGAATTCCCATTATTGCCGGCGATTATTCCATGAACGCGGTTTCAAACGCGGTGTTCCCAAACCGCGCCCTGCGGGATGCGGGCCTGCTGCAAACCCGCACCGATGAAAATGGCAAACTGCTCATTGATTTTGATGCCAGTCGCGCTGTGGCAATGGTGGATCATCAGATTGCGTTTGTCTATTGCGCCGCCGATGCGGTTGAGAAAACGCGCAAGGTTCTCCAATCGCTCGATGGTATCGGGACCATAGCGGTGTCAGAGGAAGAAAAATCCCAACTGGGTCTCAACACGCCGCGGGCCGGGCAAATCATCGCCTTGACCAAAGCGGACTGCTGGTTCGCATACGACTGGTGGCATGATGACGCGGAGAAACCGCGCTGGCAGTTCTCGGTCGATATTCATCGGAAACCCGGGTATGACCCGCGTGAATTATTTTTTGATCCCGTACACAAGTGCATCGCGCAGGATGCCCTGCTGGTCAAAGGCTCGCACGGCGTAATCTCTTCCGCCGCCGATAAGCAGCCCGTGCTGTTAAGTGACGCTTCGCCGCCCGAAACGCGCATGGCCGCCACCCAGATTGCCGCGTGGCTTTCCAATATGCTGTGACCCGCAGCATTTGTTTTGCGATCCGTCCCGCGCAAAATCTCCCGCTTTCGTGTATCCTTTTCCACCGCGATCCGCGAACCGGGAGTAGCCCTTGGCTAAACTTGAAGACATCACAACGGAAGCCTCCATCAAGGGAATTCTCTCCGAGGGCCTGGTCACTGTTATCAATGTGAAATGGATCGGCACCGTCGCCATTGAATTAACTTACAAAGACGCTTCCGGCAACCTGGGCAGCGAGCTGGTCTACCGTGACCGGGAACCGTCACTGGAAATTCTCACCGCCGGCACACCGTGGAGTTTTGATGGCGATGGCGCTCTATTTCGCCTGGTCTCGGAAGCCCGCCGCATTCACTTGGCTTATCTTTTTGATCCACTGCTGGCCGTGCACACCTCGCTAGTTGAGCCGTTACCACATCAACTCACCGCTGTTTACGAACAGATGCTGCCGCGCCAGCCGCTACGATTCCTTCTCGCCGATGATCCCGGTGCCGGTAAAACCATCATGACCGGCCTGCTGATAAAAGAATTGATTGTCCGTGGCGATTTGCAACGCTGCCTGATTGTCTGTCCCGGCAACCTGGCCGAACAATGGCAGGATGAAATGGACCGCCGCTTCCATCTTCCTTTTGATATCATGACCAATGATGCACTCAACGCCGCCCGTACCGGCAACTGGTTCTCCGAAAACCCTCTGGCGATCTGCCGCTTGGATAAATTAAGTCGTAATCCCGACGTTCAGGAAAAATTGCAATCCACCGATTGGGATCTCATCGTCTGCGATGAAGCCCACAAAATGAGCGCCAGCTACTATGGCAATGAGGTCAAATATACCAAACGCTATCAGCTCGGCCAGAAGCTCTCCACGCTTACGCGCCATTTTCTGCTGCTCACCGCCACGCCTCACAACGGCAAAGAAGCCGATTTTCAGCTATTCATGGCCCTGCTTGATGGCGATCGTTTTGAAGGCAAATTCCGCGACGGCGTTCACGCCTCCGACACCTCCGATCTCATGCGTCGCATGGTCAAGGAACAATTGCTTAAATTTGACGGCACGCCCCTGTTCCCTGAACGCCGCGCCTATACCAAAAATTATAAGCTCTCCCCGCTGGAATCGGATTTATATCAGCGCGTTACCGATTATGTCCGCCAAGAATTTAACCGAGCCGATATGTTGGAAAATAATGGCCGCAAAGGCACTGTTGGCTTCGCGCTTACCATCCTGCAACGCCGCCTTGCGTCCTCGCCGGAAGCCATTTATCAATCCCTCAAACGCCGCAAAGAGCGGCTCCTTAAACGCCTGCGTGAAGAGGAACTATCCCACCCTTCCGCCGGCGCGGCAACCGGCCTTAGCACGACGCTACCGGAGTATTCCTCCGATGATTTCGATGATCTTGACGATGCCCCGGAAGCGGAATTGGAACAAATGGAGGAAAGTCTCGTCGATCAGGCCACCGCCGCCCGCACCGTGGCGGAACTCAAAACCGAAATAAACATGCTCCAGACACTCGCCGAAGCCGCCCTGCATGTCCGCCAATCCAAAACTGATTGCAAATGGGATGAACTCTCCCGCTTGCTCCAGAATGATTCAGAAATGTTCGACGCCCAAGGCCATCGCCGCAAACTCGTCATATTCACCGAGCATCGCGATACCCTCAATTACCTTGTCGATTGCATCAGTTCCGTTATAGGCCGGCCCGAAGCCGTTGTCGCCATCCATGGCGGCGTTGGTCGCGAAGATCGCCGCAAAATTCAGGAAGCCTTCACTCAGGATAAGGAAGTTGAAATTCTCATCGCCACCGATGCCGCCGGCGAAGGCATTAACCTCCAGCGCGCCCATTTAATGGTCAACTATGATCTGCCCTGGAATTTCAACCGCCTTGAACAGCGCTTCGGACGCATCCATCGCATCGGCCAGACCGAAGTTTGCCACCTCTGGAATCTTGTTGCCGCGGAAACCCGCGAGGGCGAAGTCTTTCATCGTCTGCTGGAAAAACTTAATGAAGCCCGCAGCGCCCTTGGCGGACGCGTCTATGATGTGCTCGGTCAGGTTACGTTCGGTGATCGTCCCCTCCGTGAACTGCTTCTCGATGCAGTCCGTTATGGTGATCTGCCCGAAGTTCGCGCCCGCCTTTTCCAGGCTGTTGATAATGCCGTCAATCGCGCGCATCTCACGTCTCTGGTGGAAGAACGCGCCCTGGCTCATGATTCCATGGATGCCTCGCGCGTGCGGCGTATCAGGGAAGATATGCAACGCGCCGAAGCCCGCCGACTTCAACCGCATTTCATCGCCTCATTTTTTCGTGAAGCGTTTACCCTTCTTGGTGGAAGCATCCACCAGCGTGAACCGGATCGCTACGAAATAAAAAACGTTCCCGCCGCCATTCGAAACCGCGATCGTCAGATTGGCCGTGCTGACCCCGTACTTGCACGCTATGAACGCATCACTTTTCATAAGGAACTTATCAACATTCCCGGAAAACCGCCCGCCGAATTTGTCTGCCCCGGCCATCCATTGCTTGACGCCACCATCGATCTGATTTCTGAACGCCATCGTGATTTGCTCAAACGCGGCACGGTGCTGATCAATGACACGGACCCCAACACAGAGATTTACACGCTGGTATTACTGGAACATTCTATTCAGGATGCCGGTATAGATAATGCCGGCAAACGCCGCATCATCTCCCGGCGTATGCAGTTCGTGGCATTAACTCAAAACAACACCGCCCGGGCCGCCGGCACTGCCCCGTATCTGGACTGCCGCCCCGCCACCCTCGAGGAACTCGCCGCGATCAAATCCCAGTTGGACAATTATTTGCATTCCAATTCACTTCCTCGCCCGGACATTGAATCCCGCGCCGCCCAATACGCTGCCATGCACCTCGTGCCCGATCACCTCGCTGAAATCCTGAATCGCAAAACCAATTGGGTCAATAAAACCATCTCCGCCGTCCGTGACCGCCTCACCAAAGAAATCAATTACTGGGATCATCGGGCCGCCGATCTCCATGAGCAGGAACAGTCTGGCAAAGTCAACGCCAAATTGAACTCCGCGTTAGCCCGTCAACGCGCCGATGGTCTCACCCTGCGGATGAACAATCGCCTTGCGGAATTGCAACAGGAACTCAAAATATCTCCGCTGCCGCCAGTGGTCATTGGGGGCGCTTTGGTTGTCCCCGCGGGCCTTCTGCAACAATTGCCCGGCACCACCACGCCGCCCCAATTTGCACGCAACACCGTTGAATCCGAGCGCCGTGCCATGGATGCAGTCATGCAGGCCGAACGCGATCTGGGCTTCACCCCCCGCGATGTCAGCGCCGATAAAATCGGCTACGACATCGAATCCACATCCGATTCTGCCGGCCAACTCCGCTTTATCGAAGTCAAAGGCCGCGCCGCCGGTGCTCAAACCGTCACTATCACCAAAAATGAAATCCTCACCGCACTCAATAAGCCCGATAGCTTTATCCTCGCCATCGTCGAGCTTAATGAAAACACCGCCAATGTCCGTTATCTCCGTCAACCCTTCCAGAAAGAACCCGACTTCGGCGTTACCAGTGTTAATTACAATTTCGCTGAACTCCTCGCCAAAAGCCTTCCACCAGCGTAAATATTTGCAATGCAGGTCTCCAGATCTGCTTTGCCACCGAGCACCTGCAAACAGAAATGTCTGCACTACTATCTTCCCCCAACACTGCCTTAAATCCACCATTGCCGTTACAATCTCCACCACTGTGTTAACCTGAAGGAAACTATGGCCCCATACCGCAAAAAACTCATCGAAGTCGCGCTTCCGCTTGATGCGATCAATCGCGAATCCGCAAAGGAAAAGGAGCCTTTTACACGCAACCACCCGCGCTCGTTACATATTTGGTGGGCGCGCCGGCCTCTCGTGACTTGCCGGGCGGTGCTTTTTGCTTCACTGGTTGATGACCCCGATTCCGACCCACAATTCCGTCGATCGGATGGCTCGGTGGATATAGATCGAGCCGGAGTGCGCCGGAATGAACTTTTCAAACTCATTGAAGAACTTGTTAAATGGGAAAATTCCAATAACGAAAAAGTGCTCAACCAGGTTCGCGCCGAAATCGCGGCCTCTATTGCTTCCCGCAAAATATTCGATACCAAAGAATGGACCCGGCACCAGACCATCTGCGGCGAATCCGCATGGAATTTTGTCTGCCGCATGGCTAAGTCGGCGGCGGTGAACCGGTTTCTCATTGAGCGCGCTCCGCCTGTGCTGGACCCATTCTGCGGCGGTGGCAGCATTCCCTTGGAAGCCCAGCGCCTCGGTCTGCGGGCCTTCGGCAGCGATCTTAACCCCGTGCCGGTGCTGATTACCAAGGCGCTGATTGAAATTCCACCCAAATTCGCCAATCTGCCGCCGGTGAACCCGGAATCCAACGCCCGGTTCAAAGATGGTTGGAAAGGTGCACAGGGACTGGCCGAAGATGTGCGTTACTACGGCCAATGGATGCGTGATGAAGCTGAAAAACGCATCGGCCACCTGTATCCGAAAATAAAAATCACCGAAGAAATGGTCTGGGGGTCAGGCTTCCAGCCTAATAGTGCAGATAGGGGGTCGGGCTTCCAGCCCGACAATAAAGAGTTAAACGAGTCGGCCAAGATGGCCGACCCCCAAGCAATGGCCGACCCCCAAGCGCCCAATCCTCAGCAGGCCAAATCCAAGGTGCCGAGCCGCCCGGACTTGCTGCCCTATCTCGGCGAGGAACTGACCGTTATCGCCTGGATCTGGGCCAGAACCGTTGCCAGTCCCAACCCGGCTGTTGCCGGAGCGCATGTACCGCTGGTGCGCTCCTTCTGGCTCAGCACAAAGAAGGGGAAGGAAGTTTGGATAAATCCGGTGATCGACCGCCAAAACAATAGTTATCGCTTTGAAGTGCGCATAGGCAAACCGCCGGAGGAGGTTGATCCGGGAGTCGGAACCATCGGACGCCGGGGCGGAAGATGCATTCTTAGTGATTCACCAATGCCGTTCACCCATATCCGCGCAGAAGGGAAGGCCGGGTTCATGGGACAGCGGCTCATGGCGATTGTAGCCGAAGGGACGCGTGGGCGTGTTTACCTAGCTCCACTTCCATCACATATTGAAGTTGCGTTTTCAGCGAATCCGCCATGGAGGCCGGATAATAAACTCCCACACAATCCGCGAGATTTCAAAACGCCAAATTATGGAATGTTAAACTTCGCGGATCTTTTCACCCCCCGCCAACTCACCGCATTGGTAACATTCAGTGATCTAGTAAAAGAAGCCCGCGCGAAAGTGTTTGCCGATGCCAACGCGTCCATTCCAGACATCCGGGGGTCGGGCTTCGGGGGGTCGGACTTCGGG
>JABEBX010019955.1_pt1 | contig 10834 bp, 7 predicted proteins | sample 7245971 | NCBI WGS metagenome assembly JABEBX01 (sample SAMN14506365, study PRJNA622280) | hot springs metagenome | biome: hot spring [ENVO:00000051]|acidic hot spring [ENVO:00002120]; feature: spring [ENVO:00000027]|sediment [ENVO:00002007]; material: sediment environment [ENVO:01001048]...
CGGCACGGATGGATACGCGAAAAGCACGGGGGGTAATTATGCACTACGGAATGTGGGAGGTTACGGAGGCGAGCTGCGGGATGCAAAATGAGATAAAGGCTGTTGTTCGTTGAAGCGTATTGCCATTTTACTCCTCCTTCATTATTCATTTGAATCACATTTGGGTGGATTTGATTTGGCTGGGCTACTTCCGAAACTCGCCCTAAATATACATTTCAGCGCTATGTGCCGGACCGTGCATCCGCATGGAAACCCCCAAAGCGGAATAATTCGCTTTCATTTACGGCCTGGCTCGCATATCATTCTTACTAGTAGCGGAGTATTATGGTTTTGTGAGAATTTCATAATGAAACGACTTCTCGACGGCATTGAATCACCAGCGGATATTAAACGCCTGTCGGTGGATCAACTAACCCAATTAGCCGGAGAAATTCGCGAGACAATTGTGACTACCGTCGGTGCTAATGGCGGCCACCTTGCGCCCAACCTGGGCACGGTTGAGATAATTCTGGCATTACATGCCGTATTTGATATGCCAAAGGATCGGCTGTTGTGGGATGTTGGCCATCAGTGTTACCCGCATAAACTTATTACCGGTCGATATAAGAATTTCGCCTCTTTACGGAAAATGGGAGGCGTATGCGGTTTCCCCGACCCCAGCGAAAGTCCTTATGACCTTTTCAGCGTCGGCCACGCGGGAACGGCCGTCAGCACGGCGGTGGGTATGGCGCGCGGGGATTCGCTATTGAATCATGACACGCGGGTAGTGGCATTTGTTGGCGATGCTTCCATTGTCAATGGAGTTGCTTTTGAAGGTTTGAACAATGCCGGCACGCTGAACCGGCAAATGCTCATTATTCTCAATGATAATTCCATGAGCATCAGCGAGCCGCAGGGGGCGTTCGCCGGATATTTAGAGCATCTGCGGGTTACCACTACGTATGACGAAGTGAAACGCCGTGTGCAGGAACTTCTGGATCGTATACCTTATGGCCAGCAGATTTGCGACATTGGCGTGCATGTGAAGCAGGGCCTTAAAAACGCCATTGCGCCAGGCCATATTTTTGAAGATCTGGGATTGAAATATTTCGGTCCGGTGGATGGCCATGATCTGCCCGCGCTGATGGAAAAACTCAACGAACTCAAAAGCCTCAATGCCCCGGCGGTGCTGCATATTAAGACCATCAAGGGCAAAGGGTATGAATGGGCGTGTGAAGACCCCACCACATTCCACAGCCCCAAGCCCTTCCGTGTGGAAGGCTGCCGGGTGGTGATGAATCAGGGTTCCGGGCGATCATGGACCGCGGCGTTTGCCAGTGCCATGACCAACCTGTGCCGCAAACACGCCAATGTTGTCGGGATTACCGCCGCGATGCCGGATGGCACAGGGATGATTAAACTCAAGCCGTTGTTTCCAGACCGGTATTTTGATACTGGAATTTGTGAAAGCCACGCCACGGCCATGGCGGCGGGAATGACCAAAGCGGGGTTGCGGCCTGTGGTTGCGGTGTACAGCACGTTTTTGCAGCGGGCATTTGATCAGGTATTTCAGGAAGTGTGCCTGCAGGGGCTGCCGGTGATTTTTTGTTGTGATCGCGCGGGTCTGGTGGGAGATGACGGTGCGGTGCATCATGGATTCTGTGATCTGTCGTTCCTGCGCAGTCAACCGGGAATCGTGCTCATGTCCCCATCGGATGAGCGGGATTTGATCGGGGTGCTGGATTTTGCCGTGGCCCAGGAATCGCCGGTGCAAATTCGTTATCCCCGGGATAATTGTCCCCCCGAGCCATTGGGTGAACTGGTGCCATGGATCATTGGCAAACAGGGGGGCAAGTCGCGCGTATTGAAAGCCGGGGAAGACGCCACATTGATTGCTTATGGAGCGGTGGCGTTGCAGGCCCTTTCCGCGGCTCGGCTGCTGGAAAATGATGGATTGAATGTGGGTGTCATCGACGCCCGATTCTGTAAACCTCTTGATGCGGCCATGCTGCAGCAGGTTTTTGCCATGGGCAAGCCCATTATCACGGTGGAAGATCATTCCGTGGTGGGGGGCTTTGGTTCCGCCGTTTTGGAATACGCCCAAGCCAATGGCCTTGATGGCCGGTTGATGACGCGCACTGGTCTGCCGGATCGCTTTATCCGCCATGCCAGCCGGCCTGAACAACTTAAGGAAGTGGGCCTGGATCCGGTGGGCTTGGCAGCCTCTGTACGCGATGCCATCAGCCGGTATATGCCGGCTGCGGTTGATGCGGTCAAGGAATTGTCTCCGTCAGCCCGCCGTCCGGCCCGGTTGCGGGGCTAACAGGTGAGCTAAGGATCGTGAAAGAATAAATTCGCATTTTATGGCGCAGGCGTTTTGGCCGCCGGCGTTTTGGCCGCCGGCGAGGCTGTTGTGCAACCAAAACCGGGTTATCCACAGACGCGCACAGATACCACAAATTAACCATCAGGACTTGACCGCGTCCTGTCCTACCCCGATCGTAATGCAGGCATCTTGCCTGCCCACTTGTGGAAGAAAACCTCCAATCCCGATAAAAACGGGCACACCCGGCGCGCCGAGTATTGACCATGTATTTGACCGGGGCGGAGAAACTGCTAGGATATTAACGGTTTTTGATGAGGTGTTTTGTGCGGACAGATTGTGCAGTGATGGTTCCGATGAATGTCGGAACGTTGCCGCCGCAGCGGGGTATACACTCCCCGGCTGCTGTCCGCGCTGTTATTGGACTGCCGCGATAATTTTCAGCGCCCGGCAGGCGATCAATCTGTTTTCTAAATGCTTGAACTTTAACACCCTGCCTGTGCGCAGGGTGTTTTTGTTTGTGAGTTTAGTGGTGCGTGGTGGCATTTAATCCTTATAATGCCCCCGGCAGCCAACCAATGAGGTATGTATGCAAAGAATAGAAATATATGACACAACGCTGCGGGACGGCAGTCAGAGTGAAGGCGTTAGTTTTTCCCTGCAGGACAAATTATTGATCTGCCACCGCCTGGATGAACTGGGGGTGGATTTTATTGAGGGCGGCTACCCTCTTTCCAACCCCAAAGATGCCGCCTTTTTTAATGAAGCCCATGGCCTGAAGCTGACAACCGCCAAACTCCTGGCCTTTGGCATGACGCGCCGCAAAGGAGTAACACCGGCCGAAGATGTTGGACTCAATGCCCTGCGTGATGCACAAACAGAATATGTCACGGTGGTGGGCAAGACTTGGGACCTGCACGCCACCGAAGTTCTGGGCGTATCATTGCAGGAAAATCTGGACATGATTTCCGATTCTGTGGCATATCTGACGAGCTTGGGACGGAAGGTCATTTATGATGCGGAGCATTTTTTTGACGGCTTCAAATCTAATGCGGAATATGCTTTAAAAACCATTTCCGCCGCCAGACAGGCCGGCGCTGTATTGGTATGCCTGTGTGACACCAATGGCGGCACATTACCTACGCAAACGCATGGTGCTGTGCGCCAGGCGATTGCAACAGTCTCTGTGCCGGTGGGCATCCACCCGCATAATGACAGCGGAATGGCGGTAGCCAACGCTCTGGCGGCGGTGACGGCGGGCGTCACACAGGTGCAGGGCACCATCAACGGCATTGGTGAACGCTGCGGCAACGTGGACATCACCACGGTCATCGCCAACCTGCGGTTGAAAATGGGTTATGACTGCCTGAAGAGCGATTCGCTGGTGCATCTGACGGAAACATCACGGTATGTTTATGAGATCGCCAATCTGAATCTGGTCAACAATCAACCCTATACGGGGGCCAGCGCGTTTGCGCATAAAGGGGGCATGCACGTTCATGCGGTAAATAAACTGGCCATGAGTTATGAGCATGTTGAGCCGGAAGCGGTGGGCAACACACGGCGTATTCTGGTTTCCGAGCTTTCCGGAATATCCAATATTGCCGCCAAGGCCGGCAAAAAATTCAACATTGAAAAAGATCGTACCGCCTTGAAAAATGTGCTGGATCAGGTGACGGAAATGGAATCGCAGGGGTATCAATTTGAAGCGGCGGAGGCGTCGTTTGAATTAATTCTGCGGCGGCGGATCGGGCGGATGCGGAATTTTTTTGAACTCAAGAATTATCGCTGCGCGGTTTCCCGGCAGGCCAATGGAAAGCCTGTAACCAAAGCCACGGTTTCACTGGCGGCCAATAACCGCGAGATCAACGCATCAGCCGAGGGCGATGGCCCGATTAACGCTCTGGACGCGGCCTTTCGTCATGCGCTGGAGCCGGAGTTTCCGGCCCTGGCCGATTTGCACCTGGTGGACTACAAAGTCCGGGTGGTCAATGGCCGGGCGGAATCCGCGGCCAAGGTGCGGGTGGTCATTGAATTCCGATCACCCGAGGGTGTCTTTGGCACCATTGGCGTATCGGAAAATATCATAGAGGCCAGTTGGCAGGCCCTGGTAGATGCTGTGGAATACCGCCTGATTCACGCCCATGAGGCCATCGCCGCCGCACCGGGGCAGCAGACCGCCGCAGTGTGAATTTGAGATTAGGAATTTGAAATTTAAGATTTGAGATTGAAGGATTGGCGGTTGCAATTTTGGTCCCGGCACACCGGGATGAGATTAACATGACAACGGCTGAATACTGAACACTACCCCTACTTGAAGGACATCCGTGACTGAAGAACTATCATCCCAATACAAACCCGTGGAAGTGGAAACTCGCATTTATCAAAGGTGGCTGGAAAGCACCCATGGCTTTCATGCCGTGGCTGGTGATAAGCCTGAGGATCAGCGCTTCAGCATGGTCATTCCACCGCCCAATGTCACTGGAGCATTGCACCTTGGCCACGCCATTAACGCAACTATTCAGGATATTCTCGCGCGTTATCACCGCATGTTGGGCCATGACACACTATGGATGCCCGGCATTGACCATGCCGGCATTGCCACGCAGGCGGTGGTGGAAAAGACGATTTTTGAAAAAGAAAAAAAGAATCGCCACGATCTGGGCCGCGATGAACTGGTCAAACGGATTTGGGAATGGAAGGAAAAATTCGGAAACCGCATTCTCGATCAGCTAAAAGCGGTTGGCTCTTCATGCGATTGGCCGCGCACACGATTTACGCTGGATGATCTTTGCGCCAACGCGGTGCGCGAGGCGTTTTTCAAACTCTTCAAAGACGGCCTGATTTTCCGTGGCCTGCGCCTGGTTAATTGGGACACGCACCTGCAGACGGCGGTGGCCGATGATGAAATATACCATGAAACCATCATGGGGCAGATGACCAGCATCCGCTATCCGATTGCCGACCGCCGCGCCGATGATCCGGAATTTCTGGTCGTGGCCACCACCCGCCCGGAAACCATGCTGGGCGACACGGCGGTGGCGGTGCATCCGGATGATCCGCGTTATAAGAACTTAATTGGCCGGCAGGTGATGGTGCCGTTGGTGGGTCGGAAGATTCCCATTATTGCTGATGGCTTACTGGTGGATCCAAAATTTGGCACTGGTGTGGTGAAGGTAACACCCGCGCATGATCCCAACGATTATGCCACGGGCCTGCGGCATGGTTTGCCGCAGATTAATTTATTGACACCCGATGGAAAAACGAATGCTTCCGGTAAGGGTATATTCCGCAGTAAAGAATATAAATATGAAGGTAAGAAATTTTCAACTGAAACGCGGATGCTTGTTCTGGAAGATTTGGATGCTCTTGACCTGATTGAGGAAACAAAGCCGCATGAACATGAAGTCGGCCACAGCGACCGCAGCAAAACACCCATTGAACCCTATCTAAGCGAACAATGGTTTGTGAAAATGGGTGATGTGGAGGGCGGTATAACATTGGCCGATGGAACAAAATCCAGCGGTTTGGCACAGGCGGCCATTGATGCGGTGAAATCCGGCCGCGTAAAAATCACACCGGAACGCTACGCACAAGGTTACATTGACTGGCTATCACAAAAACGCGACTGGTGCATCAGCCGACAATTATGGTGGGGACATCGGATTCCGGTGTGGAGCGTTGCAAACGAACAACGATCAACGAAAAACGATCAACCGGAGCCTATGGATGTTTCAAGTGTGTCGGCTGCATTGGCTGGGGCGGGGATAAACAGTGACAGCTATATCCTCGCGCCCACCCCAAATGGTCAGATGATACAAATTGTCACGCGAACGGCCATGGCGGATGCAGCGATAGCGAATCTCGCTGGTGGTGGGAAATGTGCGTCCGCAGATTGTTCGTTGTTCGTTGATCGTTATTCGTTGATGCAAGATCCCGACGTCCTTGACACCTGGTTTTCATCCGCATTATGGCCCTTATCCACACTCGGTTGGCCGCAGAACGGCACCAGCGAAAAGCCGGAAGATCAATTGCTCCCCTATTTTTATCCCACCAGCGTGCTTTCCACCGCGCGAGAAATTTTGACTCTGTGGGTAGCCCGCATGGTCATGTTTGGGATGTATTGCCAGGGTGATGTACCATTCAAACAGGTGTACATCCATGCGGTGATTCAAGATGGCAATGGCAAGCCGATGAAAAAATCTCTGGGTAATGGTGTGGATCCCGTGGATATTGTCGAAAGCCACGGGGCCGATGCGCTGCGATTTACCCTGGCATCCATGACCACGGAAACACAGGACATCCGCCTGCCGGTGGTGAAAGATAAGGAAAGCGGAAAAAACACCAGTCCGCGATTTGATGCGGGGCGTAATTTTGCCAATAAAATATGGAATGCCTCCCGGTTTATTTTAACCAACATCGGAACTACCACCACGCCCACGCTGGATGAAATCATCCAGCTTGCCGATGGAAAACATGTTGAAGACCGGTGGATTATAAGCCGGCTCAATACCACTGTGGCCGAGGCCCATGGTTTCATCAATGAGTTTCGCTTTGCGGAACTTTGTACCTCGGTTTACAGCTTTTTCTGGAATGATCTTTGTGACTGGTATCTGGAAATCGCCAAAGCCCGCATCCGCGGACAGGATCAGGGCGTGCAGCGGATTCTTTTGCATATTTTACGATCGAGTTTGGCGCTGTTGCATCCGGTTATGCCATTTGTCACAGAAGCGATCTGGGAAAAATTGCCGGGATCAAATGTCCTGTTGATGCTCTCGGCATTTCCAATGGCGGATGGGCGGCTGAATTTCCTGGAAGCTGAAGCAAAAATTCAGACCGTGCAGCAAATCACCCGCGCCATTCGCGATATCCGCAACCAATACAATGTGGATTTGAAACGCACACTGGAAACCACCATTCAATCCGCTGCCTCTGATACTGCTGTCATCTCCGCCGGCAGAGATATTATTGAATCTCTGGCCAACGCCCAACTTGTTGCCATCAGCCCGAACGCCGAAAAACCCGCCAACGCGGCAACCGCGGTGGTGGGAACCACGCGCGTGTTTGTGGCCGGAGTTATTGACCGCACTGCGGAATTGGCGCGGCTGGAAAAACGCCGGCTGGATTTGGAAAAGCAGATTGCCTCAAGCAACGCCAAATTAGACAATCAAGCGTTTGTCAGCAAAGCCCCACCCGTCGTAGTGCAGGGCCTGCGCGATCAGTTACAGCGCCAGGAATCAGAAATGTCCGCCGTGCAAAGCAGCCTCTCGGAATTGGCGGGAACATCGCTCAATGGCGTGGCGTCGTCCCGTGCGGTGACGTAAGGGATCGCGGTCTGAAATAATATCCGGAGATGGCCTTAAAATCATCAGCCCGCCGCCGCCGTCCCTGTAAGCCGGTGTTGACTAGCCCAACCTTCGCACTTTGGCGGTTTTTTTGTGAAATTTAAAAATAATCTATGGTACAGACTTTTGCCCCTGGTTGAACGCCAGAGCCTTTTTTAGTGCCAAAGTGCGAAGGTTGGGTAAGATGGAAAGGGAAAACTGGGTTACGAGAATCAGACTGTGCCGATCAGGATACTGGTGTTATGGCCGCCAAAGCCGAAGCTGTTGCTCATGGCGTAGGCGACGGGCGCTTTGCGGGCCACATTGGGAATATAATCCAGATCGCAAAGGGGATCGGGTTCCTCATAATTGATGGTCGGCGGCAACTCGCCGCGTTGTAGGGCCAGGGAGGTGATTGCCAGTTCAATACCTCCTGATGCGCCAAGACTGTGCCCCAACGCTCCCTTGGTGGAACTCACGGGCACATTTTTGGCGTTGGAACCGAAGACGCGATGCACCGCCCGCGTTTCCGCCAGATCACCAAGTTCAGTACTTGTGCCGTGGGCATTGATATAACCGATCTGATCCGCGCTAATGCCGGCTTCACGCAAGGCCTTTTCCATGGCTTTGGCGGCGCCGGTTCCATTTTCATCCGGAGCGGTGATATGGCAGGCGTCGGCGGTGGCACCGCAGGCTAAAAGCTCGGCATAGATGCGGGCGCCGCGGGCTTTGGCGTGTTCATATTCTTCCAGCACCACCACACCCGCCCCTTCGGCCATGACAAAACCGTTGCGGTTCTTTTCAAACGGACGGCTGGCGTGCTGTGGATCATTATTACGCGTGGAAAGCGCGCGCAGGGCACAAAAGGCGGCCAAGCCCAGCTTGGTCACAGCGGCTTCAGCGCCGCCAGCGAGCATAATATCAGCATCGTTGTATTGAATGGTCCGCAGGGCATCGCCAATGGCATTACCGGCAGTGGCACACGCGGTGGCAGTGGCGGACACCGGGCCGCTAAGACCCCATTGAATGGAGAGATTGCCCGCAGCGGCGTTCACCATTAATTTTGGAACGGTAAAAGGGGATACGCGGTCCACACCGCGGGCGAGCATTTTGTCATATTGCTGTTCCATTTCCTCAATGCCGCCAATGCCCGATCCGACAATTACACCGGCCCGATCGCGATCGCACATGGAAAAATCAATTCCAGAATCTTTAACCGCATGAATGCCTGCCACCATGCCGTAAACGGAAAAGCGATCCAGGCGTTTGAGTTCCCGGTGCGGCAGGGTATTTTCCGGATGGAAAATACCCGGTGTAATTTCACCGGCAATGCGGCATGGATACTGGCTTACGTCAAAACGGGAAATGCCGCGAATGCCGCAATCCCCCGCCAGAAGACGAGACCAGAAAAGCTCAAGATCATCGCCCAGAGGTGTCACCACCCCTAGGCCTGTTATGACAACTCTGCGCTTGCTCATTGTGCCGAGCAACTCCAAAAAAACATGCCGGTCCATCATACGCCGAAGGCATGAAGACGTGTGAGTGAAAGACGGGAAAAATCAGAGCATTACTGCTGCGATTTCAACTTGGCGGCAATCGCCTTGATGTAGTCGATAGCCTGCCCGACCGTCTGGATTTTTTCCGCCTCTTCATCGGGAATGGACATTTCGAATTCATCTTCGAACTCCATGACCAGTTCAACGGTGTCCAAGCTGTCCGCGTTGAGATCGTTGACAAAGCTTGTATCGCGGGTGATTTCCGCCTTGTCGACGCCCATCTGCTCAGCGACAATGTCGATCACTTTTTGTTCAATCTGCTGGGATTCGTCCAATTCAGCCATAATTACAGGCCTCCAATAAAACTAACAGAAGGTTCCAACCTTAAAATCACCCCCGGTATTCAAGCCGGGCGGATAGAGTATCGCAGACTCAAGAAATTCGCAACTTCCGAACCAGTTTTCCCGCAAAGTTCGTTTCTGCGGATTGCCGCATTATACAAGAATATCGTCAAGAGTCACACACTCTTGCACTGCAAAAGCACTCACATGCTCATGCCGCCATCCACCACCATGACCTGCCCGGTAATATAACCGGCGGCTTCTCCAGCTAAAAATCCCACTATCGCCGCAACTTCTCCAGCCGAACCAAACCGCCGCAGCGGGATCATTTCCAGAACCTTGTCTTTTATCTGCGGCGGCAGCACGTCGGTCATGTCCGTGATGGTAAACCCCGGAGCAACACAGTTGGCCGTGATCTGCTTAACGGCCAACTCCCGGGCAATGGATTTAGTCATTCCAATCAATCCAGCCTTGGAGGCGGCGTAATTCACCTGCCCGGCATTGCCTATGATACCGGAAACGGATGCAATGTTAATGATCCGGCCAAATCTTGCCCGTATCATGCTGCGCGACGCCGCCCGGCACGCCACGAATGCCGCCCGCAGGTTCGTGTTGATCACATCATCAAAATCTTTATCTTCCATCCGCATGAACAGGCCGTCCCGCGTGATGCCCGCGTTATTTACCAGCACATCCAGCCGGCCATGTTTTTCAATGGTCGCTTCAATGGAGCCGGTTAAAGCGGCGGAATCCGCAATATCCAGAACCGCCGGCTCAACACTGTGTCCAAGATGGCCCAGTTCATTTACCAAGGCGCGGAGTTTTTCTTCATTGCGGGCCACCGCCACAACATGATGCCCGTCCAGGGCCAGTTTTTTTACAATCGCCTCGCCAATCCCGCGAGAGCCTCCGGTGACATACGCGACTTTTTTGGGATTTTTTACTTCTGCCATCTTGGATCCTGACTTCCTTTTAGAAGGTTTTAGGTTACAGGGTTCAGTTTACTGCACATTACGACAACCATCACCCGCGTTGTTCTACTTTCCGGTATCCTTTAATGATTCCACCGTTGATACGTTAGCCACAGCAGCTCGGCGATCAATTCGCTTATGCAGACCCGTCAGCACGCGCCCAGGCCCGATTTCCATATATCTATCAACGCCCTGCGCCCTGAGGTATTCCATTCCCTGATACCAGCGCACGGGTGCAATAATTTGTTTGACCAGCAGATCTTTGATGCCCTGCGCTTCAAAACCATGCTTCTGCGCTGTGACATTGCTTATCACCGGGCATGACATGGGTGAAAATTGAACTTTCGCCAGGACCCGGCCCATTTCATCGGCGGCGCTTTGCATAAATGGCGAATGAAAT
>JABEBX010020590.1_pt1 | contig 10825 bp, 9 predicted proteins | sample 7245971 | NCBI WGS metagenome assembly JABEBX01 (sample SAMN14506365, study PRJNA622280) | hot springs metagenome | biome: hot spring [ENVO:00000051]|acidic hot spring [ENVO:00002120]; feature: spring [ENVO:00000027]|sediment [ENVO:00002007]; material: sediment environment [ENVO:01001048]...
GCCCCGGCAATCTTCGAAGAGATTTCCACGGGCTCGATCCGCGGATTGCTCAATCGCTGCAACTGCCTCCCCATCTCCTCGGCCACGCATAGCACCAGTTGATCGCCCTGCTGCGTCTGCGAGGTGTAAATGGAGTGCGCCGGCAACGCCAGCACGCTCTCTGGCCGCGACGAAGACTCTTTCACTTGAAAGGTTGGAAAAGATTCCACAAGATTGATGACCCGGCAATCTTCGTCGAGGTAGATCAGATCCAGCGGCGCCGGTATCGCTGTTGCCGGGATGCCTCGGAATGGCGTCATCCAGACGCCCTCACCGGACTTCAGCGGCCGCGTCGAGATGATTTCGCCGATGCGCGTCAAAGGCAGATCGCCCGCCTTGACCTCCAGGCCAAGAAAGCACTCCCGGGTTTGGTTATAGGCGCAATGCGTCGGCGATTCCATCACTGTTTCTTGTTTTAGCGACCGCACGGCTGCTCCCCTTCCTCTATCAATCTCAGCCGCCGCCTCTAAGCCTTCCAGCAGCTTCATAAAACTCGGCCCTCATCTTTCGCGCGAATCGTTGATGCGAAAGAGAACACAATTCCTGCTTCGTTCTCCGAGAAACCTTCCGCGGCGCCTGACGCGCCTCGGAAGGCTCTCCCGGGGTCTGCGAATCGTTCCATTCCGATCGTGGCGCCCTTGCTTGCGGGGCTGCCACACGCTCATCCCTGCCGCCGCTTACTTGACCTTGGTGCGGCGGCGCTGAATCAGAACCACCAGAATGATGACTGCCAGAACTCCGGCAATAATCCTGATCATTGAATCACCGTGCATCTTGTTCTCCCTTCCTGTTCTATTTTGTTAGCTGGTGAAAGGACTCAACCATCACAATCGCGGCGGGTCCCAATGTAACCAGAAATAACGCAGGAAAGATGAACAGGACAAGCGGAAAGACCAGCTTTACCGAAGTTTTGCTTGCCATCTCCTCAATCATCTGTATTCGCTGCGTACGCATGGTCTCCGAATGAACACGGAGCATCTTGGCGATACTGGTTCCAAACTGCTCGGTCTGCACCAGCATCGAAACCAGATTGCGCAGGCTCTCGACCCCGGTGCGCTCCGCCATGTTTTTCCATGCATCGGAGCGGGCCCGACCGGCGCGCTGCTCCAGCACCACGATCCCAAGCTCTTCGCAGATCTCCGGCTGCGACTGAGTCAACTCCTCGACCGTTCGCGCTGTCGCCTGGTCAAGACTCAGGCCTGCCTCCATGCAAATCACCAGCAGATCCAGCACGTCAGGCAGCCCCTTGTTGATCCCCTTCTGTCGCTTTTCGATCTTCCTTCCCAACCAGAAGTCCGGCGCCAGAAAACCTAGGGCCAGCGCCAGCACGTATGCAAAGAACGGGCTGAATCTGGCCACTCCCGTGACCAGCACAAGCGCCGCCAGCAGGATCGGGATGATCACCTTGCTGCCATAAAAGATCTTTACCGCCGCCTCGTCACGGAACCCGGCGCGCACCAACCGCGTCCGCGTCACCGAAACTTCCTTCTCGCTCTTCGGCAGCAGGTTCTCGACCGATTGCATCAGGTTCCCGATCGAGGACTTGGCCTGCTGCACGACCCCCTTCAGGTTCTGCTCTTTTTTACGCGGAGGGTTGATCGCCTCGCTGATACGCTTCAGCATGACTTCGCGATAAAACAGCAGGAATCCGCCGCTGGCGATGAGCAGAAATACAGCCAAAAATGCGAAAACCGCAAATGTCATTGTTTCTCCCCTACACGTCGATGTTGACGATCTTGCGAATCACCAACCCGCCAATCGCAATTAGTCCCGCAGCGCCCCAAAGCATCTTGATGCCAATGGAACGATGCCACAAGATGCTGATCATGCCGGGATCCACAAAGTAGATGGCGATGCCCAGCACGACCGGCAGAAACGTCAGAATCCAGCCCGTCAATCGTCCCTGCGCCGTATGCACCATGATCTGGCGCTTCAGCCGAAAACGCTCCCGGATCACATTCGACGTCTTGTCCAGCACCTCGGCCAGATTGCCGCCGCTCTCCTTTTGGATCAGGATTGCGGTTGCAGCAATCTTCATGTCCTGCAACGGGATGCGGGTGATCAGGTTTTCCAGGGCGGTCTTCAGTTCGAGACCGTAATTCTGCTCTTCAAAGCAAATCTTGAATTCGCCTTTGACCGGCTCCGAGCACTCCTTCGCCACCAGAGCCATCGCTGCCAGAAGACTGTGGCCTGCGCGCAGTCCACTGACCACCAGGTCCAGCGCCTCCGGCAACACCTTCTCAAACGCCGCGAAGCGCCGGCGCCGCTTGAACATCACCCATCCAAAAGGAATTGCGCCCAGCACCGCTCCCGAGAGCAGCGAGAGCGGGTAGGACTGGAAGAGATAAAACAGGATGTAGGGCGGAATGAACAGACCCGCCACGGTTAACGTCAGCAGACGGCCCGGGCTCCAGTTCAGTTGGGCCTGGCTCAGCATCCGGCGCAGATAGGCGACCAGATCGAGCTTCAGCAACTGCCGGTTCAACCAGGGAATACTGCTTAACTGTTCGTCCTTGCGCAGATTGATGACCTGGTGCCGCGCCACTTGCTGGACGTCGTTCTTCAGCGCCGCATCCAGCGTTGCCAGCGCCTGCTTGGAGTTATTAGAGGACGCCGTGGCCACCAATGGCAGCGCAATCAGCGCAAACACTCCGAGAAATACCAATACCGCAATAACCGCCACCGCGCTAGCCCTCCTTTCTCCTTAGCCAACCTGGGTTTCCTTATCGAAGATGCTCGGCGGCAGAACAATGCCCGACACCCGCAGCCTCTCCAGGAACCGGGGACGAATTCGCGTCGGCGTGAATACGCCGATGACGCGTCCGTCGGGTCCGATCCCCTTCTTCTGAAAGGTAAAAATCTCCTGCATGCTGATCACGTTCTCTTCCATGCCCGTAATCTCTGAGATATTGGTGATCTTGCGCGATCCGTCGCTCATGCGCGTCGCCTGCACAATGATCGTGATAGCCGAAGAGATCTGTTGTCTTACCGACTTCTCCGGCAGGTTCATGTTCGACATCGCTACCATCGATTCCAGACGGGTAATGGCATCGCGCGGCGTGTTGGCGTGAACCGTCGTCATCGAGCCTTCGTGACCGGTGTTCATGGCCTGCAACATGTCGAAGGCTTCCTCGCCGCGCACCTCGCCGATGATGATGCGGTCGGGACGCATACGCAGCGCGTTGATCAGCAATTGCCGCTGGCGGATCGCGCCCTGACCCTCGATATTCGGCGGGCGCGTCTCCAGGCGCACGATATTCTCCTGCGCCAGCCGCAGCTCAGCCGCGTCCTCGATGGTCACCATGCGCTCGTTGTTGGGAATGTACTGCGAGAGGATGTTCATGAACGTCGTCTTGCCGGCGCCCGTGCCGCCTGAAACCAGAATGCTGATACGAGCCCGCACCGCCGACGACAGCACTTCCATCATCTCCGCCGAGATGCTCTTCAATTGCACCAGCTGGTTCGCCGCCAGCGGCCCGGTTCCGAAACGCCGTATCGAGATCGACGGCCCGTCCAGCGCCAGCGGCGGAATGATGGCGTTGACGCGCGAGCCGTCGGGCAGACGCGCGTCCACCATCGGCGACGACTCGTCCACTCTGCGCCCCACACGCGAAACTATGCGGTCGATGATCTGCATCAGGTGCCGGTCGTCGCGGAACGAGATGTTCACCTTCTGCAGCAACCCGCCCTTTTCCACGAACACGTGGTCCTTGTCGTTTACCAGAATGTCGGAGATCTTCGGATCGCGCAGCAGCGGCTCCAGCGGCCCCAGCCCGAAGACCTCGTCCAGCAGGTCGGCGTGAATCTTTTCCTGCTCGTCGAAGTTCAGCGGTACCCGCTGCTCCGACATGATCTCCTTGACCAGCCCCGAGACCGCCTGGCGCGCCTGCGTCGAGTTCACGCGCGACAGCTTTTCGAGATCCAGCTTCGCGATCAGCGTCCGATGAATTTCCGCCTTGTACGTTTCCAGATTCAGTAGTTCCACTTCTTACCTTCCATGCCGCCTGGCGTTCACTTGCCCCGGTCGCCTTCAGAACAACCAGAAGTTCTTCTTCTTTGCCGGGGCCGTCGCCTCCACCCCCGTGATCTCATGCGCAATCTTCCTGACCTGCCGCGCAATCGGAGAATCTTCGAGCACCAGCGGCGTTGCCTCAATCTGCATCTTCCGCACCGCCGCATAGTCGTTGGGGATTCTCCACTGCGCCTGCCGGGTCAGCGCCTTGGTGATATGCTCCTCCGACACCCCCAGCATCCGCGACTCATACCGGTTGATCACAATCTCGAGCTTCGGCGTCGGTCCGGCGAAAAACTGGTTGATCAGCCGGTTCGAGTTGCGCAGTTCCGGAATGCTCGCCTGTGTCACCAGGTAGACCGTGTCCGCTCCCCGATACGCGGTCGTATTCATCAGGTCCAGCTTCGATCCCATGTCCAGCACCACGTTGTCGAACTCCTGCCGGGCGACCTCGATCAGGCGCTCGATCGGCCAGTCTTCGGCGTGGTACGGCACAAAGGTTCCTGGCGCCGCCAGCAGGAAAACGCCGGAGCTGTGACGGGCCAGCAGCTTGGAAAGGAATTGCCCATCCAGACGTTCCGCGGCTTCCAGGGCATCCATCGTCGAAAACTCCGCCGAAACCCCCAGGTTCAGCGCCGCATCGCCCAGCGGAAGATCGAGATCGATCAACACCGTCTTCTGGTCCGATTGCTGGGCCAGCGCCACGGCAAGATTACATGCCAGCATGGTTGCGCCCGCGCCCCCCTTGGCGCCCATGACGGCCAGCAGCTTCCCCGTCCGCTTGGCCTCGCTCGCCGCCATCGGCCGTCGCGCCTCTGCCCGAGTCATCGCCCCTGTCATCTCGTCCACAGAGAACGGGTACCTCAGAAACTCACGCGCCCCCGCCTGCATGCAGCGCACCAGCAGCTCCGGATGGGCGCTGCTCGAATACACCATCACAGTCGCCCGTCCGTTCGCTCCGATGCTCTTCACAAGCTCCAACGCATAATCCGGATCGCTGTCCAAATCCACGACGACTGCGTCGTACTTCTCTTCGAGCATCTTCGGCACATCGGTAAGCGCCGGGGGATAACCGGAAAACTCACGGGCCCCGCTTCTGCCACTGAAGGCCAGCGCCTTCAGGGCTGCCGAACGCCGCTCCTCGTCGGGACCGATAACAGCAATCGCCAACGGGTTTCCTTCGCTCGGCTCCGCGTGCGCGTTGATCAGATATGGGGAGGCATTGGTAGCCACTTTGTTCGTACTCCTTGCGGCGCTCGCCGACTGTGGCGCATCACTCGACCACGCCGTGAATTCATAACGGGTTTGCTGCAAGCTGGACATCACTTGTCTCCAAGTCTCAATGCACGAGAAACGAGAATAACGTACCGAACGCAATGGCCGGTGCGTACGGCATTTTGCGCCGTAACGGGTTCACAAGCACCGCCTCACCGCGTTCTTTCTTCGAACCGAATGCCAGGCCGCTTGCGTGCTGAAAGATCTCACCCAGAAATCCCTTCCACGCAGCCCATCCCAGCGCGATCAGTCCACCGGTCAGGCTGGTGAACACAAGGGCATAGATCAGTTGCATCGGGCCGATCCAGGAACCGATCGCCGCAAGCAACTTCACGTCCCCGGCGCCCATTCCGCCCATCAAAAATAATGTCCCGTAAAGCAAGAGCCCCAGGCCCGCGCCACCCACGCTCTGCCCCAGGCCGTGCCAGCCATGCAGCCAGCAGGAAACCACAACCCCGACGCCAAGAAACGGAAGAACCAGCCAGTTCGGAATGCGCCGGCTGTGAACGTCGGTAAATGTGGCCACCGTCAAAACCGCAACCGTCGGCCACCATGCAATCGAATGCGACATTCTGCGACTTCCTTCCCCCGGCGTACCGGTCTCGGTCTCTTCTTTGCAATTTCCTAACCAAATTTACACACCCTGAACCCCTTTGCTTCTCGCCACATCCCCTCCCCTTCCACAGATGGTGTACACACCTGTATACGGATCCCACAGCCTCATGGTGTGGTCCGTATACACCCCGCATGATCCCGGAGCGATGCCACAACCATCATTAAATTGATGAAAAACAGAAACTTACGAGCTACTTGCAAAATTCATGCTGCCGCCCGCGGTCTTGAAGGGGCACGGCTTTAGCCCCTGAGGGAAGGTCGGATTCGGTTTTTTGAATTTTGTAAGTGGCTCTTACTTCAAACAGTTCCAACAGCGATCCCTCTTGTCGCCGACCATCCGGCCCGCCCTGCCAAAAATTTTGCGCGGACCCCATTGCTCTGCGTTTGCAGCACCTATCCCCCTTGCAAACACAAATTGTCGCTTTGCAATCTCGAGTGAACATACTTTGGTAACCCCCCTCGATCTACCCCCCTCAGACCCCAGCGTCCCACTTGGCGCCTCCTTGGCGACCTCGTCAGCTATGTGTCTCCGATCAATTTGGTCTGAGGAATTTTCCGTGATTTTTACTTAAATTTTCGGGTTTTACGGGCTTTTCCCGCTTCAAAACAAAGCCCAGGTTTCTTCTTTGCTGGCTCTTGACTATCTCCCTAAATCTACATGAGCTTACCGCCTCTACAAGTCGTGCGTATCGCTAGCACCAAAGAGGCATTCTCGTATCTCAGAGAATTGCCGAAGATGGTCTTGCATCACTCGTTTTACCGAGGCGGGAAACACAATCCGCCGGTGTTGAGGATCGCACGCATGATCAGAATTGGACTGTATTCGGAAGATCGCCCGCTGCAACCACTTCTTTCTTCTGCCCTTGGTAAGGATTTCGAGGTCATGCTCGGGACCGACGCGGAGCAAATGGACGCCATGATTGCAGCCGGCTTCTGCGACGTCCTGATCCTCGATCTGTACTCCCACGAAGATTCGCTGCAAACCCGCATCGACTGCGCGCGTCGTCTCATCGCTTCCAGCGTTCCGGCCATTCTGATGGCCGATGACAGTCTGCGTTCGACCGCCTTCGAGCTTGTTCGCTGCGGCGCCTTCGGCTACACCCGTCGTCCACCCTCGATTCGCGACCTGAAGACCATCCTCAGCCGCGCCTCGGAGACCTCCGCGCTCAAGCAGCAGTTGCAGAGCGTGCAGAAGCGCATCGAGGAGCCGCACCGGTGCGACCGCATCATCGGCTCGAGCCCCAGCATGCAGCGCGTCTACAAGTTGGTGCACAGCGTCACTAACCTCAATGCCGCGGTCCTCGTCACAGGAGAAAGTGGAACTGGCAAGGAGCTGATTGCCCGCGCCATCCACAACCTGGGATCGCGCGCCAACAAGCCATTCGTTGCCGTCTCCTGCGGCGCCATCCCCGAGACCCTCATCGAAGCCGAGCTCTTTGGCCACGAGAAAGGCGCCTTTACCGGCACCGTCGGCGCGCGCGAGGGCTTTTTCGAGCAGGCGCAGGACGGCACGCTCTTCCTCGACGAGATTGGCGACCTGAGTCTCTTCACCCAGGTGAAGCTGCTGCGCGTCCTGCAGCAGATGGAGTTCAGTCGTCTCGGATCGAACAAGCTCATCCCTCTGCGTGCGCGTCTTGTCTTCGCGACCCATCAGGATCTGGCCAAGCTGGTGGCCGAGGGCAAGTTCCGCCAGGATCTCTATTACCGTATCAATGTAATGCGCATCGAGTCGCCCCTGTTGCAGGACCGGCCCGAGGATATACCGCTTATCGCAGGCCACTTCCTCAAGCATTACTCCAGCGTCTTTCAGAAGCCCATGGACCTGATTGAGCCCGAGGCGCTCGAGATGCTGCAAAGCTACTCGTGGCCCGGCAACGTTCGCGAGCTGGAGAACATCATTCAGCGCGCGATCATCCTGGCTCCGGGCCGCACGATCCGCGCCGAAGATCTGAATATCAACGTGCAGGCGCATGACGAAGAGACCGGCGCCTTCGATGAGGTCGTCGATTTCGCCGACTATCACCCGGCAGGTTCCTTCGAGCGTCAGCTCCGTGACTACAAGATCAAGCTCGCGGTCAACGCCGTGCGCGAGGCTCATGGAAACAAGACCCTGGCTGCCCGCAGCCTCTCCATCTCCCGCGCCTATTTGCATCGCCTGCTGCGCCTGGCTGAAACTGATTCCGAGGCGGCCTATGCCGATCAGGATCTGCGCCAGTCCGTCACCGCGTAGATCCAGCCGGAGGGGCAAAGTCTGCAAGGCGATTGACTCGCCAAGAGTCTGCTGCCGCAGCGCTTGCCCGCCAGTTTCGCGCTACCCAACCGGAATTGCTCTACAATCGACCTGTCCTCCTCAACCAGCCGGCGGCGGCGGGCTGGAGGCATTGCCGTATCATTCTCCTGCTCAAGGAGCCGCATCCTCATGTCTCGAAGCAATACATCTCTGTCCGTTCTGTCCGTACTGGCGGCCTCCGCCGCGGCTGCGATTCTGATCCTCCTGCCGACTTGCCCTGGCGCATTCGCGCAATCCGCTCCGCGCGCTTCCGCAGCCGCTCCCGATCCTGCACAGCCTCACGGCCAAATTGAATACCTCTGGCCCCAAGGCGCGCCCGGCGCCGTGGGTACCGAAGAACAGGACAAGCCGCATCTTGAGATCTTCTCCGGCTTCGGCTCCGGGCCGCACACGGCCGTCATCGTCTGCCCCGGCGGCGGCTACAACCATCTTGCCTATGAAAAGGAAGGCACGCAGATCGCCGAGTGGCTCAATCTCCGCGGCATCACGGCCTTCGTCCTCACCTACCGGCTCACTCCGCGCTACCACTATCCAGCGCCGATCCTCGACGGCGAGCGCTCCGTGCGCTGGGTGCGCAGCCATGCCGCCGAGTACGACGTCGCTCCCGATCGGATCGGGATGTGGGGATTCTCCGCCGGCGGTCATCTCGCGGGCATGGTGGGCACCCACTTCGACAACGGCAACCCCCAGGCCCCGGATCCTGTCGATCGCGTCAGCGACCGTCCCGACTTCGTCATCAGCTCCTACGGCGGATTAACGCTGAAGCCCGGCGTGGCCAGGCCCGGGGCCATGCGGAACCTGTTTGCCGCGCCGCCCACGCCTGAACAGCTCAACGACATCTCGCCCGACCTCCACGTCACACAGCAGACACCGCCCTTCTTCATCTACGCCACCACGCCCGATCGGGCGGTTCCCGTTCTAAGCGCCGTGACTTTCTACACCGCTCTGGTAAAAGCCGGTGTGCCCGCCGAGATGCATATCTTTGAGACCGGCCCGCACGGCACCGCGCTTGGGCAATCCAACCCCGAGCTTGCCGAGTGGCCCACGCTGCTCGAAAACTGGCTGCGCCTGAACGGATGGATCGCCACACCCGCCCCTCCTGCAATGCGCTGAGATGGAGCGAACGCTACGATCTCAGCATGAGCGCCTCCCAGTCGCCATGCGAACCACTTTGGAGCCCTGATGAAATCTCTCTGGCGTCTTGCCGTGCTTGTTCTTCTTTCGGTTGCCGCAGCGGGCGCGCTCGCAGCTCCTGCGCAACCCCTGCCCTGGTCGCAACGCGCCGCCAACGCTGCCATCGCACGCTGGCCCGACGGACGCTTCGCGCCCCAGGGAGCGAGTTGGGCCTGGAATTACGAGCTCGGCGCCTACCTTGAAGGCATGGACTCCGTCTGGCTCTCGACCGTCGACCCGCGCTACTTCAACTACATCAAGAACTCCGTCGACTCGCTCGTTACGCCCGAGGGCGCGATTCCCACACTCAAGCCCGAGGACCACGAGCTCGACAACATCCTCCTCGGCCGTCAGCTTCTCTTTCTCTATCGCATCACGCAGCAGAAGCGCTATCTTACCGCCGCCTCCTTTCTTTGGGACCAGCTCGCCCAGCAGCCGCGCAACGCCGAGGGCGGCTACTGGCACAAGCAGCGCTACCCCAATCAGATGTGGCTCGACGGCCTCTATATGGCCGAGCCCTTTCGCGCCGAGTACGCCGTCCTCTCGCACCACCCCGAGGAGTTCGCCGACATCGCGAAGCAGTTCGTTCTCATGGAGCAGCACGCACGCGACCCGAAGACCGGCCTGCTCTATCACGGCTGGGACGCTTCAAAGCAGGAGCGCTGGGCCAACAAGCAAACCGGCGACTCGCGCGAGTTCTGGGCGCGCGGCATGGGCTGGTACATGATGGCCCTGGTCGATACCCTCGACTACCTTCCCGACGACGCCCCCGGCCGCGCGCAGTTACTCACCATTCTCCGCCGCGAAGCAGACGCGGTCGCGCGCTTTCAGGATGCAAAGACCGGACTCTGGTACACCATGATGAACCGCGCGGGCAAACAGGGAAATTACTTTGAATCCTCCTGGTCCTGCATCGGTGCGCCTTCCGCCATGAGCAGCCCAGGGTGTACAATTGCCCGGTCCGGGAAACCATAATGGAAATCCCGGTTTACCCGATCGAGCGAGGGAGGGCTTATGCGGGGAGCGCTGTATCAATATATGGCAGACGATCATGCGAGGCTTGACTCATTGTTGCAACGTGCCGTGGCGAGGCCCGGCGTAATCGATGCGGAGCCTTACCATGAATTTCGTAAAGGCCTTCTGCGGCATATTTCCATGGAAGAAAAGATCGTATTCCCTGCCATCGCCCGGTGGCAGGGCGGCAAGAAGGCAGCCATAGGGGAGCGGCTTCGACTTGATCACGGAGCGCTGGTTGCGCTTTTGGCTCCCCCACCAACGCCGTCCATCATGCTTACAATGCGGTCCATCCTTGAAGTTCACAACGTACTCGAAGAGCGGGAAGGCGGTTTATATGAATTGCTGGAGGACATGGCCGGGTCTGAAAGGGAGCAAATGCTCGCTCAACTGAAGGCCGCCCCGCC
>JABEBX010000670.1_pt1 | contig 10820 bp, 7 predicted proteins | sample 7245971 | NCBI WGS metagenome assembly JABEBX01 (sample SAMN14506365, study PRJNA622280) | hot springs metagenome | biome: hot spring [ENVO:00000051]|acidic hot spring [ENVO:00002120]; feature: spring [ENVO:00000027]|sediment [ENVO:00002007]; material: sediment environment [ENVO:01001048]...
AAAAGATGTTTATGTTAAACTTGCAACAATAGACCAAAACAAAGAACCCGTCCTATGCTTCATAGCAGGCGAACCGCCAAAACCAGAAGAAAAAGAAAATCGTAATAATAATCAAGGAGGTAATAACAATGGCAAAAACACGAACCACAACGGCGCAAGGTACTAAAAATAAAACTAATAAAATTGCAGAAATTGCAGCGCAACCGACTTCCATTTACCATAGATTTATAAGATATCCATCTTTCCCAATCAAACCGGTAAAAAAAATAATACATTCTACTAACGAAGGCGGGACAATTGTAGTTATGACAAACAACGCAACCGTCGAAGACGAAGAGAAATTATTTGCGTTAGTGTATTTAATACAACAAAACAAAGCCGAAACCATTGACGCAAAAATCGTCGCTGAAAAGGCAGCCGAAGATGATCTTGATGATAACGAGTTAGTAATTATTAAAACTACACTGGCAGAGATGAAAAAAATCACTAATGCACACGACTATAATCATATTACACAAGCACTTTTACGCATGAGTGGCGTTCTAATGATTAACGATTTTATTAACCCAAAAACTGGCAAACACGAGAAAATATACATTAGACCTATATTCAAAATTGACGTTAGCGAAGATAATAAACTGACTGTCTATATGTTTAAAAAATTCTTAAATCTTTGCCTCGAAAAAACATTAACGTTCGACCTTGAAAAGTTGCTTAAACTGCCACCCGTCGCAAAAAACCTATATTTTTTCTTATATGCGAATATGGATAAAAAAACGTTTGACATTGCCACGATCGCGGAGCGAACCCTATTGCAAATAGATATAAGCGAAGACAAGTATTTAATTAGGTATATTAGAAGAGCGTTTGACGCGCTTAAAAAAAATAATTTAATTACTAATTACGAAATTGATGTAAAAAATAGAAAAGTCAAACCCTATTACTCGAAAAAGGCGTTAGAACAAGATAAAAAAAATTAAGTGCAAAAAAGCCTTATTTTATGCCAGTCCACAATTGTCACTAAAACGGTCCACAGTTGTCACCAATCGTTTTTGTTTTGCTTGTTGTGTCAATAAAATCGATGCCTCAAAAAATCCTAACTGATATACGCATACTGTAATGCGTATATATGCGCTTGCGCTTTACGCTGACGTAGCACAAGCGCATAAGAAAAAAGCAACCCAGAGTCTGTTACCACCTATAAAAAAATACGCCTACAGGACAAAGGGGTTTTAACTGGTTTTTTCTTTTTTCTTGTTACAAAAAAAACGGTGTGCCGTGCCCACAAGAACGCAAGAACGACAAGGGCGGCACGTCGACGGATGGATTGTGCCGTATTGACAGGTCTTTTGTATGGCACTTGGCAACTGTTTCCAAAAAGGAAACAGTTGCCGACAATTTTTTCTCAAAATTCTGTAACACACCCTCCTATAAGTAGAGACGTCAAACGTCTCTATTGAAATTACCGCCAGTTGGCGAAGAGGAGGTTTTCGTGTTAATTGATGAAATTATTTTTGACGACAAAGAAGTTGAAATCGACCAGGAAAAAGTCGAATCCTTAGCCGAAAGCATTAAGCAGGTTGGACTTATCAATCCTATTACAGTAACCAAAGACGGCCATATCGTCGCTGGACGCCACAGGCTGGCTGCTTGCAAATTATTAGGCATGACAGACGTACCAGTCACCATTATTGACAAATCGGAGTTAGAAACCGAGCTTGTCGAAATCGACGAAAATTTAATACGAAAAGAATTGCATTATTTGGAAAAAGCCGAATTATTAGCTAGAAGAAAAGAAATATATGAACAGTTATATCCCGAGACGAAACAGGGTGTTGCGGGTGCGATAGCAAAATATAAAAAAGAAAAATCGGATATTTTCTCAAAAAACGGCAACTCGACAGAAATATGCAATTCTGCAACTGCGCCCGGCGCAGTTGCAGAGCATAACGATAATAATAAAGTTTTGCCGTCTTTTGCAAGCGATACTGCAAGAAAAACAGGATTATCTGAAAGGGTAGTATTTGAAGACATACAACTCGCCAAAAAACTAACGCCTATCGCAAAGCAAGTTGTAAGGAATTTTAAAATCGATAAAAAACAGGCTCTTAAGCTGGCAAGCATGCCAGAAGAAGAGCAAGAAAAAGTAATAGAAAAAATTAAGGACAATGAAGCAAAGGACGTCAAAAAAGCAATAGTGGCAATCAAAAAAGAAAACGAAATAGAGAAAATTGAACAGAAAAAAGAAAGCGGAGAATTGCAACCGCCTATAATTTCATTAGAATCGTTTGAAACTTGGTTGCCAAAACAACCGCAATGCGATTTATTAATAACAGATCCGCCTTATTCGACCGACATAGAGGATATTGAGTCTTTTGTCAAATCATGGTTGCCTTTAGCTTTAAGCAAAGTAAAACCAACAGGCAGAGCGTATATTTTTATTGGCGCATACCCAAAAGAAATAGCGGCGTATCTGAACTGCGCCATGCCTACTCAAATTTGCGTATGGGAGTATAAAAACACAATAGGTCCAACGCCAAAGTTTAACTATATCCAAAATTGGCAAGCAATTCTTTATTATAAAGGCGTTGATGCGCCCGCATGGAAAAACGAACAAATCGTCGATTTGCTAGCCGTCCAAAACGTTAATGCGCCAGACGGGCGCACGGGCGTTAGATGGCATGCTTGGGAAAAACCGATGGAGCTTGCCAACAAAATAATCTCTCAAGCAAGCGATGTCGGCGATATCGTTTTGGATCCGTTTGCCGGCACAGGCACCTTTCTTCTATCCGCTCAAAAACTTGGGCGAATAGCCAAAGGTTGCGATATATCGCAAGAAATGCTTGAAATAGCAAAAAAAAGAGGTTGCCAAATTGAGTCAGAAATTGAGCCAATGGACGACTGATTTATCCATCAGTAGAAAACATTTTGTTTCTATAGTTTTTCCGCAAATTAAGTTTTGGTTTGGAGAATCTCAATTAATTCAGGTTGAGGATGTTAAAAATTTTTACGCCGAATTACTTGATAAAGAAGCGGGGATTGATTATTTTATCAAAGATAATATTGGCTTAAGGCCTATTTCTGCGAGAGTTCAATTAAACAAGAGCTATCCGACAATCACTATAAGAGAGTCAAGGACAACGGGAGCTATTACCGAGCTTGAAAAGCTTATTAAAAGAGTTGATAATTACTATATTTATCCCTGGCTACACATTCAGGCTTATGTAAGAGATAATCAACTGTTATCCGCTTATGCCGTTCAGACAAGCGATATTGTTAAATATTTTTCTGATAAAGATGTTTGTTATCAACAAAAAAATTCGTTTGACGGTAATACGTTTGTAGTTTTTTCAATAGAAAAACTTAAGGCAAAAGGCGTCCATGTATTAGAATTTTGCAATTCCTAACCTCGCAAAAATTTTTGTAACAGACTCAACTATAATTGAGAGATATTTTTTTTCAGGAGGCGCGCCTTGATTAGTTTTAAAATGCTTAACGAGCTTACAAGAAGAAATCACTTTAGCGATTATTTGCCTTATTTCTCCTATAACGATGAAACGCAAACTTATTATAACCATGATGATACGATAGGCTGGATCTACGAAGTCGTTCCGCATAATTTTATTGACGAATCAACAATCAATATGCTTAAAAGTTTGTTATCAATAGTTCCCGACGACACGGTTGTCCAGTTTATTCTTTTTGCCGATCCTTATGTTTTGCCGGCGCTTATTCTTTATAAAGAGCTGAAACAGCGAAATTATGATATTATTCACCAAGCGACGGGTAGGTTTATGGATTTCTGGCTTAAAGGCGCCGAACATGGCATAAAACAAGCCGCCGACATACCTACCCGATTTTTTCGCTCGTTTATTACAATTAAATTCCCGTATAAAAAAAACAAGAACTTCGATACGGACTCTTTCAAGCACAATGTTAAAGAAATTCTATCAGGCGCAAGATTAGACCCAACGCCTGTTTCGCCTGAGAATCTTTTAAATATTCTTAGGCGTTTGTTTAACGATGAACTTCTTGTAAATAGAGGATATAACGACCTTAAGCCTATAAACAAACAGATTATTTTGTCTGAAACAGAGATACGCACTACATTTTCGACTTTTCAAGTAGGTAAAAAAATATACAAAAGCACTACGCCTAAACTTTTTCCTGGCGGTAAAAATGGAGTAGACGCTTTAGTTGCGAATCAGCTTATCGGCGGCATTTGGGGCGTAGCCTCAGACTCGGAACAAATTACGACGCCGTTCATATATACTCTGAATGTTTATAAAAACGACGCATCTATAAAAAAAGAATTAAACCTTAAAACCAACCTTGTTTTACAGCAACAAGGTTTTGGGTCTTTGGCGCCCAGTCTTGCGAGAAAAAAAGAGGAGTTTATATGGGCTATCGACCAGCTGGATAATAACACAAGATTTGTAAAAGTTTTGCCAATAATTTGGATTTATTCTCACGACCATGACACCGCCTATCAGTCGATAGCAAGAGTTAAGCGAATTTGGGAAGAGAAAGGTTTTACTATGCAAGAAGACAAAGGCATTTTACCAATACTTTTTATATCCGCCCTGCCTTTTGGACTTTATACAGAAGGCGACAATATCAATAAAATTGACAGGGATTTTATATTGCAAGACGAACTCACAGCCACCATAGCGCCCGTTCAGGCGGATTTTCAAGGAGCTGGAGAGCCTATTCTTCTTTTTCAAGGTAGAAAAGGACAGCTTGTCGGCATTGATATATTTGACAGTCACGCCGACAACTATAATGTCCTTGTTGCGGCGTCGACGGGTTCTGGAAAATGCCGAACGGACGGACAAATATTGTTGGAAACGGGTTTTTGCGACTTAAGAGAAATTAAAGAAGGCGATAGCGTTTTAAGCGACAATAACAACGCTATTGAGATAAAGCCGGTACTAAAAACATTTAGTTTCAAGAACGAAAAGACAATAAAAATAAAAACAAAATTTGGCAGGATTATCCAATGCACGCCAGACCATAGACTAAAGGTGGAGAATTCTACTTGGGTTCATGCGGAAAATCTTAAAGCTGGCGATATTATTCCCGTAAAACTCGGTTGTATGAGGTTTGGAAACTGGGGCGACGAGGATATAGGGTATTCATTTAGTACGATATATACAGAAAAACTTCCTCGCTTTATTACTATAAACGCCTCAAAATCATTTTGGATGGGTTTTATAAACGGCGTAATTAATAAAAATGGCTATATTGACACCGAAAGAAACCAAATAGAGATTTCGCTGACCTCTAAAGAACTTATAGACCAGATTAGAACAGTTCTTGAACAAGGGTTTGGAATCGCTTGCCGTTTAAGGGTTGAAGAAGCTTATAATAACAACGATGCGTATATTCTCACTATAAGTGATGTTGTTGATATAAAGAAATTCACAGAAACTCTTAATAATTTATCTTCTATAGCTGGTTATTACGACCAACCCCGCCAGAAGGCACTCCTTTTTAAAGGAGCGATGAATGGCAAAACTGTAACACACTCAACTACATATAGAGAGGCGTTAAACGCCTCTAGCGGCGACAACCGCTCTAAAAACCCTACCTACGGACTGTGGGAAAGTCACGCCTGCGGAGATGGAAGCCTCAATGAAGCAGGAAGCGCCTCAATGAGGAGAGGAAGTCACTACGATGAGGTGGTATCCGTTGAGCCTGCCGAAAATGCCGATGTTTACGACATAGCCGTCGCCGACACGCACAACTATTTTGCCGACGGGCAGATTAACCACAACTCTTTCTTAGTTAACGATATTGTTTTTAACTACTTTGCCGCAGGCGATAAAATTAGAATTATCGATATCGGCGGCAGTTATAAGAAGCTTGCAAGACTATTTAACGGCAGGTTCTTAGAGTTTTCGGAAGACTCAAATATAGTTATAAACCCGTTTTCAAGCATAAAAAATATTGACGACGAAGTCGCCGTTTTATCGGCTATTATTAAACAGATGATACTTTCGTCAACAGGACAAGTATCGGTAGACATAGCCGAGACGGCTAATACGATAATTAAAAACGTAATTAGACTTGCGTGGGAAGCCAAAGGCAATGAGGCGAGCATAGACGATCTTTATTATTTTCTTGAAAATTACAAAGACTATATAGGCGATGTTCCAAATAGAGATTTTTTTATAAACACCGCCTCAACGCTTGCTTTTAATATTACAGAATTTACAACTTGGGGAACCTACGGCAAATGGTTTAACGGCCCGTCAACCTTTGACATATCAAACGACGATTTTGTCGTTCTTGAGCTCGAGCATTTAAAGCCCCAGAAAGAACTTTTTAAGGTTGTAACTTTGCAAATTATCAATACGGTTACAAGAGACCTTTACTTATCTGACAGAAGCTCAAAAAGGCTAATCATTTTCGACGAAGCTTGGCAGTTTTTGGAAAGTAGCGACATATTTGCCAATGTTATAGAAGAAGGCTACCGACGGGCAAGAAAGTATAGAGGCTCGTTTAGCGTTGTAGTGCAGTCGCTGCTTGACCTCAAAAACTTTGGCATGGTGGGAGACGTTATAAGGGCAAACAGCGCTTGGAAGTTTTTGCTCGCTTCGCCAGACTTTGAAAGAGCTAAAATGGAAAAAATAATCGATTATGATGAATTTGTTATGAATATTATTAAGACGGTTAGAAGCAACAAGCCAAAATATTCAGAGGTTTTTATCGATTCGCCTTTCGGTCTTGGCGTTGTTCGTCTTATCGTTGATAAATACACGTATTATATTTTCACATCCGATCCTAAAGAAACTTCAGAAATTGAGAAAATGGTTAGCGCTGAGGGTATAAGCTATGCGGAAGCTATTGGGAAGATGGTCGAAAAGTACGGTAAATAATTCAAGCAAGCAACTATCTAAATAGGAGTTCTAAAATGCGCAAGGCGATCTCTTTACTGGCGTCGGCGGTTATATTATTAATTTTATCACAACAAGCAATGGCGTATAGTTTCAGCGTCGCTCAGTTTTCTAATGGGACGGCAACCGGCAACAGCGCTGGACAGTTTGCTAATGGAGTGATTGGCAACTCAGGCGGTTTGCAGGCGAATATTCTTAATCCGGGCGGCAGTGGCGGACAGATACAAATGTATAACCTAAATCATACGCAATCTTTTTCTGGTAGCCTAACTTCGCCAGGCGGTCAAGAGATTATGTCCATTTTGATTCATCCGACTTCAACCGGCGATTTGAACCCTGTATATGTTTCTGAAAATACGGGAACAGGCAGTAATTTTACTTATAATTATACAATTCCTTTTGCCGTCTCTGGTATTTGTTCTAATGGGCTTATCAGTTGTACGCCTGGTACATGGACTGATTGCGCCTACTATGAATGGACGGCGGATTCTTCAGATAATGTGTCGTTGCAAGAAGTGCCTTATACTGACCTTGGCGGTTGCTACTGTATAAACAATTCTTGCGGGTATGAGCTTGCAAGCGCCAATTTATCAATTATATTGCAAGACCTTGGCGGCGGCGCAATCGGCGCGATGATGAAAGCGGGAACTTACAATATAACTATATCAGACGTGCAAACTGATTCTGCAAATATTGTTTATTATGGACAAATGACAAAAAACGCTACGCCAAACCCGCAAAATTATCAAGCGCCAGACCAATCTCAATATGAGTGGGAAGCAGGCTCAACAACTCCTCAGTCATTTTATGGCGGCGGTACAAATGGCGGCGCTATACTTGCTGCGGCTGGTAATGAGCAAGACACCGAGCAATCAAATCCTAACAGCTTATACAACTTAGTCGCCAATTCAGAAGCGACTCAGAAAAATCCAGTGCAACAGGTAACCTGCAATATAAATCAAGTTTTTGAAGTAACTAAGCAAGAAAACTATCAAACTATTCCTTTTGTTAATGGGCAAACATGCGTGTCAACAGGAGGATACCAAGATGAATATTGTTTAACTTTTCAAAATGATGAGATGCAATTTGATGATACAGGTGGCTCTGGCAATTGGATAAGTATGTCAGGTGGAATAAGTGAGAGTTGGGAATGGGTAGGCATTCCTTTTACTGTTGGTATATCAAATAATGCATTCTATTTTCCCACTGCATGTTATCAGGGGTCTACTTGTATAAATGGTACTTGTTTTCAAGGAAATGGAACTGCGCCTTTTAGTGGTGGCGATAGTGGGTTAGTGCTTGAAGATTGTGGTTATTCTAATTCTAATACTGGTGCTGCAACAAATTATTACTTTGATATTCAAGTACAAAATGGAGAAGTTAGGCTTAATGCTATATTAAACGGTACTGGCGCATGGGAACCAGTATGGCCGCCACCAGGGACAGTATTTTACGGCAACTGGACGCCTTTCCCGTCTTGTCCTTCAGGCTGGACAATGGTTGGAAATACATGCGTTCAAGATTATGACGTAATAGCTACCAGCGTTCCTACCCAAGACGTTTCGGTAACATCGCCGGATGTATTGCAATCTGTTCCTCTAGATGACCAATGCCAAGCTTACGAAAACAATTCAAATTGCCAACTTAAAGACGAATGGGTGGACGGCGTTCAAACTTGGAATGATTATGCTTCAACAGGTTTGCAGCCAATGGGTCAGGTATGTAAACAAGTCTGCGGATGGACATGCCACACTATTTGTTATAATTGGTGGACAAAAGAAAGAATTTATACATGTACGACACAGGGATACGATTTTAGTCAAATTAAACAAAGAGCCAACACTATTGTAACCTCTACAGACAATAATGCCAGCTCTAGCGTTATGTCGGGTTCAACGCTTGGCGATATAAATTATACCGATTACAACGCGCAAACAGGCGCTTATTCTAATAATTCAATAAACGTCCCATTTGGTGGCAGTACGAACGGTTGTATGAATGTTTGCAAAGTTGAAGTTCCCGTGCAGGATACGCAAGCTGATAACGACGTAAATACGTCGCAGTATCGCTCAACAAACTCTTATATGTTTGACTATCGCAAATGCACTCAAGACAGTAGCGGCAATTATACCGTCTGTCCTTATAATTCGGCAAACGGCGAAACGGTTATAACACCCTGCCAATGTATAGACGAATTTGCCGAAGCGGCGTCCATTATACAGACAATGGAAAACGCTGGACAAGATATAACCTGTAGCAATGGTGTACCGCAATAGTGGTGTCAAAACAACTTATTACCGAAGCGGCGAAGAGGTTTAATCTTCCCGTCGCTTACATAAAAGTTCTTTTAAAGAAAAAGATTATCTTTTTGCCGCCGTCCGACGCCGACGAAATAATCCTTAACGCTTTAAGCAAAGTATATCGCGACGAGCAGTTGTTGAAGATATCGCTAAGTCGCCTTAGCAAAAAAAGACGCGAGGATCTTATTGCGCATCCCGAGCTTGATAAAATAGACAAATATATATTCAATCGATTATGCAACGCTTATAAAGAAGACAAAACTATTAAGACCGGGCAGATTCTTGCAGAGATAAATAGCTTTTATAAAGTGGATATTAATAATAAGCGCACCGCATATTATTATAAGAATCGCATTAAGCGGTTGCGCAGAAAGTGTAAGGCAGAAATTGGCAAGATAGTACCAGTAATAGATTTGGATGAGGATGGCAATAATAACGTTTTTTATGACTAATTGGGAAAAGTGGATGCGAACGGATTGTGCCGAGATGATTTAAGGACCGCGTCACAATCCCGGCCCGGCAATTGGTGGACCGAACCGCCCGCAAAGTGTTACAATAGCATGTTTTTCGCAAAAGTCAAGAGTTTTGCAGACTTGAGGTCACAATTTGTGACCTCAAGTGTCCCAAAACTGTAACAGAATTCACTATATATAGAGGCTTGCGTAGAAAACGCAGGCAAAAAGGAGGTTCTTTATGAAGAGGTTTTTTAACGCAGGCGACGGCAAAATCTTAAACTTTGACGCGATATCCAGCATAAAGCTTGTAGGCCCTATTGGCGACGATAGTTACTCTGGCTCTTATCTTTGGCAATTCGAGTTTTTAAACAGTGAAAAGGAGCCAGAGTTTTCTAAAGAATTTTTTTCTATTGACGAGGCTTATGAGTGGCTGGCTAGCAACCTTGGTGTTAGCAAAGAAGAAATTAGCGATATAATCACAAAAAACAAAAAAAGTGGCGATAGAGAAAAAGTCTTAAAAGAAGTTCGCCAATTAGAGGATTTAACCGCTGATTTTTTAAACCCAAGAAACGACGGCAAATTATCTAGCGCACAATACAAGAGCTTAACGGCGTATATCGACGGCGCTACTAACGGCAACCCAGGCCCGGCTGGTGTCGGCGTTGTTTTTGTAAAAGACGAAAAAGTTGTAGAAATACTTTCAAAACCAATCGGCGTTTACGCTTGCCATGAAGCAGAATATCTTTCGCTAATTACGGCTTTAGAAGAGGCCTTGGCAAGAAACGTAAAGTCAATAAAAGTTTTTTCAAATTCAAAGATTGTCGTAAACCAAATAAACGGTTATTATCGCATTCATTCTTTAGATTTACAAAAGCTTTACAATCAAGCTAAAAAACTAATAAAAGAGTTTACGCGATTTGAAATTAGTTACGTGCCAAAAGGCTTCAATAGGCAGGCTGATTGTTTGGCGAAAATTGCCTGCATGAGCTATGGCACCATTGATTCGTTTGCGAAAAGTTTCAACGAGTCCAAAAAAGAAACTAGTAAAAAGAAATCTTAACAATAGGTATTTTGAAAGAAGTAAGGAGGTATTATGCAATTTAGTATTGATGCAAGTATTGTAAAAAAGTTAATACTTAATGTATCTGGAGGCTTGTTTAAAGATA
>JABEBX010017514.1_pt1 | contig 10819 bp, 10 predicted proteins | sample 7245971 | NCBI WGS metagenome assembly JABEBX01 (sample SAMN14506365, study PRJNA622280) | hot springs metagenome | biome: hot spring [ENVO:00000051]|acidic hot spring [ENVO:00002120]; feature: spring [ENVO:00000027]|sediment [ENVO:00002007]; material: sediment environment [ENVO:01001048]...
CAAGGTGCTGCGCCCGGCCGATCTGGGTCTGATGGCCTCGCTGGGCATGGCCGAAGTCTCGGTGCGCCGCAAGCTGCGCGTGGCCTTCTTCTCCAGCGGGGACGAGTTGCGCTCGGTCGGCCAGCCGCTCGATCCCGGCTGCGTTTATGACAGCAACCGCTACACCTTATGGGGCATGCTGGAACGTCTGGGCTGCGAAGTCATCGACCTAGGCGTGGTGGCCGACAACCCGCAGGCGGTAGAGGCCGCGCTGCGCACCGCGACCGAATGCGCCGATGTGGTCATCACCTCGGGCGGCGTCAGCGTGGGTGAGGCCGACTACCTACGCAGCACCCTGGCGAATATGGGCGAAGTGGTGTTCTGGCGCATCGCCATGCGGCCGGGCCGTCCGCTGGCTTTCGGCCAGTTGCGCGTGGGTGCGCACAGCGCCTGGCTGTTCGGCTTGCCGGGCAATCCGGTGGCGGTGATGGTGACGTTCTATGCTTTCGTCCGCCCTGCCCTGCTGCACTGCATGGGCGCCAGCCCGCAGCCGCAGCCGATGCTGCGCGCCGTCAGCGCGCAAACCCTGCGCAAAAAACCCGGCCGCACCGAATACCAGCGCGGCCTGCTCACCCCTCTGCCCGATGGCCGCTGGCAGGTGAGCGCCATCGGCAATCAGGGATCGGGCGTGCTCAGCTCCATGTCGCAAGCGCACGGTCTGATCGTGTTGCACCATGAGCAGAGCACCGCACAGGCTGGCGATTTGGTGGACGTGCTTCTGTTCGACGGGCTGGTTTGAGCGTTCTGTTTGGGTCGCTCAGAAAATCTTGTTGATCAGATCGTCGCCCAGCCCCATACCCGCGCCCATTTCCATCGCGCGGCCAAAGCCGGAGTTGAGAAAACCGTCGAGCGCGCCCATGATGCCGCCGCCCTGCTGCTGCATGGGCATGGCCGCGTTCTGCGCCATCATGCCCTGAGGCATATAGCCCGGCTGCATGGCGGCCGGCATCGCCTGCATCTGCTGCGCCTGGTTTTGCCACATGCCGTGGATGGCCTGCAGCACCTGCCCCATCTGTTGCTGCTCGGCCTGCACGCCCAGCGCGACTTCGCGCAGATCGAGCAACCATTCGCGCGCGTCCTGGTTGCCGCCCTGGGCCGCCGTCTGCAGCTTGGCGGCCAGCGCCTGCAACTGCTGCCCGACCTGCTGCGCCTCGCTCTGCAATTGCTGATACTGCTGGTCGATGGTCTGAATATCCATGCGGATGCCTCCGGGTTGTTCAAAGACCTCTATTGCACCGCAGCGCCAGCGCCCTGCGGGTCAATGGATGTCAAAGTGGCAACAATTCATTCAAGCGCGTCCATCAGTTTGTCCTGCTCATCGTTTTTCGGCTGCCCGCGGCCCAGCAAGGCGTAGAGCAGGATGGCGCCGAAGGTCGCCGTGCCGATGCCTCCCAGTGCGAAGTCGCCGAACTTGAGGGTGAAGTCTGCCGTGCCCAGCATCAGGGTGATGGCCACGATGATGAGGTTGCGGCTGTCGGAGAAGTCCACCTTGTTGTCCACCCAGATGCGCGCGCCGGAAACCGCGATTAAGCCAAAAATGACAATGGCCACGCCGCGCAGCACCGGCGGCGGAATGAGGTGAATGAGCGCGCCGAATTTGGGGCTGAAGCCGAACACAATGGCAATCACCGCGGCGGTGGCGAAAATCAGCGTGGAGTAGATCTTGGTCGCGGCCATCACGCCGATGTTCTCGGCATAGGTCGTCACCCCCGTGCCCCCGGCCGAGCCCGAAACAATCGTGGCGAGACCGTCGCCGAGAAAGGCGCGGCCCATGTAGCGATCGAGATTGCGGCCGGTCATGGCGGTGACGGCCTTGATGTGGCCGAGGTTCTCCGCCACCAGAATGACCACGACGGGCACGATCAGCGTCATCGCCTTGGGCTGGAACACGGGCGTGGCGAACGTCGGCATGCCGAACCAGGCGGCGTTGGTCAAGCCGGAGAAGTCCATCGGCGTGCCCAGTCCCAGGCCATTGGTGAGCACGGCGTAAATCACGCTGGCGATCAACAAACCCACCAAAATGAGCAGCCGCTGCACCATGCCGCGGGTGTAAACCGCCACCAGACCGATGCTGACGAAAGAGATCAGCGCCATCCAGTCGTCGAAGTTGCTCGCGCCGTGACTCTTGATGGCGATGGGCGCCAGATTCAGCCCGATCACCGCGACCACCGAGCCGGTCACCACTGGCGGCATGAGCCGCTCGATCCATTTCACCCCCACGCCCATGACAATGAGGCCGATCACCGCATACACCACGCCGCAGGCGATGATGCCGCCCAGCGCGACACCGATATTCGGGTTCGCCCCGCTGCCCGAATAGCCGCTGGCCGCGATGACCACGCCGATGAACGAAAACGACGAGCCGAGATAACTCGGCACCCGGCCACCGACGACCAGAAAGAAAATCAGGGTGCCGATGCCGCTCATCAGAATGGCGATATTGGGGCTGAAACCCATGAGCAGCGGCGCGAACACCGTCGAGCCGAACATGGCCACCACATGCTGCAGCCCCATCACCAGGGTCTGCGGCCCGGGCAGGCGTTCATCCGGGGCGATCACCCCGCTGGTCTTGAGTTGCCATTTAGGAAAGTAGCCATCGGCCATATTGCGCTCCGCCTTGGATTGAGAGTGGGTGGGATCGGGCTTGAGCTCCGGCGCATGCCGACCGCTGCCCCGGTTTTTACTTGGTGCCGAAAATGCGGTCGCCCGCGTCGCCCAGACCCGGCACGATGTAGCCGTGGTCGTTGAGCCGCTCGTCGATGGCGGCCAGGGTGATGGGCACGTCCGGGTGGGCGGTGCGCACGGTGCGCACCCCTTCGGGCGCAGCCAGCAGGTTCACCAGCTTGAGCGACGTCGCTCCGGCGCGCTTGAGATGGGTGAGCGCGGCGGCGGCCGAGTTGCCGGTGGCCAGCATGGGATCGACCACGATCACCAGGCGTTCGGCCATGTCTTCGGGCACCTTGAAGTAATACTCCACCGGCTCCAGCGTGGCCGGGTCGCGGTACAGGCCGATGTGGCCGACGCGGGCGTTGGGCAGCAGGTCGATCATGCCGTCGAGCATTCCGTTGCCCGCCCGCAGGATGGACACCAGACACAGCTTCTTGCCCGCGAGGATGGGCATGCGGCACTGCGCCACCGGCGTGGTCACCTCGACCAGTTCCGTGGGCAGATCGCGGGTGGCTTCATACGCCAGCATGGCGGCGATTTCGCGCACCAGACGGCGGAAGTTGTCGGTGGTGGTGTCCTGGCTGCGCGCCAGCGTGAGCTTGTGCTGCACCAGCGGATGCGAGACGACGTGGACCTGGGAATCATTCATGGCGGGCTCTTTTTGGAATTGTGACGTTGGAGTAAGAACGGCAATTTTGCGTCATCCCGCTGTACCCACCTGCTACAGCCGCAACCGTTGGTGTGCAAACTAAAAAGAGATGCGATTCGCACCGCCCCCATTCCAACCAGGAGACTCTCAATGCGTTTACCCCTTTTGACCCTGCTTGCGGGCTGCCTGCTCGGCCTGCAGGCCCAGGCCGCCTTTGCCGCGCAGCCCACCCCGAACGACCCCGAAGTGATGCGCGGCGCCTATCTCGCCCGCGCCGGCGATTGCATCGCCTGCCACACCGCGCCGAAAGGCAAACCCTTTGCCGGCGGCCTGCCGATGAATCTGCCCATGAGCATCGGCAAGGTTTACTCGCCCAACATCACGCCAGATAAAAAGGACGGCATCGGCAACTGGACTTTCGCGCAATTCGACGAAGCCGTGCGCCACGGCAAGTCGCCGCGTCTGGGCTATCTCTACCCGGCCATGCCTTACCCTTCGTATGCCCGCATCGAACCGCAGGACATGCGTGCGCTCTACGCCTATTTCATGCACGGCGTGCAGCCGGTGGCGCAGGCCAACAAGCCCGAAGACATTCCCTGGCCGCTGAACATGCGCTGGCCGCTGGCGGTGTGGGACTGGATGTTCGCCCGCGACGGCGTTTACAAACCCGACCCCAAGCAGACCGCGCAATGGAACCGCGGCGCTTATCTCGTTGAAGGACTCGGGCACTGCGGCGCCTGCCATACCCCGCGCGGCCCGTTTCTGCAAGAAAAAGCTCTGGCGCCCGGCGGGGCGGATGGCAGCCTGTATCTCTCTGGCGCGCGCATCGACAACTGGTACGCGGCCAATCTGCGCGGCGACCAGTCCGACGGTCTGGGCCGCTGGACCCCAGCCGAACTGGTGCAACTGCTCAAGACCGGGCGCACCGCCAACTTCACCATTGTCGGCAGCATGACCGATGTGATCCACGACAGCACGCAGCACCTGAATGACGACGATCTGCAAGCGATTGCCGTGTTCCTCAAATCGTTGTCGCCCATCCACCCGAATGCCGCGATCAACCAGCCGCAAACCCCGGTGATGACCGCTGCTGCCCGGGCCGGCGATCCGCTGTACGCGGCGCATTGCGCCATGTGCCATCAGGCGCAGGGCCAGGGCATTCCCAATGTCTTCCCCGCCCTGGCGCTCAACCCCACGGTCAATACGCCCGACCCGATCAACACCATTCGCATGATGCTGCACGGCGGACATACGGTCGAGACCAAAGGCAACCCCACGCCCATGGCCATGCCCGATCTGGGCGCCACGCTGGGCGACACGCAAGTGGCCGAAATCGCCAGCTATGTGCGCAGCAGCTGGGGCAACGACGCGCCGAACGTCAGCGCAGACGAGGTGGCGAAAATCCGCAAACTCGTCGCGGCGAAATAATCCAAGCAGCCCTTCCAGGCCCGGCCCAGCTGGGCTTTTTTTCGCCCTCAAGAAAACGCCGGGGCGCCAAAGACACGTTCCGTTTCAAATCAACGCACTTGTTCACCGCTTTGCGCAAAGTCCAGACCGAGAATGAATCATGACATTTCGAAGACGCGCCAAGCACGCGTCGGTTCAGTTTCATCCTCTGGAGACTCTCATGTCCATTCGCGCATCCAAAAAAATTCTGCGTCACCTCGCAGCCGGTCTGGCTTTAAGTGCCACGGCCGTTGCCGCCCACGCCGCGGCGGCTCCGTCACAGATCAAGATCGGCACGCTCTACGCCAGCAGCGGCCCCTTCGCCGTCGCCTCGCAAGGCCAGTATGAAGGCCTGAAGTATTGGGCCGACGCCATCAACAAAGAGGGCGGCGTGTTCGTCAAGGCGTTCAACAAAAAGATTCCCGTCAAGCTCGTCGCCTACGACGACCAAAGCTCCACCTCCACCGCGACCACGCTCTACAACCAGCTCATCACGCAAGACAAGGTGGACGTGCTCGTGGCCGATTTCGGCTCGGTGCTCACCTCGGTGGCCGTGCCGCTGGCCGCCGAGCACCACATGCTGCTGATCGACCCGACCGGCTCGGGCGCCAACTTCTTTACCAAGCCCACCAACTATCTCGCCGATGTAAGCATTCCGTCGAGCACGGTGTGGCCGGTGCCGCTGGCCAACTATCTGGTGCAGCAGAAGATCAAGCGCGTGGCCATCGTCTATAGCGCCAACGATTTCGACGCCTCTCAGGCCGCCACCCTCAAGGACGTGCTGGCCAAGGCCGGTATCAAGCCGGTGTATGACCACGGCGTGCCCACCAGCGAATCGAACTACACCATCCTGCTGCACACCATCGCCGCCACCCAGCCTGATGCGGTGCTGGAGTTCGGCTATGCGCCCAACGACATCGCCTTCCTCAAGGCGCTGCACCAGAGCGGACTGCATTTCCCCATGACCTTCACCATCTTTCCGGGCCAGCTGCTGTCGCTGCTGACCAAGAACGTGGGTGAAAAAGCGCTGGCCTACACCTACACCTACCCGACTCCGCCGCTGGTGAAGTACGACAAGGTGAGCTACGGCATGAACACCCAGCAGTTCGTCGATGCCTTCAAGGCGGCCATGAAAAAAGAGCCCAACTTCCTCGATTGCTCGGGCTACAACACCGGGCTGATCGTGCAGCACATGCTCGACATGGCGCCCAAGTTCGACCAGCTCGCCTTCCATCAGGCCGTCATGGACATGTCGGGCAAGACCACCACCCTGCTTGGCCCCTTCGATGTCAATGCCAACGGCGCCCAGCTCGGCCAGCCCTTCCCGGTGGCACAACTGCAGCCCAAGGACGGCAAGCTCGACGTGGTTGTGGTCTATCCGCAAGACAAGGCGACCGGCAAGGCGGTGTATCCCGCGCCCAAGCCGTAAGCACGACAAGGCGGGTGACAAAGCGGCGCGGCAGGTGCGGCCTGTGCGCCGTTTCATTCGACTAATCCACCAAAAGCAGCTCAGGGAGGGCGCGTGGAACTGCTTGAATACGCCATCATCGGCGGCATTCTGTATGGCATTTATTTCAGCCTGATCGGCATCGGGCTGAACCTGATCTTTGGCGTCATGCGCATCATCAATCTGGCGCATGGGCAGTTCATCGTGCTGGGCGCGTATGCCGCCTGGCTGGTGTCGCGCCACTTCGGTTTCAACCCGCTGTGGGGCGTGCCGACGGTGATCGTGGCCGCCATCGTCATCGGCTATCCGCTCTATTACGCCGTGGTGCCCCGACTGCAGCGCAGCGGCGACCCGGAGATGCTGTCGTTCATTCTTTTTTTCGGCGTGGGGCAGATGCTCGAAGCACTCACCGGGCTGGGCTTCGGCGCCGATCAGCGTTCGCTGCCCAGCGAGGCGCTGGGCTCGGGCAATCTTGGGGTATTTGGGCAGGAGTTTCCGGACAGTTGGTGGTGGGCTGCCGGAGTGAGCATCGCCGCCATCGTGGCGCTGTGGCTGTATTTCACCCGCACCCGGCTGGGCTACGCCACCCGCGCCATCATGGCCAGCCGCGAAGAAGCGCTGGCCACCGGCATCAACGTGAACAAGGTCTCGGCGCTGGCCTTCGTGGCCGGGCTGGCGCTCGCCGGTGTCGCCGGGGTGTTTCTGCCCTACCTGCTCGGCTCGGTTTCGCCCGATCTGGGCGACAGCCTCACCACCACCTCATTCGCCATTGTCATCATCGGCTCGCTGGGCAACCCGCTGGGCACCATCATCGGCGGCCTGGTGTTCGGGCTGGGCACGATGTTGATGCAGACCTATTACTCCTCCTGGTCCAACCTCGTGCCGTATGTGCTCTTGCTGGTGATCGTGCTCATCCGCCCCACGGGCCTGCTCGGAAAGGCGGTGCGCAGTGTCTGAACATTCTTTGCTACAACGCTGGCGACCAGGGCTCATCGTGCTGGCCTTGCTGATTGCGGTGTTCCTATTTCTGCCGCATGTCTACGGCAACGAGTCGCTGCTGTTCACGCTGATGACTTTCATCGTGCTCGCGCAGGGCCTGAATCTGCTCTATGGCTTTACCGGCTACTTGCCCTTCGGTTATGTGGGCTTTTTCGGCTGCGGCGCTTATGCCACCTCGCTGCTGGTGCTGCACAGCGGCCTGCCGGTGCTGCTGTGCGTGGTGGGAGGCGGGCTCGCTGCGGTGGTGATGGGGCTGATTCTCGGGCCGCTGCTGCGGCTCTCAGGCGCTTACTTTTCCATCGCCAGCCTGGCGGCTTCGCAAATCCTGTATTTCGTCGTCTCCAACACCAATCTGGCCGACATCACCGGTGGGCCTTACGGGCTGAAGATCGAACAGGTGTATGCGCCCTCTGCGAGCTATCACACCATGCTGGCGGTGCTGGTGCTGGCCACCGCGCTGGCCGCCTACTTTCGCGTCTCGGCCTTCGGCATGGGGTTGCGCGCCATGAGGCAAGACCCGGTGAGCGCGTCCATGGCCGGCATCAACATCGTGCGCGCCCGGCTCATCACCTGGCTGATTTCGGCTGGCGTGGCTGGCTTGGCCGGCGGGGCCTATGCGTGGAATCTGTCGGTGTTCTATCCCGAAGCGGTGTTCACCTTGCAGATTTCGGTGTTCGCCATCGTGTTCTCGTTGTTTGGCGGGGTGGGCACGGTCATCGGCCCCATCATCGGCGCGGGAGTGCTTTACAGCTTGTATTCGGCGATCGGCATATCAGAGCCGCAGTATTTCCAGTTGATCTACGGCGGGCTCATCGTGCTGCTGGTGTTGTTCATGCCCGGCGGCGTGCTGTCGCTGTTGACGCGGAGGGGCGTGCGTGTCTTCTGAAACCCTCCTTCAGCTGCAGGGCGTGAACAAGCGCTTCGGCGGACATGTGGTGCTAAACGACGTGAGCTTCAGCCTCGCGCCGGGCGAGATCGTCGGCCTGGTTGGCCCCAATGGTTCAGGCAAGACCACGACCATCAATGTCATCTCGGGCCTGTACCGCGCCGACAGCGGCAGTATTGCGTTCGACGGCAAGCCGGTGCACAAGGTGCCGATGCACAAGCTGGCGCAGCTCGGCATCAACCGCACTTTTCAGGTGCCCAAGACCTTTCGCGACATGACGGTGCGCGAGAACATCGAAGTGGCCGCGCACTTCGGCCATGCCGCGGGCGCGGTGGACATCAACGCCATCCTTCACGACATCGAACTGGACAAGCAGGCCGACAAGCTGGCGGGTTCGCTCACGGTCAACCAGCAAAAGCTGCTCGATCTGGGGCGCGCACTGGCCACGGGGCCGAAGTTGCTGCTGGTCGATGAAATCGGCGCCGGGCTCAACCCGGCCGAGCTGGGCGGCATTGCCGAGCTGCTGCGCAAGCTGTCGCAGCGCGGCATCGCCCTCATCGTGGTGGAGCATCTGATGGCGTTTCTCGGCAGCATCACCCAGCGTGTCATCGTGCTCGGGGCCGGGCGCATGTTGTTCGAGGGCTCGCTCGACGCCGCCTCGCGCCACCCGGAAGTCGTGGCCGCATTCTTCGGGGGCGAAGCATGAGCGCATCCAATACAAGCGCCGCCCTGCTTTCGCTACGCGATGTGCAGACCGGCTATGGCGCGCTGCAAGTGCTCTGGGGCGTCGATCTGGAGGTGATGCCCGGCGAGACGGTGCTGCTGCTCGGCGCCAACAGCGCGGGCAAGTCCACCCTGCTGCGCACCCTCATCGGGCTGCTGTCGTGCTGGCGGGGTGAGATTGCCTTCGAGGGCGAACGCATCGACCGCCTCGCACCCGATCAGCGCATTCGCCGCGGCATGGCCTATATGTCGGAACTCGGGGTGTTTCCCACCCTGTCGATCGACGAGAACATCGCCCTGGGCGGCTACTTTCTGAGCGATGCGCAGATTCGCAAACGCAAGGAGCAGTTGTTCGCGTTGTTCCCCGATCTCGCCGCCAAGCGACGCGACGCGGCGGGCACGCTGTCGGGCGGGCAGCGCAAGATGCTGGGCATCGCCAAGGTGCTGATCTCCGAGCCCAAGCTGCTGCTGATGGACGAGCCGTCTTCGGGCCTGGCGCCGGTGTTCGTCAAGCAGGTCATCGAGGTGCTCAAGACCAGCATCGGCGCGGGCACCGCCCTGCTCATCGCCGAGCAGAACGTGGCCTTTCTGGAACTGGCCGACCGCGGCTATCTGATCGATCACGGCAAGGTGCGGCTCTCGGGCACGCGGGCCGAACTCGAAGCCAGCGACGCGGTTCGCGAGACTTACTTCGGGCTGTAAACTCGGCGGCAACGATGCGGCATGTTGTCGCGTGTTGCCGCCATGCCCTACTCCACCTCCCGACAAGACGCCTTCAAACAGAGCACCTATCGCCGCATCTACCCGCTGCGCGTGGTCGGCATGGGGCTGGGCGGGCTGGCGATAGCCGGGGTGCTGATCGAACAGCACGCGCACCCGTGGCGCTGGGCGCTGATGATCGCAAGCTGCCTGCTGTGGCCACAGATCGCCCTGCTGCGCGCTCGGATGAGCGCCAACAGCTACCGCGCTGAAAAACACAACCTGCTGATCGACTCGGCCATCGCCGGCATGTGGGTGACGTTGATGCATTTCAACCTGCTGCCTAGTGTGGTGCTGGTCACCGTCACCACCTTCGACAAACTCAGCAGCGGCATGCGCCGCCTGTGGCTGATCTCGCTGCCGGGGCTGTTTGGCGCCGCGGTGCTTACCGCGTTGATTCTGCGCCCGCCGGTGCAGCTGGAAAGCTCGCTGCTGGTCGTTGCCTGCACCTTGCCGCTGCTGGTGGTGCACACCCTGTCGAGCAGCATCGGCAGCTACCGGCTCATCCGCACCGTGTCGCGCCAGAACACGCTGCTGGAACAACTGCGCCGCACCGATGCGCAAACCGGGCTGTTCGCCCGCGACCACTGGCAGCAGCAGGCCGACGCCGCGCTGCAGCTTTTTCAGGCCGTGGGGCAACCGGCCTGTCTGCTGATGATCGATGTGGATCACTTCAAGCAGGTGAACGATACCTACGGCCACACGGCCGGAGACGACGCCATCCGCGCAATCGGCCAACTCATCCGCGACTGCATCCGCGAAGAAGACTGCGCCGGTCGCTACGGCGGCGACGAGTTTGCGGTGCTGTGCCAGAACACCGGCCAGCCCGATGCGCTGGGCATCGCCGAGCGCATCCGCACCGAGTTGCTGACGCTGCGTCTGCCGCATCACCCCAATGTGCGGCTGAGCAGCAGTATCGGCGTAGCCGCTGCCGCCCAGGCATTCAGCAACCTGCAAGCCTGGATGCAAGCCGCCGACGCTGCGCTTTACTCGGCCAAGCACCAAGGGCGCAACCAAGTAGCGAGTCACCCGACTGCTCCTTACGCTGCAGCGCAGGTTCGCCCCACCTGAATCAAAGGCCACCTACGGCGGCAATAGTTGGCAATTCGCCCGCTGCAGGTCGCCTTCGCCCCTTCAATTGAGGGGGATGTCCGTTTACATTTCTTGGCATTGATGCGCACTGACCCCGCCCCCATGCCGCACG
>JABEBX010017995.1_pt1 | contig 10818 bp, 9 predicted proteins | sample 7245971 | NCBI WGS metagenome assembly JABEBX01 (sample SAMN14506365, study PRJNA622280) | hot springs metagenome | biome: hot spring [ENVO:00000051]|acidic hot spring [ENVO:00002120]; feature: spring [ENVO:00000027]|sediment [ENVO:00002007]; material: sediment environment [ENVO:01001048]...
GAAAACTATCCCGCCCGGATGAGGGCCACGGCAACGAACATAGTGTTTTTTGTCGGAAGAATACTCGGTGGCTTCTCCCCGTTTATAGTTATACTCCTGGATCCCTCTTCACTGAAGACCGGAATGTCTGTAATGATCATGGTTTCGGCCCTTATCGCTATCGCGGGCGCATCATTATTCGTTTACGCGTCAAGAATTCCGGAGAATAAAAGCGGATCAGTTTAATATCCGGAATAATCGAATCTTCAGTGCGAAAGAAAAACGTTTCAGCATGGCATTTATTACGGTCAGGTTTCAAATTTTTTATTTCACAGTTTTGTCGCTTTTCTATATATAATATATTTATCTGCTTTGATGAATAAGAGTTCTGGAAATGTTTTTCTTATTGTTAATGATATGGTGGCGTTGATATGGAAACCGTTGAAGTTGATTTAAGTGGGATTGCCCGCAAGATACGCAGAGAGATCATAAAAATGGTTTATGAAGCAAAAAGCGGGCATCCTGGTGGCTCACTCAGCATTGCAGACATCCTGTCAGTCCTTTATTTTAAAGAAATGCACATTGATCCAAAGAATCCAAGCGACCCGGACAGGGACCGGTTCATAATGAGCAAGGGGCACGCATCTCCGGCGCTTTATGCAACCCTGGCCGTCCGTGGGTTTTTCCCGATAGAGGACCTTAAGGGCTTCAGGAAGATCTCATCGAACCTTGAGGGCCACGTATACCGTGGCATAAATGGCGTTGAGGCATCCACAGGATCCCTCGGGCAGGGCCTGGGTATCGGCGTCGGCATGGCACTGTCCGCCAAGCTGGATAAAAAAAGTTACCATGTCTTTGTTATCCTGGGTGACGGAGAGATGGAGGAGGGAAACGTCTGGGAATCGCTGATGGCCGGCTATAAATACGGGCTCAATAACCTTATACCGATACTTGATAGAAACGGTGTGCAGCTTGACGGCTACACCCGGGATATAATGCCGGTGAACAACATCCGATCTATGATCGAGAGCTTCGGATGGAAGCCCATAGAGATCAACGGCCACAACATCACGGAAATTGAGGAAGCCATGGAAACAGCAATGCGGAGCGATGTTCCCGCATTCATAATAGCAAACACTGTTAAGGGAAAGGGTGTTTCTTATATGGAAAACAATCCTAAGTATCATGGAAGCCCTCCGGAAAACGAGGAAAAATTCCAGATGGCACTTAAGGAAATAGGTGGTAATGATGAAGAGTGAAAGCCTCAGGGAAGCATACGGCCAGGAACTGGTCAGGATCGGAAGATCGGACGAAAAGATTGTTGTCCTTGACGCAGACCTGTCATCATCGACACGTACGGCCATCTTCGGAAATGAATTTCCTGATCGTTTCTTCAACATGGGAATTTCAGAGCAGTCCATGGTTACCACTGCGGCGGGCCTTGCCCTTTCCGGAAAGAAGCCCTTTGCCTCCACGTTTGCGATCTTCCTTATGAGGGCTTACGAACAGATAAGGCAGTCCATATGCTACAACAACGTCAACGTAAAATTCGTTGTAACGCATGGAGGAATCACTGTGGGAGAGGATGGGGCAACCCACCAGATAATGGAGGACGTTGGTGTCATGGCCGGCCTGCCGAACATGAGGGTCATAGTACCGGCGGATTCAATAGAAACGGGGAGCGTCATAGATTTCATTGCTGATGAGAACGGGCCTTACTATGTCCGCCTCTCAAGGGAGAAGTTCCCTGTAATAAACGATGAAAAATATGATTTTCATATCGGAAAGGCAACAACTCTCCGTGATGGGAGCGATGTTGCCATAATCGCAGACGGCATAATGGTCTCCAAGGCCCTTGAAGCTGCATCATCGCTTAAGGAAAAGGGAATCGAGGCACGCGTAATAAATATGTCATCTATCAAGCCTGTTGATACCGATTCGATAATAAAGGCTGCATCTGAAACCGGAAGAATAGTAACCGCTGAGGAGCATTCCATCTACAACGGCCTTGGAAGCAGGGTTGCAGAGATAGTTTCAGAAAAGCATCCGGCCATTGTGAAGAGGATAGGCATGAGAGATGTTTTCGGGCACTCCGGCAAGGCATGGGAACTGTTCGGATATTTCCATATGGATGTCAAAGATATAATAAACAATGCAATTATGTCCATAGAGGAGGAGAAGGCATTATGAAGATATTTATAGATACTGCAAATATTTCAGAAATAAAGCAGGGACTTGATTGGGGCATAATTGACGGGGTAACGACAAACCCGACACTCATATCAAAGGAAACAGAAAAAGGCAGGAAATACGGTGATGTTATAAAGGAGATACTGCGCACTGTGGACGGCCCTGTAAGCGTTGAAGTTGTATCCACAAAATACGAGGGCATGGTTGAAGAGGCAAAGAAGATACATGCCCTGGGCGAAAATGCAGTCATAAAAATCCCGATGATTGAGGAAGGCCTCAAGGCCATAAAGACGCTGCATGAGAATGATATCGACGTAAACTGCACACTTGTGTTCAATCCCATACAGGCGCTTCTTGCGGCAAAGAGCGGCGCAACTTACGTATCGCCTTTCGTCGGGAGGCTTGACGATATAGGCGAAGACGGCATGCAGATAATAGATGAAATAAAGACAATATTTACGAACTACCTGATAAAAACCCAGATACTCGTTGCCTCTGTAAGGAATCCTGTGCATATCCTCAGATCGGCCGTTATTGGCGCAGACGTCGTTACAGTCCCGTTCGATGTGCTGAAGCACCTCATGAAGCATCCAAAGACGGATGAGGGGCTTGCGCGTTTCCTCGAGGACTGGAAAAAGGTATCCCCTGACGGAAAGCTCAATCTCTGATCATTCAGTCTTTATTTTTATCCGTACAGCTTCGATCATCATGATCGAATGCATATTTTGATATCTGGAGATGCAGGAATTCCTGTTAATGCTGCACCGGTACAAAAATTCCTGAAGAATCAGCATTTCACGGGAAACATGTCTTTAGCTATAACGAATCGGGCCATCGGCCAGATATACCGCGCTTTAATTTATGTGCGGTTCGGATGCAGCACCAGAAAGATCCGGCAGTTATGCATTGCCAGGTCATGTTTTTCAATAACGTGCGTTAGCTCCTGTTCTTCATTTCCCATAAGGAAAAAACCGCCAGGGCATCTCATGCCACTGATACTGATGCCTCTCCCCGCCTGAAAGCGTTTCCACATAACGCTTTCCGAATTCATGCAGGGGAATCCCGAATTCTGCGGAAATCCTTTCAAGATCCCTGTCCTGGATGCCAAGAGAATTGTAAGCAGCAGTATTCTTCAGGTGCCATTCAACACTCTGGAGGGGATTCAGTGAACTGTACGGATCCTGGAATACATTGCGTATATATGTTGAATATTTCCTCATCTGTTCGTTCCCGAGACCTGAAACATCCCTGCCCTCATAAAAGACGGAGCCGGAATCAGGCCTGTAGAATTTCACGAGTATATTGGCGAGCGTTGATTTTCCGGATCCTGACATGCCTATTATCCCGTATATGTTTCCAGGAAGGAATTCATAGCTAACCCTGTCAAGAGCCGGTATGTCCACCCATTTCAGTGCGGACACCCTTTTCTTGTACGTTTTTGTAACATCAACGATTTTCAGCGACATTCAAGCCTCCCGGCCTCAGGCAGCGATACCCATGGCCATCGTCTGATCTGTAAGGAATCGACGCATCGCATCCGGCAGTTTTCCTGCGGCAGTAAATATAGAAGGGGCAACCTGATAAATTCGCATCCGTATACATTGATTCAGGGGATACGGACCGGCTTGAATAGCCCGGCCTGAAGCGAATAAGGTCTTCGGTATACGGGTGCCGTGCGCTTCTTATAAGTTCCTCCGGCCGCCCGTCTTCAACGATCCAGCCGCCATACATGACGTAAACCCTGTCCGATACGAAGAATACGGGATCAGGATTGCTTGCGGCTATGAGGAAGGATATGTTTCCCGATGAAGCCATTTTCCTGACTGTTTTCAGCAAATTCAGGGACGAAACCGGATCCTGTGACGTTGTAGGCTCATCCATTATTATCAGCCTGGAATGGGGAGCAACGGCAAGGGCCATGAGGAGAACAACCTTATGCCTGGTCCCGTAGCTTATCTCAAACGATCTCCTCTTCATAACGGAAAGGTCAAGGCCGACAAATTCTGCTGCATTCTTGATCTCCCCTGAATCATAGGAAAGGCCGTGCTGCCGCATCACCTTTTTCACCTGATCCCCGACCGTCCATAGAAAATCCAGGGAATCAAGGGAATTCTGCGGCACATAAACAATATCCTTCCTGTAACCGGACATCGAACCGGCATTGATTTCATTCCCGTTGTATTCTATAGACCCGGATACCACTGCTGTCTGGAGGAGAATGGTCTTTATCAGCGTTGATTTCCCGCATCCGGACGGCCCGGTTATGCCGACAACGTTTTTATTCCCTATACTCAACGTTATATCATGCAGTTTCTCTTCCAGCTTCCCGTTTTCGGCGTATCCCGCGTTTACATTCAGCAGATCCAGCATAGCCATGCTATTTTCCCTTTGCAGATGCTTCCAGTTCCTCCTCTGAAATTATGTTAACCCTTCTGCCGGCATGCTTCACGACATCCGGGTTCCTCTTTGATAAAAATATTATGTAAACAGTCATCAGGACGACATAAACGGCGGTTGCTTCGACCGCCTGTGTTATTGGGAAAACAGGCGGCACAATGGATTCATAAAGCACAAAAATGAATATTGCGGTAGCAGTCGACGGAAGGATGTAATGCTCAATCGGGTGCGTTATGCGGTGAAGGCCCACATGTTTTTCCCTGAGGCGCTTGAACAGCGTCATTACCGATGTGTTGAGCATCAGGTGGACTGATATGAGGCCGACCAGTGCCATGGTCGACAGCATGTCAAATGAATACTCAAGCACCATGTCGATATTCGATATGTTATGTGAAGTTATCAGGTAAAGTGGAGGATAACCCATGGCAAGTTCAATTGAGAACGGCACTATCATGGACATCATTACAGATACTACTGCTATGAATATCAGTGCTATGTACGGGCTTCCAAATCTTTTGCTTATCCTTGAAAAAGCCTCGGGTATTACGCGGTCCCTGGCCATTGAGAAATAGACCCTTCCGGCATTTGCCTGCATTGCAACACCATCAGAGAATGCAGAGTTGAAAGCAACAAGTGAAAGCATCAGGCCTCCTGCAATTCCTGCATAGAGAGTTGCAACAATCACTCCGGGTATTGCTGCAGATGAAAATGAGGTCATCCGGTTAACCCCCCATCCAACTGTGACCGCATATGCAACTTCAGTCAGGACTGCGCCCACAATCAGGAGGCCGAGCACCAGCGACCTTGTAATCGATTTATATACCCGGACCTCCTCGCCCAGAGGTGCCGATCCTCCGTATCCTATGAAACTGGTCAGCCCGAAGATCATTCCAAGGCCAAGTCCTGCAAACGGGCCGCCAATCGGATCGAACTCCGCGGAATAGGATTTCCAGGCAAACGGGTTGAATACCTGCAGAGTATTGTCCGGAGACCTGAGTATTATTATGATCCCGAGTATCGCAAGAAAAGCTACCTCAAATGCCGATGCGAATTTCACATACTTCATCTGTGGCCTGATACCGGATATTGCAAGAATTATCGGGGCCACTATGAAGATCAGTATGAACGGTATCCATATCCAGACCGGAAGCGTTATGTGGAAAAAGTACAGCACTATTCCGGGAAGAAGTATGCCGGCCACATAGACAGGTATCGCAGCCGTGCTCACTCCCTGGTACATGACATATATGAAACCGGATAATATGGCACTTCTGGAACCAAGCGCCGTTGATATATAGCCGTAATATCCCCCGGCACTTGCATGATGTTTTGAAAGATGGTACAGGGTATTGACTTCAAGATACATGGTCAGCGTTGCTATGAGGAACGCAAGCGGAGTAAGGACGAACGCAAACATTGCTGCCGATGTCATGAAGGCAACGGTATCGCATGCCGGCGCCATAGCGGATATTTCCTCAGCGATCGCCCCCCAGGTACTGACGTCTCCGTGCAATCTCTGTCCCTGTTCAACAGTACCTGAACGATCCATATTCCCGCTTATTGATGTATCTTATATAAAATTTACGTTATGCTAATTGAATTAGCATTATGCTTACAATTGGTAGGGAACTTCAGGTACGAACTGGGAAACAGAGGATATTTAAATTCCATGGCTCATTATACTTTCATGTTTGCAGGATTCAATGCATGGATGGTTTCATCGGTTTTTTAAGGTTTTTTCAGTATATCCTGGCTTAATCTGATCCAAAAATTGTATTGTTCATTTTTCTGGCATATAATAAAGTGTAGAAACACCATATTTATTTTACCATGCAAAAGTGTGAAGATCACCTTTTAAAAAAATTAGTAATATATATTGTAAGAAACGGGTGCCGTGTACGGCTCTATCTCAAGCACGTGGTCCGAGAAGTGCGGTATGTATATCATTATAACCGAACCGTTCTCAGTTGAAGTCACATTGTAATATGCAGTGGTAGTTGAGGTTTCGTTCACAAGGTCTGCAGCCGTTGTCTTTATAGCGAACGATGAATCAAATTTTACGGACATGGCTGTGGTGTTCTTTATCACGCTGTTCGATACAAATATTGCAACCACGGTACCGGTCGGTTCAGATGAATTTATGTTTATTACGACTTTTCCGTTCTGTGCACTCTTAACGATCGCGTTTATAGAATTGTTCAGGTATACTGTATAATTAGTAATTGTTGAATTCACGTTTTCTATTGACATCTGCAGCCCGAGTTTTCCCCTATCCATTGCATACTGCATTGCCCCAAAGCCCCTGTATATCTTCTGAAGGCCAGGTGGGGCTACAAACGAAATTATCGCCGTGCCGTTCGTCTTTATTGTAATCTCATGGCCTGAAATCGAAACTTCTCCGCCCTGTATGTTAAGCATACCATAGAAATCCGTACCGTTAAGGTAAACGAAAGTTGTTCCGGCACGTATCTGCTGGTTAAAGCCCATGGTAGCGTTCAGGATGTTTCCGTTCATGACTGCTGACTGCATTCCGCCAAAATTAACCATATAGGTTTTATTTATCATTGTCAGGCTTGATGATACGTTTATAGTCATGGTGCCGTTGTTTATGACGAAGGATGACTGCAGCGCAGGGTTGTCATGAACCGCAAATGCATATGTGCTGTTACCGTAGTAAAACATATTGCCTACAATCGGGCTTTGAGTGATCATGATCGATGGCAGGTTGCCGTTTCCCTTCATGGTTATGTTGTTGAATACCGTCATCTGGCTGATATTATCATAGAATGATGAAATTGTCCCGTTGTCTTTGTAAAAGTTGAAGCTTGCGTATCTTCCCGAAACGTTTCCAGTAGCACTGTTGTAATGGAACCTGAATCCATTTGCGTAGTGGTCGTATATATTCATTTCATTCATCAGTGACTGGTCGTTGAAAATAACCACATATATGAGACCTGCAGAACTGAACGACATATTGTTGCCGTTAACTGCTGGAGAAACATCGGACGCAATTACGAAGGTCTGCCCTGAAACGTTTATGTAATAATCTTTGTAATTACCGAGACTGAACGTTTTCATCATGTCATTGTTGAACTGGAAGCTAATCTGCTTTGGCTTTTCAGTCAGATTCAGATATATCCCTGCTGAGTTTGAACTTGTGGTTCCGAACGTTGCAAGAATTATGCCGTTTCCGTCAGAGAAGTTCATGTAGCTGAGATTCCCCATACTGTTTATATTACCGAAATCGTTGTTTCCCATTGAAAACGGAGTCCGAAGAGCTGTTATCGTTTGCGAGATTATTCATATCCGATGATTCCGGTCAGAACAGCCTTATGGTCTCCAGATTTCTAAGTGCATAGCTTTCAATTCCAAAACGCTGTTTAACTGTTCTTGCAAAATCGTCGGTTTTTCCGTTGTCGCCGTGGTTTACAAGAATTCTCCTGGGTTTTGGCTGCATGGTCGCTATGTACGCAAGAAGCTGTTTTTTTGTCGAATGCCCGGAAAAACCCTCTGCTGTTTCGACGTGAATCCTGACCTTATATACTGTCTGCTTGCCGCCTTCATTTATGGTTATTTCCGGTACTCCGCGCTGTATCCTCTTCCCCAGTGTTCCGTCAGCCTGGTACCCCACAAACACGATGGAATGCTTCTCGTTTTCCACCCATGCGCGGAAATATTCCATGACCGGGCCTCCATTCATCATTCCGGAAGTGGCAAGAACTATTTTACTCTCCGTGGATTCACATATATCCTCCCTCTGGTTCTTTGTTTCCACTTTCTTGAATATTTCACTGAGAAACGGATTCTCTTTCCTGACCATTATGGCCTCCCGCAGCTCCTTGTTCAGGTATTCCGGATAAGCGGCATGTATTGCAGTTGCTTCCAGTATCATCCCGTCAAGGTATACATTTGCATTCGGGATCTTTCCATTCCTCATGGCGTCTTCGAGGACTATCATGACTTCCTGGCTCCTTCCAACAGCGAATACAGGTATAAGGACGGACCCGCCACGTTCAAATGTCCTGTTTATGACATCTATCAGCGCCCCGGTTGCTTCTTCCCTGGTATACGAATAGTCATCCCTTCCGCCGTATGTAGATTCGGTCATGAATGTCTCTGCCCTCGGGAATTTGTTGTTGGCAGGATTGAAAAGCCACGTTTTCTCAAATTTCACATCGCCGCTTAAAACAACATTATAAAGGCCGTCACCGATGTGGAGGTGAACGGATCCGGATCCAAGGATATGGCCGGCATTATAGAAAGTCAGGCGCATGTCCCTCGTGATATCCGTGGTCTCGTTGTACCTTAATGTGATCGTGTGCTTCAGCTCGTCACGGATATACTTGGATTCATACGGAACCTTTCCGCCCTCCATCCTGGCAACCTTGATATAATCCTCCTGAAGTAGTGCCGCCAGATCCCTTGTTGGCTGTGTCATGTAAACAGGGCCGTCATATCCGTACTTGAAAAGGAGTGGTAAAAGTCCAGAATGATCCAGGTGTGCGTGCGTGAGTATTACGGCATCAAGCGAGCTCAGAGGCTGGACTTCCGGGACATAAAGATATGGAGCCTCATCCCACGGATCGCTGTCCGGACCAACGTTCATCATTCCGCAATCAATGAGCACACGTGAGTTTTTCGTGGATACAAGAGTGGCGCTCCTTCCAACCTCAGAGTGGCCGCCAAGTGCCGTAAGCCTCACCCATGTTTCGCCAACGAGGGGAGGGCCGGAAAGCTTCACGCCAAGATTATGCAGGAACTCCCTCCTTTCCTGCTTGACCTCGCGGGTGTATTCCCTGACCTCCTTCACCGTGCGCGAGTACATGGGCGGGGCCCTGACGATGCGCGGAGACCATTGTGTGGCTGTCTTTATCTCCTGCATGTAATCGCTGCCCTTTGACGTTATTATCGACGGCTCATCAACCTCTATCACGACTTCACCGGTGTCCGGTTCAAAGTATATATCCTCCAGTCCGGCCCTTTCAGGGATGATCTTTGCTATCTGTTCCTTTGCACTTTCTTCTGGCGTAAGTATGGACGGGTCTGGCCTTATGGCTATGCGCCTTCTTATCTCCTGCGCTATCTGCCTCGCAAGGTCATCGCGACGCGCAAAAAGTTCAGGGTCCTTTGTATAAACGACGATAGTAGGCCCTTCATAATCTATATCTGTAATCTTGTTTTCCGGATACAGTTTGTCAAATATAACTCTCGTCTCTTCTAGATAATCACGAAAACTCATCTTATAAACACCTGGATAATAAAATAAAATATTTTTATAGTACTAAACTCATTTTCTTAATTCTGCTCTCTATCTCTTCAGTGGAGAACTGTTTGTAGCCATCCTTCTTCGTAATTACGGCAATGTCTATCATGCCTCCGGAGGCTGAATCTCTTTGTTTTGCAGCGCTTATCGCCCTGATAAGCAGATCTACACCCTCATCGATAGTCATTCCAGGCTTATACTGGCTTTCAAGTACACCGTAAACGAAAGGCGATCCTGAACCTGTGCTTGCATATACATCTTCCACAGATCCACCGGCTGCATCTATTGAATAGACGTGCGGAGCCGTGTCTATACCACCAATGAGGAGCTGTACCATGTAAGGGGCAAACTTCGTCTGGTTTAGCATATTTGACAGAAGGGTCGAAACTGCTTCAACAGGCATATTCACACGCCTTTGCAGCCTGTAAAGCTCAAGTTCTGCCTTGACATACCTTACAAGGACTTGGGCATCGCCGACCAGGCCGGCAATGGTCATTGATGTGTATGTATCTATCTGGAAAAGCTTCTTTCCATTTTTGTGCATGATGAAATTTTCCATTGTAACTCTTCTTTCCGTTCCCATTATGACTGCATCTTTTAATGTCAAACCTACAGTTGTTGTTCCAGTTTCAAGTGTTCCATTCATAAATTCACTTCCTAAAAACTCAAGCTGATAATAAGCGTTTAATATTAAACACTTTCTTTATCAATATAGAAAATTTGTATTTAAATTTATTCAGATTAAAACGAACTGCAATTTCCGGTCTGTTTCTGGGACGGTGATTCCCTGATATAGAAATAAAAACCTGGAATTCAGCTGTCTTAACCGGGGGTTTTTCGATCTGCAATTCAAAACAATGACACAGGAAATACTTTACGTAACGGGAAAACTTAGCACCCTCCGGAATAGGTGTCGGGATCCCACGAAACGCCGGCAAAACATCTAATTCATTGATTATACCGATGCACTGGCATGAAATGGTTGCGGG